>Ga0247727_10000846_pt1 | contig 74552 bp, 68 predicted proteins | sample WisWelCaveWW1625_FD_202498 | JGI IMG/M metagenome (GOLD analysis project Ga0247727, IMG submission 202498) | Biofilm microbial communities from Wishing Well Cave, Virginia, United States - WW16-25 | ecosystem: Environmental > Aquatic > Deep subsurface > Groundwater > Cave microbial mat | place...
ATCTCGCCCGCAAGCTGCGCCACTACATCCACCAGTACAACCGCACCGCGACGCCCTTCCGCTGGTCCTACGCGGACCCGAGCCGGCGCATCCGAGCGCTTTCGAACTCATGAATACAGTCCACTAGCCGTGCTGGAGCTGTGTCATGAGAAGTTGGCCGAGGGCGGGTACCTACTCTGGTATACCCAGCGTGGTGACCGGACCTATGCCAATCGTATGCTACCGAGGTATCGGCTCGGGGACGGTTACTTCGTAGGCAAGAGCGCAAAGTTCAAGACGTTCTATCGGGAATTCACAGTTGCCGAGATTGACCAGCTACTCGAAGCCAGCGGCTTTGAGCTCATCAGACCCATCAGCGCCTCACCTCGGAACCAAGCGCGCCTCTACAGGCGCTTAGATGTGTCGCCAATTCAGGATGTGATCGATTCCAGCGCAATCGATGCGGCTCGGATCGTTGACGAGCGCATCCCACTGCCAGACAAGGTGAAACCCAGGGTAATCGCCACGCCAAGGCTGATTACACGAGGGCACCCAGACCCACCTCAGCTGAGGGTTGAGAGCTTGTACGCCGAACAGCTGACCAGAATCCCGGTTGGCAGCAAGGCTGCGTCGCGGTACCAGCGCCATGTGAAGGCCATCATCGAGCTCGTGTTCGGAGACGAACTGCGCGACATCCGTCCAGAAGTGGGGATGTTCAGCGGTCGCAAGCGTCTCGACATCATCGCGAGGAACAAGAGCCAAGGCGGCTTCTTCCGGTCCCTCAAGGACGATGGTCGTTGGTGTCCGTATATCGTTATCGAATGCAAGAACTACAGGGACGAACCCGGGAATCCGGAGTTCGATCAACTCGCGAGTCGCTTGGGAAGGAAACTCGGTCTCGTAGGTCTGCTCACGTATCGAAGCGCCAGGGACCGCCGTAGGGTAATCGCTAGATGCGGCGACCTCCTTGACAACGATGAAAAGCTGGTGATACCGCTCTCGGACAGTGACCTAACAGAGATCCTGCGCCTTAGACAGGCAGGCAACAACCGTGGCATCGAATCTTACCTCGATGGAATCGTGGAGGAGATAGTTCGTCAGTAGCCCCTATTGCAAGTCAGCAGGCATTTGGCACGTGCCCGTTGAGCGTCACGAGAGCAACGGACCTCACTTCCGGAAGCCCCCCGTCGTGAGCCTGAGGCTTGCCTAGCGCTCTTGAGCTTCGATCGCATCCCTTGCGGCTGAGACGCCTGTCCACTTCCCTATCGCCCGGGAGAACATGTAATAGCAAGGTGCCGCGTCCCACTTCATGGCGTGGACGGTCTCGAGTGACTTGCCAGGTTCAGATTCCAGCAACAGTCTCTCAGCCGCCGATGGAACGACCAAGGGAGTTGTATCCCAAAGCGCCGACGACTCGGCCGTGAAACCGGCATGAACCAGCGCCGCCAACTGGATCGGGTGCCCATAGTCGTTTCTCCCTCGCGCGACCGTCGGCGCGAATCTATCACCGAGAACTGCGACCAACGCCACATAGGCCGAAATCACCGAACTTCCCACACGTGCTGTTGGCCGGATGTCCCGAAGTGTACACCAATGCTCCCAGACCCTGCCGCCGTCCAATTGGCTCTCAAGCGGCTGATCGAAGTCTTGCCGACGCCAGAGATTGAAATCAGTTGGTCGATCATTGGCTCCACGGGCCGAGATGCGGCCTCGGGAGGTACCCTCCACGAAGCCGAGCAGCTTTGCCCCTTGAAGCAGAGACCGACCATCTGCCGATTCGACACGAAGCGTCTGAACGCGATCGCCGGTGCGGATGCTGACGGACGCGTAGTACTCGTCCACGCGAGGATCGTGTGAGACTCCAAGCCACATAGGGCGCTCGTCCGCCGCTCGCATCACGCCCGCGCCTGCCACAAGGTGACAAGCAACGTGCCACGCACCGTAGTCGAAGTCGCCGGGATCGCCCGGGCCAAGCTGCTCGCCGCTAACATAGTCGCGATTCAACCACAGCCGGCGCAGCGCCTGCACGTTCGCTGCGCAATTGATCAGATTGCCCACGTCGTCTACTTCGAACTGAGACTTGCCTCTCTTCATAGTCTCCGTCCCGTCAGGTCCACGATGTCAGTGAGACTGCTTCTGGTGCGCCAGGACAGGCTTACCCCCGTGTCCTGTTCATGAGGTTCGTGCTAGGGCTTGGAACGCCGACGGGGGATGGTCGAAACAAGCTGCCTGACGATGTCCTGCCGAACCTCTCCGAAGCGCCCACTCCCCTTCCCGGGTGCGCACGCCGCCCCACGGACACAGACCAGGTCGACTCCCGTCTCCCACAACGTAGGTAACTCCGCCAGGGTAATCGAGCCGGCGACCCACAGCTCCCGGCCTTGGTCGTGGAGGGTCGAGGCAAGGCTGGCGATCTGCTCCACACGAACGAAGTCGAGTAACCCCTTGCCAATCGCCTTGTTGAACGTGTCCACCAATAGCCCGTCTGCTCCGATGGCCCGCACCAGCTTCGGACCGTCCGCAAGCGGTTTGAAGAAGCGCTGCATGTCCTTGTCGACAAACACCGCCGGGTACGTTCGCTTCCCTTCGTGCCAGTGACGCACGGTGCGAACGAGCGCCTTCCCGAGATAGGCTGCAGCCTCGAGCGAAAGCTCTGCTAGTCCGAACTTGATCGCATCCGCACCGGCTGTGGCAACGCCAAGGGCCGCCTGACATGCTGTAGCGCGAACAAGCTGCTGTTCACCAATGTTCGTCGATAGTGCAATGCGCTTGAAACCGTGGACATTCAGTCGATGTCGCACGTCGCTGATGTTCAACGGGTAGGGGGTTCCAAGGGCTGACGCAGGGTACTCCACATCAACGATCGCGGCCCCGCCCTTGGCGGCTTCAAGCGCCTCCTTCGGCCCTCGGACGCTCACCAATAGTCGTTGCACGAGTCCTCCCGAATTGATTCCAACTAGGGCTGCTGTGTCTTGCGGCGCCGCCGTCGAGGCTGGCGTCGGGGCTCGCCATGGCCGACGACCGTCAGGGTAACCTGGTACCCCCATCCGCGAAGCGTCTCGACAGCCGTACGCAGGTTAACCCGACTGAAAAACGGGAGTCGGCATTCGCGTCCGTTCTTCGCCAGCACGGCAAAAGCGACTTCATAGTCGGCGGTGCGCAGCTGCTGTTGTGGTTCTGCAAGGCGATGCGTTGGCGGCAACGCCTCGTTCACCTTGTGTCTAAACGAGGCGTCGAAGGCGAACAGGCGCCCAGAAACAACGCCTTGACCAAAGAGATGGCTCAACTGGCTCGACGCTCCATAACGCTTCACATGGACGATGACACGCTCCAGGGCATACAAGTCGCAGAACTCGATTCGCCCGCGGCCCCCGCCTGCGTCGACTAGCCGTTCATGCATGAGAGCCAGCCGAGCGCCTGAGGCGTCAGCAACTAGCCGGTTGTACTCTCCTTCGTTCTGGTGATCAAACGGTAGCAGTGGGATCCCGGTCTGCGCCAGCTCGTTGACAGATCTGTCGATGTCCTGCGCAAAGTCCTTGTCAATACGGTACCACTGACCCTCGGTCAGCACGTACGTTGCTCCCTGTCGCTGGACTTCCGCGCAGAGACACGACTTTATCGACCAGATTTCGACCACCACGTCTTGAGTGCCGTTGAGGCAATGGACGCGATCCCGCCGAATAGCGTCAGTAGTTAGCTCGTCGCGGCTCCTGGCGTCCGCGAGATACTCTTCAAGAAGAAGATCCTCGAAGACCGTGGCCGTCTTGGCGGACCGGTACCTGAACCCGCCGACCTGTGACCAGTCCACGAGTCCCGGAGGTGCCAGCCAAATGGTCTCGGTCTCGCGCCTCTTGATCTTCTGGACCACCGATTCATCGAGTGCCGCCGCAGCATCGGGATTCGTGACTTGAGCCAGATTATCGACCCAGGGAAAGTTGGCGCGGTAATCGGCCCGTTCAGAAAGCGCACCATAGCGATCGAGAAGATTGCCAAGGCCATCCAGCGACTCGTTCACGGTAGCTGTGAGCGCGTCCATCCCAGTCAGCCGACGACCGAGGCTTTCGTCCGCCGGCGTTCCGGTTACCGCGCGGAGCAGATCTCGCTCGACATCGAGACCAAACTCGCCGATCGGGGACGCACGGCTCATCTGCTCACGCGTGTGCCTGGATATGGCCTCAAACGTCTTGCGGTCGATGGAGCGGATCCGATTAGGGTCTATCGCGTTGAGTGTGACGCGCAAGCCAAAGCGCTCGTCGACAGCCTCGGGCGCGATCAAGCTTCTGCCGTACCCGAAGGCCAGCACGTAGACGCGCTTGCCACGAGGCACATGCAGAATCGCCGCCGAGCTCGCGGAGCGGACCGGGACCTCCCGCACGTCCAATGCGCCCTTGAAGAACTGAAGCCACCGGGGACGCCTCGTCTCGCTGGTTTTCACGTACAGCACGCCCAGAAGGCCGTTTGCTGTGCGGACAGGAAAGTCCTGCAAGGAGTCGCGGTCCAGGATGATCGCGTCAGGGTCCAGAATCCCCTTCTTGATGCGAAAGATCGTGAGCTGGACAGCTGGCGCAGTGACCATTACGCTGAGCCTCATGAACGAGTACGATCTCCACGTTAGTGGCGAGTCCCTTGGGCGCAAGCCGGGAGCTGCCATTGCCGGCCCCGGACGCCCATGTCCTCTGTGAGCCAGACCTGCGCGACACCTTGAGGAGAGTCCCCTGGTGCCGCGGGCATAATGAGAGAGGTCGTTCAGCATTCTCCCCGCACTCTGGTCAAGACGCAGGCCTGAACACGTCCTCCACCCCGTGCCAGCAGATGTGTAGAACTGGTCTGCGTGCAGTAGCTGTGGTGGGCGCGATTTTACGGACAGCAAAAGGGACTCAACCTGCTTAGTTTGGGACTGCCGAACCTGGGCTTTGCTCAAATGCTTGCAGCTGGAGTAGTGTAACCGCGTGACTTTAAGAAGTCTTGGAGCCAAGACAAGTTAGGTTGTGATGCCATGACGATCAGCGCTCGATACTTGCTCAACGGGTTCCGGGTCGAGTTTTCCGGCCCCACTCTCACAGCATACGTTGAAGAGGCACCGAACCCGGAGCAGGTTTGGGACCTGCGCCGCCAGCTTGGAGACGAGTGGTTCTTCTGGCGTGACGGTCAACAGGTTTTGGGTATCTCGAAGACGGCGGAGCCGACCAAGAGCTTTGGCAACCGAGTTGAACTCCCCTGTGTGGACCACCTGCGGCTTCTCGCCGCCCGGATAGCAGATGTTCTGCCGCAGAAGTTCCCCCGCTACGAAGCGCTTCGCCGTCGGCCGTTTGCTTTTCTTGGTCAGCAGGACGAGGTCGTCAGCGCGATCCGCACAAGAATGCCGCGACTGCCGGACATCATCACAGGGTTTACCATCAAGCCCAAGTTTGAACTCGACGCCCGAATCGTCGAGCAACAAGACGGTAAGCCTTACGTCGGGTTGTTCATGGACGCTCGGACGCGGTGGACGATACGCACTCCGATTGACGAGTTACAGGCGGCTGGAGTCGATCTAGAGGGGCTCTACGTGGTCCGCCGAAACCCGGCTGACGGCGGGCGACGGCTCGTTGGCCGAATGAGAGCGATGGAAGGCGCTTCTGTGCATCTGCTTGAGTCCTTTGAGGGCATCGCAAGCATTCCCGTTGAGGAGGTATGGCTCGAAGGCTCTCGGCAGTCCTTCGCTCGGTGTCTCAAGAGCTTACTCGGAGATCGGTACATCGCCTTTGAAAAGGAGCGAACGCGCCAGGAGGCACAGCTCTTCTCTGGCCCAGCCGTCAGGCAACTCCTGGATAGAATGGGCGAGTACCTTCGCAAGGCATCGCCGATCAACCTCGGTGGAGGGCTCACGTGTTCTGTCACAGAGGCCATAGTTGCCATCAACGACAGTGGGTACCAAACGGTCATATCCTCCGGACCAGTCGAGTACTGCTATGATGCTGCCCGAACCAAGCGAGACGAGTACGCCTGGCGCGGTCTCGAGAAATGGGGGCCGTTCAGCCGTGACAGTTTTCCTAGAAGGTCTCCACTCATTCTCGTCCTGTTTCCCGACACCGTTCAGGGGTCAGTAGAGAGCTTCGTGAGGGCCCTCCGTGACGGCATAACTGGGTTGGTTGGCTCTCGGTACTCCGCAGGTCTCGCTAAGACATTCTCGCTTGCCAACCCTCGGTTCGAGCTCCGGCGCATCCCAATGCTCAAGAGCACTGCATGCCCCTGCCTCACGTACCGCGCAGCAATCGAGGAGGCCCTCGCAGGAAGCGCGCAGCAGCCAGACGCAGCGATCATTGTAGTACTCGACGAGCATGCACGCCTCCGCGACGACGAGAACCCGTACCTGTACGCCAAGGCCACGGCACTCCTGGGCGGCGTACCCACCCAGGAGGTTCGCCTCTCCACGCTAGAGCAGTCACCGAAGCAGTTGCAGTACGTTCTCCAGAACGTCGGTACGGCTCTCTACGCCAAGATGGGCGGCACGCCTTGGACGGTGAACCAGGATCTCACGATCAATGATGAGATCGTCATCGGGATGGGAACTTGCGAGCTCTCGGGGAGCCGATTCGAGGACCGCCAGCGCTTTGTGGGGATCACGACCGTGTTCCGAGGCGATGGAAACTACCTACTCGCGAATGTCTCCCGCGAATGTGCCTATGACGAATACCCGAAAGTGCTTCGCGACTCGACGCTCAGCATTCTCCGAGAGATCAAGGTCCGGAACGGGTGGCAGCCGGGGGACGCAATCCGCATTGTCTTCCACACGTTTAAACCCCTCAAGCATGTCGAAGCCGCCGACATCGCACGCGAGTGCGTTGCCGCGCTTGAGAATGACCATCAGATCGAGTTCGCATTCCTCACCGTCTCCCTTGAGCATCCCTTCACAGTGCTAGATCTCGCTCAGCCCGGGCTGGAATCCTGGAAAGGTGGGAAGAAGGCTGTCTACGTGCCGGAGCGCGGACTCATCGCGCAGCTCGGTCGTTACACAAGGCTTGTGAGCACGACGGGACCGTTCCTAGTAAAGCTAGAAGATGCTCCACTCCCAAAGCCACTACTTGTTCGGCTGCACCCAGGGTCGACATTTCGCGACCTGACGTACCTAGCCACCCAGGTGCTGAAGTTCACGTCGTTGTCATGGCGATCGACGCTGCCCGCGAAGAAGCCGGTGACGACCTACTACTCCGACCTTATCGCAGAACTCCTCGCGCGTCTGCGCCATGTGCCTGGGTGGTCTCCAGAGGTGCTGAACCTGAGGCTCCGCGCGAGCCGGTGGTTCCTATGATAGATCCGGTTGCCCGCTCGTCGGGCGAGGAGCTAAGCCGCGTCGCGGCTTATCTTCGCAGCCGGTGGCGCTGGCCCTCGCCGGAGAGCGGTCTTGCGACTTGGCTCTTTCTTTCCACGGGACGCGAGTTGCCGTTCGAACCAGCTCGAGCCGAAGCTCCAAGACAGCGATTCAGCGAGGCCCCAGTGCTTGCAACGTACGGCTATGTACTCGCTGCAGGTGAGGCGACTGTCTCTGCTGCGTGGGCCGATGGCTACGGGAGACTTCGGCGCCGCAACCCGTTCCCGACAGATCGTACCTCGTTCGCTTTTCGCCCAGTCGAACTGCTTGGCATAGCCCTAGGCGCGAAAGCTCTCAGCCAGACGGGCGGATTGGCTGACGGGAATTGGATCAAGGAAGTGGTCGAACGGCGCCTCGATGAGGTCGGCTCGTCCGACTGGTGGACGTATACGCTCACGATCCTTGCTGCAGATGCCGTCGGTGCACCATGGGCGCCGCGTCAAACGCTTGACCTCACCGCACTCAGCACACCAGAGCTTGGAATGCTTTCATGGATTTGCGAAGAATCCCCTACCGTTTCAGAGTCGCTCCGCATCAAGACCCATGAGGAGCAGGTCCGCCAGCTTCTTCTTCAACGCACGGTTGAGGAGGGGCTCAAGCCAGGAGACGTGGCCCAGGCCGCCGTCTTGTACCACACGATCCGAAGCACCTTCAGGCAGGTCATTCAGTCACGGTTTGAGGAGTTCTGGCAGGTGAGTCGCACCGAGCGCGACGCACTCTCGCTGGTACTGGAACTGTGCCGCCGGTTCCCCGCCTGCGCACGACAGCTTGCGCGACGACAGCGCAAACGTGACCCGTTTGAAATAAGGGACGAATACGACGTTCAAGACTTGATGCGCGGCCTCCTCGCACTGCACTTCGCGGACGTGCGACCCGAGGAGTGGACTCCGAGCTACGCGGGCAACGCCTCGCGGATTGATTTCCTACTCAAGCAGGAGCGCATCGTTGTTGAGGCCAAGATGACACGGCCGACCCTGAGTCAGCGCCAGCTCGCGGATGACCTCATCGTGGACAAGGAACGTTACCGCAGCCACCAAGACTGCCGCACACTCGTATGTTTTGTTTACGATCCCGACGGTCACTGTGACAACCCGGCCGCCCTTGAATCGGACCTTTCACAACCAGAAGCCACGCCACGCGTCGCAGTCGTGGTGGCGCCAGCTCGTCGCTAGGTTCGCCGATCCGCCCCTTACCCCTCAAAGTAGCCCTGCCTCCGCGAAGCTCACGTAGCGTCCATCGCCGATCACCACGTGGTCGTATAGCGGGATGTCCAACAGCCGTCCGGCTTCGATGAGATGCCTGGTCACCGCGCGGTCGTCAGCGCTGGGCGTGGGGTCTCCGCTCGGATGGTTGTGAAGGACAATGACGCCAGCTGCGTTCGCCAGCAGAGCAGACTTGTAGACCTCGCGCGGTGAGATGATCGTGCTGTTGAGGCTGCCCTGGCTTACGAGCTCGACGCCGCACACACAGCTCCGTGCGTCGAGATGGAGCGCGAAGAAGCGCTCGCGGTCGCACGCAGACAGTTGCTCAAACGCCCTGTAGACGTCAGCTGGGCTCTTGATGTGGTACGGGGCGCGCTCGCGTCCGGTTCTGACCAGCTTCACGTACGTTCGATATCCGACCCATCGCTCGCCGTCGAAGTGCGACTCTCGCGCACTGAGATGATCAGCATTCGGGGACACGAGTGATTGTTGGATGACAGGGCTTCTTATTCCTCAGGCCTATCGCATGCTGACTGTGCTTGGGCCATATCCGCTTCACGGAGGCAGTACGGGAGCAGTACGAGCACATCACGCACGGAGCACGTCGGCTTAATAGACTGTTCGTGCCAATAAGTAGGCATGCAGTCTGGCGGTACGAGCGGAGTTGTTCGTGACGCCGATGCTCTTGATGACTTCCTGCCCGGCATGACCCTGGTCGGCCGGGAGACGCAAATGGCAACGCTGCTGAAATGCCTCTCGCCCGCGGTCCGAGGAACACGCCCGGTTCAGGTGTGGATAGCGGGACCGCCGGGGAGCGGCAAGACCCTTCTCGCAACTCATGCGCTCGAGCAGCTGAGGCGGCCCCAAGAAGTGAGTGCAGCCTACGTCAACTGTTGGCGCAGCAAGAGCCAACACGGCGTCGTCGAGAGCATCGTTCGCGAGTTACGACTTCTGGGCGCCGAAAAGATCGATACACAGTTCAAGCTCGAGCGCCTGAAGCAGCACATCGCCGGACGGACCCTGCTCGTAGTGCTGGATGAGATCGACATGCTCTCGTCGCCAGATCGTGCGAGGGTCCTCTACTCCCTGATGGAACTCGGCCGCATCGGTGCCGTGTGCATCAGCAACAGCGGCTCAGCCTTCTTCGAGCTCGATGGACGTGTCCGATCCCGTCTGAGTCCACACATACTGACGTTGGAAGGATTCGAGGAAGCCGCCCTGGTGAGCATACTGGCAGATAGGGCTAGGCGCGCGCTTCATGATGGGACGTGGGACATGCAGGCCCTCGAACGCATCGCACGCCTGGCGGCGGGAGACGCCCGAGTGGCCATCCGCACGCTCAGGCGCGGAGCTCAACTCGCGGAACTCGACAGGCACGAGACACTGCGGGTCGGCCACGTCGAACGTGGGTGGACTGAGGTCGTGGCGCTCGAGGAGAGCTACTTGCTTGGTAAGGTCACCGAGCATCATCGGCTCGTCTACGCCATCATAAAGCGGGCCGGCTCGATCGAGTCGAGCAACGCTCGCACACGCTATGTCGAGACCTGTGCTGAAATGGGTCTCACGCCCGTCGCGCCAAGGACCTTCTCCAAATACGTGACTCAGCTCGCGCAGCTCAACCTCATTGTCAAGATCGTTCCGAACACGTGGCCCAACGTTCGTGTCCTTCAGCCGAGCGCACGCTACTGTAATCGCGCCACGTAGGCGCGGTCTCGGCACGGCGAGCGTCGGCCATCTCGTGGCTTATAAGCCGCTCGGAGGACTACGTTCTTGTGAGTTTCGTGAAGGAGAACACACCGGATCCGGATTCCACGCATGCCGAGAACGCGAGGACCAGCAACAGTAGCGTCGAGGTATCGATTGAGGCATTAACCCTCAAGAGATTGAGATGCCTCTTCCAGCCGCTGGACCCCCCGACCAAGCTCCTCCGGTTCCCCGTCGTTTTCGAGCGCTTGTGCGCGGTGTTGTGCCTCAAGAAGCGCGAGGCATGGGCTGTGCTTCGCAGTCTGGAGTCTCAGGGACTCATCGAGATCGTCCCCTTCCAGGGAATCCGCGTCGCTCCGGCGGTCGAACGCGGAAGGGGGGTGCCGGCGGGAGGTGTTTGGCGCCCCACGAGCGCCGTGCAACGCCGCATTCTCAAGCACCTGAGAAGTCGCAAGAGAGCTTTTCCGAGCGACATTGCTCGAGCCCTCAACGTCGACATCGACATAGTCATCAAGGCCGCACGACGCTTGCAGCGAGAGGGGTTGATCGAAGCGTGATTCTCACGAACCTCGGCGACGAAGTCCGCGGCGCAAGGATCGTGTGTGTCTACAAGCGCCGTGGTCGAGAGTACTTGATACCACTGTCTGACACGCGCGTGAGGCGCACGGTGATTCGCGGTGCTCCGGCGCGTGCCATCGTTGAAAAGGAGTTGCGCCTGAGGAACCCAGATTAGACAGTCAGAGATAATCAAGCAGCGCGCTCGACATGGCGAGCACGTCTCGGCAGTGCGAATCGCCCTGGGCTCAGACCCGTTTGTGCCTGAGTCCCGCCGGGTCCATACCCAAATGGGTTCATTGCTTTAAGTAGTTTGCGGTACAACTAGGAGCCATGCCCTCCAAGTACGCGGCGCTCCTCAAGGACCAGCAAGTGCGTCGCTGGTACGATAATCTGGCGCGAGGCTCTCCCATTCAAGCCGACCTCGGCCTCCGGAGATTGGGCAACCTCTGCCACCTACACCGGACAACACCAAAGCACCTTGCCCGCATGGATGAGCGGAAGGCCCATCACCTCCTTCTTGACGTCGTTACTGACATGGAACGACGGCACCTCTCCGGCGGCTACATCGCACATGCCGTCAAGGCGCTGAAGTCATGGCTGCGATTCAACGGCGTGGAGGTGCGGCGGGCCATTCGGATCCGCGGCATGAACGAGACGCCCACGCTACACGATGAACGCGTGCCCTCGCAGGCTGAACTCGGAAGAATCCTGTTGGCCGCCGACGCAAAGACCCGGACCATTTGCGTGCTGCTCGCGCACGCGGGCGTCCGGCCCGAAGTCGTCGGGAACTACCGAGGAACGGATGGTCTGCGCGTGAGCGACCTACCTGAGCTGGTCGTGAAGGATGGTCAGGTCACCTTCACGCAGGTGCCCGGCATCGTGCACGTGCGACGAACTCTGAGTAAGAATGGCTACGAGTACTTTACCTTCCTTGGACACGAAGGCTGCGACCACCTAAGAGCCTACTTGGAAGAGCGCCTCCGCGGTGGCGAAGTGATCACCAACGCCTCACCCATCGTCCGGCCCAAGAGCGCGCAGAAGGACTTCATCGGAACCATCAACATCGGCGACGCTGTCCGGGGAGCGCTCCGGCGTGCGGGCTTTCCGTGGCGGCCGTACGTGCTGCGATCCTACTTCGCTACACAAGTCATGCTTGCTGAATCGAGGGGACTGATCATCCGTGACTACCGCTCATTCTTCATGGGCCACAAGGGAGACATCGAGGCGGTCTACACGCTCCACAAGCGCACGCTGCCGGCCGATGTCGTTAACGAGATGCGGCGCTCCTACGCGCGAGCGTACGCCCATCTGGCGACGGTGCGTCACGAGGCCGACGACGAAGGCATTGCACGGGTAATCAGGCGCCAACTTCTCCTAGTCGCGGGCTTCAACGCGGAGGACGTATCAGAGGACAAGCTTACCATGGACGATGCACGCTTCTTGACACTCGTCCGCGAACGCCTCCTCGAAACAAGTGCAACGCTACCAGCGCCGCAGGAAGTCGTCGCGGCGAATGAACTCGCGGGGCGGCTACGCGACGGGTGGGAGTTTGTGAGCCCGCTCCCCGACGGCCGCGCGATCGTGAAACAGCGTAGCGCCGCGTAGTCCTAGCCGTTGCTCCTCTTCGGCGGCGAGCCGTAGCCACACTCCGCACTTCACCACGAACTCCGGCGCGTCCAGTTCCGTCGGTTCCTGGAGGATCATCTGACGCAGGATCGGGAAGTCTCGCAGATGCTCATTCGCGAAGGCCTTCAAAGAGGCGAGGTTGACCAGGCGACTCACGATCTGGGTACTGCCGCCGGGTGCTCAAATAGGACGTACGCGGCCGGGTTTGGTCTCCAAGTTGGCAAGGTGCCTCACAGAGCGCGAAGGACGCTCGGCTCGAGCGATCGCGAGTGCACAGACTGCGGAAGGCTCGACAGACGGCGTCTCGACCAAGCGTCCGTCGACGACAATGCCAGGGGAGCCTCACGACTCAGGGCTTTCGCCTCTGCCCCTTCGGTGGGATCCCCCCCAGTCGCTTTGATACATAGCTACCGACCTCCTTTAACACGTCAGTGCCGCCAGTCTCGTCCGTGCCCAGTTCCTGGGGGGTCACTTTCAGCTCAGGCCACACGGGCATGAACCGCCCTTGGAGAGCCCGAGACTCTGCAATCCCCTTGGTGAAGTCGTCCTGCTCGCCGCGAACTGTCGCTCGGAGAGTGAAGGCCGCACCACTCGCGAGGATGTCCGCGACCTGCAGCTGGGGGTACGAAGCCGAGTCCCTGAGTTCGATCTCGCTTGAGGCGATCGGAAACGTCATCTTACGTCTGTCGTACCCGATCTTCACTCGCTCACCTGTCGCCGACATCATGGCCTCTAGTACGACCTGCTCGTTCTCAATGGGCTTCGAAGCGTCATGAATAATCCGAAACGGTACGCCAAGCCGCTCGGTCCATTCGGATGCGTGCGCAACGAATGCCGGGATTGCCGGATCAAGATCGCTGCCGTCCCATTCGCTCATGTCCGCGTTCGCAATGGCTCGCGTGGCGAGCAGAACCGCCAGATCTCCCGCGAACGCGGCGCTCCTGTGCTTGCGATAGGCGGTCTCGAGCAACTGGTAGAACTTCTGCACCGTCCGCTGACTTGGGAAGCGCACCATGCCGACAAAACGCTCGACCAGTGTGTCGAAGACTTGGCGACCAAGGAACGTCGGCAGGGTGAAGTACCACAGGTTCGAAAGCGCCAGGTTGCCGCCCCGCTCGTATAGGTCAACGCCATCACGGTGCGCCAGCGGTTCGACAAGGCGGTCAACAATCATGGTGACTGCCATGAACGGCTTGTGGAATCCAGCAACGAGGCAAGTGTCGTCACTCAGCTGCGGCGCGTTGAGAACGCGCAGAATGGTCTGTCGCCCACCTCGCGCTTGTCTGAGGAAAGAGAACTTCGCTTCTCCCGATTGCTGTGTTCCAAGCACCTCTCGAGCCGCGTCCTCATCCAGGGACGTCGACGCAAGGACGAATACCGGCTGCTCCGGATCAAGGAGATTCCCACCGGTGTTTCCGGATTCGTCGAACGCGATGACTGGCGCAGTCATGAGTGGCAAGATAAGTAGGATCGCGCCTCATCCGCAGGCCCGGACGGGACGCGCTCGAGCCTACGAGCGGGTGTCAGGTCAGGTTCGCCACCGGTCAGACGTGCCAGGCTGCTCGAGCCTAGGAGCCTGTTCTGGCCTGCCGATGGACCCATGACCGATCCGTGATGGATGCGCTGGATTCGCACCAAGGTGAATGACGTTAACCTAGTGCCCTTCCGGCAAAGCATCATGGAACACCCACCGCTGGCTCGGCGAGCCGGGACCAGAGCAGCCTTAAGCGCTCGGGAGTGTTAGAACCGCCAAGTGACGACCAGCCTCGGTCTCCTTCCAGGACTCGGGGCACCCTCACGGGAGAAGTAGCCCACGGTGTGGTCTGGATTCGATAGCTCCTGATCCGACCTGATCATCAATCCGTGGTTCGTAGCACCTCCCACCCATGCCGCCACTACTGTCCGCACGTCCAGCGTGCAGGCAATGCACGAGGCGATGTTGTAGGATGCTACCAGTCCTCCCAGTGCCGGTTGATTGCTCCATGTGATGCCGGTCTCGGTCCAAGATGAGTCAGGCGCGCGAACCTCGATCGTTGCGGTCGCGGGGCCACTGACGCGAGCGTCCATACTCAGGTGGAGTGAAGCCGCTTCGATCGTGGCTGCTGAAGGAATGGAGGATACGTCAAAGGCCAAGTAGCCTCGCAGCTGATCGCTCGAGGGTCCGGCTGTCCAGATGCCTGCGCTTACCCCGGCGATCACGTCCCTGCAAACGGCACTCGAGGTGCAGGAACCGTAGTTGGTGCTCGGCGTTCCCAAGAGTACCGAGGCGTCTGCAACTGCAAACAACGTATCCACCCGCGCCCCGGCGAGTGCTGTGAAGGTCACAGGACTTAGTCCCGTCGCGATTGCCGTGACAGTGTGAAGCCCCAGGGCGCCACCCAGGGTCCATTCAGTGCGGGCGCGCCCGCTTGAGTCGGTAGAGCCGCCTGCCGGCGAGACGGCCCCGGAGCCTAATGAAGGAACGAAGCTCACGGCCACACGCGGAACACCGTTGCCGAACGCGTCGGTGACCCTGACGACGATCGACTCCGCGAGAGCACCGCCAAAAACGCCGTTCTGCCAGTTGCCCGAGTCAGCCACTGCTCGCGAAGGGCGCGTGACGATCTGGTGAGCGAGAACAGCTAGTCGATTCCGTATGGAGTCGATCACATCGGGGTCTCGGGGGATCTCGAGATGATCGACCCCTGAGAAGGAGTTGCGACGAGCACCGAGCAGCACGGAACTCGCGACGGGGACAACTCCGTCGGAAGGAGCGGCTCCCAACGCTCTTAGCACACAGTCAAGGTACCAGAGGCCACTTGATAGGGATCCGAGCACACCGCCGAGGTTCCCAGATAGCGTCGTGGTAACCGGTGCGAGTATCGCAGCCCCCTGCTCGACCTGTACTACCGGAGGGGAGCCCGGAGCGAGGTCGCGAGTACCCTCGCTCTCAAGCGCCAAACCTCTGGCGAATGGCTCCGCGGCCAATCCGTAGCCGGTAAGGCAAGTGGCGTACGCAACATTCTGGAAGAAGTCCGAATAGTCGCGTGACGCAAGTGGCGTCCCAGAAAAGGGCACGCCGAGCGCTAGGAGCTCGCGGACTCGAGCACTTGTGGCGTCGAGAATCGATTTCGCGGCAACAAGCCCACCCATGCTGTGGGCGAGAAGGACGACCTCGCGATTCCCAAAGTGCGTATCCAACGCTTGTCTCAGGAACTGGGACGAGGCGGCCACAGGCTGCGTCGTCGGGTACCGCGCCAGCCAGAATTGGTACCTCCGGTTGACCAGCGAGTCCGAACCCAGCGAATCCAGCAACACTCGCCAGACTTCGCCGGGGTCGTCCGGCCAATACGCGGTAAAGTTCTCGCAACTCAGCCTACCAGGCTGCCAGCCGTGAATGAAGACCAGCGGCACGCGATCCGGGTCCACCGCTGACGAACGAGGCGGACGCGAGCTCCTCTCATAGAACGCCGATGAGGACGGACTGCACGATGTCAGAACGCGCAACGGCGAAATGGCCACTTCGTAGCCGGCCGGTACGACGGGCAAATAGAGCTTTGCAACTGCGACCGGCCTTCCAGAGACATCAACGGCCGGCGTCACTTCGTCAAACGGGACGTAGTAACTTGCGGCACTATCTGACCGGCTACTGGCTGACCGGAGCCGGGCGTATAGCGTTACGCCTGTCGCGACTGGCAGGTCCACGTTAGGTAGCACGGTGCGAACGATGACGAACGGCCAAGGCGGCGGAGGCGCCACAAACGACGCAGACGCAACAGGTGAAACACCAGTGGGCCGACCAAGGGCAAGCACGACGTCTCCGCCTAGTGCCTGCCCCACTCCAGACTGCATGGCCGAGTCGAGCGCCCTGAAGTTGATCGTCGAACCCGCCGGTAGCACGCCGGGAGGAACAACGACAGATGAACCGGATCCCAGCGTGACTCGAACGGTGTCGCTGGAACTGGCAAGAGCCGAATCAGCAGCCTTGGGATGCAGAGTGAAGACCACCTCTGCGCTAGTTGCGAGAACCGTCGTGGCCGGGTTCGACTGCCCCGGAGCGACGCCAAACCCGCTCGGCACGGCGAGCCTCACGCGGTACGCGCCCAGAGGAAGTCCACTGAACCCGAACCTCCCGCTGTCCGAGGTCATACTCGTGGCGAACACGGTGTCTTGGTTGGGAGCGAGTGCACTTACCGGAGCTCCAATGATCGGTTCACCGCTCACGTTGAGCACCCGACCGCGAAGCTGAACAACGGGTAGCGCCGCGAAAGCTGTCTTGCCTGCGACCTCCGCCGTAATGGTTGGGACTCCTGGCCGAACCCCGGTGGCGACGCCGGTAGTTGAGACAGTGCCCAGAGAGGTATCGCTGCTAGCCCAGGTCGTAGGTTGCCCAGTCAGAAGCCGACCCACAGCGTCCCGTACTACCGCGGTCAGCTGAAGGCCGGTCCCCACCGTCGTAGCTGGGGCCGGTGCGACGATCGTCACCGTACTAACCTCGTGAGGTGCCTGGGGGTCCCTGCACGAGAGAGCTGCGCCGAGGAGCACCGACCACAACAACCGAGCTACCCTTCCCTTTGGCGCGCATCCAAGCGTCGAGTGATGACTGGCCATCACCCTGCCCACCTACCTTGTGGTCGGCAAACATTGCTTCGCATGTCCAAAGAAGTAAGGCTGAACAGTCGCGAAGCGTAAGCCTAAAATGCTTTCAGTGGCAGAGGCAGGACGGGCCCCAAATCCGCTTCAGTATGGATCACCGCCGGCTAGAATCTCAGCTGTCGCATCCGTTCAGCGCCGCCCTGCGTCGGGTAGATGAAGCGAACAGCGCTGAACGGCGTTGGCACCGGGCGGATGCGAGCAGCCCCGAGACGAAGCGACTCGAATGCGTGCCGAGCCGTCGCCGCGCTCATCAAAGGGAAGATGGTGCCAATCAACGCCCGGCGCTGGCCAGCGTGGTCGAGCCGCGGCGCAACGACGCAGCACCGATGGCTTCATACCAGTTGAAGAACGGGAGAACTGTCGGAACAGTCACCCGCCGATGAAGCCGGCGGCACAGCGCCCGGAACGATCGCAACCGGTTCCGCCGCCACTGCCGCGAGAGCTCACTCAAGGGGGCGTGCAGCAGGTTGCCGAGCGCATAGGCGCGGCCGAAACCGTAGCGGATCGGCACGACCGTCGCGTCAGGCTCAACGACAAGAGGCGAGACGAGCTCGGCGAGCGGCGCATCCCACGGCTGGGGCCCGGTAGCGGCCAGCACGGATTCGGGAACCTGGCGTAGTAGATCGCGATCGAATAGATCGATATGCACGAGAAGCTGGCCGCCGTACTCCTGTTGGATTCTCGCCGCCTCGATGTAGGCCACGGACGCTTCGATCGCGTCAGGGCGCTGGCCGCGCATGAGCGTCGCTGCGCGGCCGAGCATCTCGAGCGGATGGATCTGGAGCAGCTTGGCTCCGTGCTCGAGGGCGAACTTCGCCAGTGGCTCCAGTTGGTCCACGTTGTGCTGCGTCAGGGTGAAGATGAACCCGAAGGGAATCCCGCAGCGCCCCACCGCCTCCAGGTGCTTCTCCATGCGGGCGAAGGCCCGCAGGCCGCGAACACGGTCGTGCGATTCCCGGACCCCGTCGAGACTGATCGCGAGCAGACTGGTGACGTCGGCGATGGCTGCCAGGCGCCGTGAGTCCAGCAGCGTGCCGTTGGACGTAACCGTCGTGAGCATGTCGAGCCCGCGAGCGTGCGACAGTACTTCGCGCAACGACGCATAGAGCAGCGGCTCACCGCCGGAGAAGCCAGCGACGGTATAGCCTTCCGTGCGTGCGTCCGTTAGTGCCTGCCGGAGGAGTACCACCGGAATGGATCCGCGCTCTTGGGGACCTGAACTAGAATAGCAGTGCGTGCACCGCAGGTTGCAACGCCGGGTCGGGTGCACCTGGAAGACCCTCAGCGGCTGCGCACAGGTCCCGGCCGGCAACACGGCGCCGACTACACCGATATGCGGACGTTGTACACGTGCGGCACAGGAATCCCCAAAGGGAATACTTCCAAGCGGGCTCGCAGTCCGCGCAACCGCAGCAGGTCGGCGAGCAGCTTGCTTGCCCGTGCCGGCCCGACTTGCAGTGTGCCTCGCACCGCCTCCGGCGCGGGCTGCCCCAGGATGTTCCAGTCCACTACCTTGACACCGCGGGCCTGAGTGAGCGTCACTAGGCGTTGGAGGTCGCTAGCCGAGAGTCGCTTGCCAGCAAGCAGCTTCGTGGACCCGCGAGTCTTCTTCCTGGCCATTTGATTCTCCTCACTATACAGAAGGGTCGTCTTGTTAAGTGGTTGCGATTCATCCCTTCACGCTGGATGACATCCGCCAGCGGAGGGTGGCAATATCGTCACAAGAGACACCCCACGAACAGAACGCGTAAGCCTGAAATCGCTTCAGCCCATGCCCTGAAGCTTTTGATGCACCGCGATCCCGACGGTTTCTTAACCCGAGCGAAGCGGATGCTCGCTTCTTCGCGCCCCCGCAAGCCCTGCCGGCTAGGCGCTATCAGGCGGGAGCGCAAGCACGGGCACAAGGGCCGGCGTCACTCGCCTCCGAAGAGCTTTCGAAAGAAGCTCCAAGATTTCTGCGTCCGTGCCCCCAATGCCTATGAAGGTGCTGTTTGGTGTTCGCACAAGTCCTTGAGCCCACTGTGAAGCGGGTTCGAGCGATTCCTTCACCAAGGGCTTCGCGCACCGAGATCTCGCGCTAGGAGGTAGACGCACGGATACGTTCCGACGAAGGCGAAGACGAAACCGTTGAGCCCCATGAGGATCGCGTTCGCCACGTGGAACAGGACTCCGGAGGCAAGCAGGATAAGACAGCCGCGCGCCCCGACAAACGGCGCAACGACCATCGAGCACTCGAACATGATCACCGTCCACGACAGCAGCCTGGCTAGCCACGGCGCCGCGTGCAGGACGTTGAAGAAAGACCTGTTTCCATACAGCGAGGCGCTGAAGATCCCGATCATGGCAGACCCGCTGCGCCATGACGGAGAGACCAGCTTGCTCCCCCCCGACACGAGATAGCTCAAGACAGCCTGTACGCCTATGAAGTACAGACACGCTCGTGCAGCAACGGAGTCAGGGGTGACCACCTGGCATAGGAATAGCGCGCCGACACAGATGCGATACATCTGATGGGCGCCATCCAACCCGTAAGGGCTGCGGAGTGTTAGGCTCAACAGGCACAGGTAGATCGCTCCAAGCATGAGCGCCGCCACTGCCTTGCCGGGAAGCCCAGCCACCATCACCCCGGCCGCAAGTCCGCGGACGGCAGCCGTGACCGCCATGCCGCGTCGCCCGAAGACTCGCGCAGCCCAGCGCCCCGTCCAGCCCCCGGCCGTCAGCCTGTTCTGGAGCTCAAGTATACCCCAGTCGAGCACGCCACCGCGTGCAAAGACGCGCATTAAGGCCAAGTCCTCCACACTGGCGACGAGGACGCCAGCGCTCAGGATTACGGTGGCGTAGTGCGTGGCTTGCGTGGCATCGAATGGCTGCACCTACTCCTCCGCCACGCCGAGTCGGTGGAACGCAGACGTGAAGATCACTTGCGGGGTCGGAACAAGTGAGGACCTCTGCACCAAACAGAACTGCCGCTCAACCGAGAGCACAGAACGGTGCACGCCGTCCACAAGAGAGACGATGAGCAGGTAGGGGATGGAGAGCTGCAGCTTTGGCCGCTCTTCATCCGTGGCTCGTTGCGCCTCCTGCGCCAGAATGCACGTTAGGTCAAACAGGGTCTTTTTCTGACGCTTCTCGGGGTTCCAAGCGAACGAGAACCACGGCCGCGGCGAATCGAACTCTGCGATCGAGAGCCACGGTCCGACCTCCCCGTTGACAAGCCGGTCTCTTATCAGGAGGTGGTAGTCGTGGACGCCAGGATTCGGAGCAAAGAAGTTCCACCGGGGAACGAAGCGAACGAGTAGTTCACGGCGAAACACAGCCCATTCCCGGATCGGCGTGGCAAAGATCACCGTGAGCGTGGCGTGTATGCCCAGCCAGCACACAACACCGACGTCAACCCACGAGGCCATATCAGCAAAGCAGTGTGGGGCTCCTTGGTATGCTGGTGCTAGGCGCCGTACCTCGCAAACAACTCTCGACGCATGCTCACCAATTGTCGGGCTGTTGCTGCCGGTCCCAGCTTGGCGATCGTACTCGGCGGTAGCGACACCTCGGCAAGCCGGTCCCGCAAGCCAAAGCACGACTTGCCCGCCACGGTCACTGCCACGAAGATGATGACGATAACGACGGTGAACCCCGGGCACGCAGCGATCGACCCGATATTGAGCCCGGACTCCGCTGCCGGAAGCTTCTGAAGCACCTCGCGCTCCAGCTCCGACAGTCGCGGCGGCCTCTTTACCAGGAGGACGTCGTAGTCGCGCGGCGCGTCGGTTCTGTGATACTCAACGATCGAGAAGTCGCTGTCCACGAGGTGGCCGCCGTTGTAAGGCAAACTGATAGTACCAATCTCCACGCCACCCACCAAACAGACGTTGGGCGCCAAGGTGGCGGTCTTGTACCGGAGGTCGAAGAGTGCGGGCGCCTTCTTGACCTGACTGACCACCCGGGCAACCGACACGACGCGTCGCTTCTCCACGATCAACTTGAGCTGAGCACCTAGCTTCGATAGTGCCTCGACGTCCCGGGCGCGATACGCGCGGCGCAGGCCCTCGAAGATCGCGTTCCCCTTGCGCGCCGCGATCATCAACACGCTGCCGGCCAAGGGGGCCACTCCCTCCTCCTCGCCCGGCTCGAACAGGATGACTTCAGGCGTGAAGCTTCGCGCTAGGCGCGACTCACGGTCCGCCTGAAGCTTCATCAGTTGGTCGGAAACCCCCACCACATTGAGCTCGCGGTGAATCTGGGCCCGTACCTGCTTGTAGTTGAACGCGGCGCGTGCTGTACTCATAGGTCTAACCCCCCTTCCCCGAGGAAGCGCGTCACTAACTGGGCATCGTTGAGCTGATGGCCGAAGCGCGAACGACAGTCCGTCACATTGACTCGGGCTATTGAGAGACACGATCTTGTCGCGCCGGAGGTATCGGCGTGGTATCGAACAAGAACATCGATCGACAGGTTGCGTAAGACTGAAATCCTTACAGGGTGCCCGGTATCGCGATTCCTCCTTTGCCGCGCCAGCGTATCTCACCTGACGCATGGTCGTCGCAACAGCAACGAGGTCTATGCCCCTTCCCTCATTTGATCTACAAAGGCCTCCAGCTGGCGAGCAGATACAGCTGTCCAGCGGTGCGTTCGAAAGTCTTCATCAACGACCGAGGCCCTGAGGCGATCCGCGGTGAGCGGGGCAATCGCAACTGAAACCACCACATCCGCGTCACTCTCCCACAGCGCACGGAGCTTAGCGACGGCGCCCGACATGCCCGTTTCGACCTCGAAGATCGCCCTGAAACCGCTGCTCTCTGCGAAAACATCGACTGTCCGATCGTGACCCACTCTTGCTTCAATACGAACATCGAAGCCGCGCTCGCGCAGCAGCTCTGCAACCCTGAGCTTCCAATAGAAATGCGCAGCGCCCTCGTTCCTGGAGATCGGGACTTCAAGGCCCATCCGTCGCATCCGCAGAGCACCGCCCTGCGTCGGGTAGATGAAGCGAACCGCGCCCCACGGCGTCGGCACCCGAGCGGATTCGAGCAGCCCCGCCGCGCTCAGACGATCGAGTATGGTGTACCCTCGGTCCATGGACCAACCCAACCGCCGAAACCGCTCCGAGACACCATTGGTCGGATGCGTGATAACGTCCGACATCATTGTCTGTTCACGCTCATCTAACTCTTCCTTCTCTTCCTCACGTCCCTTATCCGCAGGCCGAATCTCCCGAACCTCCGCCAGCCCCTCCGCCAACGGCCGACGCGGCGCCGAATTTCCCGAATCGCCTACGAATCGCCTCCTTAGGTCTTCATCGCTTACCGATCCCTTCTTCACGTCGAGCAAGGGGAACGCAACCAGAAAGGGGTCATGCCACCGGCCTTGAAGCCGCACAATGCCCTGCCCGACGTCCAGCCGGCCCAGGTAGCCGCGCTGCTCCTCGGAAAGGCCCATGGCGTCGCCCACCGCGGCGATGTCGCGGCCGTGCTTGAGGTTCATCGCGATCGTGCAGTAGGTATTGCCGAGGGCAGGAATCGAGATCAGGGACGGGTGCTGGTCCAGGAGAACGAGGCCTTCGCCGAGTTCCCGAATCTCCCGAAACACCACGTCCATGACCGTCTCCTTCGACTGCTTGCGCCGGAGAAGGACGTGGTGTGCTTCCTCGATCACGATGATGTGCTTGGTCGTTTCGCGCTCGCGCTGCTGCAGCCGGTAGTGGTGAATCCAGAGCAGCAACGCTTCGATGAGAAAGGTCTTGTCCGACTCGGTCAAGGCATCCAGTTCGAGGATCACAGACTTCGTCAGCAGATCGTCCAGGGGCGTCGAGCGAGGTGCGTTCACCACGCGCCCAATCTCCCCGTAGCACAGTGTACCGATGGCTCGAAGAGTGGATTCCATCCACTGGCTCTCACGGCCCTTGGTCTTCCGATTCAGCAACCAGGTGTGAACGTCGGCGAGCGTTGGTGCCGCACCGGCCTGAGCGTTTCGGTACGCGGCGTCCAACGCTTGCTGGAGCAGGTAGGCCACGCCTTCGCCGAGCCAGTACACGTGGCACATGATCTCGACGAGCTTCTTCAGCCAGACCGTGGGCTCAGTCCCTGGCGGCGGCTGGAGGGGGTTGAACGCGAAGGGTACGCACGAACGCCCCACCGTGTAGACCCACATGTTAGTGAATGGGTCAACTCGCAGGAGGTCACGGTAGTTGCGTTTCCAATCGAAGACCAGAAAAGGCTTGTCCCGCCTGTACAGCTCGCGCAATAGCAGAAACCCGACGTTGGTCTTACCGCTTCCCGTTCGGCCGAAGATCGCGGCGTGCTGGATGAGCTCTGCGTTGCGGAGGCCAAACGGCAGTTCCGTGGACCCAGGATACCGAACTGCACCGAGCGCGTACTCTCCGGCCGCCAGGTCACGAGGAGGCGGAACAAGGAGGATCGGTTCGTCACCCAGCGCCCGACCGAGGTGCTTCGCCGCTAGAGATTGGAGGAGGCCCTCAATGTCGCGCCGTGAGTCGGGGTTCAGCCGGTATTCCCACCACAACTGGTCGATTCGGTTCCCGAGGCGCGGTTTCAACTTCCTGCACAGGTCTTCCACGTCCATGCAACTCACCCGCTCGCGAGCTGGCTTCTTCTTTCCGCGTCCGCCAACTCGTCCTGCGCGCGCCGCAGTTCCTTCCTCACCGTCACAACGTCCTCCCAGGCGTTCAGCTCCTCGTGGCGTCGCTGCCTACGGAGGTCAGTAAGCTGACGCTCCAACAGATTTCGCCTCACGTCGACGCCGGTATTGTAGCCGAGCCCGAAACCGGTGAACGTCTTGAGCGAGAATGCCGCTCTGCTGATCTGGTAGTCGATCTGCTCGAGGGTGCGGTCTCTGAGCTCGATTCGCGTGAAGAGTTCGTCGCGCATCTCCGAGACGGCGCGCTCCAGGCGGCGCGAACGGTGGCCGAGGTAGTCGTCCAAAGCATCGCCGGCGGCCGCGGGCTCGTCGGTTGGGATTGCCAAGAGGTCTCGAACCGGGTCGGGCGGCCGGGGCTTCTTGCGCAGGCGCTCCATCTCCAGCTCGAAGAGGTAGCGCACGGAGAAGCTGGGTTCGGGAGTGTCCATCGAAGTGCGATATGATCGGGGCGCTATTAAGTGAGGTGGCCGAGACCATCCACCTGACGCAGCCAGCGCCTGCCGAACACGAGCTCTCGAAGCGTAGTAGGGCATGCCATGGCCTTGGTCTTGACAGCCTGACACGAACGCCCACAGGTTGGGTAATGGAACCCGCAGCAACTTGAACGGATCGCCCGCCAGACAAGTTCGCTGGCGTCTTTGCAGGCGCGTCGAGGTGCCTTATTAAGGTCTGCGGACAATGGTGCTTTTAGAGGCGCGTTTCGGGCAGCTTGGCCCTGACGTGACCCGCCGGGGAGAGAGCGCACGATGGCTCAGACCACGCTCGAATACCTAGAGAAGATGTTTCAGTACGAAGAGGACGCAACACTGATCGAGGAATGTGCCGATGGGCAAGGGCGCCGTTCGTTGGTGCTCGACCGTACGATCTTCTACCCTCAAGGAGGCGGCCAAGCGTCCGACAGCGGAACTATTACCGCCCCAGGGTTCTGCTTCGTGGTGTCAGCCGTGGTCTACGATCAGGGCCGAGTGCTTCACGCAGGGGTAGCTCAAGAAGGCGAACCGCCGATTGGTGAGCGGGTGCGCCTGAGCGTTGACGTTGATCGGCGGGTATTCAACTCACGGCTGCAGAGTGCAGGCCACGTCCTCCTAAACGCAATGAGCAACGTCGGACAAGACCTCGTCGCAACCAAGGGTTACCATTTTCCGGACGGCCCCTACGTCGAGTTTCGTGGCGCCGTGCCAGAGGATCGCCGAGAGCAGCTTACCCATGACCTGCAGGCTGAGGTCGATCGACTGGTGGCGCTCGACTTGCCTGTAACTACCGAGCTGGTCTCGCCTGAACGGCTTCGCGCCATGTGTAGACATGTTCCACCGAACGTCCCAACCGACAAGCCGAGTCGCGTTGTAACGATCGACGACTTCAGCCAGCCTTGCGGGGGCACTCACGTCCGCTCGCTGAAGGACCTAGCTGGAATGCGTGTCGAGAGGATCCGAGTTAAGAAGGGCGATACACGCGTTTCCTACTGCATTCCCGAACCGAAGGCGGCTTCAGTCGGTCGCTAACGGGCGTATCGCGGCGCAAGGGGGTTTGTTCCGCCAGCCTTTCGCGTCATCATCGGCAGCTGCCATTCCAAACGGTCTGCGAGCGGGATGGGGTCCAATGAACGACGAGGTACTGGAGTTCTGCCTCGGGCTGATCGAGCAGGTGGTCATCAAAGAGCCGGACGCAACCAGCCTGGCCAATGACCGCAATACCGTGGCGATTCTCACGGACGATCAGGCTGCGGCCGCAACAGCGGTGGTTGATCGTTATCGGGCATGGATCAAGCGAAAGGCCCGTGCGTGCGCGGGGTACGTGTCCTCCAGCGACCTGAATCTGCTTAGGACAAACGCCGTCGAGATCGAGACCTACATCCTGATGAAGAGACTTGGCCAAGACGTTCCGGTCGAGATGTACAAGGACTTTTATCGACGAGAGATCGAAGAGCTTCTCGTGCAGCAGAAAGACATCTGGGAGAGCTACTGGAAGCGGCATTCGCGCATCAACATGGCGCGCAAACGCCGTTGCTGGCGTAACGCGTCTTTGACGCTTGGAGTCGAGGAAGAATACCAGATTGTCTCAACCGAGGACTGGGATCTCAGTCCGGATGCCGACAAGGTGCTAGCGAGCTCAGCGGCTGCCGACCTTGAACTGGGGAGGGAGGTCTATAAGTCCCAGCTCGAGTTCAAGACGGCGATTCACGGAGACGCCACGGCGCTGGAGAAAGCGCTCTTCGCCGCGCGGAAGGAGTTGAAGGACGCCATGCCCGTGGGCCTCGCCCTCGTCTCTGCCGGTACGCACCCTTTCTCGACCTGGAACGCTCAGAAGGCCAGCGAGACCGCGCGAACTGATCTCTTCATGCACGATATGCAAGATGTCGTGCGGCGCCTCGTCACGTTCGGCCTCCACATTCACGTTGGAGTGGAGGACGACGAGCTTCGGGTCCAGGTCATGAATGCGTCCCGATCTTTCCTACCAATGCTGTTGGCCATCAGTGCGAGCTCGCCCTTCTGGCAAGGCCGGCTGACCGGTCTGATGTCTTACAGAAGCACTGTGTTCGCCGTTCTGCCGAGAACGGGCATCCCCCCGACCTTCTCAAGCTACCACGACCTGCAGAGCTACATCGAACTATTGGCGACGACCAAGTCCTTCGATAGTTACGGCGCCAAGGACGCCCGTAAGATATGGTGGGACGTTCGTCTTCATCCGGAGTACCCGACGATCGAGTTCAGGGCTTGCGACGCGTGTACCTCACCGCGCGATGCCGTTGCCATGGCCGCCGCGTGCCAAGCACTCGTCGCGAAGCTAGTTAAGCTGATCGAGTGTGGTGTCGAACCTCGGCCACAGAAGAAGCACATAACGGAGGAGAATAAGTGGCGGGCGGCGCGATACGGCCAAAAGGCACGGTTTATCGACGATCGACTCGGGCGGGAAGTCACGTGTCACTACATGGTCGCCGAGTTCTTAGACTTCGTGAGTGAGGTGATGGACGACCTCGGTTCTGAGCGCCAGCTGAGGCATCTCCTGACCATTGTTGACGAAGGGACAAGTGCGAACAACCAAGTCACCGAGTACATGAAGACCGGAGGCACCGCGGGGGTTGTACAATGGCTTGCGACCCAGTTCGCCCCAGCTTAGATCAACACTGCGGTATCGTCGCTGGCCGAGGTTTGGAAGCGGATATGTGTCGGATGATCGCCGCCTTTGGTCCCGTGCAGCCGTGGCTCGTCCTACGAGCGGCGGCACTTATGAGCGACGGCGTCACTGCATCTCACGAGTACGCTCACCTCGGCCCAAGCGGTTTGCCGGGCGGAATACGGCATCACGACGGTTGGGGTATCGTCTATCGGGATCTTGGCGGGGGCCTGGTGTGCCTCAGGGGAGGTGAGCCTCTTGGGAATGCGCTGGAATTGGTTCAACTCCGCTTCCTGAACGTCACCGACCTCATGGTCGTGCATGTCCGAAATGCGTCTGTGCCAGCCCAAAGGGGCCTGGCCTACGCGCATCCGCTCGAGGACCAAGTCAAGGGAGCCCAGGCGTTCTTCTTCCACAACGGCTACGTTCCAGGCCTGTGCTCCGCACCCGGCGCGGCCGATTGGGACAGCCGGAACCTGCTACATTGGCTGCGTGACGCATTTGAATCGGACACCCGCGGCACCGAGATTGAAAGGCGGCTCGAGCAGCTCCCTGCCGACAGTACTGCTGCGAACTTCATTCTGGTGGAGCCCAAGAGGCTGACCGTTTGCAACTGGTTCGCGGACCGTGGCGTGGCTCCGCACTATTACACGATGCACACCTGCACTATCCATCAAACCACCTTCGTGGCATCCGACGTCGTTTCGGACATCGCGCCAGCGAACGCTTGGGTTCCGCTGGGTAATCATCGGGTCGTGGAATTCGCCCTCTGAGGACGATGCTCCCTATGACCAGATCAACAGCGGCTTCTCTCGTCCGCGGTAACCGAGAAAGAAGCCGCACGTCGCGCGCCCTTCCTTTGCGGGTCGTATCGCGTGCAACTCGCTGTTTCGAAAAACGACCACGTCTCCCTTACGAGGCCGCAGAAGCCAGTCGGGTGCGCCGATTCCCGTTCTGAGGACGCCGTAGCCCTTAGCGGGATCTGGGTTTCGAATGGCCTCGTATTCCTCCTTGGACAGGCGGCGCCTCCAACCCTCAAGCTCACCGCCTTCTGTCGGCGTTTCGACATACAGATTCACGCCCAACTGGACAACCACCTGAGAGGCCATGGGATCACCGGGCAGCTCCTTCGCAATGTCGTCGTCGTGGGGTTCGGCAGAACGGCCCACGATTCTGCGGGCGATGACTCTGTGTAGCCGAATCCCTTGATATGACAACGTCTCGATGCCGCTGGACCATGACGCCAGTATCTGACCCAAGAGCCGCGCGATGGCTCCATTCACCCGGACCAGGTCGGCGAGGACGTCGGGTTTCCGGTATTCCTCGGCGACCCGTCCAGTCTTCCTGATGTCGCTGAATGAGCTACCAAGTCGTGTCACACCCGCCGCGGTGGCGTACTCTACCGCCAACGGGTGCGAGCAGATGTAGTCGCGCAGTTGATCGCACTCGCTCGCCGTGGCGAACTGGGCGAGGTGGACGGCATCCGCTCCGCCACTCACGAGTGTATCCCAATCCGCGTCATCAGACATTTTGGCAACTACGCGCAGCACATCACCGTCTCTTTGGTCGGACATTAGCGAGGCTCCCTAACGATCGTTGCGTGCCACCATCGTCAGGATCGAATATGCGTGTGCGCACTAGGGACCGCCAGACCCCACGACCTCCCCTAGCGCAGGTCAAGAGGTGTGCGATCCAGTCGCACATGACTCGATCGAGCGCCCGACCCAGCCATCGGAGACCACGCCGCGTTTAGCGGCAAGAGACACCGCGCTTTCTACTGACTGAGGTGGGCCGCGGCGCGTCCCGGTTCTGGCGTCGCTTGCCAGCGGGCATGGACCAAGCGGTAGTTTCCGGGACCGTCGCGACGTTCAAGCGCCCTCTGATGAGTTCCATTTCTCGCTCGAACGGATGGCGCTCGGCAACCACGGCTTCGGAGGACTCCCATGGGCCAACGTTGGTCGCCGGGCGCTCATGAGGGAGGGGTGTTAGGGGATAATTGACACGTCCCGCCTCAGGCGCTCTTGGCTCATCGTTTTTTCTTGGAACAAAGAGCGCATCTCGCCGGGCAGTCTCCGGATGGCTTTCAATGGCTTGCCGCCAAGTTTGTCCCGCTTCGCCCGTGAGGCCCCGACGAGCGGAATGAGACACAACGTTGAAAACACCTGAAGTGATCCCATGATCACGAAGAGCGCGGTGAAAGAAATGGCGCTGACTATCAAGCCGCCAAGAACGACAGCGACACCCCCTACTATGTGGGCCTGGCCTGAATGCAATCCCCACATATACCCGCTCCTGTGCGGATCATGATACTGCGAGAAGAGGCTGTCCCACGTTGGTGTCGCGAGTCCCGCAGCCACCGCCAACCCAGCTTGAAGGAGAAGCAGTTCTCCGGGCGAATCAACCAGGACATAGGCGAACGTCATTGCCGTGTTCAAGGCAAACCCGGCAAACAGTAGCCTTGTCTTGTCAACTCGGTCCGAAACCATGCCAACGAGGATTATCAGGAGTCCAGTGAGGATCAGGTACGTGGACCAGAGCCACGCGATGTCAAGAAGGTCACCTCCGACTTTCTGCGAGAACACAACGAGCAGCGGCCCCAGCATACCTTCGCCCAACAACCAGGCGTTCTCAGCGCACAGCAGAAACTGAATCTCCTTCCTCACGACATCGGTATCTGCACGGAACCTTAAGTACGTTATCGTCCATTCACGTCGAGTAAGCCACGCTGCCGTCCCGTGCCGACGGATAACTGGGAATTATCGATCGGGCGACACCATGGAACTCAGGGCACTTGAGCGAACGGACCGCAATCGAGCCCGTCTCGACGCTGCGCTAAGCATCTACAGGCAGAGCATTCTACCCGAGGCGCAGAATCCCGAGCGACAAATCCTCTACTGGATCGATCACAGCAGAGATTCGCTTGGCGATGAGTTTAGGTGCTTTGCGATACAGCGATCAGGCAAGGTCGTTGGCTACCTTCAATACAGCTACTTCCGTGAAGAGCACATCTTCTTCTTCGAGTACCTGTGCCTCCGCGATCGAAGCCGCGCCGGCCTGGTTCCAAGCGCTGCAGTCAAGGCGATTGAGGATCACCTAGCCCAGAACTACCGGCCCGACTTCACTATTATGTTCGAGGTAGCGCATGCGAGATCGCAGGTGGAGTGGAGTACTGACACGCGGCTCATAGAGTACTTCAAGCGCCTTGGATTCCGCACGATCGATTTCTGCTACCGCTATCCGATCCTGCAATCCTACGATGGTGAGACGAGTTATCCGGCAACCTTGATGATTCGCCTACCTCAAAGCCGCACGTCTGTGACATCATCAGAGATGAGGACCATTCTCCGATCGATCTACTTCAAGCACTACCTTCGGTGGGACCGGCCATTCCTGGATCCAGCGCGGTTCGCGGAGCGTGAGAGACTAATTAACGAGCTCTACTCGCGACAGATCGCGGAGATCGGCGACAAAGACTCGTTCGGCACCACCGGTGATGACAGGCGAAGCCGGCTCGTCCGTTTTGAAAACCGACTGCCTGAAGCTCGTGCGCTCGTGGAGAGGATATTTGGTCCCCGGCTGCCGCGTGCAACGGTAGTAATCGGCGCCCTTGCGTTTACACAGGGCGCGCTCGGGAGCGGCTGGCACATTCTCCTCCTCGTACCCGTCGTGGCCGCGGCCTACTGCCTTGCGGAAGACCTGGAGAGTTCGCGTAAGCTGCTGACCGCTATCACAGCTAGGCTGTGGCCCGCTCCGCCACGATCGTGACGAGATCGGCGAATCCCTGAAGTAACGCCGGCGCAGGCAGCGTTCGTTCGATCCGCGTTGCCTGAGAGGTGGGAAGCCCGATCGCGCAGAGGACGGACGACCACACGTGCGTGCCTAGCACTTGGCGCACGACAAAGCCCGATACATCTAAAAGTCGCCGGATGTATCGGGGATCGTAGATCCAAGTCCGCTCTGGGGTCTCGTTGTAGATGTCCGTGGCTAGCTCTGCGGCTCGCCCGTACTGGCGCCGAAACCAGTACCTTGCGCTTCGGGTGCTGCGAAAGTCGAGGATGAGAAGGCCAGTTGGTGCCAGGGCTCGCGCGAACTCTCTGAACACGGTCGCTGGGTCGCAATAGGCCACGACTTCACCAACGCACACGACGGCGCCAAAGGCCTGCGGGCTGAAGGGGAGCGCCTCGATACTACCGCACACGGCATTCCGCCGCGCCTTGATGGGTTTGATGAAGAGGTCGAGCGCGATCTCATGCCATCGTTGATGGGGAAACTCGTACACTCCTGCGCCGGCATTGAGGAGCAGTATCGACGGGCTCCGCGCTGTCTCGAGGTGCCCACGGACTAAGCAAGCGGTAACGCGCCCGCTATGTGCGTGCCACTCGTCCTCACGCATGGAGTGGACGTTGTAGCGTCGTTCCAGGTCGTGGCGGCTGAACACTGTGGCACGGATGATCTGATAATTCCCAGTTATCTATCCGTTGCGACGGATGCGAGCGAGCGTGTTTGCACGCACCAGTCTGGCTCGAAGCGCCTCGTCGCGGACCTCTGTGTAGATCTGCGTCGTGGCAATACTAGCATGTCCGAGCAGCCTTTGCACCAGCCGAATGTCTACGCCCGCTTCGAGCAGTTGCGTCGCGGCCGTGTGCCGAAGCATGTGCGGTGTGATGTGGCGGCGGATACCAGCCCGCCGAGCCAAGGCCCCTAGGTACCTCCGGACGTGCTGGGTGCCCAGAGCCGTCCCGCTCTCGGTCACCAATAGCAACTCGAGCGCGGTAGGCGTTCGCTCGCGCGCTCTTAGGTAGCTTGTCAGCACGCTTCGCGCCTCGCGCCCTGGAAGATATACTCGCCGCTCACGGTTTCCCTTCCCTCGCACGAGGATCGTACCATCACGCAAAGATACATCATCCAGCCTAACCGACACTAGCTCACCAACCCTGAGCCCGGTGGTGAATAGGGCGACGACCACGAAATGCATCAAGAGGGCCCGGTGGCACCTCCAGCCTCGCGCACACCCCGCTCCCGTCTCGGCGGCCTGAACTAGGAGGCGTATCTCATCCCCATCGAGAGCCCGAGGCAGCCTCCGCGGCATGCGGATCGAGACGTCGAGGCGATGGAAGACGCTCAGCGGAACGAGCTCCTCGAGCTCCAGCCAGCGAAACAGGACCTTCAGCGTCGCGAGCCGCCGCTTCGCTGTGGCCTCTTTGAGACACCTGTCATCCAGGAGTATGCGGGCATAGCCTCGCACGTCGTCGCGGCCAACGCTTCCGACGGCGGTCGAATCACCCACGAATGCTAGGAAGTCCGAGAGGTCTCCACTGTAGGCGCGCAAAGTGTGTTGGGAGAGCCGCTTGGCCACGCGGCAGTGATCGAGAAACGAGCGAACAGCCACGCCAGCATTCGCGTTCGATGACGTGTCAGTGACCAGACAAGGGGAATCCGCCTGTGAAGCCGCGACCTCACCCACCGTGCCACCTCCAGAGAGTGTCGACCCAGGTACGAACCAGGGGTGATTCTGGAGGTGATGCGCAGAGAACTCAAACCCGTCGAGGCGCCTGGCTGCGATCCACTCGCAACGCACGCCAGCCACTTGCTGGAACCTGGCCCCGCCGGGGAGATTGGGACGCGAGAAGACACCGGGGGAGCGATGGTGCGCGGTCAAGTCCAGGTAACCCTGCACGGCGGCCCGCTGGACGGCCAGCGAGAGACTGTGCCCCTGTCCTACCTGCGAGACCGGATTGGTTTCGAGGGCGATTCGTACGCGCGCTCCGGCAAACGTGACGTTGAGGTTGTTCGCGGCGAGCGGAATCCACATGGCCCGTGGTTGTGGTATCAGGTCCACGTCTACCTCAAACGCGCCCCTGCGCGCAACGGACTTGCGGATTACGACTTTGAGAAGACCGAGGAACGGAACCGGTGCGAGCAGCTGATCGACTTCGGGGCAGCGGGCAAGCGTCGCTGCCGCAACGTCGCCGAATCTGATTCGACGCTTTGCAAAGTGCATCTGCGCATGGCCGGCCGCACTCCCGCGACACCCGCCTAGCCTAGCCAGGTCTTGGAATCACCGTCGCTCTCGACGGGGCAACTGCAGCTAACGTTCAGTGCGCGGCGGGCCGCATCACCCGAGGATCATCGACCCAGCCAACGACCGGAGGAATCTGCCAGTTTCGCACGCCTCGGCAACACGATTCGTGTGCGGACTGCGAGCCCTCCGGTCTTTTGAAGACTGACTCAATTCGGGAACATCAACTCGGACACGCTATTGTTGACTCATCATCCGAACGGTACCCGCCGCTTCCGCAGGTCTCGCCAAGGCCCAAGCCAAGAGCGAGGTTACGACCAGGCCCGCAAAGAACCCAACGGAAGCCAAGAACCACCCTTGCGCACGGTCAAGGTGGCCCTTTAGGTCTTGGAGATCCTCCCCGGAGCCGATTGCCCTTTCAGCCGTCAGGACAGCCCTCGATGCTCGCCTGATGAACGCAAGACAGAACCAAAGCGCCCTGAGCATCGCCGAATACGACAGGACCAGAAGCACGGCGATGACGTAACTATACGGAGGGCCAACACCCCTGACCAAGTCCTTCAGAAACGCGGCGCTCAGAACCATCAAGGCAGAACCGATGGTCACGATGTGTTTCACCCATTCGATGAGGTAGGCAACCGCCTGCAGGAAGCGGGCGTTCAGGTCAACTGGGCCATTACCGTCCGCGCTCAGAACGGCTTCTCCCACATCCTCAGGAGCGTGTTCGCGGACTTAGGCAACGCTATCACAACCGTTCTCAGATCAGCGGCTTGAGCCTGCTCGGCAAACCAACGGCCGCCTGTCCCCGCGCGGAAGGTCCAGTAGGGGTTAGTTGCTCTGGGGAACCATCCAGCCGTCACCGTATGCCAGCGCGCCCTTCGGATTCTCCGATTCCACCCACATCCGTTGGTAGACGACTAGTCGGCCCCGCGGATTGAGGCGTGCGGCAAGGGCCTGAAAAACAGATCGTCGATGCGTTTCCTCTGGGATCGTGTTGAGTACGTTAACTAGAATCGCCAAGTCAAACCGTTGCTTCTTATCCTTGGCGAATTCCGCCGGACTCCAGAATGTCGCGTGCGGCTCCAGCTTCCTCCGCACTTCCGCAGCCTTGCCGTGATAGGCCTCGCTGTATTCAACGACGTACAGGTTTCGGTCACCCATCAGCCGTTGAATACGCCGCGCGTATCGGAGCCACGAACCAGCGCCGAAATCGACAATGGTCGTGCCTGGAAGTTCGCGGAAGTCCTTAAGGATGCTGACGACATACTTGGCTAGGTTGATTCCGCTCAATGGCCAGGAAGAACCGGCCACGTTCACCACAATGGGCTTGGACGAGGCCCTGTACTCGAAAACCGGCCCTTGATACCAAGAGCGACCGTCGTCGCGCTTCACGGCGCCGGGCTGGTCAGAGGCCTGACGGACCGGCCGGAACGAGCCCGCGTCTCGCCTTCGCCAATGGCGGGCCCTCTGGCGACTCGCACGCCCGATCCCGGCGTGATCGGGATCCGTGGACGCGCGCTCACGTGGGCCCCGCACCTCTCGTCCGTTCGTCCTTCCATCCTGGTTGCAGTGCCCGCTACTGTGTGTGACACTCAGGTGAGCAGTAGTAGCACCCGTTTGACTGTGCGTAGTGCTTCTTGGCCTCACGCACCGCGTCATGGCAATTGTTGAAATCGCCGAGGTAGAGGCGGTTGCCCGCGTCGGGCATGTAGGAGCACCCGGTCTTGTGCACTTCATGATCACCGTTGGTCTGTGCATTCTTGTTCACGTAGTACGCAGCCATTGGATCACCTCGATTCAAAAGGTCAACTGATTCAGAGCCACCGCGCCACGCCGCCGTGGTGGGAGCAGGTTCCCCGCCGTGATTGGCTGAAGCTGTAGGTTCCGTCGCGGCACTGAGCCGTTGCCCCGGCGGGCGGTTGATTGTCCGGCGTCCTCGTCGGTGATGGCACCCACTGGCCCTGGGAGTTCACGTAGCCCCGCCCCGTCTGGGCGACGGGCGCCGGCGTCTCTCGCGTGAGATACTCACTCAGGACGTACCCGGCACGTCCACGGGAGGAGACACTGCACCAGCCTTCAGAGCACGTATAGAGCCGAACGGGCGACCGCGCCGGCAGACGAGCCACGGCTTGCGCGTTGACAAACGGACGGTCGCGAAGCGTGACGAGGGCGGTTGTGTACGCGATCGTGTCAGCTGAGCTCGGTTGCTGCCCCGACAGCGAGCCACCCGCCAGGAACGAGGCGAGGCAGATGCCCACTAGCCCTACGCGCATTGCGATACCCTCCATCAACCAGCGCATGCGCAGCCAGATCCTCTGGTGCACGTGTCGTTACGGTTGATGCAGGAGTCGCCGCACGGTTTTCCCGTGCTGCACACCCGACAGCATCCGTTCCCGGGACCTGAGGTATCAGAGCAGCCCGTGGTGGCGACAGGCGCTAGCACAAGGCACAGCGAGAGTGCACCGAGGAGGAACAACGAACAGAACGACCGACGACGAACGTCCACGGCACGACCTCCGGCAGGCGCACAGCGCGTGCGCAGTTCGGGCCTACATGCTGCTGCCCCTGGACTGAGGAGGTAAGTGCCCGAATTGAAGGTCGCTGCGGGCAGCAGCTCCAATCGCTCATAACATGTCCGGCGCCTAGGCGTGCGTCAAGGAGTCCCGGGCTTTCCGGCGCAACCAGCGCTTTGGCCACCGGAGTCGGTAGGTTTCAGCAATGGCCGACGATGCCATCATGCAGGTCCGAAAAGCACGAGCCCGGCAGCTCTCGGAGCATCGCCCCCTGACACCAGGCGAACTGCGTAGCCTGCCGGCGCCGCACCCCCGGTGGTGGCAACTCATATCCCAGATGGCCAAGAGTGGAAAGCCGATCGCGGACGGCATTGTCGAGCTCGTTGTTGAATCGGCGGTCGACCCGTCCATTCCCGAGTTCCCGGCGTGGCTGGAGGACTGGGATCACCGGTACCCGGCCCTGACCCAGAACGAGACCCTGGCCCTCGTCGAGAAGTTCCTGCTTTGCGAGCGAGGCGCGCTTCTCGCGGGCGTGGCGATGCACCCGTACCACTACCTCGCGCTGAGCGCCTACTACTGCGCGCGTCGCGAGCCGTTCGAAGCGCTCACGGAGTGCGTCCGGGCTGGCTACCTTGATCAGGCCGGAGGCGGGTTCAAGTACCAGGCCTGCGACCTGACGTGGCCGTTGGTCACCACGCAGCAGACCATCGCGAGGATCGATGCGTTGGTGATCGCCATTGCGCTCCCCGCCGTGGCCAAGGCCGAGCGCCACGCTGCGCGACTTCGTTCGGCCGTGCCAACCTTGTTCTCCTTGCTCGGCCGTGCGGTGCGTGGCGCCGGGGACCTGATCCGTCGCGCCCTTGGACCCAGCTCCTAGGAGCGGAGTCGTCTGTTGAGGTCCTCAGGACGGTGTGAACAGTGCACGGCCTCGCGGTGACGGAGGGTGGGCGACCACCTTTGACGCGCGACGTGGTTGGTGCGCTCCAGTCGCACCCACGGGTTCCATCGCGGGGTCCAAGCGTCCTGAAGCCACGCCCGTCGTAGCGGAAGCCTTCGCCCGCTCCAGCGAGCTGCAGGCGTGGCGGCCCTTCCGGGCGCCGCCGGCGCCCTGCGTCTGGCTCGGCTCTTCCAGAACCGGAGCGAAGCAAGCGCCCTCTCCTATCCCCTCGGTGCTGAGTGACTTAGCGAACCCTGCCGCTCGCATACAGGTGCTCAACCTGAAGTTCATGCAGTCTTTCGCGTGCCGCGCGCGACTCATAACATGGCATGGACGGACTACCCTGTGTGCCACGTAACCCGGTCGCCCGGTTCACCACTTTGCGTAATGTCGTTTGCTGAATCGCTTCAACCTCGCCCAAGGAGGACGCAATGCGCATCTCAACCACTCTTGCGGCATGTCTTGTGGTGGCCGGCTTGGCCACGATGATCCCGGCGTCTATTGTCGGAGCTTCGAGGGCCGACTCGAAGCGCTTCAACTGCGATGTCACGTGCACCAACGGGAAGTGCTCGGCGAGCGGATCAACTTGCGACTGCTGGTGCGACATCTACGGCCTGCCCCACTGCCAGTGCGAACAAACGTGATGGAGCGGAGCCCAGCGCCGTAACGGTCGAGGGAACGGGCGAATAACGGGGTCGGCGCACCGAAGCCTGTCCGACCAAGCGGTCACTGAATCACCGAGCCTCTCAGGAGGGACCAATGCGTATCTCGACGCTTCTTGCCGCGTGCCTACTCGTGGTCGGGTTGGCCACGATGATTCCGACGTCGATCGTCGCGGTGTCAAGGAGTGATTCGCCGCGTTTCGACTGCAACGTCACGTGCCTCAATGGAACTTGCAGCGCGACCGGCACCGGGTGCTCCTGTTGGTGCGATCATTGGAACCAACCCCATTGCGGTTGCGACCAAACGTGATCGCCTAGCACGCGCGGCCTTCAGCGGGCCGAACGACACCACCGACTCCGGAGCATGTGCCCGGCTGGTCGCTGCCTCTGAGCCTCAAGTCAGCGCAGCAGCTGGGCATGTGCGTCGGATACCCGCGCCAGGGCGTTGCTGCTATCGATACCCCCTCGACGGACAACTCCTTACGATCCGAAGGGAGTGCGATCACCATGATCGAAGGACCGCGGAGCCAACCAGGGAGCCATCGTGACTCCCTTTGGAAGGTGCTGTCGGTGCTTGCTGCGGCCGCGCTGCTGGTCGGCACCTCTGCATCGGTGCACTACGGCTTACGCTTGCGGGCGATCTATGGCGGTAACCCAACCAGCCCAGCGATTATCGGTCCCCGGCAGGTATCGTCTGAGCCCATCCAGTTTGTGGAACTACGCTCTGGACGACGCGACACAGTGCGGCTCGCCCTCACGAGCGGGCCGGCATTGCTCCTGGTCTACAGCGCCAATTGTGCCGTCTGCGGTGACAACATGCCCCGCTGGCTCGACTTGGTTGCCGAGCTGCGGCGCGGCGGATCCGTCGATCCCGTCTATGCGATCGACCTGGACGGGAGCGACACATTGGGGACCTACTGGCCGCGGGTTCGCGGGGTCCGGGTTCTCACGCCGCTCGAACCGGAGACGTTTCTTAGACAGATCCCGGTGACCGGAACACCGGCAACGGTTGTGGTTCATGCCGGATCGCTCGCTGTGACGATCTTCGGGGTCATCGGCGCACACCGCCGCTCCTACGTGGTATCGCTCCTCGGGGAGCGACGAGGGTAACCGCGTGCCGCTTGCCCCCAGGAGTTACTACCAACGGGCTTTGGAACTGGCCATTGCTGCCGCCGGCGCAGCCTTTCTGGCGTTAGGCCTCCGTGGGTGGACTCGGATCGCATGGGGCAACGACACAACGGGAGCACGGACGCCGGTTCGGTACGGCACCCTCCTCAGGCTTCCGGCCGAGCTTGACACCTTGCACCCGGACGTGAAGTGGACAATCATCGTCACCGGTACGCAAGCCGCTCAGGCGTGCCGGCAGCTGCTTGACGGCGACCGGCCGGAGCATCGGCGGCCACTAGCGTTACTGGTTGTCACCGAGGGTGATTCCGCCGATCTCTCGCTATGTTTGCCGAGGGCATCGCTAGGGCGGAGCGAAGTCCCCAGGGCCCGGGTTCGACTGGCCCTAGGGACACCAGCGCGCGGCTTCTTGATCACGGATCGAACTGGCCGCGTTGTCTACGGTTCATTCGAACGGGGGTATCTGAAGCGGGCCCTCTCGTCACTTGCAGAGGTAGACTGACAGACAGCGGCACACTGGCTACGGTGTCGCGAAACGCCCCCGATCAGGATACGGAAACGGTCCCTCGCGGCGCTGGACGGAAATGACGCAACGCCTCTTCTACGCCCTTCGCAGGTGGCGCGGCCGGCGGGCGACCCTCGCCGGGCTCGCCCTCAGCGTTGGCTTGGGCATCGGTGCCAACGCCGTTGTCCTAACCTCTGCAAGACGCTTGATTTGGGAGCCTCCGGTTCCCTCCGCAGATCACGCGCGCATGCGGCGGATCACCATCCTGAAGCGCGGACCTACGGGCAGCATCCGTAGATCAGGAGCGCTATCCTATCCGGTCTTTGCCGCCATTCAAGCCGACTCGCTCGTCCTGCAGGGTGCGTTTGGGTATCAGACCCGGCAGATAGACGTGGAGGCACCGGCAGGCCTTCGCAGAGCACAGTTGGCAGTCGTTACGGATGACTACTTCTCCGTGCTTGGCGTCCGTCCATCGCTCGGGCAGACCTCCGGTCCCGAGTGGTCTGCGACCGGCGTGGCCGTCAGCCATCATTTCTGGCAGGGTGCTTTGGAGGCACGCCCCGAGCCACTGGGGACGCGTGTCCGCGTCGGTGATCGCGTCTTGACCGTCACTGCGGTCCTGCCACGCAACTTTGACGGGCTGGACCTTGAGCGCGTGGATCTCTGGGTACCCCTCGCCGGTTGGTCCTCAGCGTCTTCAGGCGATTGGCGGTCGGATGAGTCATCGGCATTCCTGCGCGTCGTTGGTCTATCGCGCCCAGGGTCATCCACTCACCAAGTGGAGGCGCGGTTGTCCGCACTCCTGGACAATCGCGAACCGCCTACGGGTGCGCCCCAAGGCGCGCGCCCGCGAGTCTTGGCTCACCGACTGGCACGAGTCGAAGGATCGGCGCTCGAGCGATTGGATCGCATCACCTGGGTGCTCGTGAGCGTCTCGGCCCTCCTGCTCGCGGCAGCTGGTGCCAATGTCGCGGGGATCCTGCTGAGCCGTCTGCTGCAGAGCCGGCGGGACATTGCGGTACGGCTGGCCCTGGGCGCTGACTCGCGCCACCTACTCGCAGTGCTGATGCTTGACGCCCTTCCAGTAGTTGGGCTGGGACTAGCGGCGGGGTTGGCCGGCACCGTGTTGGCAAGGTCATACCTTCGTACGACTCTTCTCCCGACGCTGGCGTGGAGCGATTCGCTTGCCTCGCTAAGTGTCTTCACGACGGCGGGCGCTCTGGCCGTGGTGCTGCTTGGCGGCTGGGCGGTCTTCCTGTGGGCTCAGGTTCGCCGCACGAACCTGACACCGGTGCTCGGCAGCGCGGCGTTTGGGAGCACTTCGGCCGATTCGCCGTCGCGGTCAGCGCTCGTTGGGCTTCAAGCCGGGGCCGCGACGCTCCTGATCGTCGGCTCACTCTTGTTCGTTCGGACGTACAGCTGGCTGAGTGGAGACAGACTGGGGTTCGACGTTGCGCACGTTGCCGTCGTTGACTTCGAGCACCTTGCGGATTCGCTACCAGCGCCAGTGGCAAGAGAGCGACTAAAGGATCTTGCTCGCCGCCTCCGAATGACTCCGGGCGTGGTCGACGCGGGCGTGGCGACCGGCATCCCCCTCCGACAGAGCGCTGCGACATCGATTACGTTCCGGGATCGAAGGGTTGCACCACTCGCAACGGGCGGCCCCTATGTCGACGCATTCGACGGCAACGCGATGGCCGCGCTCGGGACGCGCCTTCTTCGGGGCAGGCTATTCGATACCACTGATGTGCGCGGTTCGCAGCCCGTGGTCGTCGTGAACGCAACGATAGTGCGCACGGTGTGGGGCGTGGATGATCCAATAGGCTCGTGCCTGTACTTCGACGTCGAGCGACTCTGCCGGGTCGTAATCGGCGTGGTGCATGACATCCAGCGCGAGGACGTGCTCGAGGGCAGCACCCTCCAGACCTTCATTCCGTTGGACCAAGCGCCTGAATGGCTGCGTCCGCGCGCCGTATTCGTTCGAGCATCATCTCCTTCGGATCTGCACACACCCCTTCGCAGCCTCGCGCAAGCGTCGGGCTTCCGGCACAGTCAATTCAGGTTCGACACGTATCAAGACATACTCGCACCCGATCTTGTGACGTGGCGGACAGCTGGAGCCGTCCTGGGCGTCTACGGTCTTGTGGCGCTGGTGGTCGCTGCCAGCGGCGTGTTCGCGACCGTGGCCTTCTCGCTGGCTGCCCGGAGGCGGGAGCTCGCAATTCGGCGAGCGTTGGGCGCGTCGTTCATTGCCGTTCTCGCGACGGTAGGTGTTCGGCTCAGCCGTGCCTGCACGATCGGCGCAGGCGCCGCGTGCGCGACCGCGATCATCGTGTGGCGCTATTCGGACACGTTGTTCTATGGCACGGTTCCTTCCGACGTCGCCTGGACCTCCGCCGCCGCCCTCATCGCAGTCGGTGCGATCGCCTCAGCGGGCGTGGCCTGGGGCACTGTGAGCGCCTGGAAGGCTGACGCGTCGAGCGGCCTACGAGAGTCCTGAGGTACCTGACCGGCTCGGCCCAACGCCGAAAGGAGAAGACCATGCGCCTCGCCCCGACCCTGTGCGTTGCCCTGGTGGGTACCCTGGGGTCTACACAAGCGAATCCCGTGACGGTCCGAGTTTCCGCACCGCACCCTCGACTCGCCGCGCGAATCACTGGACCGCGCGTCACGCTCCTGCGAGGCCAACCGCTCCGCACCGGGAATGGATTCGTCATCGTCGCCACCCCTGCGGATGTCTCGATTGACCCTCGACTCGGCGAATTCTACTTCCAGCTTGAGCCCGATACGGCCTGGGTTTCACTCGAAGTGCGCGGTGGAGGCAACACCATCAACGCTTCGTCTCGAAACGTGGTTGTGCGGTACGAAGACACGCAGCTCCAAGTTGTTGGTGTTCCCCCCGGAAGACCTGGCGGACACGAGAGGTAAGCTCCACTGCGTCCGGCAACCGGCGGCGGACCGGAATGGCGTTCTGTTTCGCTGGACGACCCGCGCCCGATCTGGAGGCGTGTGGCCACCGGGACGGGCAGCCTGAAGATCTGATTGCCTGGAATCCCTGAAGTACTGACCCTGAATTCATTTCAGTTCCCTAGGCTGCTTGACGGCCTTGGCACCACAATGCAGCTTCAGCCGTACAAGGCGCTACGGCCGCCGATCCCCAAATTCGGGCATCGCAGTTCCCTCCCGTTGTCCGACGGCCCGCGCGAATCATGAACTTCGCTTCGTGACTTCGAGCGTGAGACGAGAACGCGCGCCTCCGCCGGGCTACGACCACGCAATTGCAATAGGGGGACTCCGCCGCCCAAGCGGCCGGCGCACAGAGAAGCCAATGGCTGCAGGACAGAAGGGTGACACTGCGCGACCGCGCCTTATCTTGGCCGACGACCATCGCATGGTCCTCGAGGCGCTTGCCGGGCACCTGGCGCACCACTACGACATCGTCGGCACGGCCTTCAACGTGAGCGACCTGATCAGTCTGGCGCGGCGCCGCGAGGCGAGTTGCCTATTGCTGGATTTCGAGATGCCCGAGAAGAACGGCCTTGAACTCATACCGGTTCTGAAGCGGCTCCACGCCGACCTGAAGATCATCATCGTCACCATGCTGCTCGATCGAGGGCCGCATCATCCATGTCGACGGCGAGCCGTTCGACGAGCGGGTGTGGTTCGAATGAGAGGTCTGTCCACACCCACAGACCATCTCCGGCGGTACCCGAGGATCACCAGTCATATCATCTGCTTCTCCCTCGGGTAAGCTACACGCACCACCGCCGCTCGGGTTTCTCATGAACGCGCACCGCGGCTGTGGCCTGCGGCGCTGATGGATGTCGGCCCGGCCAGGATGACCGAGGCCCCATTCTCCGGAGGCCGTCCGGGCCATCACGCCGGTCACCACGATCTCCTCGAGGCGGTTGACAGTCAGCCAGGAACCCGACAAGTCGGCCGTCCGCTAGCTTGCGGGGCATCACCGCCGGGCGGTAACCGATCGCTCGGACGCACACATGCTGCTGTCGGCCGCGGATCCCGACGAGGGTGGTCAGGCATTTCTGCTGATCCAATTGGACTCGACGGCTGCGCGCTCACCGCACCCAAGCCAACGACATTCGTCCCTGATTAGGCGCACGCGTGGCACGGCAGGTGCGACAGGCTCAAGAACCGCCCCACTAAGTACCGAGCATGGACCGCTTCGGCAAGATCACGGCCGTCCGCGACGAAGGCACCATCTGGCAGATCTTCTACCGGACCGATGACGGCACGTGCCACGTCGTCAGCATCGACCACCGGTGCTTCGCCCACCTCTACGAGGGTGAGACGTGCCGCTCTTTCTACCGGGATTACGCGTTCGGCGCTGGCCGGAGGCAGGTCGAGAGCGCGCTCACCGGCCGCGAGATCCACATCGGAGATGGCAAGGACGAGGGCCAGGTGTGGTTTGAGTGACGCACAAACAGCTCAACAGCGCTCAGGATTTCCTGCGGGCTTACCCGCATCTCACTGCTCACATCATCTGCTTCTCACTCGGCTACTGCACGCCCACCAGCGCCGCGGCTATCCTCCGCGATGCCCACCTGAACCGTGGCAACTACTGCGAGTGGATCGCCAGCTGTTACGGCGGCGATGCCCGAAAGGCTGTCCAGGGTGCGGTACGAGCGCGTCGCACCCACCACGGATACATGGCCGATTTCGAACGCGCCTACGCGCTGGTGTTGCGGACGATCGACACCGGTGAGGAGCCGATGCTGGCAAGCTGGTTCTAGACTGGTTAGCATCCCCTCAGCCGACGCCACCAGCAGTCCCGCGACCATGGCGAGTTGATTCTGAACCACCCGACGTGACTCTGCTGGATCGTCGTACGTCACTCAACACAATCCTGCTCGACCTAGCTCTAGCAGGTTGCTGAAAAACGGCGAGCGAGAGCCGTGAGAATCGGATCGGGGGGGTCGTCAGACCATTGCTGCCCGGTCGATCGTGGCTCTGGGGCCAAACCAGGAGGTCGACTCTCGATGTGGAGAGCCATGCGCGCCCCCGAAAACCCTATTTCAGCAACCTGCTAGAACGGTTCCTTGACTAGGAATCGGCTAATACGTATACGGAAAGACGCATACCCAGCAGCGAACCACGAAGACTGAAGCACGACGCACGTGCCATCGGCTACCGTGGCACTCAGTCCCTCGGGAAGAGCCAATTGCGCCCGAACCTCGTGAGGTCCGGGCAGCTGGCGGGGCGGCGAATCGCGCGCACGCGCCCTTGCCTTCCCGTTGACCCTCGCAGGTGGCACAAGCGCGTTATGACCAAGCTGCTGTACAGCCATCGCGGAGCGCCATGAGCACGCACCTGGTCCGCGCAGCACTTGACGACGTGCGATCCAGGCTCCAAGTCCTGGGACACTTTGACGATCGCAAGAGGGATGGGGAATCGGGCGAGGCGCGATGGGACCTTCGCGCCACCAGTCCCTCCATCGGCGGCAGGTTCATCGAATTCACGATCGACGCTCGTCAGGTTGACACCGGCACGGCCGTGCGGATCAGGGCGCGTTCGGCTGGCCTACTCCGACGCGGCTTCATTGCGTCCGGTGCGATCGCGTTGGGGTTGATGACGGCGCTCCCGGTGCTAGTCCATCGAGGAATGACGTGGTTCGCCAATTCCGTCACTGGCACTTCGCCGCTTCTCTGGGCGCTGGGGATCGGGGTGCTGGTGTTGCCCGTTGTTTGGATCTGGGGTGAGATCGGTCGGCGGATCAAGCGTGCCGATGTCCGGCTGGGCGCGATTCTGGGCGCCCCCCACTTCTCGTCGGAAGTCATAAACAAGGCGTCGCCCAGCCCGACCGAAGAGGGGTTCGTCCACGTGCTCTTCGGCATTGGACTGGCAACGATCGCGCAGATGCCCTACTGGCCTTTGTGGGTCGTCGTGTTGCCTGTATACGCAGTGGATGTCGTTACTGCCCTGCCGGGTATCCTCTTCTCAGAGATTGGCTACCTGCGGTGGAAATCCGAGGTGTCACGCGTCCTAACCACACCCGCGAGGGCCGTGTTTCCGCTTCTCATGTTTTTCGCAATGGCTCCGGCCTTCGCGATCGCGCAGTACGCGCTCCTTCAGATGCCACGAGCCGGGTTCACGCGTCAGCGAGTTCTGATCCAGTTTTCCAGTCCTCTTTCTGTGCAACCGCCGGTGGCGAACATGCCAGCGTTAGAGCCAACGGATCGCATGGCCCCGCATGCGGGCGATGCCATTCTTCTTCTGAAACTGGGGATGGCCTTTCTAGCCGCTTTGTGTTGCGTACTTGCGTTTAGCTACGTGAGGGAGAGCCTTAGAGTCCCGCAGGAGTGGCTTGAGGACACGAACGAGCGGCGCGTGCTGCGGTGGCTCCCGTCAATGAACCCCTCAAATCGCTCCTCCGTGACGCTAACGAATGCCCATCTGTGGCTCACCTTCACAGTCCTCGCAACCAGTTCCTGGGCCGGTGTCTACCTGCTTTCGGAGGTCGTCACGCGACTCGCTACAGGCACGAATCTCACAAGTTACATGACAAGCGTCCTCGACTGGCTACTCCTGGCCCCCGCTAGCGTCGAACACGTGTGGTCACTCAGGGCCCTCAACGCAGTGATCCTAGTTGCGCTGGCCGCAGCGTGTGTCCCGTTTGCGATAGTTGGGCTGGCCGGGGCCCTTAGCGCCTTCCGGGGACAACCGACCGCACGGGGCCGCGCCGCTGCTCGTGCTTCAGTCCCCGAGGGCCTGCAGAGGTTCGTCGTTCGGTCGTGTGCGCAAGTCGGCATCCCAGCCGCTGAGGTCGTATTACAAAGGGCAGCCGCACCTGCGGCATGGTCGGACCATCCACTGCTTGCCAGACCTCGCATCGTCTTAACGGATGGCCTTCTGGCCACGCTCGACGGCCCCGAGCTCGAAGCTGTGTTGGCGCACGAGGTTGGTCACCTCAAGCTCCATTGGCCCTGGATCCGGATACTGAGGCTGCTTTCTGCCGGGACGCTAACGTGTCCCAACCTCCTCATCCTCACGCAGGACTTTCCCAGGGGCGAACTCCAAGCAGATCGCTTTGCCGTGACTCTGACAGGAGACCGGGGGGCACTGGAGAGAGCAATCCTAAAGTGCTCGATGGGCGTCGCAGGAATGAACCACGCTAGAGGAGCGGGGCAGAGCGTGGCTCGCACGGCGCTTCGGGCGAGGCTGGCTGGTGCATACTCCTTCTTCTTTGCACCCGCTCTAGTCGGTCACACTTACCCGAGCCTGGCTAACAGAGTCAGGGCCATTAGGGGCCAGAGTTGACGCGGCTGACAACCGCGAGGGTGATGGCTCGAAGGCAAGTCAGACACCAGCGCGCTGCAATCCCTGCTCGCTCGGCGCTCGATTGCGGGATGAGCTCATGACGGAACCAGACGAATTGACGAAGCAAGTGATTCATGACGTCGGTCGTCGTGTGATTGCCGCACACTACGCCAACGAGCTGGAGATCTTCGACGCGTTGTGGAAGGCAGCGGCGGACCAGGTGATTGCATCCATCAACCAGGAACCGAAAGAGGCCACGGGCCTTGTAGTACGACTCGGCCTCGGGCTAGCCGAGGCGGTGGATTGGGCATCACCTGTAGTGATCGCTACGCTGTGCGCCGTCACCGTAAGGCTGCCACTGAGGAAGGCCCGAGAGTACTCAGCAGAGGATATCCAGGACGTCGTGCGCGAACTCGCTGCTTACTACGGAGCTCCGCGTCTCCTGAGTGAGCACCTGGCCAGCACTGCCTTACAGCTCTACCGCGGCCCATTCGACCTCGTGACGCCTGACCCAAGAGTAGAAGTACTCCACGTGCTCTTGCGGAAACGCGGCGCCCCCGAGGCAAGACCGGTCACTCTGACACTCCCTCAGGTGGAGCGTTTACGACTCAGTCCCGGTGATCATGACATCTTCATCGACCTGGCTCGCATTGACGTTCTCCCGCACATCAGAAAGCGACAGTTGAAGGGCTTGCAGCCAAAGCAGAGGCAGTTCTTGGCCTTTGTGATCAGTCGCTTCGGCCGCACCTGCACCCACGACGAGATATACGAAGGAGTGTGGCTTTCAAAGCCTGATCGATACGGTGCGAGAGGTGCCAGCGGGAAGGAACGTGTGAATCGCCTTTGGCGGCAAAAGCGCGAGATTGCGCGAGTCTTCAAGCTGCACGGGATCGAGGACCCCATAGAGGCAGCCCACGGTGGCTACCTCTTTAGGGGCGTGGACGGGTTCTGCATCATCCCTGACGATCGTCCCACGCTGATGCACGAATCTCGAATCCCTGATCCCTCAGATAATCGTGAATGACAACCAAGGGTGATCGGTATAGTTCAGAAACTGTCCGAAGCACTTCCAAACAGTCCTGCCGAAACCGGGCGTAGTCCGCATAGCCGCGGGCGCTTCGGAAGTCCATGTCGGCCAGGGTTTGCTTTACGTCATGGACCAGGGTCGGCGGAGCTTCGTAGGGTAGGCCGAACAACAGCTGTCGGTATCCGTCAGTAGTTCTTCGGTCGAGTTCGATCTCTAGGCTTGTCGCAGGTACCCGGTCCAACCAGCGCATCCTGCACATGACAAGCCTCGGATCGACTGAGTCTCGCCCGTGACCTAGGCCACGCCTTACCCCACGAACCAGGTCCGTCGCGAAGCGAGGTTCACTCCTACGTCGTTCAGGTAAGTAGCCGTCCGCCCAGGCAGCGATGCGTCTGGTGCTGCGGTTGTTGTAGACGAACCAGGCCACGTGTCTTCACCTAAGCAACCTGTTTGCATCCAAAACTTCTTAAAGGCGTTCCGGCTGACTTTCGTCTTCAGGAAGTCGCATGGCTCTGCATCGGTTTCGGCGCGACTGTAGGCGCACGCCCAAAACGTGCCTCTCGTGAGGTGTTGAGTAAGGCCGTGGCCACAGCGCTTAAGACCAGATTGGTTGCCGTTCCCGGCGCGCTCTGCGGAGGCGAGCTGCTTGCCCAGGTGGCTCGTTTGACGGGCGGAGTAACGGCGGTAAGGGCCGCGGGCATTTGGCTGGACGATCGCGGAAACCAGCTAGCAGAGGCGGTGACTCTCGTGCTGATGTCCGGTGGATCGCCCGAGATCGACGCCGCGATAGGGGTACTGCACGCCCACCTAGCAGCGAACGGCGAACATGCGATGTATGTGCTTCACCTAGGAAGCGCGCGCATCCGGCGGCTAAACGCGTGAGGCATGCCGCCAGAACGGTCAAGAGCCATCGGGTGTCGGACAGGGCTCTACGTACTCACTCAGAGGAATGAGGAACAAGTGCTCAACCCAAGAACCGGGATCACAGACGCGAGGCGGCCCGACATCGAGGAGCTCGGCTTTCGGACAATTCAGTCTACCAAGGACGAAGCCTTGGCACAGTCGATCTGCGATCTCCACATCCGGTCGCTGCAGACGGGACTCGAACCAAGGGCCCTCCGTCTCGAGGCGGAGCTGGAGGATCTCACGACCCGTGGCCAGGCGCTGTGCTCGCACCACCAACGCGCGGAAGGACGCGCTCGGCTGCTCGGCAGGGACCTACGACGCCTCGCGTGCGCCGCAGGTCTCGGCGCACTCGCGACTACGTCAGCATGCGCCGATGGCGCAGCTCGCACCGTGTGCGCCGCGGTCGGCGCATGCGACGATGAACAGAGAACCTCGGCAGTGGTGACTGTGCTCCTCGACGGCTCCCTAGGCGCCCCGGGTGCTCGGGAGACGCTCGACACCGTGGTTACCCAAGTGCTGCGCGCTTTGGTCGATCTGCCGCAGTCTCGCATCGACGTGGCAGTGCTCGGTGCGAACGTCGAGGATACGCGCATTGCGGCCACCTACGTCGTTCCTATGCCCCGGAAGCGGGGTGGTCGAGCCGCGTCGGTGGCGCGGGCCCGCGCACTCGATGGTGGTCGCGCGGCGCTCCTCAACGCACTGGTCGAGACGCACGCAACCTCACGTCCGAGCCGATCGCCGCTTCTCGAGGCGGTAGGAAAGCTTGCCCTTGTGGCCCCCCACGAGCGCAGGCCTTGGACGATCATACTGGTCAGCGACCTGCTCGAGATGTCCGACCTTGGGCGGTGGGAGTGTGGAGAGCTACCCGATACCGCGGCGCTCCGGCGAACCTTGCAGCAGCGATCGGTGCTCACGCCAGGAATGCTGAGTGGCGCCAGAGTGCTCGTGGCCTATCACGACGTTCGGCCCATCGACGGCAGGCGCTGTCATCAGGGTGTCGGCCGGGCTCTCAGGGTTCGTGAGCTTTGGGGGTCAGTCCTAAGCGCGGCGGGAGCTGCGGACGTGAGGTTCTACTCCGGGCCGGCTCCGGCGGATGCCATCAACACCGACGCCGTTGAACCAACGGTTTCCGATAGGAGGGTTCAGCCATGATGGTGGTTCGAGTTCTTGTCGCGGTGAACGCGTTCGTCGATGGTCGTGCCGGCTGCAGTCTAATCGACGACGAGGTCTGCACACGCCTCGGCCCCACCCCAGCGGTGGACCCCGCCACGCAGGTCGACCAGGCTCGGTGGGTCAGCGACGCAAGCCAGCGGAGCGCGCTTCCGGCTCTGGGCGCCGACATCAACGAGCGGGAGCAAGGGCTTGCAACGGAGCCGCGGAAGTGGCTGCTGATCTGTGCCCTTGTCGTGCTCTGGCTTGTCGAATCGATTGCGAGCATCCAGGTCATGCGCACCGCTGGCGTCGAGAACCCTGAGCGAATTGCGCTGGGTCTCATGCTGGCGGGCTTCGTATTCGCCGCCACAGCGGGGACGGCGCGCGTCATTGAGCAGAAGGTCCGGGAGGTGGCGCGGGCGAGCGGTGACGAGGCCAAGCGAACCCGCACGCCGCGGTGGCTGTTCCTCGGCGCCCTGACTGCATACGCCGTGTTCATCCTGGCGTTGGCATTGATCAGGTCGGACGAGGCCGCGGTCGGCGACGGGTCGTCGCGGGTTGTCGAGTGGGCGATCGCGGTCATCATGGTCGCGGCAACCGTCGGACCGGCACTTCTGGCGGAGATAGTGATTCGACACCTGTTCAGGGTCGCGCCCGCACATAACGTGCTCCGGGTCAAGCGCAGGCAGTACCGAGACCTCAAGAAGCGGGTTGAAGAGGCGAGCGAGCGTCTGGACGATCTCGCTCGACGGCAGCGCCGCTACGACGCCGACAGGGCCGGCCTCTCGGCGATCTATCGTCGGTGGAACGCCCGCGGAACGCGCAACGGTGCGGGGCAGTCAGCCAAGGCGGAGTCCCCATCGCCATGAGGTTCGCATCGGCGCTGATCCTCTCAGCCCTTTTGGCCGGCGCGATCCCGTTGTTCGCGACGCACGTGATGGCACTGCCGCTCCCCGGTTGGCTCGTCGCGGTGTGGACGCTGCTCAACTTTTGCGGACTGCTGAACGGGTTCCGGCACACATGGTTTAGGGAACCCGAGCGCTAGGACGCTGGAATCCTACGGGAGCCTAGCATGTTCTTCTGGATACCTGCAGCCCTCGCGGGCCTCGGTCTGTTGCTCGGCACAGCGCGCGGGCGCAGGCTCTTCCTCCGCGACCCCGCGTTCGTGGGCCGGGGTCTCCTTGGGCTGGTCGTGGGGCTCATGCTCGGCGCGTTCATCGACATGGCGGCCGGCACGTGGTTCGTGCAGTACGCCCTTCCGGCGTGGGTCTCCGCACTGGCTGGATCGGGATACCCCGGCGACGACACGAAAGGCGGCGCGGTGGGTCCTTCACCGGACCAACAGTCGAAGAGGCGCTCGTGAGACACGGTTTCCGGTTCACGCTCGATGACGAGCGAGACGAGAATGAGAACGACGGCCTCGACGGGGGACTGTCGCACGAGGCGTGGCTGGCCGGCGCGCTGGCGCGACTCTACGAGCGTTTGGTGGCGAGCGGTCACGCCGAGGTGGTGCCTCTATCGGCAGGGCCGGATGCGAGCAGGGCGCAACCGACCTTCGATCCACCGGCAGATGTCGGCCCCGGCGAGCCGGCCAGTCCCGAGAGCGGACCGGCCGGCGACTTCGGCTGGTCCGCGGGCGCCGACTTCAACTTCTAGGCCAGGCTGCATGGGCGAGAAACCACTTCAGTACCGTTCTCGGCTGTCGGTTCGAGACGGCGGCACCCATCTGGGTGCCGACGCCTTCGAGAAGACCGAGGACTCCATCGCAACGCCCGAAGCGTTCATCGACGCGTTCGCACTGGCCCTTCCGTCGTGCGCTGGCTGTTTGAGTGTCATGCACTCCCCTGAGGAGGTTGGTGGGGCGTGCTCAGTCTGTCGGGAACTCGTGTGCAAGAACACGTGCTCGGAACGACGCTGCCAAATCGACGGCAAGGTGGTCTGCTTGGACCACAGCGTCGAGGTGCGCGGGAGAATCGCCTGCCGAACACACCGGTTCCTTGACTTGGTGCTACTGGCGCTCCGCCGTGCCGAGCCGAATCGCAGTTGAGCACCTCCGGGCCGCGCTGCGGTCGAGGCTTGAGGACGGTTCCTTGCGCGGGACTGAGCTCGAAGACGCAGTGCGCGCGGCCCTCAAGAGCACGAATCTCGACTGGCTCCTCCGCATGCACCGGTACGTTGGCATTCAGGATCTCGGGTCAATGCAGGCGAGTCGAACCGTATTCCGAGAGCCGACGCCCGGTGACGTTGCTGGGGACGTACTAGTCGGCTACACGGTGCCCAGCGGCATTCCCGTTGGACTGTGGTTCCGGGACTTTCGCGGTCACGTCTTCGTTTCGGGACGATCAGGAGTTGGCAAGTCCGCGCTGACGTGGCTGATCGCTTCGCAGGTCGTCGCCTCGAAGACGGTCACAATCTTCGACATCGAAGAGGAGTACGCGACGCTGGCGGCGGACAGCGAGGCGTGGCTGCTGATGCGGTTCCAACACTGGAGACGGAACCACTTCGTCGGACCGCTTGCGCTCGCAGGGGCCGACTGGCTGGAGCGGCTGACTGGTGTCCTTGAAGAGGCATTCGGGCTGACACCGCTCTCGATGGCGCAGTTTCGCGCTTTCGTTTCGGGGATGAGAGAGGCGGGGGATTCGCTGACGTGGCCAGCTCTGCTCGAGCACCTGCGGCCCCTGGCCATGCGGAGCGCATCGCACAAGGCCCTCTACTATCGGATCCTGAACCTTCTCTCGTCGTACGGCGACCAGTACGGGGTCACAACGGGCTACGCGCTACGCGATGTTCTCGGCCGACCCCTGATCCTCGGACTCAAGAACGTCTCGGCCGACCAGCGGTTGTTCCTGTACGCCGATCTGTACTCGTACCACACGGCTGCGGAGGATGTAAAAACCGCGACTGCGCTGAACGGCATTTGGATCTTCGACGAGTATCACTCGCTCATGGACGCCGCGTGGCGGGACAAAGAGCCGCTCTCGTTCAAAATGCTCAGGCAGATCAGCAAAAGGGGCACAGGATTGGTGGTGTGCGAGCAGTCGCCAGCAACCCTGGACGCGCGAGCGCGGACGAACTACGCGACCCGGTGCTTCTTCAGTCAACGCGATCGCACGAACATCAACTACGCTGTCGACAGTCTCGATCTCAGCCAGGCACAACGGGAGTTCTACAAGTGGCTGCCGCCACGGCACTACATCATGCAGCACCCGCGGGTGTCGTTCCCGTTCGTCGTTCGCGTACCTGACCTCGCCATTCGGCAGCCCAGCCGAGACGAGATCGAGCGGCGGATTCAGCGATCGCTGGAGGTCCTAGGCTTCAGTCAAGCTGACGCGAGGGCCCAGGCGGGTGCGAGGCCGGCGCATCGCACCGGCCTGGAGCCGGCCGACGACCTCCTCACCTACCTGCGGGCAATTGTGCAGTACCCGAACATGCCGGCCACCGACCGCGACAAGCAGATCGGAATCGGACCCGCCAAGGCCGCGGCTCTTCGCCGGCAGGCACTCGCCGAAGGCCTGGTCGAGCGCGTGAGCGTCAATCCGGGAGGCCGCGGCAAGGCGTTCTTGAGCCTCAGCTTGACCGCCAAGGGCAGAACGGCGCTCGGACTGCCATGACCTTCTCTCTTCTGTCTCTGTCTTATAGGGCCCGAGAGAAGAGAAGTGGCTCGTTGGCCGTCATTCTCCCTGCAATGCGTTGGGGAGCCTCAAGTTGAGCGCCTCCCGGGACGAGTTCTTGTCTCGCTGGCTGTCGAGACGAGACGTGCTGGCCAAGGTCGGCGCGCTGGTTGACGGAGCCCGGCTCATTGACGAGCTCCTCGCGGACCTCGATGTGGTTCGCCGAGCCGAGCTTGACCTGACGCTGACGCTCGAAGAAGCCGCCCGTGAATCGGGCTACTCAGCGGACCACTTGGGGCGGCTCGTCCGAGACGGTCGGATCCCAAACGCCGGACGGCATCATGCGCCGCGCATCCGGCGGGCGGATCTACCCAAACGACCTCGCCGCTCTTTTGCGACGTCGGCCCCGTTGAAGTATGATCCGTCTACCGACGCTCGGACCCTCGTGAGCCGGCGGAAAGGAGGCCAAAGTGCCTTCACCGACCAGGTCTAACGGGTGGTACCAAGTGCATGGCAGATGGGCGCGGTCCCTTGGTGAACGAGGCGCTTGCGTCCGGCTCTTTCAAAAGCGAAGGGGCGGAGCGTTTTACCGACAGGTGTGGGTTCGGGGCAAGTCCGATCGCGCCTGCCTTCAGACGAGGAATCGGACCGAGGCGGAGCGTCTCGGAAAGCAGTTGCTCGCCCGCCTGCTGCAGGGCGAAGTCCCCCAAGCCGGGAGGCTAACCCTCGCCGAGCTGTGGGAGCGGTACCGCACTGAGGCGCCGAACTTCCTGGACAATCTCGTGAGCACGCAGCGTGACGATGAAGGGCGGGCCGCTATTCTGCTGAGCTTTTTCGGCCCGAACCGCGAAGTGCGAACGCTCAGCGCTCGCGACCAGGCGGCCTACATCGAGAAGCGGTTGCGGGGCGGTCTGACGAAGCGAGACGGCAGGCCAACGCGACCTGTTCGCACTGCAGCCGTGAAGGGCGACCTGGACCTGCTGCACATGATGTTGTCCTGGGCGACCACTGTGAGAGTGGAGGACGGCTCGCGGCTCATGCAAGAACACCCTCTCGCGGGCGTCCGCAGGCCGCATGAGAAGAACCCGCGGCGGCCGGTCGCAACCGTCGAGCGTTACCAGGCGACGCGCACCGCGATGCAGGAGCTTTGCGCGAAGGCTGCTGACGATCTCGAGCGCACACGATGGATCAAGATGGAGCTCGCGCTCGTTCTCGCCGAGGCAACCGGAAGGCGACTCGGCTCGATCCGGCAGCTGCGGTGGGAAGACGTCGACTTCGAGCACCGGCGAATCCGCTGGCGGGCCGAGGCCGACAAGAAGCGTCGCGAGTCCGTGGTGCCGGTCCCGCAACACCTGATAGACGAGCTGCGGTTGTTTCGGCGGAAGCTGGGTGCAGTGGCCGGCTGGGTGTTTGCCGGAGAGCGGATGCCCGACCAGCCCATGGACCGCCACCTGTTCGACAAGTGGCTTACGGTTGCGGAGAAGGCTGCTGAGGTGCCTAAGCTCGAGGGAGGGCTCTGGCACCCCTACCGCCGCAAATGGGCGACTGAGCGCAAGCAACACGCTCTGAAGGACGTTGCCGCGGCCGGTGGCTGGAAAGATGTCGAGACGCTGCTGACCTGCTACCAGCAACCGGACGAAGAGACGTTGCTCGCCGTGATGAGCGAGCCTCGCAAGCTGCGCGAGGCCGGTCTCAAGAGCTGATTCTCACCGAGAAACAGGCCCCCAAACAGGCCCCCGACTTTGAAGCACAAAGCTCCGATCCCGTAACTGCAAGTAGGATCGGAGCTTCGAAGTCGGGACGGCGGGATTTGAACCCGCGACCCCCTGAACCCCATTCAGGTGCGCTACCGGACTGCGCTACGTCCCGAAACCTGCGTCCGAGGGCTGGAAAGTAACCGCCCACCACCCCACGCGTCAGGCCTGGTAGCGGCGCCCCTCGGTCGGCCCGTCGAAATCGCCCGGCCGGGTCGCATGCTCCTCCATCAGCTCCTCCGCCACCACCGTGTGAAACGACAGCAGCGCGAGACCGTCCGGACCCGTGAACCACCGGTGCCACATGCCTTGCGGCGCCGAGCCCCACGCGTCGGGCGTGATCGCGGTGGGCACCCACCGGCCGTTCTCGCGCAACTCGAATCTGCCGGACCCCGTGAGCCCCAGCGACCGCTGGTGGCTGTTGGAGTGCCGCTCGGCCGGCAGCTCGGTGCCCGCCCGCAGCACGAACACCCAGCACGACGCGATCTGGGGCGGCAGCGGCCGCCCGAACGCACCGAGCGGCACGGGCTCCCACGTCATCGGCGTTGCCGGAGCATCGTCGAGCTGGCGCTCGAGCTTCCGCACCAGCTCGGCCACGCGCGCCGCGAACGCCGGTGCGCGCGCCGCCGCGTGCAACTCGGCGAGGACGGGGTCGGAGGATGCCTGGGCCGGGGTCATGTGTGCAAGCTATGCCGCCCCGCAGTGCGGTTCAAAACCGGCGTGGCGTTTCAGTCGGGCAGGTCCGCGAACAGCTCACCCAGCTCGAGCACGAACGGCAACCCGTCGGGCAACGGTTGCCAGCGGAGCACGTCCCGGACCACTCGCGGCCGTTCGTCGCCCGGCCGCCACACCTCGATCAGCCGGGCTTCGATGTCCACGATCCAGTACTCGGCCGACCGCTGCAGGTGCCGCTCCCGCTTGCGACCCCGGTCGTAACGCGCCGACGAGGGCGAGAGAACCTCGACCGCGAGCGCCGGGTCGGGCAGCTCGCGCCAGCGCCTGAGCCGCAGCATGTCGGGGCCCAGGGCCACGATGACGTCCGGCTCCAGCACGTTATGCCGGTCGAAATGCACGTCGCCGCCCGGCCACACCATCCCGAGCCGTTGGGCGTTCAGCCAGGCGGCGAGCGCAACGGTCAGGCGCTGCACCACAGCCTGGTGGGGCGGCTGGGCCATCGGTGTCACGATGAGCTCGCCGTCCAGCAGCTCGTAGCGGTTGCCGTCCGCCGGCAACCGCTCCCACATCTCCACCGTGTACGGCCCGAGGGCCTGCGCCATGCGCACAATGTCGGCTCGGCGTGGATGCCGAGTCAACCTGCGCGGCAACCCGGTTTCGGGCGTAACCGCAACTCCGCCCTGATGATCCGAAAAACGCCGGCCCACGCTGCAACGCCGCCCACGCTCCGCGCGCTTGACAGCCCTCTCGCCCCGCCCCAGCTTGCCCTCAGGCGGTCCATGCCCCCGTTGCCGCGTCGCACCCTCAGCGCCTGTGCGCTGATCCTCCCTGCCGCGTTCCTCGGCTGCTCCAGGGCCACGCAGAACACCGAGACCACCACCAGTCCCCACAGCATCATCATCGACGCCGACCGCATCGCCCAGTCCGGGGCCGCCACGGCCTGGGACGCGCTGCGGCTCACGGTGCCCGTGCTGCAGTTCCGCGAGAACAGCCGCGGGACGCCGGTGCGCATCACCCGGCGCGGCCGCTCCAGCCTCGTGCTCAACGACCAGCCACTCGTCTGGTGGGACAACGTGCGGGTGTGGGACATCCGCAACCTCGACCTCATGCCGGCCGCCGACATTCACACCATCGAGGTGCTGACCGGCCTCGAGGGCACCACGCAGTACGGCGCCTCCAACTCCACCGGCGTGATCCTCATCCGCACCAAGGCCGGCGCCTGACCAAAGGGGGCGCCTAACCAGCGCGCCCCCTTATCACCCCATCACCCGTATCACCCCATCACCGGCTCCGGCGTTACGGCAGCCGGTCGGTGCACTGCGTGAAGTTCGGGTTGTTCGCCTCGTCCTGCGGGATCGACAGCTGGATCGCGTCCCCGTAGACCCCGCCCTTGAAGAAGTTGCCGGTCGGGTACACCTGCGCCTCGGTCCGGCCGTAGCCGCCGCTCGCCGTCGCCCGGATCAGCCGCCGCATGTCGCCCAGCCGGTGACCGCTGCCGAACATCCAGAACGCGCGCTCGCGGAACATGACGTCTTCGCGCGCGGCCGTCGTGGCCGGTTGCGCCAGGGCCGTGAGGGTCGGGCCCCGCGTGAAGCCGGTTTGCACCGCCGGATAGTTCGCGGTGGTGGTCCGCAGGGTGTTGATGGCCGTCAGCCACGGGGTGGTGTTCCCCGCCTGGAGCTGGGCCTCGGCCTCGATGAGCCGGGCCTCGATGCCGCTGGCGATCGCCACCGACGTGGTCCGGGCCCAGATGCCCTGGCGCGTGACGAACAGGGGAAACGCGCTGTCGAAGATGAGGTCGTTGGCGGTGCTGGTCCCGGTCGCGCGTGGGAGGCGGGGGTCGTTCGCCGTCATGTAGTTCATGCCCACGCCGCCCTCGACGTCCACCATGGTGTACCGCTTGGCGCTGTTGTTGAGCCCCCAGATCTGGTTCTGGTTGACGTTGAGCGCATGGCTCACGTCGAACCGGAAGGTGGTGGCGACGGCGGCCACGGCCGCGGCGGCCGCGGGAAGGTTGGCGCGCCCGCGGTCGAGCAGCGCGCGGCCCGTGACCACCGCCGCGAGCTGCCGGGTCCGCGCGCTGTCGCGGCCCCGCGTGTTGAGCAGGGCCGAGTCCGCGAACACGACGGCCAGCGCGAACAGCGAATCGTTCGACAGCGGGTCGCCGAACACGACGGCCGTGCCCTGCACTTCGGAGAGCGGCGTGCCGTTGCAGTAGTGCTCCCCGATCAGCACCATCGAGTAGGCCGTCAGCGCGTACATCTGCCCGATCAGGAACGTGGAGTCGGGCTGCGGGACCCACTGGCGCAGCGACGCGATCGCGCGCTGGGCCTCCACCCGGATCCGGTTGAGCGCCCGGAACGGGCCGGCGTTGAATGTGTTCTGCGGGTCCCAGATCCGCTGGTCCTGGTTGTTGCGCTGCACGAAGGTGTCGCCGGACCGCCATTCGTCGGTCAGCAGGCCACCGTACACGAACAGCGCGTCGGGGCCCTGCGTGCCGGTGACGGCCTGCGCCAGCCGCAGCACCACGCCGTTGCGCAGGGCCACGGCTCCGGCCGGCGAGTTGGCGTCCAGGAGGATGTCCGGATCCTCCACTTCGAGCAGCTCGGTCGAGCAGCCCAGGGGCGACAGCAGCCCCAGGGCGGCGAGGGCGACCGCGGGGACGAGCCGCCGGGTCGCAGGACGTCGAGTCGTGGGTGTCATGATCATGCCCTCAGAACCCGAAGTTGACCCGGAGCGTCCAGAAGGTCGGCGGCGGCGCCGTCTGGAAGTCGCTCTGGATGCCGGTGTTGCCGGAGAAATACGCGCTCTCGGGATCGAGCCCCGTGTAGTCGCTGCTCAGGAACAGGTTGCGGGCGGCGAGCGTCACGGTCCCGGAGTTGGCGCGCATCATGCGGGCCATGCCCGGGGGCATGTTGTAGGTGATGGCGAGCTCGCGGAACCGCCAGAAGTCCGCGCGCTCGATGAACCCGTACTGGGTCCGCGCCGCGGTTTCGCGCAGCGCGACGACCCGGGCCTGCCGCTCGAACGACGCCGTGGGATCGACCAGCCCGTCGCAGTTGAGCCGCGACTCGCAGCGGATCCGCTCGGTGCCGTTCAGCTGGTAGCGTCCGCCCTTGTGATCGAACAGGCCGGTGACGCGGAACCGGCGCCGGAACAGGTCGAAGCCGGTGATCACGGTGATCTCGCGGGTCGGAATGCTCGGCCCGATGTAGGCCGCGCTGTCCTCCACGACGATCTCGCTGGCCTCGATGATCCCGTTTCCGTTGGCGTCGGAATAGGTGTACGGCCGCTGCCACCAGCCGTCGATCGGAAAGCCCTCGCGCTGCTGGACGGTGGTGCCGATGATCGGCGGCACGCCCAGCTCGAGGATCTTGTTGTGGTTGGTGGCCGCGGTGAGCGTGAGGTCCCACCCGAAGGTGGGACGATCGAGCACCTGCGCGCTCAGCAGCATCTCGATTCCGGTGTTCTGGACCGAGCCCAGGTTCTCGAACCGCGTGGTGGCCGCACCTGCCGACGGCGCGACGATGCGCGCGATGAGCGCGTCGCGGGTCCGCTTGCGGTAGTACGTGAAGTCGACGCTCAGCCGGTTCCGCAGCGCCGAGGCGTCGAAGCCCAGCTCCAGCTCGGTGGCCCGTTCCGGCTTGAGGGTCGGGTTCCCGATGGCGCTGAACACGATGGCCCCGCGATCCACCGCGTCCACGCTGGCCGTGGTGGGCGTGAAGAACCGGATCGCGTCGGTCACGTTCGGCTGCGTCCCCGAGGCGCCCAGGGCGCCGCGCAGCCGCAGGTTGTTCAGCCAGGCGGGCCGCGGGAAGAACGACTCCTCGGAGATCACGTACGACACGCCCAGCTTCGGGTAGTAGACCGCGCTGAAGTCGGCGCCGAACGCGCTGTTGTCGTCGCGGCGCAGGGCGGCCGTGACGAACAGGCGCTGCCGCAGCGCGAACTGCTGCTCGATGAACGCGCCGAGCGTCTTGGACTCGTCGCTGGACTCGCTGACCGACGGAATCGCGCCCGAGCTGACCGTGGTGGCGTTGGGCGGCAGGTCGGACGCCGACGCGCCGTTGCGGTCGAACAGGCTCTGGAAGTACTGCAGCCCGACCGTGGTCGTGGCGCGCAGCGCGGGCGTCAGCGCGTAGGTCGCCGCGACGTTCGCGTCCAGCGTGTAGTCGAAGAAGTTTGTGCGGTTATTGGTCCGGAACCCCAGCGGGATCGTGGCGAAGGCCACGCACTCGCTGCGCCGGCACAGGTCCCCGTCCTCGCGATGCGTGTAGTCGATGCCGGCGGCGATCCGGCTGGAGATCACGCGGTCGGGCGCCAGCGCGCCGTCGCGCTGCCGATGAACCGGTTGATGTCCTGGTTCACCGTTTCCGAGAAGAACCCGTCGGGCGTGAACAGCCGGTAGCCGAAGTTCCCGTTGTCCCTGTTCCCGGGACCGCCGAACCCGTTGGACAGCAGCCCCGTGGTGTTGTTGTCGGTCTGGGGCAGCCGCTGCGTGCTCGAGATAAATCCGGTGCTCACCGCCAGGTCGAGCCGCGGGGTCAGGTTGGTCTCGATGTTGGCGCGGATGCTGGTGCGGCGCCGCGCGTTGGGCCGGTACTGCTCGTAGGGCACTTCGCTGATCTGCCGCGCAGCCAGCACGCGGCCGTAGGCGAACTCGGGCATCCGAAGCAGCCCGATCTCGTCCTCGTACTCGCCCGAGAGGAAGTAGCGCACCGCGTCGGTGCCGCCCGAGACCTGGAGGCCCACCTGGCCCCGGTAGCCGGTGCCGTTGGGCGACGCCACGGGATCCTCGAACAGGTTGAACCGGCTGACGCTGTCCTGGGCGCAAGTCCCGGCGGCGACCTGGGTGAGGAAGCACTGCACGCCGTTGGTCGGCCGCGAGTTCGCGGCGAAGCTGGTATCCGTCGGGTTAGTCATCCAGCCCCGATAGGCGGTCGGGTACTGGTTGTTGTCCCGCATGATGCCCAGCTCGGTGTAGATGTTGAACCGCGGCGCGCCGGCCCGCCCGCGGCGGGTGCGGATCACGACCACGCCGTTGGCCGCGTCGGTCCCGTATAGTGTCGAGGCCGAGGGGCCCTTGACCACCTCGAACGACTCGATCTCCTCGGGGTTGATGTCGTTGAGCCGGCTCGGGTTGGTGCCGCCGATGCCGATGCTCGACGAGTTGACGCTGCTCTGCATCCTGACGCCGTCGATGTAGTAGACCGGCTCGTTGCTGAGCGACAGGCTGTTGTTGCCGCGGATGCGGACTCGCGCACCGCCGCCGAGCATGGGGCTCGCCAGGACTTCGACGCCCGGCACCCGCGCCGAGATGAGGTCGTTCATGTTCTGGATCGGCGCGATCGGCACCAGCTCGCCCGCCTCCACCCGCGAGATCGAGTTGGCGATCTCGCGCCGCTCCTGCTGGCCGGTCGCCGTCACCACGATCTCGTCGAGGCGATAGCGGGACACCAGCTCGAGCGCGACGTCCACGCTGACCGGTTGCCCCGCAGCGATCGTCACCTCTCGCGTCGCGGCGGCGTAGCCCAGCGCGTTCACGCGAAGCGTGGCCGGCCCCAGGGGCGCGCGCAGCGTGAAACGGCCCTCGGCGTTGGTCTCGGTCGCGAGCACCGTGCCCACCAGGGTCACGCGCGCCCCGACCAGCGCCTGCTGGGTCGACTGGTCCGTCACGCGGCCGGTCACGGCGCCCTGCTGGGCCCGCGCCGGCATCGCCACGACGGCGAGCAGCACACCTAACACGGCCAGCATGCGGATGCGGAATCGGTAGAACACGTTCATGGATGCCTCCTTACCGCGGGAATGCGCGGCACGACGAAATGGCGCCGGCGGTCCGGCGCGCGATGCGACAGCCGATCGGAATTCGGTAGTGGAGGATTGCGACAGGAGCACTTGGGCTCGGCACGGTCAACCCTCGTCAAAGCCATGTCGGAAACGCCGTTAACATGATGCGCGGTGGCGGTCGCCGCAAGGCGCTCGGAGCGGCGCTCCGCAACGCCCAACGACCGCGAATGTGGACGGTGTCGCCTCCATAGGACACTATCCGGATGACGCCCCCATTTGGGGGCGGGTCACCGCCCGGGCCACGTCGAAACGTCTCCGGCCCCCCCCTTTCTAGCGCCCCGCTCCGTCGCCGATCACGAACGCCAGGGCCTCGCGGAACACCTCCTCAGGCGGCCGCAGGTGCGGGAGGCCCGGCACCTCTCGGTACCCGTGTGCGAGGCCCCACGACTCGAGCAGCCGCAGCGCCGCCTGCGCGCCGGCGAGCCGGGTGCGGTCCTCCATGCCGCCCATGATCACGAAGAACCTGGCGTTCCTGAGCGCGAGCGTGGCCAGGTCGCCCTGCTGCGCGCGATAGCTCATCCGGCTGCCCATCACCACCGCGCCCGCGACGAGCGTGGGGTTCCTGAGCGCGAGCGCCCACGCCAGGTCACCACCCATCGAGAAACCGGCCAGCACCACGCGCGCCGTGTCCGCACTGCCGGATCGGGCCAGAACCGCGAGGTCCTCGCGCAGCTGCCGCTCGTAGCGCGCGATGGTGCGTGCCCACTCCTCATTGGTGCGGTAGTCGTCCGGACTGCCGAGCCCTGCGGAGAGCACGACGATGACATCGGCGGGCGCGTAGGCGCGCCACATCGCTTCGGCGGTGCCGTTGGAGGCCGGCAGCATCACGACGACGGGATAGCGACGCCCCCCCCTCGCGTCGTAGCCCCTCGGCAGCACCAGGGTCCCGGAGGGCAGCGGCCTGACGGCGGTACCGGGGGTGACCGGCGCGACGGGAGCCGACACCGGGCGGCCGCCGCCGCACGCCGCGGCGAGCAGCAGCAACACGACGGCCCACGGTGCAAGTCGAGACCCGGCTCGGACCACGCCCCAACTTTGGCCTACCGACTCGGCTTGACAAGCGCTTGCCGGCGGCCAGCATAGTGAGAGGCGTGGCACAGGGGCACGGGGGCACAGAACAAGCCATGCATCGCCCATCCGTGCCCCTGTGCCACGCTTTCTGTGACGCCGCGCACCTCCCGAAGGTCAAACGCGGGAGTCGCAACACAGCGAGGTACCGCATGAAGCTCGTCGTCCGGACCTTCTCTCGCCTCTCGCCGGCTGTACTGGTGCTCACCGCAGCAATGGCGCACCGCGCATCGGCTCAGTTGATCTCGATCCGGACCGTCCCGCTCGCCCAGGCGGACCAGTTCGACATCTATCCATCGAACAACCTCGGCATGGGCGGCGTGTCCATCGCCCTGCCGGACACGCTCCTCGATCCGTTTTCGAACCCCGCCAAGGCCGCGCGGGTGGCGGGGGCCCGCTTCTTCGGCTCCCCAACGGTCTACAGCGTGTCGAGCAACGCGGGCGGCGGGCGCAGCCTGCCGTTGGGCGCGTTCGCCCGCGCGGGCCGCTGGTTTGGCGGACTGGCGGCCGCGGTCCAGCAGGTGGATGCGGCGCAGACGAACTTCTTCCCCGGTCCGATCATCGGCATCGGTCAGCCCGGCGGAGGCGGGACCATCCTCCCGGGCCAGCAGCAGCAGACCGGCCTGACCGACCGCTCGCACGGCAACCTCTACGCGGTCATGATGGCCGGCACCACGGTGCCCGAATCCCGGCTCTCGCTCGCAGGCAGCGTGAGCCTGGCCAACCTGCACGCCGTGGACGGCGTGGACCTGCTGTACGCCGGCAGTCAGGGGGTCGCGCAGGACGGCCACTCGGCGGACCTGCGGCTCGGGCTCCTTAAGGAATGGCAGGGCGGCCAGACGCTCGAGGCGGTGGTGCTGCACAACCGCTTCGGCATGACGCACGACGTGACCTGGATCGACTTCGTGTGGGACCCCGGCTCGCAACAGACGGTCGGGGTGGCGCGCCAGGAGCAGAATGTCGACCGCACGAGGACGTGGGCCGCGCACGTCGAGCTCGAGCGCCCGCTCCCGGCGCCGGGGTGGCGCATCGGCTGGGTGACCACGGTCAACCGGATGTCGCACCCCAAGCTGCCGAACTACCAGATCCAGCAGGTCCAGAGCATCCCGCGCGACCCCGGATACTCGACCGCGTGGAACTTCGGGATCGGGCTGTCGCGGGTGCACGGTCCGATGACCTTCGGCCTCGACGCCATCTACGAGCCGATCCGCAGCAACACGTGGGCCGATGCCGCCACGCCCATCCCCACGAGCGCCGGCGACACGATCCCCGCGGGCGGCCGCACGATCGAGAACCATTTCCGGTTCTCGAACGCCCTGTTCCGGATGGGCTTCACCCGCGACCTCGAGCTGTCCGGCCCCGACAAGGGCCTCGCGATGCAGCTCGGGCTCGTGGTGCGCTCGATCCGCTATCGACTCCTGCAGGAGAACCACGTGCAGGCCTCGCGCCGCAACCAGCGCGAAGCGTGGATCGAGTGGACGCCGACCTGGGGCCTGAAGTTCCGCTTCCCGGAGCTGGAGATCCGCTACCAGGGCCGCGTGACGCACGGCACCGGGCGGCCCGGTGTGGCGGGCTTCGGCGGCGGGGTGCCGACGCTGAACGAGGCGGGCGGCGGCCGCGGCATCATCGTGGCGCCGAACGGCCCGCTGGCGCTCGACGAGGTGAGCGTCGTGACGCACCAGATCTCCATCTCGCTCCCGATCCGGTGAGGCCCGCCATGACGCGTACGCTCCGCATCGCCGGCCTCGCGCTGCTGGCGCTCGCCGCCGCGTGCGAGAACTTCCCGCCCAACGTCCCGCCGGATCCGCCGTCGCTCGACCAGCAGTTGCGCGCGAACTTCGGGCAATGGGGCGTCGTGCCCATCGGCGCGATGCCGCCGCAGGATCCCGCGCTCGTGGCCCTCGGCCAGGCGTTGATGTTCGACCGGATCCTGAGCGGGAACCGCGACATCTCGTGCATGACCTGCCACGATCCCGGCCGCGCCCTGACCGACGGCCTGTCGCTGTCGATCGGCACCGGCGGCACCGGCGCGGGCCCGGCGCGCACGCTCGGCGCGGGCCGCGAGTTCGTTCCCCGGAGCGCGCCCACGCTCATCAACCAGGGCCTGCGCCCGTTCGAGGTGTTCTGGGACGGCCGCGTCTCGGGCTTCGGGGCCGGCCCGTTCCAGACGCCGAACGGCATCCTCCCGTTCACCTTGCCCACAATCCTCGCGGCGCAGGCGATGTTCCCGGTGTTGAGCCGGCGCGAGATGCGCGGCGACAGCGGCGACCTCGACGTGTTCGGGAACCCCAACGAGCTGGCGGTGCTCGACGACGCGCGGCACTTCGAGACCTGGCGCGCCGTCATGCAGCGACTGCTGGCGATCCCCGAGTACGTGACGATGTTCAACGCCGCGTTCCCGGGCACGCCCACCGGCCAGCACGGCTTCCAGCACGCCGCCACCGCGATCGGCGCGTTCGAGATGGCGGCGCTCACGCGCGCCAACTCCCCGTTCGACCGCTACCTCGCGCGCGACGACAACGCGCTGACCGACCAGGAGAAGCGCGGCGGCATCCTGTTCTTCGCCTTCGACGGCGCCCGCTGCGCGAGCTGCCACTCCGGCCCGCTGCTCGGCGGCCAGCAGTTCGCCAACGTCGGCGCGCCGCAGCTGGGGCCCGGCTCCGGTCCGGAGCTGCCGCTCGACCTGGGCCGCGGCGCGGTCGGCCAGTTCGTCGGCCAGCCGTTCTACCGGTTCTCGTTCCGCGCGCCGCCGCTGCGCAACGTCGAGCTGACGGCGCCGTACTTCCACGCCGGCGCGTATCCCACGCTCGAGGCCGTGGTCCGGCACTACAACGACGCGCCTAACGCGATGCGGAATTTCGACGTCACCCAGCTGCACCCGTCGGTGCGCGGCACGTTCCACGGCGACCCCACCACGATCGCCGAGATTTCGCAGAACCTCGACCACCGGATCGCCCAGCCGCTCAACCTCACGGACGCCGAGATGGCCGACATCGTGGCGTTCCTGAAGGCGCTCACCGATCCGGCGGCGCGCGACATGTCGTCCATCGTGCCCGCGCGCGTGCCGAGCGGGCTGCCGGTCAACTGACGCTTCGGCGACCTCTCCGGGCCCCTCCGAAGCGACGAACCCCCGTGACGATCTTCGCGCCACGGGGGTTCGATGTTCTCACTACCCGTTGCTCAGGGCCGCGGCTTCGCCGTGCGCTCGCCTCCGGAGCTCGATCCGCCGCCGGAGCTGGTGCTCCCGCCGCCGCCGCCGCTGGAACCGCCGCCGCTGCTGCGCGGCTGCGCGTACCCGTCGGAGCTGACCGAGCCGGAGCCCGTAGACCCGGAGCCCGGGCGGCTCGGCCGGGCCTGCGGGTCGGTGTTGTCGCCGCCCGAGTAGCCGCGGCCGTTTACCACCCGACCGTGCCGTCCCGAGCCGCCCCCCCCCGGCCCACCGCCGCCGGCCGGCGTGCCGGTCACGATGATGATCGGGCGATTCCCCCAGTACCAGCCGCCGTACCCGTACCCGTTGTAGCCGTAGGCGTACGGCCCCCAGCCGAACGGCGAATACAGGTGATCGTCGTAGTAGCCGCTGGTGCCGTAGCCGGCCGCGCCGGGCTGCGGCGGCGCCTGCTCCACTTCCTGGACCCGTGCACCGCCGCCGCGGGTGGCGGCGTTCACCGCGAACACGCCGGGGTACGAGAGCGCGACCATCACATCAATCACGCGATCCGGCACGCCCTGGTCCGCCAGGTCGCGCAGCCGGTTCGCGTTGAGGTCGAATCCTTCGTCCCGCGCCACCAGCCAGCTCTCGACCGCGATCGCGTCGAGGTGCCCGCTGGCTTCGATCACGTCCGCCGTGTGGAGCACGCCGCCGGCCGCGGCCCGGAGCGCCCAATGGTCGGGCGACCGGCTGGCGACGGCACGCGCGACCTCGTCCGGCACCGACGCCGCGCCGACAGCCTCGCGGTACCGTACCACCCGCACGCCCGGATACGCGCCAACCGCCACCGACTGCACGTCGAGCCACTGCCCCCCCCCGGCCGAGAACCCCAGCAGACCCGAGGCGCGCCGCTGCCCGCCGCCCGGGCAGCTGTGCTCGGCCCGGAGATACAAGCGGCGCCCGTCCTGCGACCACTCGGCCAGCTCCCAGCCGGCGCAGCCGTTGCGCACGCTCTCGCGCCGCTCGCCGTTCGCGTCGATGTGCTCGCGGGTCGTGATCGCGCCGTTCGCGACGGCGACGATGTCCACCGCCGAGCGACCTTCGGCCGGGATCACGCACACTAAACCCGTTCCCGGGACCGCCACCGGACCCGGCGCCCCAACCTGTTCCCAGCAGCCGATCCACGCCTGCCAGCGCGGGTCCACCTCGGTGCTCTGGGCCAGGGCGGGATTCGCCCGGAGACCCAGACCGGCGAGCGCCACGGCGCCCGCCGCACCCGCGGCCAGGACACGTCGTCTCATCTGGCCCATCCTCTCAGAACCGGACGGCGACACCCGCCGTCGCATACACGCCGGACAGATCGATACGATCGAATCCCACGAAGTCCTGGCCCATCGCCGCCCGGGACCAAGCGTACCGCCCCTCGCCTGTGACGTAGAAGCGCGAGCCGACGGCGATCTCGGTCCCGGCCAGGGCATGCGCCGTGAAGGTCCAATCGGAGGACTCGTACCGATCCCCGAACACGTTCAGGGTCTGGAAATCCACGAAGTCGCCGGACTGACGGAACCGGTACCACATCGCCCCCGCCCCGATGCCGACGTAAGGCGCCAGCCGCGCCGGGATCCACGCCAGCCGCCCGATCCGGCGGCCGCGCGAGGACAGGTAGTACCGCAGGCTGGTCGTCACCGGGAGCCGCTCGAACACGGTCGTCTGCTCGATGGGCAAGTCGTTCTGATCCACCCAGTTGCGGAACTCCGAGCGGGACCGCGTGCCGGTGTAGAGCAGGCCCACAACCACATCCATCCGCGGGCTCAGGCGCACCGAGAGATCGGCGCCGAGGGTGCCGGAGGTGAAATCGCTCTTGCCGAGGGTCAGCTCGTTCGTGACGAACGAGAAGACCTGGCTGCTGGTCGTGGGGAGCCCGAGTCCGCCCCGGATGGTCAGGCTGCCGCGGGGCTCGTGGAACAGGAAGCCGTCGCCGCCGGTCTGGGCCCGGAGGGGAGTAGTCACGGCCAGCGCGGAGAACAGGATCGTCGGTTTCAGTCGTAGTCGGGCGGCCATGGTGGTGGTGCCCCCGGACAGGTTGGTGACTGATACACCCTACGGGCCGGGGAGTTTCGCCACAAGGCGAAGCGGCCCGCCGGGCGGGCCTGCCCACGAGGCTGAAGCCTCGGCTCGGCACTACGGCTGAAGCCGCCGAGTGCGCCCGTCGCTTCAGCGACAGAGCCGAGCCGCGAGTTTACTCGCGTGGGAGGCGTGTCCGGCTACGGGTCTCGTTGGAGGCGTGTCAGGCTGCGGGTCTCGTTGGAGGCGTGTCAGGCTGCGGGTCTCGTTGGCCCACGCGGCTGAAGCCGCGGCTCGGCGCTACGGCTGAAGCCGCGTCCCGTGCCCGCCGGCCTCAGCTCTCGCTTGTCGTGCCCGCGGCCTCCGCCTCGTCGGGGTCGGCCTGGCCTTCCGGCACGGATCCCTCCCATCCGTCGATCACGTCGTCTGGATGATGCTCGGCTTGCGCCGCGACGTACCTCGAGCGCGCGCGGACTCACCGACTCGATGTTGTACCCTTTCGCCCAGCGCAGCTTCCCTCGCCCATGTCGCTCCCGTCCAGCGAGAGCCGCCGACCCTCCCTTGAGCCGCTGGACGAGTCGCGGGAGCCGTGTCTCCGGGTGCACGAGGGCGAGCACGTGCACGTGGCTGCGGACCATCCCGAGTGCGAGCACGGCGCCCCGCTCTTGCGCGACCACCGCCGGAAGGTAGCGGGCCAGGAATCCAGCGACGTCTTCGTCGATCGACCCCGCCCGGTCACGCGTCGTCCAAACGATGTGAACGTAGAGCCGGTGCCGCATGCCCGACGCTAACGCCCTGGCGCGAGGCCGTCGAACCAATCCAACGCATCGCGTGTCGATTCCGTGGCAAGGCATGCCCCGTCGCTTCAGCGACAGAGCCGAGCCGCGAGTTTACTCGCGTGGGCAGACGCGCATCGGCTGCAGCTTCCGTTGCCCATGCGGCTGAAGCCGCGGCTCGGCGCTACGGCTGAAGCCGCCGAGTGCGCCCGTCGCTTCAGCGACAGAGCCGAGCCGCGAGTTCACTCGCGTGGGCAGACGCGCCTCAGATGCAGCATCATTTGCCCATGCGGCTGAAGCCGCGGCTCGGCGTTACGGCTGAAGCCGCCGAGTGCGCCCGTCGCTTCAGCGACAGAGCCGAGCCGCGAGTTTACTCGCGTGGGCAGACGCGCCTCAGATGCAGCATCATTTGCCCATGCGGCTGAAGCCGCGGCTCGGCGCTACGGCTGAAGCCGCGTCCCCCCCCGATGAGGTTGCGGCAGCGGCGCCGAGCGTGAGATTCCCTCCGTCATGCTCCGCCGACGTTTCGTCGCCACGATGGCCGCCGCGGCGCCCCCGCTGCTGGGCTGGCGCACCGATTTCCCCGCGTCGCGCACCGGCCAGGCCGGCCTGCGCGTCAACGGCGAGCGCGTGAACCGCCGGCTGGCCGAGCTGTCGCGGTTCGGCCGGACGGCGGGCGGGGGGACCAGCCGCCTCGCCTACTCGGACGCCGACATTGCGGGCCGCGAGTGGGCGATGGGCCTGATGCGCGAGGCGGGGCTCGAGGTCCGGGTGGACGCGGCCGGCAACATCCTGGGCCGCCGCCCCGGGGGCGGAGACGGGCGCGACCCGCGCCGGCCGCCGATCTTGTTCGGCTCCCACATCGACTCGGTGCCCGAGGGCGGCAACTACGACGGCGACGTCGGCTCGATGGGCGCGATCGAAGTGGCGCAGACGCTGACCGACCACCGCGTCACGACGACGCACCCCCTCGAAGTCGTGATCTTCCAGAACGAGGAAGGCGGCCTGATCGGCAGCCGCGGGATGATCGGCGAGCTGACCGAGACGGAGCTGGCGCTGACGGCGCGCAGCGGGTTCACCATCCGCGAGGGCATCCGGCGCCTCGGCGGCGACCCCGACCGGCTGGCGGAGGCGCGGCGCCGCACGGGGGATCTCGCCTGCTACCTCGAGCTGCACATCGAGCAGGGCGCGACGCTCGACGAGGCGGGCATCCAGATCGGCGTGGTCGAGGGCATCGTCGGGATCCGCTGGCACGAGGTGGTGTTCGAGGGTTTTGCCAACCACGCGGGCACGACGCCGATGGATCGACGCCAGGACGCGCTGCTGGCGGCGGCGCAGCTGGTGCTCGCGGTGAACCGCATCGTGACCAGCCGGCCGGGCCGGCAGGTGGGCACGGTGGGGCGGATCGCCGCCGAGCCGAGCGCGCCGAACGTCATCCCGGGCCGTGTGGTGATGAGCGTCGAGGTGCGCGACCTCTCGACCGACGTGATCGAGCAGCTGTCGCGCGAGGTGCTGGCCGAGGCGGAGCGACTGGCGCGCGCGACCAACACCCGGGTGAGCCACCGCGTGATCAACGAGAACATCGCCGCCCCGACCGACCCGCGGCTCCGCCGGGTGATCACCGCCGCCGCCACGTCGCTCCACCTAACAAGCAGAAGTCTCCCCAGCGGGGCGGGTCACGACGCGCAGGACCTGGCGCGGATCGCCCCGGCCGGCATGATCTTCGTGCCGAGCGTGCGGGGCATCAGCCACTCGCCGCAGGAGCTGACGCGGCCGGAGGACGTGACCAACGGGGCCAACGTCCTGCTGCACACGATCCTGGCGGTGGACCGGGAGGGGCTGGGGTAGAACCCGCGCCCGCAGTCGGTTGGCCCACGCGAGTGAACTCGCGGCTCGGCGCTGTCGCTGAAGCGACGAGGTCCTGCGGCTTCAGCCGCGTGGGAAACCGGTACTGATCCAACCCGGCCTCTGGCCGGGCGCGCACCAATCCGCAACACCGCCCGTGGACCGGAAGGGCTCGGGCAGCTACGATTCACACCCCGGACTGTCTCCCCGGCGCCACAGCGACGGCCCGATCCGACCGGACGGCCCGCACAAATCGCCCAAGTCCTTTGAGGCATGGGCTTTGCGGCGCGTACTGGCGCATGATTTCCGCCCCGGCTATTAAGGAGAAGTGATCTCTACTGCCCGCCGTGTCGCGGTGGCCGCCACGGTGGCGGGCCTGCTGCTGACGGTTTCCACCTGCCGCCTGGACGACCTGGTCAACGCCGGGCGCCTGGGCACGCTCGACGTCACGCCGCTCACCGTCCGGGACTCGGCGCGCGTCGGGAGCACGGCGCCGCGCGTCATGACCGCCACGCTCGCCGTCGCGGGCGCGAACGAAGCCGTGCCGTGGACGCTCGCGGTGATCGGCGCGAGCCCGTGGCTCCAGCCCGCGGCGACCGGCGGCACGGTGCCGGGCACGCTGTCGGTCTCGCTCGATCCCAGCAACCTCGCCGAAGGCACCTACCGCGACACGATCGCCTTCTCGCTCTCCGGCACCGAGATCCCGCCGATCAAGGTCCCGGTCGAGTTCACCATCCAGCCGTGCGCGGTCACGAACGTCACGCCGCCCGAGGCCCGCCGCGACACGATCACCGCGGCCGACTGCGCCGCGCCGCACCGCGCCGGCCGGTTCGCGAAGCTGTACCGCTTCACCGCCACCGGCGGCGATTCGATCACGGTCTTGATGGGATCGAGCGTGCTCGACGCGTTCATCCTGGTGGACACCAGCCTCGCGCCGACCGCCCTGCCGCTCGCGGAGAACGACGCCTGCACCACCTCGGCGGTGGACGCGTGCCTGCGCTACCTGTACCTGCCGAGGCCCGGCAACTACTTCGTCGAGGCTTCGACGAGCCCCCAGGGCACGGCCGGCGACTTCCTGATCCAGGTCTCGCGGCCGCGGCCGCCGCTGCTCCCCGACACGCTGCTCCAGTCCACCAACGACGTCCAGAACATCGGCATCGCGGTCGGCGGCGCGGTCGGAGACAGCTCGATCGTGCTGCGGGCCTCGCTGAGCGACCCGGACGGCGACTCGCTGCGCATGGAGGTGGAGGTGCGGCCGGTCGGGACACCGTTCACCGACACGCCGACGGCCACGGGACCGCTGTTCCCGGGGTCGTTCGGGACGCAGGTGGTGGTGACGGGCCTGTCGGACGACGTGGCGTACCACTGGCAGGTCCGCGCGCGCGACCGGACCGGCCGTGCCAGCGCGTGGCGTCCGTTCGGCGGCAACGCCGAGACCGCCGGCGACTTCCGGGTCGCGATTCCCCAGGCACCCGCCGCCCCCAGCGGCATGGCGCAGCTCAAGACGGACGGCACGACGGCGATCACGCTCGGCGGCCTGACGGACGAGGCGACGGCGCTGTTCCGGGCCACGCTCAACGACGCGGATCCCGGCGACCAGATCCGGCTCGAGGTCGAGGTCCGGCCGGTGGGCACCGCGTTCACCGACGCGCCGAGCGGCTCGAGCCTGCCGGTGGCCACGACCGGCGCGGCGACCGCGACGGTCACGGGGCTCGCCGACAACGTGACGTACCATTGGCAGGCGCGCGCGGTGGACCAGACCGGTCGCGCCAGCCCGTGGGGCTCGTTCGGCGGGAACCTGGAGACGGCGCCCGACTTCCGCGTGGCGATCGCGCCGGCCCGGCTCACGGTGCTGACGCAACCGGGGGCGAGCACCGCCGGTCAGGCGATCGCGCCGGCGGTGCGGGTCGCCGCGCAGGACGCACAGGGCAACACGCTGGGGAGCTTCACCGGTGCCGTGACCGCGGCCATCGGCACGAACCCGGCGGGGGCGGGCGGCACACTGTCCGGCACCACCAGCGTGGTGGCGGTCCAGGGCATCGCGACGTTCTCCGCCCTGGTGCTCGACCGCGCGGCGAGCGGGTACACGCTGCTGCTCACGGCCGGCGGGATCAACGCCACGACCGCGGCCTTCGCCATCGCGCCGGGGCCCGCCCGGCAGCTCGCGTTCGCGGCGGCGCCGACCTCCGCGACGGCGGGCGCATCGCTGAACCCGGCCGTGCAGGTCTCGGCGCGCGATTCGATCGGCAACGTCGCCACCGCGTTCACCGGTAACGTGACCGTGGCGCTCGGCGCCAACCCGGGCGGCGGTGCGCTTGGCGGCACGCTGACGCAACAGGCCGTGGCGGGCGTCGCGACCTTCGGCAACCTCACCATCGACCGGACGGGCGCGGGCTACACGCTGACGGCAAGCGCGACGAACCTGACCGGCGCGACGAGCGCGCCGATCACCGTGACCTCCGGCGCCGCGACGCAGCTCGCGATCGTCACACAGCCGTCGGCGAGCGCCTCGAGCGGCGTCGCGCTGCTCCAGCAGCCCGCGCTCGACGTGCGCGACGCGGGCGGCAACGTGGTCGCGCAGGCCGGCGTGCAGGTGACGGCCACGATCGCGACCGGGCCGGCGGGCGCCAGCCTGGTCAGCGCGACCGCGACGAGCGACAACGCGGGCCGCGCCACGTTCAGCGGCCTCGCGATCACCGGGCTCGTCGGGAGCTACACGCTGCAATTCGCGGCGCAGGGGCTGACCCCTGCGACCTCCGGCACGGTCGTGCTCGGGGCGGGCACCGCGGCCAAGCTGGCGCTGGCGACGCCGCCCTCGAGCGGCGCGCAGAGCGGCGCGCTGTTCGCGCAGCAGCCCGCGATCCAGCTCGTGGACGGGGCCGGCAACAGCGTGCCCCAATCCGGCGTCGACGTGACCGTCGGGATCGCCAGCGGCGGCGGCACGCTGGGCGGCACGACGACCATCGTCACCAACGCGACCGGGCTCGCGACGTTCACCGACCTCTCGATCACGGGCGCGTCGGGTCCACGGACGCTGACCTTCACCGCGACGAACCTCACGTCGGTGACGTCGGGCCCGATCGCCATCGGCGCCGGCGGTGCGACCCAGATCGCGCTGCACCTGGGCAACAACCAGAGCGCGACGGCCGGCAGCGCCGTGGCGATCCCGCCCGCGGTCATCGTGCGCGACGGGAGCGACAACCCGGTCGCGGGCGTGGACGTGACGTTCGCGGTCACCGGCGGCGGCGGCACCGTGCAGCCGACGGCGGCGATCGCGACCGACGTGAACGGCGTCGCGACGGTGACGTCGTGGACGCTCGGTGCGGCGGTCGGCGCCAACGAGCTGCGCGCGACGGCGACCGGCTTGTCAGGCAGTCCCGTGATCTTCGCGGCGACCGGAACCGTCGGCGCCGCGGCGGCCCTGGTCAAGACGTCGGGCGACAGCCTGACCGGGCCCGTCGGCACGACCCTCGGCACGCCGCACGAAGTCACGGTGCGCGACGCGAACGGCAACCCGGTCCAGGGCGTCCCGGTGTCGTTCGCCGCGGTCCTGGGCGGCGGCAGCACGAACCCGACGTTCACCACGACCGACGTGAATGGCCGCGCGACCACGGTGCGCACGCTCGGGAACGGCACCGGCCAGCAGACGACCACGGCCAGCGCGACGCTCAGCGGCACGCCGACCACCGTCACGTTCACGATCACGGCCACGGTCGGCGGCGCGTCGCAGATGGCGGAGGTGGGTGGCGGCAACCAGGTGGACACGGTCGGCCAGACGCTGCCAGCGCCGCTCTCGGTCCGGGTCATGGACGCACTCAGCAACCCGGTCCAGTTCGTGACCGTGACGTGGACCGTGACGGACGGCGGCGGGTCGGTGAACCCGACCAGCATCCAGACGGACGCGAACGGCCTCGCGACCACGTCCTGGACACTCGGCACGATCACGACGCCGACCGACAGCACGCAGTCGGTGCGCGCCACCGCGGCCGGTACGCCGGTCAACTTCATCGCGACGACGCGACCCGACGCGGTGAGCGCCGCGCAGATGCAGGTGATCGCGCCCTCGCCGGTCGTGGTGTCCGCGACGGCCAACGCGACCGTGGCGGTGACCGCGCGGGACCAGTACGGCAACGTCGTGCCCAACCTCGCCGTGCTGCTGTCCGCGAGCGGCAGCGGCAACGTCATCGACCAGCCGACGACCACCACCAACGCCAACGGCGTCACGACGGGATTGTTCGGCAGCACCGTGGCCGGCAACCACACCATCACGGCCACCGTGGCGGGCGTCGCCGCGGCGCAGCAGCCGGTCGTGACCGTCACGCCGGGCGGCGCGGCGAGCCTCGCGCTCCTCGTGCAGCCGAGCGACGTGGTGGCGGGCGCCCCGATCGTGCCGGACGTCGTGGTCGAGGCCCGGGACGGATTCGCCAATCGCGCGACCGGGGCCGCCGGCAGCGTGGACCTCGCGCTCAACGCGAACCCGGGCGGCGCCACGCTGTCCGGCACCACAACGCGCGCCTTCGTCGCCGGCCTCGCGACGTTCACCGGCATCAACCTCAACCGCGTCGGATCCGGGTACACGCTGCAGGCCACAGCCACGGGACTCGGGGGCACGCTGAGCAACGGCTTCGCGGTCACGCCGGCCGGCGCGTCGCAGCTGGTCGTCACCAGCCAGCCGCCGATCAGCTCGATCGCCGGGGCCGGGTTCGGGCTCACCGTGACGGCCCGGGACCCGTTCGGCAACACTGATCTCAACTTCACCGGCACGATCGCCCTCGCCCTGGCGGGCGGGACGGGCGGCGCGACGCTCTCCGGCACCGCGT
>Ga0247727_10000847_pt1 | contig 74482 bp, 70 predicted proteins | sample WisWelCaveWW1625_FD_202498 | JGI IMG/M metagenome (GOLD analysis project Ga0247727, IMG submission 202498) | Biofilm microbial communities from Wishing Well Cave, Virginia, United States - WW16-25 | ecosystem: Environmental > Aquatic > Deep subsurface > Groundwater > Cave microbial mat | place...
TGCGAGACCTGGTCGCGCGCGCCGGTCCACAGGTCAATCACCTTGGAGTTGCGCTCGTTGTCGGTGATCGCGCCTTCGTTGAAGTCCCCGCGGACCTTGTCCACCTGCTTCTGCGTCTCGCCGATGATCTCCCACTTGCGCTGCGGAATGCGCATATCGTCCTTGGCGAACGACAGGCCCGAGCGCGTCGCGCCCTTGAAGCCGAGCGTCTTGAGGTCGTCGAGCAGCGCCAGGGTCGCGGGCCGCCCGCACAGGTTGTGACAATCGTGGATCAACTCCCGGATCGCCTTCTTGTCGAGCGGGTAGTTGTAGTACGGCATGCCCAACTGCAGCGAGTCGTTGACGATCGCGCGGCCCGGCGTGGTCACCAGGACCTCGTCCTTGACGAGCCGGCGCGAGATGCCGAACTTGTCGGCGAGCAGCGTGCCGGCAGGGAAGCGCACGCGCACCTGCGAGTGCGTCTCGATGTGGCCGCAGGAGTACGCGAGCAGCAGTTCCTCGCTGCTCGAGTAGAGTCCGCGGCCGGCCTTGCCGGTCGGAGTCCACTCGTTCCGGCAGAGTTTGCGGTCGGCCGTCAGGTAGAAGAGGCCCAGGATGATGTCCTGGTGCGGCGAGATGATCGGCTGGCCGTTCGACGGCGAGAACACGTTGTTGGTGGCCAGCATCAGCGTGCTCGCCTCGATCTGCGCCTCGAAGGACAGCGGCAGGTGCACCGCCATCTGGTCGCCGTCGAAGTCGGCGTTGTAGCCCTGGCAGACCAACGGGTGGATCTGGATCGCGTTGCCCTCGATCAGCACCGGCTCGAAGGCCTGGATGCCCATGCGGTGCAGGGTCGGCGCGCGGTTGAGCAGCACCGGGTGATCCTGGATCACCTCCTCGAGGATGTCCCAGACCACTTCCTCGCGCCGCTCGAGCATCTTCTTCGCGGCCTTGATCGTCTCGGCCAGCCGCAGTTCCTTGAGGCGGCGGATGATGAAGGGCTGGAAAAGTTCCAGCGCGATCACCTTGGGCAGACCGCACTGGTGCAGTTTCAGTTCCGGGCCGACGACGATCACCGAGCGCGCGCTGTAGTCCACGCGCTTGCCCAGCAGGTTGAGGCGGAAGCGCCCCTGCTTGCCCTTGATCATGTCGGTCAGCGACTTGAGCGGCTGGTTCGAGGTGCTCATCACCTGCCGCTTGCAACGGCCGTTGTCGAACAGCGCGTCCACCGACTGCTGGAGCATCCGCTTCTCGTTGCGGATGATCACCTCCGGCGCGTTGAGTTCGATCAGCCGCCGGAGGCGGTTGTTGCGGTTGATCAGGCGGCGATAGAGGTCGTTGAGGTCGGAGGAGGCGAAGTTGCCCGAGTCCAGCCGCACCAGCGGGCGCAGTTCCGGCGGGATCACCGGCACCGCGTCGAGGATCATCCACTGCGGGTCGTTCGGGCTGTCCTTCAGCATCTCGACCGTGCGCAACCGCTTGATGATGTCCGCCAACCGCTGCTTCGAGGTGCAGACCTTCATCTCCTCGCGCAGTTCGCGCGCGATGAGGTCGAGGTTCAGCGCCGCCAGCAGTTCCTTGATCGCCTCCGCCCCCATCCCGGCCTGGAAGGCCGACCCGTGCTGCGCGCGCGCGCGGCGGTACTCGTCCTCGGTGGCGAGTTGGCAGCGCTTGAACTCGCTGGGACCCGGCTCGATGACCGCGTAGTCCTGGAAATAGACTACGCGCTCCAACTCGGTCTTCTTCATCCCGAGCAGGTTGCCGATGCGGCTCGGCGTGACGGAGAAGAACCAGATGTGCGCGACCGGCGCGGCCAGGTTGATGTGGCCCATGCGCTTGCGGCGCTCGCGCGAGGTGGTGACCATCACGCCGCATTTGTCGCACACGATGCCCATGTGCTTCTGGCCGCGGTACTTGCCGCAGGCACACTCGTAGTCGCGCTCCGGGCCGAAGATGCGTTCGCAGAACAAGCCGTCCTTCTCGGGCCGGAAAGTGCGGTAGTTGATCGTCTCGGGCTTCTTGACTTCGCCGTGCGACTGCGCGCGGATGTCTTCCGGCGAGGCGAGGCGGATCGTGACCGAGAGCGCGTCGCGCGGGTCGGTGGTGCCCGGAATGGGCGGCAGGTCGGTGGCGGTTGCGCCGTCGAAGATCGGATCGTCGCTGCTGGTGCTCATGGCTCCGCTCTCCTGAATTAGGCTTGCTGGTTCTCGAGTTGGATGTTCAGACCGAGGCCCCGGATCTCGTTCATGAGCACCTCGAAGGACACCGGCGTGCCGGGCTCGAGGATGTTCTTGCCCTTGACCATGGCCTCGTAGATCTTCGTGCGGCCGTCCACGTCGTCCGACTTGACGGTCAGCAGTTCCTGGAGCATGTACGCCGCGCCATAGGCCTCGAGCGCCCACACCTCCATCTCGCCGAAGCGCTGGCCGCCGAAGCGCGCCTTGCCGCCCAGCGGCTGCTGGGTGATCAGGCTGTAAGGGCCGGTCGAGCGCGCGTGCACCTTCTCGTCCACGAGGTGGTGCAGTTTCAGCATGTACATGTAGCCGACGCAGACCTGCTGCTCGAAGGACTGACCGGTGCGTCCGTCGAAGAGCGTCGAGGTGCCGGTGACCGGCAGGGCCGCCTCCTCCAGTGCTTTCTCGATATCGGCCTCGGTCGCACCGTCGAAGGCCGACGTCAGCGCGCGGAATCCGGTCTTCTTCGCCGCCCACCCGAGGTGGGTCTCGAGGATCTGGCCGACGTTCATCCGGCTCGGCACGCCGAGCGGGTTCAGGATGATGTCCACCGGCGTGCCGTCCAACAGGAACGGCATGTCTTCGGCCGCCAGGATCTTCGCGATCACCCCCTTGTTGCCGTGGCGGCCCGCCATCTTGTCGCCGGCCGACAGGTTGCGCTTGGTCGCGATGTAGACCTTGACCATCTCCAGCACGCCGTTCGGGAGGTCGTCGCCGCGCGAGAGCCGCGAAGACATCTTGACCTTCCATGCCTCCTTGTCCTCGATGCGGTTCATGTGCGCGCGCACGATCTCCTCGGCCTTGCCGCGGGTGCTCGGGTGCGCAATGCCCTCGGTGTAGCCCTTGAGGAAGTCGCGCAGCCGCTCGAGGTCGCCGAACAGCGTCGCCGGGGTGATCTTGATCGCCTTCTTGGTCTGCGGGTCCTTGACCGGCTCGCCGAGGTACTCCTGCAGTTCATCCCCGCACGACTGCAGTTCCGCGCGAATCAGTTCGTCGAACTCAGCCTCGATCTGGCGGATGCGCTCGTGGGCTTCGCGCCGCTCGGTTTGCGACATGTTGACCTTGCGCGTGAACTTCTCCGCGCCGATCACGATGCCGGTGACGCCGGCCGGCAGTTTCAACGAGACGTTCTTCACGTCCTCGCCGGCGCGGCCGAAGATCGCGTGCAGCAGGCGCTCTTCCGGAGTGAGTTCGGTCTTCGACTTCGGCGCGATCTTGCCGACCAGGATGTCGTTCGGCCCGACGCGCGTGCCGACGCGCACGATGCCCGCCTCGTCGAGGTTGCGCAGCGCACGCTCGCCCGCGTTCGGGATGTCGCGCGTGAACTCCTCCTTGCCGAGGGTCGTCTCGCGGATCTCCGCTTCGTACTCCTCGATGTGCACCGAGGTGAACGCGTCCTCGATCACCAGGCGCTCGCTGACGATGATCGCGTCCTCGTAGTTGTAGCCTTCCCAGGACATGAAGGCGACCAGCAGATTCTTGCCGATCGCGAGTTCGCCCTGGTGGGTGGCCGGACCGTCGGCGATGATCTCGCCGCGCCTGACCTTCTGACCTGGCATCACCAGCGGGCGCTGGTTGAGGCAGGTGTGCTCGTTGCTGCCCTGAAACTTGCGCAGTTCGTAGGGTTCCGGATCCTCCTTGAGTTTGATGCGCGTGGCATCCACGTACTCGACCGTGCCCGCCTTGCGCGCCTTCACCACCCAGCCGGAATTCGCGGCCACCGCGTGCTCCATGCCCGTCGCGACCAGTGCCGGCTCGGTGATGATCAGCGGCACCGCCTGGCGCTGCATGTTCGAGCCCATCAGCGCGCGGTTGGCGTCGTCGTGCTCGAGGAAGGGGATCAGCGAGGCCGAGATGCCGAGGATCTGCGCCGGATCAATATCTATGTACTCGACCTCCAACGCCTTCATCCGGTTGAACTCGCCGTGATAGCGGCACATCAGGTGACCGGTCTCGTCCGACACGAGTTTGACCTTGCCGTCAATATCGGAGTCCGCGGGCGCGAACACGCACTCGTACTCCTGGTCGGCGCGCAGGTACGCGATTTCGTCGGTGACCTTGGCGTCGCGCACCACGCGATACGGCGTCACGAGGAAGCCGTAGTCGTCCACCATCGCGAACAGCGACAGCGAGGAGATCAGGCCGATGTTCGCGCCTTCCGGCGTCTCGATCGGACACAGGCGGCCGTAGTGGCTGATGTGCACGTCGCGCTCCTGGAAGCCGGCGCGCTTGCGGTTCAGGCCGCCGGGGCCCAGCGCGGAAAGGCGCCGCTCGTGGGCCAGTTGCGAGAGCGGGTTGGTCTGGTCCACGACCTGGCTCAACTCGCCGCGCGCGAAAAACTGCTCCACCGCGGTGCTGAAAGCCTTCGCGTTGATCAGGCTGCGCGGCGTCAGTGTCTCGGTGTCGTCCTCCTGGGACATGCGATCGACCGCGGCGCGCGCGACCTTGAGCAGGCCCTTGCGGAACTCCTCGCCCGCCATCTCGGCGATGGTGCGGACGCGGCGGTTGCCCAGGTGGTCGATGTCGTCGGTCTCGCCGATGCCCGCGCGCAGTTTCAGCAGGTAGCGCACCGCGTCGAGGTAGTCCTCGGGCAGCAGCGTGGTCGGGCCCTTGTCCGCCTCGGACGGACGGTCGAACTTGCGGTTGATCCGGAAGCGGCCGACGCGGCCGAGGCTGTAGCGCTGCGGATCGGAGAAGCGGTCGTGCAGCAGTTCGCGCGCCTTCTCCAACTGCACCGGGTTGCCCGGGCGCAGTTTCGAGTAGATGTGCGCCAGCGCCTCTTCGTGCGTCGTGGTGCCGTCTTCGCGCAGCGAGTCGAGAATCAGCGTGTCCTCGGGGTCGAGCAGCACCTCGATGGCGTCGAGGTCGGAGGCGGCGATGCGCTCCGCCGATTCGGCGGTGATGACCTGGCCGGCCTCGGCCCAGACTTCGCCGGTGCGCAGATCGCGGATCTGGCCGCAGGCGTAGCGGTTCTCAAGCGATCCGGCGAACTTGGCCTTCGTCGCGCGGCCGCGCTCGATCTTCGCGAGGCCATAGAAGAGGCGCAGCACCGCGTCGTCGGTCCCCCACTCCGGCTTCAGCGCGCGCAGCAGGGTCAGCGCCGAGAACTTCGCTTGCTGGTCAATGCGGACCTGCAGCGTGCCCTTGCCGCTGACCATCAACTCGACCCAAGAGCCGCGTTCCGGGATCACCCTCGCGCTGTGGATCCGCTTCTCGCCGCCGCGGTGCTCGACCGCGAAGTCAATGCCCGGCGAGCGGTGCAGTTGCGCGACGATGCAGCGCTCCGAGCCGTTGACAACGAATTCGCCCCCCCCCATCATCACCGGGATCTCGCCCAGGAAGATTTCCTCCTCCAGCCGTTGCTCGCCCTTGCGCAGCGACATGCGCACGCGCAGCGGGTAGGCGTAGGAGTACCGCAACTGCCGGCATTCGTCCGGCGTGTAGCGCGGGCGGCCCAGGTGGTAGGAGTGAAACTCGAGCGCCATGGTCTTGTCATGGCTCTCGACCGGAAACACCTCGCGGAACAGCGCCTCGATTCCTTGCTGCTTGCGGCGGGAAGCCGGAACTTCCACCTGCAAAAAGTCGGCATAGGACTTGAGTTGCAGGTCGGAGAGGCCGGGCAGCAGCGCGGCGTCGCGGAAGCGGAAGGACCGGTAGTCGCGAATCGGATAATCGGCGACGGGCAGGGCGTTCTCGGTCATGATCGGCGGCGTGGGACCGGCGGGAGCCGGTCAGGCGAGGGAAACGGCAGTGCGCGCGGCGCCGCCCCGGCGGTGGATCGGGGCGGAGCGATGAGAAGGGCTCGCAGCCAGCGTACGGCGCGGGGGCCGGGCAATGCCAACGATCCCATCACCCGCCACCGCGTCGGCGGAGGCGGGCGAGGACTGCGGCGCGTGCGCGACGGAGCGCGGCGCCGCTGGATCCGGCCGGGCAGGCCGGAAATGCGGGTCAGGCAACTTTGACCTTGGCGCCGGCGTCCTCGAGGGTCTTCTTGATTTGCGCGGCTTCGTCCTTGCTGACGCCCTGCTTGACGGGTTTCGGCGCGCCTTCGACCAGGTCCTTGGCCTCCTTCAGGCCCAGGCTGGTGATCTGGCGGACGGCCTTGATCACGTCGATCTTCTTCTCGCCGGCGGCCTCCAGCGTGACGTCGAAGGAGGTCTGCTCCTCGACCGGGGCGGCGGCGACCGGAGCCGCGGCGGCCGCGACCGGAGCCGCGGCGCTGACGCCCCAGCGGCACTCCATCGCTTTGACGAGTTGGGACGCCTTGCCGATGGGCAGTGCGTCCAGTTTCTGGAAGATCGCCTCGAGGTCGGAGTCGAGTTCCACGGTGGTGGTGGTGTCGGACATGGGTGGTGACGGGATCGGGGAATGCTGCAGGTTCGGGTATCGGGCAGCGCGTACCGCTAGGCGGCCGGCTGCGCTTTGTCCGCGCGCGCTTGCAATGCGCGGGCGTTGGCGGCGGGAACCTCGCGCAGCACGGCGGCGAGCATGCGCGCGGGACCCTGGATGGCTCCGCACAGCATCGCACGGAGGGTGTTCTTGTCGGGCATCTCGGCGATGCGCGCGGCCTCGGACGCGTTCAGCGTCGCGCCGTCGAAGTAGGCGGAGCGGTAGACGACCTTGCGCGCTTTCTCCTTCTTCCACAGTTTCTCGATCGCCTTGGCCGCGGCGATCGTCTGGTCGGGGTCGCCGAGCAGCAGAACGCAGGATCCTGGCGTGCCGGAAAGGTCGATCGGGACGCCAGCCGCCTTCATCGCCACTCGGGCGAGCGACTTCTTGGTCAGGCAGAGTTCGGCGCCGGAGGCGCGGATCTCGCGCCGCAGCGTCGCGGCCTCCGCCACGGTCATGCCTTCGCAGCCGAGCACGACGACGCCGTCGCGGCTCTTGAGCATGCCTGCGTACTCGCGCACGATCCATTCGTTGAACTTGCTGGGCATGGCGCCGCTCCTAGTTGTGTACGTACTCGACCTTGAAGCCGGGGCCCATGGTCGAGGCGACGCTGACGTTCCGGATGTAGTGGCCTTTCGCCGAGGCGGGCTTGACGCTGACCACGAAGTCGAGGAACGCGCGCGCGTTCTCTTCGAGTTGTTGCGGCGAGAAGGAGATCTTGCCGATCGGGACGTGGACGTTGCCGCCCGCATCCACGCGGAACTCCACCTTGCCGGCCTGGAACTCCTTGGCTGCCTGGCCGACGTTCGGCGTGACGGTGCCGGACTTCGGCGAGGGCATCTTGCCCTGCGGGCCGAGCACGCGGCCCAGTTTGCCGACGACCTTCATCATCGCAGGGTGCGCGATCACCACGTCGAAGTCGGTCCAGCCGCCCGCGATCCGGGCAGCCAGTTCCTCACCCCCGACCTCCATCGCGCCGACGGCCTTGGCCTCCTCGGCGGGGGCGCCCTCGGCGAAGACGATCACGCGCACATTCTTACCCAGCCCGTTGGGCAGGCTGACGGCGCCGCGGACCATCTGGTCGGATTTCTTGGGGTCCACGCTGAGGCGGACCACGCACTCGACGGTTTCGTCGAACTTCGCCTTGCGCAGTTCCTTCAGCGAACCGAAGGCCTGTGTCATCGGGTAGACCTTCTCCGGATCCACCTTGGCGGCGTTCTCGCGGTGGCGGCGGCTGACAGCCATCTAGCCCTCCACGCGGATGCCCATGCTCCGCGCTGTGCCCTCGACCATGCGCATCGCGGTCTCGACGGAGGCGGCGTTCAGATCCTTCATCTTGATCTCCGCGATCTCGCGGACTTGCTGTGAGTTCACCTTGCCGACCAACTCGGTGCCGGCCGTCTTGGCGCCCTTTTCGACGCCCGCGGCCTTCTTGAGCAGCACCGATGCAGGCGGCGTCTTGAACTCAAGTTTGAACGAGCGGTCCTTGAAGACCGTCACGATGACGGGAATGATCATGCCCATCTGGTTGCGCGTGGCCTCGTTGAATTGCTTGATAAATTCGCCGATCGGCACGCCGGCGCCGCCCAGCGCCGGGCCCACGGGCGGCGCAGGCGTCGCCTGCCCGCCGGGGCACTGAAGTTTGACTTTCGCGGTGATTTCCTTTGCCATTGCTTCCCTCCCACCTGGGTGGTTCGAACGGGATTGCCTCGCCTACGCGGCGCGGCGGTGCGTCTTCAGACGGGCTCCACGTGCCAGTGGTCAATCTCCACGCTGGTGGCCCTTCCGAAGATGGTCAGCGAGATTCGCAACTGGCCCTTGCCTTCGACGATCTCTTCCACCGAGCCGTCGAAGCCCTCGAAAGGACCTTCCTTGATGCGGACCGAGTCGCCGCGCTTGAGGGAGACGGCCATGCGCGGGCTGTCCAGCGACGCTTCAATGCGCGCCAGGATGCCGGCGACCTCGTCCTGGGTCATCGGCGCCGGCGGCTTCTGTCCGCCCACGAAGTCGCCGAAGCCCGGCGTCTCGTGCAGCGCGAACCACACCTTCTGGTCCTCGGCCTGCTTGGGGCGGTCGGCGCCCTGCCAGTCGCCGAGGTCGGCCTGGATCAGCAGGTATCCGGGATACAACTTGCTGCTCGTGACCTTCCTCTTGCCGCCGCGCACCTGCGCAATCCTCTCGACCGGAACCAGGACCTGCGGGATGCGGTGCTCGAGGGCGTCGGTCTTGATGCGGCGCACGAGATTCTCCCGCACCCGCTCCTCGCGGTTGGTCAGGACACGCACGATGTACCAGTCGAGGGCCATGGCGGTCAGGAGAACAGCACCGGGGTGATCAAGAGGGTGAGCAGGCGGTCCGCCGCGGCGAGGAATCCCATCAGGACCAGAACCGTGACGATCACCACGATCGAGGAGTTCGTCACCTCCTCGAAGGTAGGCCAGGTGACCTTCTTCATCTCGCCTTCCACCTCGATCAGGTGGTCGGCGATCCTCGGCCGCGCCAGCAGGCGCAGGTACACGAAGGAGGAGATCAGGAAGATCAACAGCGCGACCGTGAAGGCGCCGGTCAGCGGGATGCCGAGCAGCGGCAAGGTCGGGAAGCCGCCGAACACCGGATCGCGCAGCGAGGACCACGAAGAAAGTTCCACCGACAAGGCGTAGCAACCGAAGAAGATCATCCCCTCGCCGAGCCAGAACGACGCCTGGCGTGCGTGACGACCTTCATCGGGCTTGTGCGCGTAAAGCATCGCGGCTCCGGCCGAGGCCGGGATCTAGAGTTTCTTCTCCTTGTGCGCGGTGTGCTTGCGGCAGAACGGGCAGAACTTGGCCAGTTCCAGTTTGTACTCCGCACGCGGCTTCTTCCCCGTCACGTAGTTGCGGTTCTTGCAATCCGTGCACTCGAGGAAGACGTGGCGCTCCTTGTTCTTCATGGCTCAGGCGAGAATCTTGGTGACCACTCCCGCGCCGACGGTGCGGCCGCCCTCGCGGATGGCGAAGCGCAGTTGCTCCTCCATGGCGATCGGCGTGATCAGTTCGATGGTCATCATGATGTTGTCGCCCGGCATCACCATCTCGACGTTCGGCGGCAGCGCGATCGTGCCGGTCACGTCGGTGGTGCGGAAGTAGAACTGCGGGCGGTAGCCATTGAAGAACGGCTTGTGGCGGCCGCCCTCCTCCTTGGTCAGAATGTACACCTCTGCCTCGCACTTGGTGTGCGGCTTGATGGTGCCGGGCTTCGCGAGCACCTGGCCGCGCTCGACATCCTCCTTCTTGACGCCGCGCAGCAGCGCGCCGACGTTGTCGCCCGCCTGGCCCTGGTCGAGAGTCTTCTGGAACATCTCGACGCCGGTTACGGTGGTCTTCACCGTCTCCTTGAAGCCGACGATCTCGACGTCGTCGCCGACCTTGCAGACGCCCTGCTCGATGCGCCCGGTCACCACGGTGCCGCGGCCTTCGATCGAGAACACGTCCTCGATGCACATCTGGAACGGCTTCTCCACGGCGCGCAGCGGCTCCGGGATGAAGGTGTCGAGCGCCGTGAGCAGTTCGTCAATGCACTTGTTGTTGGCCTCGTTCTCCGGGCCGCCCTCCATCGCCGCCTTGGCCTGGCCGCGGATGATCGGCACCGTTTCGCCCGGGAACTTGAACTTCTTGAGCAGGTCGCGGATCTCCTCCTCGACCAGCATCAGCAGTTCCTCGTCGTCCACGAGATCAATCTTGTTCAGGAAGACCACCATGTTCGGGACCTGCACCTGGCGGGCCAGCAGCACGTGCTCGCGGGTCTGCGGCATCGGGCCGTCGGCGGCGGACACGACCAGGATCGCGCCGTCCATCTGGGCGGCGCCGGTGATCATGTTCTTGATGTAGTCCGCGTGGCCCGGGCAGTCCACGTGCGCGTAGTGACGTTTGTCCGACTCGTACTCGACGTGCGAGGCTGCGATCGTGACCGTCTTGTCGCTCGAGCGGACCGTGCCGCCCTTGGTGATCTCGGCGTAGGTCTTCGCCTTGGTCTTGCGCTTGAACGCGGAGCGGGCCACGAGCGCGGCGGTCAGCGTGGACTTGCCGTGGTCAATGTGGCCGATCGTGCCGACGTTGACGTGCGGCTTGGTGCGAACGAAGGTTTCCTTAGCCATGGATTTGCGGAGCCGCGGAGACCGCGGTTCGGGTTGTCGAGGAGGAACGTTGCGAGAGCATCGAGGTGGCCGACGGCGCGTGGCCGACGACCGGCCGGGGCTGGCCCGGCGTTAAGAGTTAAGAGTTAAGAGCTAAGAGAGCGTTTGCAAGTGCTGCGAGTGCTGGAGCTGCTGACGGGATTTGAACCCGTGACCTCTTCCTTACCAAGGAAGTGCTCTACCGGCTGAGCTACAGCAGCGTCTTCCTTGCGCGTGGAGCGGGTGATGGGAATCGAACCCACGTGGCCAGCTTGGAAGGCTGGAGCTCTACCATTGAGCTACACCCGCGGTAGCGGCTGGCCCCCGCGATCGTGATCGCGGGATTGGTGGGGAGAACAGGATTCGAACCTGTGAAGGCAGAGCCAACGGATTTACAGTCCGTCCCGTTTGGCCACTTCGGTATCTCCCCGCGAGCCCGGGCGAGCGCCTTCGGGCACGATCTGGAAAGGAGCGGACGCCCGTCGCCGCTGGAGCTAGCGAAGGGAGTCGAACCCTTGACCTTCCGCTTACAAGGCGGGTGCTCTACCGTCTGAGCTACGCTAGCCTGGGTGCGGCGCGGAAAAGGGCCCAGCATGATACGGCAACCGGCGGCGGAGTCAACGCCACGGCGACCGCGGCGGTTCAACCGAGACCCGCGACGTCGTCCGGCCAGGCACGCGGGTCGTCCGTGCGACCGAGATCGGCGTAGCGTCGGCGCATCTCGGCCATACTGACGCCTCCCGTCCGGGCCAGCAACGCATCGGCGAGTTCCAGGCACAGGATGGCCTCTCCCACTACCGCCGCCGGCTGGATCACGCACACGTCCGAACGCTCATAGGTGGCGCGAGAGGCCTCGAGGGTGGCGAGGTCCACCGAGGGGACGCCGTGGCGGAGCGTGGGAATGGGCTTGAGGGCGGCGCGCAGCACGATCGGCTGGCCGGTCGTGAAGCCTCCCTCGATACCACCGCTGCGGTTACTGGCGCGGCCGAGTCCGGCCCAGCCGGAGGGGTCGGGCTGAATCGGGTCATGGACTTCGGTTCCGGGCAGTCCGCCGACCGCGAAGCCGATGCCGATCTCCACCCCTTTGACGGCGGGAATCGAGGCTAGGGCACCCATCAGGCGCGCGTCCAGGCGGTCTACCGGTTGCGCGCAGCCGCCGAGGCCGGGAGGGCAGCCGGTGGCGGTGACCTCGAAGATGCCGCCGAGCGAGTCGCCGGCCTCGCGCGCCCGGTCAATCGCGGCGCGCCAAGCGGTTTCGTCGCGAGCGTCCACGCCGCCGACCGAGACGATGCGGCTGGTGACGCGGATCTCGAAGGCGGCGAGCAGTTGGCGCGCCACCTCTCCCACCGCAGTGCGCGCAGTGGTCTCGCGCGCGGAGGCGCGTTCCAGGATCGCGCGCGCGTCGCGGCTGCGCAGGCGCAGCATGCCGGCGAGGTCGGCATGGCCCGGGCGCGGCGCCTTGAGGTTGGGAAGTTCGTCAATGCGCGAGTCGGAGTTGCCGATGCGCAGCGCGAGCGGCGCGCCCAGCGTGACGCCGCGCTTGAGGCCCGCGAGAACCTCGAGCGTGTCCTGCTCGAACTTGGCGCGCGGACCGCGGCCGTGACCCTCCCAGCGGCGCTTGAGACCGGCGCGGATGGCCTCGACGTCGAGGCGCAGACCGGCCGGAAGGCCCTCCAGCAGAGCGATCAGCGCCGGGCCGTGCGATTCGCCCGCCGTGAGCCAGCGGAGGGAGGAGCAGGAGGGAGTGGCAGGGCTACTCATCGGAGTCTGGCCCCCTTCCGTGTTGATCGTCTGCCTCCAATTCCTTCTTGGGGCTGGAGTTCGGCGGAAATTGTTCCTCCGCGGGAGCCGGAGAAGGCTCGACGGCTCTAAGCGGTTCCGGCGCAAGAGGTTCGGGCAACCGCTCAACAGCGAAGGGGGCCAGACTCCGATGGACGTCCCCGGCGAGCCGCAGCAGCGAGAAAGGCTTCCCCACCACCTCCTGCAACTGCCTTAACTCGCGCAACCCTTGCACCGCCGGATCGTCCGGCGTCCCGGTCACCAACCAGAACGGCGGCAGCCGACCCTCGCTCGCCCAGCGCCGCGCCACCGCGGCGCCATCCTGCCCGCCGCCCAGATGGAAATCCATCAGCAGCGCCTGCGCTTCCGGCAACGCCGCCTCCGCTTCCTCCACCGTTCCCGCGGGCAGGACCTCCAACTGCTGCATCTGCAAGGCCATCGCGAGCAGGTCGCGCATCATGCGATCGTTGTCGAGGACCACGACCTTCACGGCGTTGCCTCCGGCGGAGGCTCCGCCCAGGTCAGTTCGCGCCAGGAGAGTTCGAGGTCCATCGCGCCGTGCCGCAGCCTCACTCTCTCCCGCGCCTTGTCCACTTTCAAGACGACCAGCCGTTCGCGCAGCCGCGGAACCCACACCGAGTCGCCCTTCCGCAGGCCCTCCACGAAGCCGCGCCAGCGCACGATCAGATCGTGGCGCCGCAGATCCTCGCTCACACCGCCCACGAAACGCTCGAAGTCAGAACGCTCGGCGCCGCGCAGCCTGCCCGCCAGGGCCGCCCCCTCGCGCTCCAGGCGCGCCCCCAGCGCGGCGAACAGTTCCTGCACCGAGCGCGCTGCCTCGCGCTCGCGCAGGTCGCGCCGCTCGCGTGAGAGCGCCTCCTCGTCGGCGCTTGCCCGCGCGCGGTCCTCGGTTTCCGCGGCGCGCTGCACCGCCTCGGTCCGCAGCAACTCCGCTTCGCGGCGCACGCGGCCAACGTCGGCCAGGACCCTCTCGGCCCCCCCGCCGCGCGCCGCCAGTGCACGCGCGCGCTCCACCACCGGCCGGTCGAGCCCGAGCCGCTCGGCGACGTCGGCCGCGTGGCTGGCGCCCGGCACCCCGACCAGCAGTCGGAAGCGTGGCGCCAGCGACACCGGATCGAATTCCATGCTCGCGTTCTCGGCGCGCGCCCGGTGCAGCGAGAAGGTCTTCAGCGCACCGAGGTGCGTGTTGGCGATCACGCGCGCGCCGCGCGCCTGGAATTCCTCAAGCAGCGCCTGCCCCAGCGCCGCGCCCTCCTCGGGATCGGTGCCGGTGCCCAACTCGTCGAGCAGAACCAGTCGCCCGGGCGCGGCGCCTGCGAGCAGCGCGCGAATCCGCTGGAGGTGCCCGCTGAAGGTCGAGAGGCTCGACTCCAGCCCTTGCGCGTCGCCGATGTCGGCGCCGATCCCATCCCACAAGGGCACGCGGCTGGAAGCAGCGGACGGCACCGGAAGCCCTGCGCGCGCAAGGCAGCCGATCAGGCCGATCGTCTTCAGCACCACCGTCTTGCCGCCGGTGTTGGGCCCGGTGACGATCAGCAGGTCGTAGGCGCCGCCAAATTCCAGGTCGAGGGATACGATCGCCTCCGGCGGCAACTCGCGCAGCAGCACCGGATGGCGCGCGCCGACCAGCACCATCGGCGCGGTCGCCGCGGCCAGGCTCGGCCAGGCGCCCTCGCACACTTCGGCCCAGGCAGCGGCGGCAAAGGCGAGATCCACCTCGGCGAGCATCGCGTCCACGCGCGCGAGACGGTCGCCCGAGCGCAGCAACTCCGCCGTCAGCCGGTGGAGCACCTCGTGCTCGAGCCGCTGCTCGCGCAGCCGCGCCTCCTGGATGCGGTTGGCAAGTTCGACCACCGGGCCCGGCTCGACGAAGAGCGTGTCGCCGGTCTGCGAGCGGTCGTGCACGATGCCGTGCTCGCGCGGCAGGCCGCTCGCGCGGCAAGCGAGCAGCAGCCGGTCCCCGCGCTTCACCGGCGCGCGCTGCCGCAGCGCGCCGCGCGCGGCCCACTCTTCGGCGATCTGCTCGAGTTTGCGCTTGTGCTTCTCCTTCAGGTCCTGCAGGTCCGCGCGCACCCGCGCCAGCCCCGCATGCGCCTCGTCGCGCACGCGGCCGCGCGGCTCGATCGCCGCGCGGATCGCATCGAGCAGGTCCTGCGGCCACGGCGCCGCGGCGATCCACGCGCCGAGCCGCGCACGCTCCGGCCGTCCGGAAGCCCAGCGACGCAGGTCGCCGGCGCGGGCCAGGGTCTCCGCCGCGGCTGCGAGTTCATGGCCCTCGAGGGTGCGCGTGCGCGCCGCCGCGCGCAGCACTTCAAGATCGGCGCAGCCGGACAGGCCCGGTGCCTCCTCGGCGCGCACGGCGCGCTGCGCCTCGCGTCCGCGTTCGGCGCGCTCGCGCGCCTCCGTCGGCGTCGGCGCGCCCGGGCGCAGCGCGACGATCAGCCGCCGGCCGCTGGGCGTCGCCGCGTGCTCGAGCATCTGTCCGAGCACCGGCGGCCAGCCCAGCACGGTGAGCGTGTCCTCGGGGAAGTCCGTGTGCGCCGTGATCGGCATGAAAGGCCCGCGGCCGCTGCCTAGAATGCCGACGCATGGAGAAGATCAGGATGCGCGGTTCCGCCAGCGTGCAGGATTCGATTCTAGACGCGATCGGCCACACGCCGATGGTACGTTTGCCGCGCGGATTCGATCCGCAGGTGCGCTGCGAGATCCTGCTGAAATGCGAATTCACCAATCCGGGCGGCAGCGTCAAGGACCGGATCGCCCTGTACATGGTGCGCGAGGCCGAGCGCAAGGGGCTGCTGAAGCCCGGCGGACGCATCGTCGAGTGCTCCAGCGGCAACACGGGCTTCGGTTTGTGCATGGTCGCGGCGGCTCTGGGCTATCGGATCACGATCGTGATCCCGGACAAGATGAGCCGGGAGAAGATCGGCGCCCTGCGCGCGCTCGGCGGCGATGTCGTGGTGACGCCGGCCAACGTCACGGTGGATCACCCGCAACACTACACGCAGGTGGCGGGGCGCATCGCGCGCGAGACCGGCGGGTGGTGGCCCAACCAGTACCACAATCCTGACAACGCCTGGGCGCACTACTACTCCACCGCGCCCGAGATCTGGGAGCAGGTCGGCGGCGAGATGGACGCTTTCGTCTGCGGGGTGGGCACCGGCGGCACCTTCACCGGCATTGCGCGCTACTTGAAGGAGCAGGACCCGGCGGTGCGCTGCGTCGGCGTGGATCCGCCCGGCTCGATCCTCTACGAGTACTGGAAGAGCGGGCGCATTCCCGAAGCGCAGCCCTATGCGGTCGAGGGCGTCGGCATGGAAGAGGTGCCGGGGGCCTGGGACAAGGGCCTGGTGGACGAGTTCCACGTAGTCGAGGACTCCGAGTCCTTCGCGCTCGCGCGCCGGCTCGCTGCCACCACCGGCGTCTTCGGCGGCGGCAGTTCCGGCTTCGCGCTGGCCGGCGCGCTGCGCAGCGCGCGCGGGCTGCCCGCCGACGCGCGCGTGGTGGTGCTGCTCCCCGATTACGGCAAGGCCTACTTGAGTAAGACGTTCAGCGAGGACTGGCTCCGCGACCGCCGTTTCCTGCCGCCGACCCCCGCCGCGACCGCGACGGTCGCCGATCTGGTGCGCGACCGCGAGCGCGCGCACGTTTCGCCGAACGACTTGCTGTCCGGGGCAGTGCTGCAGATCGGCGAGCGCGGCGTGCGCCCGCTGCCGGTCGTCGCGCCCGATGGCGGGTTGCTCGGCGTGCTCGACGAGGACGCCGCGCTGCGTCGCCTTGCGGCCGGCGAGGATCTCGCGCGCCTGCCGGTGCGCGAGCACGTCGTGCCTGCGCCGCCGGTGCTGGAGCCGGGCGCACCCTGGACCGCGGCGCTCGCGGCGCTCGGCGCGCGCGAGGCCGTGCTCGTGCGCCACGCCGACGGCGGCTTCGTGCCGCTCGATCGCCGCGACCTCCTGCAATCGCTGCGCCGTCTCTCCCACCGCTGATCCCCGGTCGCGTTCCCCACACCTCATGCCGCAACCTCCTTCTCACGGCTTCGGCACGCGCGCAGTGCACGCCGGCTGGAAGTCCGACCCGCTCACCGGGGCCGTGATGCCGCCGATCTACATGACCAGCACTTACGTGCAGGACGCGCCGGGCCAGCCGCGCCTGGGCTTCGAATACTCGCGCACGCAGAATCCGACGCGCTTCGCGCTGCAGGACGCGCTCGCGAACCTCGAGGGCGGCGCCGCGGGCTTCGCCTTCAGCAGCGGCATGGCTGCGATCCACACGCTGCTGCTGACGCTCAAGCAGGGCGACCTCGTAGTAACCGGCGACGACCTCTACGGCGGCTCGCACCGCCTGTTCCGCCGCGTCGAGGCGCGCTTCGGCCTGCGCTTCGTCGCTCTCGACACCTCCGATCCCGCGCAACTCGCGCAACTGCCCGCCGACACGCGCCTGCTGTACCTCGAAACGCCGACCAACCCGCTGCTACGGCTGACCCCGCTCGATGCGGCGGTGGCCGCGGCACGTAAAGTCGGCGCTGAAGTCGCGGTGGACAACACCTTCGCGACGCCCGCGCTGCAGAACCCGCTGGCCTTCGGCTGCGACTACGCGATCCACAGCACCACGAAGTACGTGTCGGGCCACTCCGACGTGGTCGGCGGCGCGCTCGTGGTGCGCGACGCCGCGCGCAAGGAGGACGTGTGGTTCCACCAGAACGCCGCCGGCACCTCGAACTCGCCCTTCGACTCCTTCCTGACGCTGCGCGGCCTGCGCACGCTGCACCTGCGCATGGAGCGCCATTGCGCCAACGCGCAGCAGGTGGCCGAGTTCCTCGCCCGCCACCCGAAGGTCGCCAAGGTGATCTATCCCGGTCTGAAGTCGCACCCGCAGCACGCGCTGGCGCGCGCGCAGATGCGCGGCTTCGGCGGAATGCTGTGCTGCGAACTGCCGGGCGGCGAGCCGCAGGCGCGCGAAATGGTGAAGCATTTGGAACTCTTCGCGCTGGCCGAATCGCTGGGCGGCGTCGAGTCGCTGGTCGAACTGCCTGGGCCGATGACGCACGCCTCGCTGCCCGCGGATCAGCGCCGCAGGCTCGGCATCGCCGACGGGCTGGTGCGGCTCTCGGTGGGCGTCGAGGACGCGCGCGACCTGATCGCCGACCTCGAGTGCGCGCTCGCGGCCTGCTGATCGCGGTCAGCCGGCGTCCTGCATGGACTGCAGCAGGTCGAGGCGCTCCTCCTCGACCATCTGCCGCAGCACGTTGCCGACCTTGAACTTGACGACGCGCTTGGACGGCACCGGCACCTTGGCCATCGTCTTCGGGTTCTGCGCCAGCCGGCCGGGCCGCTTGCGCACTTCGAACACGCCGAACTTGCGGAACTCGAGGCGGTTGCCGCGCACCAGTTCGGTCGCGACCTCGTCCAGGAACTGCTGCACGACGTCCCGCACGAGCACCTTGGTCTGACCGGTCCGATCGGCGATCCGCTGCACGAGTTCGCGCTTCGTGACGGTCTGGTGCGGGTCCTGCGGCATGCTCGACGGACGGGGGGTCAGGCGGCCGGCCGGACGGGGCCGACGCTCCTAGGTCCTTCCAGTATCGGGACTTGCGGAATCCCGTCAAGGGTTCGCGGGCTCTTGGAGCCGGGTAGCGGCGGCCCCGCGTTGAGGCTCTCGACCTCCATCTCGGCAGCGAACTCTCCCCGGCGCAGCGGGATCCCATCCTCCTTGAGACGGCGGCCGAAGAGGGCCGCCAGCGCCTTCACGCCCCAGCCGGAGCGGTCGCCGCAGCGCGCGCCTGGCGCAACTCCGACAGCCAGAACTCGGCCTGGATGCGCCGGAACAGGTCTTGCTCCTCCGGCAGGTCCGAGGTCTCGAGGAAGCGCTGCAGGTGCTGTTCGGCCTGCACGGGGTCGCCGAGGTAATCGCGGAATAAAAGGCCAAGGTTGAAGTGCGCGACCGCGTGATGCGGGTCGTTGCGAATCAGTTCCGCGAGCAGGTCGCGCGCGACGACTGGCCGTCCGGCGGCGGCGTGCGCCGCGGCGCGCAGCACCGTCGCATCGGCGTCGGACTCCCCGAGCGGCGCGAGGATCTCGAGCGTGCGCTCGGGCGCGCCGCCCGCCAATTCAGCGCCGGCGAGCGCGAGCGTCGCGCGGCGCGGATCGTCGAAGGTGGACCAGGGCTCGGTCTGCTCGGCGCGCAGTGCAAGGTCAGGGCGCGCGTAGAGCGGGCCCAATTCCGCGAGCAGGCGCCAGCCCTCGGCGAGCCCGGGATGGCGGCGCAGCAGCCGGATCAGCCGCTCGAGCGCCTTCGGTTCGCCGGCGCGCGCCTCGAGCGCAATCTGCAACACCTCGGCCTGCTCGAGGCTCGGATCGAGCGCCAGCGCCCGTGCAAGGAAGTCCCTCTGAATCTCCTTGCTCGGCTCGACGCGCGCGGCGAGGTAGGCGTGGATCGCGTTCGGCTGCTCTTGCCAACGCCGTGTCGCAATCTCGCGCGCCGCGCTCCGTCCACCGCGCTGAATCTCAAGATCCTGGACCAGCGCGGCGAGGCGCGCGTCCTCCGGGAAGCGGGAGCGCAGATCGGCGACGCGCTCCCATCCGTCGCTCGGATCGAATTGCACCCAGCGGATGCAGCGCTCCAAGCGGGCCCACTGACCGGCCTGCTGCGCACGCGCGGCATTGACGTCCGCTAAGGCAGGCAGATCCGGCTCGGAGCGGAACAGACCGCAGCCACCGGTGAGGGCGGCCCAGCCGGCGCAGGCGAGAAGGACGCGGACGCGGGACATCGTCAGGGTCCGAGCCTACAATCCCCCGCATGTCGCTGGCGGTCCGGCTCGCCTGCGCGTTCCTGCTAGTGGCGGCCGGCTGCGCGGCGCCGAATTCCGAACTCAACGTGGCGCCGCTGTATGCGCGCCACACGCTGCCCGGCTGGGAAGAGGCCGAGGCGCTTGGCGGTGCGCTGCGCTACGAGCGCACTGCCGACGCGACCTCCTGGACCGCCAGCCCCCTGCTCTGGCGGCGCGCGCACGCCGACGGGCGGCGCGAGGCCGACTTCCTCTTCGCGCTGGGACGCCGCTTCCACGATCCGGCGCGGCCGGTCACGCAGACGCGCCTCTTCCCACTCGGCTGGTACCGCAGCGAGGTGCGTGCCGACGGCATCGAGGACAACGACTGGGGCCTGCTGTTATGGCTGATCGGCGGCGGCACCAGCCAGGACGGCGAAAACTACTTCTGGGTGTTCCCCTTCGGCGGCCGCGGCGAGAACGTGCTGACCTACGACGAGTTCGAGTTCGTGCTGTGGCCCCTCTACCTGCACAACCGCAAGGACGAGCGCGAGAGCACGCACCTGCTGTGGCCGATCTTCGGCTGGCAGGAGGGCAGCGAAAAAGGCTGGCGCGTGTTCCCGTTCTACGGGGAGACCGAAGTGCCCGGCAAGTACCGGCGCAGTTTCATCGCGTGGCCCTTCGTGCATTTCGCCGAGAACGATCTGGACAAGGCGCACCCGCGCCGCGGCTGGCTGGTGGTGCTGGTCGGCGGCCACATCGAGCAGGACGACTACGAGGCCTTCACGGTGCTGTGGCCGTTCATCGGCTGGGCGCGCCGACCCAGCACAGGCTACCGCGCGTGGTCCATCTGGCCGCTGGTGAAATTCGAGCATGGCGGCACCGACTCCGACCGCGAGATCGAGCGCGTGCTGCCCATCTGGCAGCACTACCGCGACGAGGACACCGAGTTCGTGACCGTGCTGTGGCCCTTCTTCTGGTGGCGGCGCGACCGGCTGCAGGACGAGGGCGAGCGCGAGTCCTGGTACGGGATGCCGTTGTTCTTCGCCTCGCGCAGCGCCTGGGCCGACGGCGGCAGCGCCGAGCGGACGCGCTTCTGGCCGTTCCTGTCCGAGAAGCGCGAGCGGGACGGCGCGCGCACGGTGCGCATCCTCGACCCGGGGATCCCGCCGGTGCTCGACGACGAGGTGGCGTCGCGCAACTTCGGCTGGCTCTACGAGATCTGGTCGGTACGGGATGCGCCGCCGCCGGCGCCGCTCGCGCACTCGCAGCGCGCGTGGTTGGGCCTCTACCGGGCGGCGGAAGGCTCGGGGCACCGCCGCGCCTCGGTCGCCGGCTTGGGCGGGCGCTGGACTGAACCGGACGGCACCGTGCATACTGCCCTGCTGTTCGGCCTGCTGCGCTGGCGGCACGGTGCCGACGGGAAGCGCGACTGGGAGGCCCCGGCCTTTCCCGGCCCGGGCTGGCCCGACCTCTCCGTGCAGCCTGACGGACCGCACCACCCTGACGGCCCCCCCCCCCCCCCCCCCCCCCCCCCCCCCCCCCCCCCCCCCCCCCCCCCCCCCCCCCCCCCCCCCCCCCCCCGACGGCCCACCCACCCCCCCCCCCGGCGCCGGCGCCCCCCCCTCGACCCCACCGTGAACCTCCTCTCGAGCACCGGCGCGCGCTGGCTGGCGCCCACGATCCATACCACTGGATTCGCGGTCGCGGTCGGGTTGCGCGCGCTGTCGCGCATCGGGCACCTCGCGCGCCGGCGCCGCTCGCTGCTCGACCAGATGCACCTGCCCGGCGTGCGCACGCTGCACGTCGTGCTGTTCGTCAACTTCTTCATCGGAATGATTCTGGCGCTGCAGTTGGGCTACGAACTGGCGCGCTACGGGCAGCAGCAGGCGATCGGCTTCGCGGTCGCGGTGGCAATGGTGCGTGAGATGGCTCCGGTGATGACCGCAGTGGTGCTGGCGGCGGCCGTCGCGAGTGCGATGGCAGCGGAACTGGGCACGATGCAGGTGCAGGAGGAGATCACCGCGCTCGAGGTGATGTCGGTGGACGTAACCTCCTACTTGGTCGCGCCGCGTGTATTCGGACTGACGATCATGGCGCCGATCCTGACCGTGCTCGGCTCGGTGGTCGGAATCCTGGGCGGCGGCATCATCGCGGCCACCCAACTCGGGCTGGACTATCACGGCTACCTGCTCAACGCGACCGAGGCGCTCGAGGACCGCTGGGTCTGGTGGCTGCCGGTGCCGAGATCGGTCTACGTCTCGCTGATCAAGTCGGTGGTCTTCGGCTTCACGATCGCCGTGATCGGCTGCGCCAGCGGCCTGCAGGCCCGGCAGGGCGCGCGCGGCGTCGGCGACGCCACGCGCGCCGCGGTGCGCAACTCGATCATCCTGATCATCCTGCTCAACTTCTTCATCGGCAAGTTGATTTACAGCACGTGAGCGTGATCGAACTCCGCGAGGTCCGCAAGTCGTTCGGCGCCCAGACGGTGCTCGACGGCCTGTCGCTGTCCGTCGCGCAGGGCCAGTCGCTGGTGCTGATGGGGCCGTCCGGCTCCGGCAAGAGCGTGATCCTGCAGCACGTGATCGGCCTGCTGCGGCCCGACTCCGGCGAGGTGCTGGTGATGGGCAAATCGGTCCCGCAGATGAACCGCGCCGACCTGCAGCAGTTGCGCCGCGACATGGGCTTCCTGTTCCAGCACTCGGCGCTGATCAACTGGCTGAACGTGTTCGACAACATCGCGCTGCCGCTGCGCGAGGCGCTGCGCCTGCCCGAGTCCGAGGTCCACGACAAGGTCGCCCGGGTGCTGGCGCTGGTGCTGCTGGTCGGACACGAGTCGAAGATGCCGGAGCATCTGTCCGGCGGCATGCGCAAGCGCGTCGGGCTGGCGCGCGCGCTCGTCACCGAGCCCAAGATCATCCTCTACGACGAGCCGGAGGCCGGGCTCGACCCGGAGATGTCCGCGAACGTCAGCGCGACGATCCGCAGGCTCAAGGAGGAACTCGGCACGACCTCGATCGCGGTCACGCACAGCGTCGGCTGCGCGCTGGCGATCGGCGACCAGTTGGCGCTGTTCGAACAGGGCCGCGTGCTGATCCAAGGCAAACCGGCGGAGGTGCTGGCGTCGGGCCACCCCCGCGTGAAAGAATTCCTCGGCGCGCAGATTGACTGAACCATGGACCATTCCACGAACCGCCGCGACTTCCTGCTGGGCATGGTGTTCTTCGGATCCATCGCCCTGCTGCTCTACTACACGATCATCCTGACCGGCTTCTCGTTCCGGCCCAAGACCATGCTCACCGCGTGGTTCCCGGACGCGCGCGGGCTCAAGGAGGGCGACGCGGTGCACGTCGCGGGCCGGCCGACCGGCACGGTGCGCGACGTGATGCTCGACTACGACCGGCCGCAGGACCGGCGCATCGGCGTGGTGATGGAATTCGCGGAGGAGCCGCGGCTGCGCGACGGCTACACGATGCGCATCGCGGAATTCTCCGCGCTGGGCGGGCGCGTGATCGAGATTGATCCGGGCGCCGCGGGCGGGCGGCCGATCTCTCCGAACATGGAGTTGGTCGGATTCTCGGCCCCTTCCGTGCTCGAACTGTTCCGCGAGGTCATCGAGGAGAACCGCGAGGGCCTCGGCGAGATCGTGAAGAACCTGCAGCAGGCGACGGACGACGTCGCGGCCGGGAAGGGCATCCTCGGCGCGCTGGTCTCCGACGAAGGCATGCGCGAAGACCTGGACCGCACGCTGGCCGACCTGCGCGCGATGGCGGACGACGTGCGCAGCGGCAAGGGCACCATCGGGGCGCTGATCCACGACGAAGAGATGCGCGAGCGCCTGACCAAGGTGATTGACGACGCGGGCGCGGCGATGACGGACATTCGCGAGGTGGCGCGCACGGCCCGCGAGGGCGAGGGCCTGCTCGGGGCGCTGCTGAACGACCCGCAGATGCGCGACGACGCGACGCGGCTGCTCGAGAACCTCGACGCCACCGCTGCGCGCCTGCGCGACTTCGCCGACGGCGCCGCCGAGGGCAAGGGCCTGCTGGGACGGTTGATCCAGGACGAGGCCCTGGCCACCGACGCCTCCGACTTCCTTGACAACCTGGCCGAGGTTTCGCGCCGCCTCAAGGACGGCGAAGGCAGCGTGGGCCGGCTGTTGGCGAAGGACGAGGTGTACGAGGAACTGCTGAAGGCGCTGCGCTCGTTGAACACGCAACTCGAGGATGCACGCGAGGCGCAGCCGGTCTCGACCTTCGCCGGGATGCTGTTCGGGAACTTCTGACCCGGATCAGGGAAAGCATAGGCGAGGAGGTTGCTCGCGGGCAGGCGGCTTCCACGAGAAGGTCCGCTCTGTCGCGGCCGGCGGCAGCAACAGCGGTCAGGGCGCGTTCACATCGTATTCGCCGGTCAAGTAAGCCTTCCACCTCTCCTCGAGCACGGCCAGCGGGTCTTGCTCCGGACCGAGCGAGAATACCTCGGTCGTCATCTTCCGCAGTTCGAGCAGAAAGTCGTCGCGCGCGACATTGGCGATCTTCGACGAGCGCCGCAGCCACTGCTGGCCGGCCTTGCCGCAGCGCCGCGCGATCCAGTCGTACCAAGCCCAGGACTTCGCCATGTCCTCGTTCTGGAAATCCCACAACTCCTTCTTCGCGAGTTGGTCCATCGGCGGCCCCGCGATCAGCGCCATCTGCGCCATCACCTCGCGCGCGCCCTGCATCACCGCAACCGTCTTCTTCTGCGGCGCCTTCGGCTTCGGAGCGCCCGGGCCCTTGGCGACGGTCCCCTCGCCGACGCCCTTCTCCGGCTCGAAGGCGAAGCAATTGACGTTGTTGCGCGACAGCAGCGAGAAGGACAGGTAGTAACCGCTGCCCTCGGCGAGCCAGTCCTGGCCCGCGACGATCTCGTAGTGGATTTCGGCCAGCGTGTGGCCGAGTTCGTGCAGCACGACGCCCTCCAGGTCTTCGGTCTCGCCGATCTGCCAGTAGGCGAGGTGGCGGCTCTCGATCCGCTGCCGTGAACCGGCCGCCTTGAGGCGGTCCTCGCGCTGCTTGCCGCTGCCCCAGCCCTTGCCGTAGTACTCGACCAGCATGCGCTCGTGCTGCTTCGGATCTTCCTTGCCGAAGTAGAACTCCTGAAACAGGCCGTCGGGGATGTGATCCTTGAAGTCCTCGCCGGCGTACGGGTCCACGAACTCGTTCTTGAATAGTTCGATGGCCTTCTCGCCCAGTTCCATCAGGGCCGCCGCGCGCCCCGCGTCCACGCCGTCGTGGAAGATGACCCGCAGGTGCTGGCTCTCCATGGCAGCGAACTGAACGCCGGGCGCGACCGCTTTGGCAACCTCGACGAACTTCGGGTTCAGTGGGGCCTCTGCGATCGAGGAGAGCGCGCGCTCGACTCGCGCTCGGGTGCCCTCGTCCAGCGACTTGCGCTCCCGCAGCAGATCGCGCTCCATCTTGTTGGCGGCGCGGCCGTAGCCGGTCTCGCGCAGCCAGATCTGCAATTGCTCCATCGCCTGCACCTTGAGCCGCGCCAGCGCAAACCAGGCGGGGCTGCCCTTCTGCTCCTCCTCCTGCCGCTTGCCCAGGTCCGCGAGTTCGCGGCTGCGCCGCTCGTGCTCCTTGGCCAGCGTCGCGAAACTCTCGCGCGGCATGAACATCGACAGGTTGTCCACCCGGTCGCTCTGCACGCCGACGACCAGCGCCTTGATCGCCGCGTCCAACTCCTCCCCGACGATCTTGTACGCGACCTGCGCGGGATCCTCCTGATCCTGGACGAAGAACTCCAGCCGCGTGTTCACGGTCCAGGTCGGAGTGCCGTCCGGCTTGAAGGTGATGCCGCTCTTGAGCATCACCAGCATCACCTGCTTGCCCTCCCATTCGTAGAGTTGCTTCGAGAAATTCTTGGCCGACTTCTCGTTTTTGAAGTGGAGCGCGTAGATCTGCGCGTCGGCACCGGCGGCGCAGGCGGCGGCGGCGACGAGCGCGGCGAGCAAGGTCCGCATGGCTTCATGATAGGACGCGGAGGCTGCGGAGCCGGTTCCCCGTCCCGGGCCATCGGTTAGGATTCCCGATTCCATGCTTGGCGCGCTGTTCCGTCCGCTGCCGCTGGGGCGGCTGCTCGGCATACCCCTGCGGGCCGTGCCCGCGGCCCTGCTGCTGTTCGCCGCGCCGGTGCTGATCGCCGCGAGCCGCGGCGGGGGCGCCGTTGTGCCGACGGCGCTGCTGGTCGCACACCTCGTGCTGGGGCTGCTGGTGCACGAACTCGGACACGCGCTGGTCGCGCGCGGCCTTGGGCTGCGCGTGGTGGACATCGTGATCTGGCCGCTGGTCGGCATGGCGCGCATTGAGGGCTTGAGCGAGCGGCCCGGCCTTGAGGCACCCGTCGCCGCCGCGGGACCTGCCGCCAATCTCGCGCTCGCCGGTCTCTTCGCGCTGCTGCCGCCCGGATGGTGGAGTGTCGGCACGGGCCTCAATCTGGTGTTCGGCCTCGGCAACCTGCTGCCGTTCTATCCGCTCGACGGCGGCCGCATCCTGCGCGCTTGGCTCGCGCGCCGCAGTCCGCTGGTGGACGCCACGCGCGCGGCGATCCCCCCCATCTGGCTGCTCGCGGCGGCCTTGATCGCGCTGGGCTGGAGCCTGAACTCGTGGCTGGTGCCGCTGCTGCTCGGTCTCTACTTGAGCAGCAGCGCGGGCGGCGAATACCTGCGCACGGTGCTGGTCTACGGGCCGCCGCAGTTCGGGCGCGTCGAGGTCTGGCGGCGCTCCTTCCGCGGTGGGAGTTATGCTGCCGGGGTCGCGACCGCGCCGCGCGCGGAAACCGGCCCCGCGGTCGCGCAGGGCGGTCCCCCGCGCGAGGTCCAGGCCGAGCCGGTCGCTTCCGACCTCGAATCCTTCCACGGGCCGCTCGACGAGTTCTTCCGCGACCGCCGCTGAAATCCTTCCGCATGCTCCTCGCCGCCTCCGCCCTGCTGCTCTGCGCCGCTGCCGTCCCGCAAACGCCCGAGAAGGACGCCCAGCGCCGCACGCCGCTGATCCCGGCCCCCGCCTCCGGCGCCTCTGCCGCGCCGCAGCAGCCGCCCGCGTCCGCGCCGGCGCAACCGCTCTCGCCGACCGGGAACTTCCGCATCGGCGGCGACGCCGCCGTCGCCGAGCCGCGGGTGGATCCCGGCGTCGGCCCGCGGCCGCTGTCCACGCACGAGCCGGCGCCGTTCGCGACGGTGCGCCCGCTCTTCGAAATCAACGGCGTGCCGATGACCTCCGGCGAACTGAACGAACTGGTGGCCTATTACCGCTCGTTCCGCCCTGGCTCCGCCGACTTGCTGCTGATGGACGCTTTCGCCGCGCTGCTGCCCGCCAAGGTGATGCGCTCGCAGTTCGCGGCCGACCTGCCCGCGATGCACGCCGAGATCGAGGCGGCGCGCGCGGCGCTCGCCGCCGGACGGCCCTTCGCGGAAGTGGTGAAAGAATTCTCCGACGACGGCGAAGCGGAGGATCCGGAAGCCAAGTACACCTTCGCGCGCGAGCGCGCGGTGCAGCCCTTCGATCTGGTGTCCTTCACCGCGGAGCCCGGCTCCGGTCTGCACGGACCGCACCTGACCGTGTACGGCTGGCACCTGATCGAGCCGCTCGCCTACGCGCGCGGCGCGACGCCGCGCGAAGACCGCGCGACCATGCGCCACCTGCTGGTGATGTACCCGAGACTGGTGGAGGTCGAGAACAACGGCGGCGAGGTGCGGGCGTGGATCCGCGAGCAGGTCGCCGGCGCCAGGATCCGCGTGCTGGAGCCGGGTCTCGCGAATCTGGTGCCGCCGGAGCGGCGCGCGCAGATCGTCCCCTGAAGGGATCAGGAAGGCTTCAGGCGCAGGATGACCTGGCCGGAGTCCACCGGCTGGCCGGCCTCCGCGCACACTTCCGCGACCACGCCTCCGTGCTCCGTGGCGATCTCGTTCTGCATCTTCATCGCCTCCAGCAGCGCCACCGGCGCTCCGGCCTCGACGCGGTCGCCGGCCCGTACGTGGATCGCCACGAGGATCCCAGGCATCGGCGCCTTCACGCTCTCGGCGCGCGCCGGCTGGTCTCTCACCAGTTCGCCCGCGGCGCGTTCGCGCTCGTCGAAGGCCTCCATGCCGAACACCGCGCCGGCGATGTTGAGGCGCAGGTGCTGGTCGTCCGACTCCTCGATGGAGGCCGCGTAGGAGCGGCCATCGAGCAGCACCGTGTACTGCCCGAGCCGGTCCACGTCGCGGAAGTCGGCGGCGATCTCGCGCCCGCCGCAGCGCACGCTCCAGGCGCCGTCGCCCTTCTCGATCACTTCCACCTCGAAGGCGCGCCCGCTCTTGCTGCGCAGGAAATACTTCACCGCCGCCCTCCGAGACGCGCGGCGCGGTGCGCGGCGACCCACGGCGCGAGACCGCCTCCGCCCCCTGCACCGCCTCTACCCCCCCCCCATCCGCCGCCCTCTCCGCGCCGCAGCGACTTGCGCGCCGCCGTGTGCTGCCGGTGCAGCGCGGAAACGATCGCGGCGACCTCCTCGAGGTCGTCGCCGGCGGCGGCCGGCGGCGCTGCATCCCCGGCGGCGCGCAGTCTCTCGAGCGTGCCGGTGTCGTAGTTCCCGCTGCGGAATTCCGCGCTCTGCAGCACCTGCATGGCAATCCCGGCGCTCGTCGTCACCCCGCCGACGTGCAGTTCCTGCAGCACGCGCAGCATCCGGCGCCTGGCCTGCTCGCGGTCGCGGCCGTGCGCGATCAGTTTGGCGAGCAGCGAGTCGTAGTAGGGCGTGACCTCCATGCCGTGGTACATGCCCGAATCCACGCGCACGCCGGGGCCGCCCGGGAGCCGGAGGTTGGTCACGCGCCCCAGACTCGGCATGAAGCTCTTCTCGGGATCCTCGGCGTTGAGCCGCACCTCGATCGCGTGCCCGCGCGGCACCGAGCCGACTAGGTGGTCCACGCGCTCGCCGGCGGCGACGCGGATCATCTGCTCGATCAGGTCCACGCCGTACACCTCCTCGGTGATGCCGTGCTCGACCTGGATGCGCGTGTTCATCTCCAGGAAGTAGAACTCGCCGCGCGACCACAGGAACTCGACCGTGCCGGCGCTGAAGTAGCCGACCGCCTGCGCCGCCGCGACCGCCGTCGCGCCCATCCGCGCGCGCGCCGCCGCGTCCAGCGCCGGCGAAGGGCATTCCTCGAGCAGTTTCTGGTGGCGGCGCTGGATCGAGCACTCGCGCTCGCCGAAGTGCAGCACGCAGCCGTGGCGGTCGCCCAGCACCTGCACCTCGACGTGGCGCGGCTCGTCGAGCAACTTCTCGAGATACATGCGGCCGTCGCCGAAGGCCGACTGCGCCTCGCCGCTGGCGGTGCGGAACGCGCTGGGCAGTTCCTCGGCGCTGCGCACCACACGGATTCCCTTCCCCCCCCCTCCTGCGGAAGCCTTCAGCATCACCGGGAAGCCGAGGCCGCGCGCGACGCGCACGGCCTCGGCGGCGTCGGCGACCGGCTCGGTCGTGCCGGGCACCACCGGGACGTTCGCCGCGATCATCGCCTGGCGCGCGCGCAGTTTGTCGCCCATCGTCTCCATCGCGGCTGGCGGCGGGCCGATGAAGGCCAGCCCGGCGGCCGCGACCGCGCGCGCAAACTCCGCGTTCTCCGCCAGGAAGCCGAAACCGGGGTGGATCGCCTCCGCGCCGCTGCGGCGCGCCGCGGCGATGATCTTGTCGGCGCGCAGGTAGGACTCCGCGGCGGTCTTCCCGCCCAGGCCGATGGCGTGGTGCGCGAAGCGCACGTGCAGCGCATCGCGGTCCGGCTCGGAGAACACCGCGACGGTGTCCACGCCGAGGTCGCGGCAGGTCCGCTGGATGCGCACCGCGATCTCGCCGCGGTTGGCGATCAGCAGCCGGCGGAAGGGAGGCTTCGCGGCCACGGAGGTCAGAGCGGAATCGAGCCGTGCTTCTTCGGCGGGTTGTGATCGCGCTTGGTGCCGAGCAATTCGAGCGCGCGGATCAACCGCGGGCGCGTGTCGCTCGGCCGGATCACGTCGTCAATCAGCCCGTGCTCGGCGGCCTGGTAGGGATTCGCGAACTTCTCGCGGTAGTCGGCGATCAGTTCCTGCTCCTTCGCCGCCGGGTCCGGCGCGGCCGCGATCTCGCGCCGGAAGATCACCTTCGCGGCGCCCTCCGCGCCCATCACCGCGATCTCGGCGGCCGGCCACGCCACGTTCCAGTCGCCACGCGTCGGCTTCGACGACAGCACGCAGTAGGCGCCGCCGTAGGCCTTGCGCGTGACGACCGTCAGTTTCGGCACCGTCGCTTCGCAGTAGGCGTACAGCAGTTTCGCGCCGCGGCGGATGATGCCGCCGTGCTCCTGCGCGGTGCCGGGCATGAAGCCGGGCACGTCCTCGAAGGTCACGATCGGCAGGTTGAAGCAATCGCAGAAGCGCACGAAGCGCGCCGCCTTCTCGCTGGCGTCAATGTCCAGCACGCCCGCCAGCACCGCGGGCTGGTTCGCCACCATGCCGACCGGGCGGCCGTTCAGGCGCGCGAATCCGATCACGATGTTGCGCGCGAAGGCCTCCTGCACCTCCAGGAAGTCGCCCTCGTCCACCACCGCGCGCAGCACTTTCTTGATGTCGTAGGGCTGGTTGGTCGCGTCCGGCACGATCGTGTCCAGTTCCGGCGCGCGGCGGTCCGCCGGATCGGCGCAATCGCTGCGCGGCGGGTCCTCGGCGTTGTTGGCGGGCAGGAAGGACAGCAGCCGGCGGATCTGCGCCAGGCATTCGGCATCGTCGGCCGCGGTGAAGTGCGCCACCCCGCTCTTCTCGGCATGCACGCGCGCGCCGCCGAGATCCTCGCTGGTGACTTCCTCATGCGTCACGGTCTTCACGACGTCCGGGCCCGTGATGTGCATCGTGGAGGTGCCCTCCACCATGTAGATGAAGTCGGTCAGGGCCGGCGAATAGACCGCGCCGCCCGCGCAGGGGCCGAGGATCGCGCTGATCTGCGGGATGACTCCGCTGGCCAGCGTGTTGCGCAGGAAGAGGGACGAATAGCCCGCGAGCGAGACCACCCCTTCCTGAATCCGCGCGCCGCCGGAATCGTTCAGACCGATCATCGGTATCCCGACCTTCATCGCGAGATCCATCACCTTGCAGATCTTCGCGGCGTGCTCCTCCGAAAGGCTGCCGCCGAAGACCGTGAAGTCCTGGCTGAACACCCCCACCGGCCGCCCGCCGACCGCGCCGGTGCCGGTGACCACGCCGTCGCCGAGCGGCCGCTGCCGGTCGAGGCCGAAGTTCGCGGAGCGGTGGCGCACGAAGGCGTCCATCTCCTCGAATGACCCCTGGTCGAGCAGCAGGTCCAGGCGTTCGCGCGCGGTCAACTTGCCTTTGGCGTGCTGCGCGGCCACCCGCTCGGCGCCGCCGCCGGCGCGCGCCTCGGCGCGCAGCGCCGCGAGCCGTTCGTACGGCCCGGCGCTCACTCGGACGGAACCTCCTCGTCCTGCTCGAGGATCCACGGGCCGCCGCCGCCCTCGACGAACTCGGTCAGCACCCCGCCGGTCGCGGAGGGATGCACGAAAGCGATGCGCGTGCCGTGCGCGCCGCCGCGCGGCTCCGCATCCACCATGCGTGCGCCGCGCGCCCGCGCCGCGCCGGCCGCGTCCGCGCAATCGCTCACGGCGAGCGCAAGGTGGTGCAGCCCGGGCCCGCGCTTCTCCAGGAACTTCGCCGCGGGCGAGTCCGCGCGCACCGGCTTCACCAGTTCGATCCGCGTGTCGCCCGCGTACATCATCTGCACCTCGACGCCCTGGTCGGCCACGACCTCGCGGCCGCCGGCGCGGAGGCCCAGTACGTCGCGCCACAGGCGCACGGCTTGGTCGAGATCGGCCACGATCACCGCGATGTGATCCACTCCGAGAATCCGGGATTGCATGGCGGCGCGTATCGTACGCGCGCCATGGAGAATCCGCGTGTCCCGCCGCCTGACCGCTTGCCGTTCCGCTTCTCCCTGCGCACGCGCTGGTCCGACGAGGACAACATGGGAGTGCTCAACAACGCGGTTTATCTGACGCTGCTCGAGGAGGGCCGTTACCGCTGGTGCGAGCGCCTCGGCCTGCTCGACGGGTTCCGCACCTTCGGGTTCGTGCTCGCGACAACCAATCTGAAATTTCTTGCGCCGGGGCGCGGCGGCGCCGACCTGACTCTGGAGATGGGCACGACCGCGCTGGGCGTCAAATCCTTCACCCAGGTTTACCGGCTCGGCGCGGCCGACGGCGCGGCCTGGCTGGAGGCCGAGGCGGTGATGGTGATCTGGGATCAAGTGCGCCGCTGCGCCGCCCCGATGCCGGAGCCGTTCCGCCGCGCGATCCTGCGCGAGGAGCCGCACCTTTCCCGGCAGGGGTGTTAGCAGGACGATGAAAAACTCATTCCGCCCCGGACGCGGCCCTCACGGCCGATCTCGGCGTCGCCAGAACCTGCGCCTATTGGCCAATAGGCGCGGAACCCGGCTCCTGGATCTCGGCCGCGATGACGCGCGCCGGGACGCAAGCAGTTCTTCACCGGCCTGCTAGGCTGCAACCCCCCCCAATCCTGCTCCATGCCGATCGCAACCTTCCTCTGCCTCGCGGCGCAATTCAACGCCACTTCCGAGTTGCTGACCTATGGCGACGTGCTCGGCGCGCCGTGCGAAGCCATCGTGACCGGCGTCACGCCGAACACGGCGACCTTCGTGATGTTCTCGCTGACCTCGGCGCCGAACGACTACCTGGTGCTGCAGACCGGCGATGCGAACGACCAACTGCAGATCAGCCTCGACCTGGCGCAGCAAGGCTTCTACTTGAGCGGCGTCTCCGACGCGGCGGGCGAATTCCGCGCCAGCATCAATCTGCCCGCGAACCTCACTTATCTCGACCGCACGGTCTACTGGCAGGCCTTCTCGCGGCCCGGCGGCGGCGGCGCCTCCGAGTACGACGACTTCTCGACGCTGCGCGTGATGAATCTGAACCAGGCCAACCGCTGGCAAGCCTCGGGACCGAACAGCGTGCCCTTCGCGACCGCGAACCTCGCGTGGGCGGTGGACACGACCGGCGCCGAGAACGGCGCGGCGCTGCGCATCCTCATCTGCGGCGGCGGCCCGGCGCTGGTGACCGACGTCAACAATCCCTACACCACCAGCGACCGCGCGTGGTGGTTCGACACCGACCGTCAACGTCACACCGCGATCGCCGCCACGTTGAACGTCAGCCGCTCGTTCCACAACGTGGTGCGGCTGCAGGACGGACGATTCCTGATCTGCGGCGGCGTCAGCGGGCCCTTCGGCACCGCGGGCAATTACTTCACCAAAGTCCAGAACACCGCAGAGATCTACGACCCCCTCGCCGATACCTTCACGCCGGTCGCGAACCTGCAGAAGTTCCGCGCGGGCGCCAACGCGCTGCTGCTGCCGGACGGGCGCGTGCTCGTCGCCGGCGGCACCGAGGGCAACGGCGCGCACGAACTGCACGACGTCGTGGACATCCTCGGCACCGCGCACCGCACCACCGAGATCTTCAACCCGGTCACCGGCGCGTGGAGCAGCGGCCCGCAGATGCCGGAGTACAAGGCGGGCGCGATGGACATCGTGCTGGCCGACGGGCGTTGGCTGCTGGCGGGCGGCATCACGCACACGCTGGTGTTCGGCATCCCGATCCCCGACTTCTCGGACAACGTCTCGCTCTACGACCCGGCGGCGAATTCCTGGTCCGACAAAGGCTCGGTGCTGCAGGCGAAGCGCGCGCTGGGCGGCATCGCGCTGCTGCCCAACGGGCAGGTGTACATGGCGGGCGGCGCCGGCGGCGACATCTTCAACGTCGGCCCGATCGCGGCCACCGAGGTGTACAACCCCTCGACCAACGTTTCGGTCACCAAGCCGGCGCTGACCGAGCCCGCCGCCTTCAACCGCTGCCTGCGGCTGCCGGACGGCCGGGTGCTGATCGTCGGCGGCGCGAAGGGCGACCTGCTCGATCCGGTCCCGATCGCGACCTGCTGGACCTTCGCCACGATCGGCGGCGGCACGCTGACCGTGGTCGCGCCGATGCCCGAGACGCGCGCGGGCGGCGTCGTCGAACTGCTCGAGGACGGCACGGTCTACGCCGGCGGCGGCGAATCCAACTCCGGCAGCGCCACCGACATCAGCCGCTCGTACAGCCCGTGAAAGGCGGCGCGCCGCGCGGCCCGCTCACCAGCGGATCACGCAGCCGACCGCGAGCGACCAGTTCCACTGACGGATCTTGTCGAAAGACAAGTCCTCGAGCAGTTCGTTGCTGCCGGTCTGCAGAGTCTCGGGCAACGCGACCACCGCACCCAGATGCCAGTCCACCGCGTGCGCGCCGCGGCCCCAGCGGCTCGCGCCGGCGCCGACGTGCCACTGGTTGAACGGCGCCAGCCCCGCCAGCACCGTGCCGCCCACCGGATCGCGCGCCCACGCCGCGCCGCCACGCACTGTCCAGCGCGCACCGAGATCCTGCTCGCAGCCGAGCGAGACCGCGACCGAATCGCGCCATGCCAGGTCCAGATCCACTTCGGTGGAACCATCGCCGCCCAGGTACTCGAGGAATTCCGGATTGCTCGGGTTGGTCAGTTCGGCGGTCCAATCGCTGAAGGAGCGCGACCAGTCGGTCCACAGCGCGGTCGCGTGCAGACGCCGGCCGCTGCCGAGATCGTGCGTAACCGCGACGCCGGCCTGCTGCGGCAGGCGCACGTCGCCGATGCGAAAGTCGTAGTCGGAGGTCGGGTTCTCGAGCAGCGTTTCGCCGATCACCTCGCCGACCTGATTGACGAAGGTGCCGAGGTCGGCCGAAAGGTCCACCAGCACGCGGCCCTCGATGTCGGTCGGCGTGGATGGCGGCCGGTACCAGAAGCCGACCTGCGTGCGCTCGTCCGCCTCCCACAGCGCTCCCAGTTTCAGGAAGACCTGCGGCAGTGTGGAGTCGGCCTCGGCCGCAAATTCGGCCTGGAAAGTCTCGACGCCGCGATCCTCGCCCAGTTGCAGGATCAGTTCCCCCCACGAGATGTCGCCGAAGATCCCGGTCAGACCCGGATCCAGCGCCCCGTCGAGTTCGGAGAGTTCGATCTGGCTCGCCGAGGCCAGCGCGAGGTCGGTGTCGCGGATCGAGAGACCGACGCCGAAGGACCATGACCTCCCCGCGCGCCACCCGAGCGAGGGCTCAAGCGCGATCTGCAGCAGTTCCGACTCGAACCGCACGTCGTGCGGGGCCGGTCCGCCGGAGCCGTCGAGATTCACGGTCACGATGTCCAGGGCGGTGGTGCGAACGCTGCTCGAGGAGCCGCCGGCGGTCGGCAGCAGCGCGATGGACCAGAACACGTCCTCGCCGGCGCGCGCGGCGTAGGCCAGCCAGGGGCCGAGCGCGGTGTCGGCCTCCGGGATCGCGTCGCCGCCGAAGCGGCTCGTGACCTCCCCATCGCTGCCGAGCGCGCGCAGGTTCAGGTCGAGAAGACGCGCGCCTCCGGCGTCGAAGAGGCTGGGCAACAGCGCAGGATTGCGACCGGCGTCGAGCACGCTCGGGGACGCCGCGCCGCCGGCGCCGGCCATGCCCGCGCTGAAAGGCGATTCTCCGGTCAGTTCGCCGGCGAGTTGCAGGGCGAAGGCGGCCAGGCTCAAGGCAGCGGGGAGGTCGGGGGGCACTGCGCGCGCAGGAAGTCGCGCAGAGCGGCGAAGTCGGCAGGGGGGGGGGCTTCGCAGGACATCCGCTCGCCGCTGCGCGGGTGCTCGAACTCGAGGCGCCAGGCGTGCAGCAGCGCGCGCTCCGGCGCCGGCGCGCCGGGCGGCAGCATGCCCGGCCCGAAGTTGCGCGCCTGGTACAGCGGGTCGCCCATCACCGGCAGATCCACCGCCGCCAGATGCGCGCGGACCTGGTGCCGGCGGCCGGTCTCCGGCTTCACGTTGAGCAGCGCGAAGCCTTCGAAGAGTTCGACGACTTCCCAGAAAGTCCGCGCGTCGCGCGTCTCCGGCGCCTCGGAGCGCGTGGTGCGCTGGCGGTTGGGCCGCGCCGAATCCGGCACGAGCCGCAGGTCCACCCAGTCCGAGCGGAAGCGCGGCCGACCGTAGCACAGCGCGAGGTACTGCTTCGCAACGCTGCGCTCCGCGAACTGCCCCATCAGGTCCTCGAAGGCCGCGCGCTCGCGCGCGACCACGCACACGCCGGAGGTCTCGCGGTCCAGGCGGTGCACGATGCCGGGCCGGTCCGTGCCCTGCGCGATCGGCAGGCCCGCACCGTAGCGCGCGGTCAGCCAGTGCGCGACGCTGGGCCGCGGGTCGCCCGGCGAGTTGCCGTGCATCGGCAGGCCGGCCGGCTTGTCGAGCACCGCGAGCACCTCGTCTTCGTGCAGCACGCGCGGCTCCAGCGCGCTGCCCGGTTCCGGCACCACCGGCGCCGGTGGCGCCAGTTCGAGGTTCCAACCGGTCTCGACCGGCAGGCCCGGCCGCCGTTCGACCTCGCCGTTGATGCGCAGGAACCCGTCCTTGATCCACCCTTGCAAGCGTGAGCGAGAGACCGCAGGGCGGAGCAGATCCAGCGCCGCGACGTCGAGGCGTTCGCCACGCAGCGCGGCGGGCACGGAGGCGTGGAGCGGATGCACGGGCAGAACCGGGGAAGGAGTGACCGCCGGAGCGGCGCAGTCTAGATGAGGCAGCCGATGCGTCGCGGTAAACTGTTCGGCCTTCCTTCGCGTCCCCTCCGCCCCGAGCGAAACGCATGAAACATTACCTCCTGGCCGGAAGCCTGTTCTTTGCCTGCTTGGCCGCCCCCTTCGCGTTGATCGCGGAGCAGCCCGTGCAGGAGCCCGCCGTCCGGTCGCTCCCCGGCATGGTGCGCATCCCGGCCGGCAAGGCGATCGTCGGGATCGAGCAGAAGCAGGCCGAGGCGATGATCCTCGAGGAGCGGAACGAAGACAACCGCTGGGTGATGGGCGGCGAGGTCGGCCGCCACACGGTCGAACTCGAGGAGTTCTTCCTCGCGCCGACGCTGGTCACCAACGAGATGTACTTCGAGTACGTGACAGCGGCCGGCACCCGCCCGCCCGCGATCTGGGCCGTGGTCCCCAAGGAGTTGAAGGACCGGCTGATGGAGGAGAACAAGAAGCGCGATCCGGGCTTCGTGTGGGATGAGGAGTTCCAGCACCGGTGGTGGACGGACAATTGGAAGGATCCGGCCGTCGCCTGGCAGATGCCGCCGACGCGCGCGCTCGATCCGGTGGTTTTCCTGACCTACGAGGAGGCGCTGGACTACTGCAAGTGGGCCGGATTGCGGCTCCCGAGCGAGGAGGAGTTCATCCGCGCCGGTCGCGGCGACGGCGACCAGGCCTACCCATTCGGCAAGGACTTCAAGCGCGAACTCGTTGCGCACAATACGACGCTGCCCGCAGGGCTCGCCTTCAAGCGCACGCCGGTCGCGATGCTCCAGAACGCCTCGCAGTTCGGGCTCTTCGACCTGTCCGGGAACGTCTGGGAGTGGACCACCTCGAACTACCTCGGCTACGCGAACTTCCCGGTCGCGGGCTTCCCCGCGAAGTACAAGGATCTGGTGGTGGACCGCAACAAGACCAAGACCGTTGTCAAGGAACAGTGGATCCTGCCGAACTGGGACCCTTCGCGCAAGGTGATCAAGGGCGGCGGCTTCAACCAGAGCCCGCTGTTCTGCCGCCTCGACACCCGCGTGGGCCTCGATCCGATGACCGCAGTTCCGATCGTCGGCTTCCGCGTCGCGGCCAGCACCAAGCCCGCGCAGGACGCCGCGGTCGCGCGTGCGCGGGGCCTGCGTTCCAGCATGCTGGGCGGGCGGCCCGAGTCGGAACTCGCGGGCGCGCGTGCCCTGGGCGTCGAGCGGCGCACCTGGCCCGACATGGCGGCCATCGTGTCGCGCCGTGCGGCGCCGGAGAAGCCGTTCACCGCGCCGACGCTGCCGGCCGCTTACCGCGTGTTCGGCCCCTGCGAGGTCATCGGCGTCGTCCCGCGCACCGACCCCTTCGCCGACGGCGAGCATCCGGAGATCACCGCGATTGACCGCGAGGTCCGCAGGAGCCGCGCCTTTCCGCCGCTGGGCGTCCTCGTGACGACCGCGCCGATCATCGAGCCTCCGCTCGATCCCGGCACCTATGTGCTCGCCTGGATGCCGTCCTACAAAGACGCCGAGGCGTTGCTGATGTTGGGGGCGCTGGCTCCCGAGCAGGACATGCCGAAGACCCCGCTCGAGCCGGACCCGGAGGGCAAGCCGAACTTCGACCTGACTGGCGTGGTGATCGAGCCGACGCACGAGCACCTGCTCTTCGTCAACCCGGAGGGCAAGGTGGTGGCAGCACAGCGCCTGGTCGAGGAGTTCAAGCATCAGGCGGAGAAGTCCGGCAGCCACTCGCTGACGCTGAACCTGCAGAAGGATTCGCTCGACTTCCGCCTGCAACTGCCCGGCCGCACCGGCAAGTCCTACATGGTGCGCTTCTCGCTGCGCGGCCTCGACGCCGATGGCAAGACGCTGGTCCGCCCGGAGTTGTGGACCGGCGATTTCGCGATCCAGAAGATCCCGCCCGGCGCGCAGCCGCCGACGCCGATCAAGCCGCGCCCGCAGCCCGCCGATCCGGTCGCGCCCACCGCGGCCACGGACCAGTAGCAGGCCGGTGAAGAACTGCTTTCGTCCCGGCGCGCGTCATCGCGGCCGAGGTCCAGGAGCCGGGTTCTGCGCCTATTGGTCAATAGGCGCAGGTTCTGGCGACGCCGAGATCGGCCGTGAGGGCCGCGTCCGGGGCGGAATGAGTTTTTCATCGTCCTGCTAGAGTTCACAGTTCCGCGAGGTTGGCGCGCAACGTGCCGGCCTCGCGACGCAGGCCGTCAAGACGTTCCCGCTCCGTGGCGACGACCTCCGGGTCCGCCGCCGCCAGGAAGCGCTCGTTGACGAGTTTGGCCTCGGTGCCGCGCACGCCCTGCTCGACCTTCTCGAGTTTCTTGGCGAGCGAGGCGCGCAACTTGCCGACGTCGGTCCCGGACGGGCAGGGCAGGAATACCGTGCCGCCGCGGAACACGTCGGTCCCGTGCGCGACCGGCTTGTCGCCGTCCGCGCGCACCTCCAAGGCGCCGGTGCGCGCCAGCCACGCGACCAGCCCGGCCTGGCCGGCGAGCGCGCGCGCGACGGCCGGGTCCTCGCACCGCAGCAGGCCGGCGGGTCGCTCGGCCGGCGCGATCTCGAGCAGCGCGCCGACGTTGCGCAGCGCGCGCACCGCGTCCTGCACTCGCTCGAAGTCCGCGAGGGCGGTCGCGTCGGGCGCGCCGGTCTGGTCCGGCCACGGCGCCGTCAGCAACAAGTCCGCGCCGAGGCGGAAGCGCGCCGGCACTTCGGCCCACAGCGCCTCGGTCAGGAAGGGCGTGAAGGGGTGCAGCAGGCGCAGCAGCGCCGACAGCACCTCGCCCAGCGTGCGGCGCACGCACGCCGCCTCGGCCGGGTCGCCGCGCAGCCGCCGTTTCGCGGCTTCGAGGTACCAGTCGCAGAAATCGTCCCAGGTGAAGCGGTAGAGCGCGGTCGCCGCGTCATGGAAATCGTAAGTCGCGAGCGCGCGGGTGACTTCGGACGTCAGGACCGCCAGGCGGGCGCGGATCCAACGGCCCTCGAGCGATTCGTCCGGCCGCTCCGCGATCTCCCCTGCGAGGTTCTGCAGCGTGAATCGCGCCGCGTTCCAGATTTTGTTGCAGAAGCGCTGGCCGAGTTCAAAGCGATTCTCGGCCAGTTTGACGTCCTGGCCTTCGCGAGTCAGGATCATCAGCGAGTAGCGCACGGCGTCGGCGCCGTATTTCTCGATCATCTCGACCGGGTCAATGCCGTTGCCCAGCGATTTCGACATCCTCCGGCCCTGCCCGTCGAGCACGGTGGCGTGGATGTAACAGACGGAGAAGGGGCAGCGGCGCGCCTGCGGCAGGTGGTCGGCGAAGGCGTAGCCGGCCATCACCATGCGCGCCACCCACAGATAAAGAATGTCGCGCGCGGTGGACAAGAATTGCGTCGGATAGAAACGGTCGAGGTCCGCGCTGCGCTCCGGCCAGCCGAGCGTCGCGAAGGGCCACAGCCAGGAGGAGGCCCAGGTGTCCAGCACGTCCTCGTCCTGGCGCACGATCGGCCGGCCGGTCTTCGGATGCGGCGCGCCGAGCGCGAGGTCGGTCTCGGACGCGGCCGGAACGCCGTCGGCGTCGTACCAGACCGGGATGCGATGCCCCCACCACAACTGGCGGCTGATGCACCAGTCGTGCACGTTCGCGAGCCAGTCGAGATAGACCTTGGTCCAGCGCTCCGGCTTGAACTTCAGCGCCCCGGTCCGGACCGCCTCGATCGCCGGCCCGGCGAGTTCCTGCATGCGCACAAACCACTGCTCGCTGACCAGCGGCTCGATTGCGGTCTTGCTGCGGTCGCTGATCGGGACGTTGTGAACGAAATCCTCGGAGCCTGCGAGCAGGCCCTGCGCATCCAGTTCGGCCAGCACCGCCGCGCGTGCCTTCTCGCGCGTCATGCCTGCGAAGCGACCCGCCTCGGCGTTCAGCGTGCCGTCCTTGTTCAGGATCAGCACGATCGGCAGCCGGAAGCGCGCGCCGCGCTCGTAGTCGGCCGGGTCGTGGCCCGGCGTGATTTTCACTGCGCCAGTGCCGAAGCCGGCCTCCACGGTCGGGTCGGCGAGCAGCGGGATCTCGCGGCCGGCCAGCGGCAGCGTCAGCGTCGCGCCGCGCAAGTCCGCGTAGCGCGGGTCGTCCGGATGCACGGCCACGCCGGTGTCGCCCAGCATCGTCTCGGGCCGCGTGGTGGCCACGGTCACGAAGCGGCCGGGCCTGCCTTGCACCGGATAGCGCAGTTGCCACAGCGTGCCCTTTTGCGGCACGTACTCGACCTCGTCATCGGAGACCGCGGTCTGCAGCCGGCAATCCCAGTTGACGATGCGCGCGCCGCGGTAGACGAGCCCGCGCTCCCACAGGCGCACGAAGGACACGCGCACCGCCCGCGACAACTCCGGATCCATCGTGAACTTGCTCCGCGACCAGTCGCAGGAACAGCCGAGGCGCCGCAACTGGCCGAGGATCGCGTCGCCGTGGCGCTCCTTCCAGGACCACACCTCCTTCAGGAAGGCCTCGCGGCCGAGGTCCTGGCGCGTGATCTTCCGCTCCTGGAACAGTTTCTTCTCGACCACCGCCTGGGTCGCGATGCCGGCGTGATCCGTGCCCGGCAGCCACAGCGCGTCGAAGCCCTGCATGCGTCGCGCGCGCACCACCACGTCCTGCAAGGTGTTGTTGAGCGCGTGGCCCATGTGCAGCACGCCCGTGACGTTCGGCGGCGGCATCATCACGGTGAAGGAGCCACGCGGCCCGGGCTGCGCGGGCGGCGCCTGGCGCCCGCTCCGCTCCCAGCGCCGCGTCACGGCCTCCTCGATCGCAGCCGGCGCGTAGCGCGCGGCGAGTTGAGCGGGCGAGTCCGTCATGCGCGGCGCAGGATTGTCGCACGGCGGCGGGTACGATGGCGGTTCGCCCGGAGCGGCCGAACTCGTGCGCTTCGCAGTCCTCGCCAATCCTGTTTCCGGCCGTGGCCGCGCCCCGGAGGCCGCGCGCGAACTCGCCGCGCATCTGCACTTGGCCGGACACACGGTCGAGTCCTTCCTGGGTCACAGTCCGGCTGAGGCGGCCGACTTCCTGCGCCGCTCTGCGGACTGGGCCGATCGTCTGGCGCTGGTCGGCGGCGACGGGACGCTCGGCTTCGCGGTCAACGCAGTCGCGGATCTGCCCCCGGTGGCGCTGCTGCCTTGCGGCACCGCAAACCTGCTCGCGCACCACCTGCATCTGCCGCGGGATCCCGTGGAAGCGGCGCGGGTGGCGGAGCAAGGCTTGGTGGTGCGCGCGGACCTCGCGCGCGTGCGCCTGACGGGCCTGGACGAAGAGCCGATCGAGCGCTGGTCGGCGCTGTGCGTCGGCTTCGGGCCGGACGGCGAGATCGTGCGCCGGATTCAGGAGCAGCGGCAGGGCCCGATCCATATTCACGACTACGCCGGCGCGCTGGCCGACGTCGCGACGCGCTGGGACGCGCCGCCACAACGCGTGCTCGCCAATGGTGCCGATCTCGGGCTGCACGGTTACGGCATCGTCAGCGGCGTCTCGGTCTACGGCACCGGCTGGTGGCACCTCGGCCCCTGCGCGCTCGACGACCAACGCTGGGAACTGTTCCTGCTGCCCGAACTCACGCTTGCCAACGCGGCGCGCCTCGCGACGACCGCAACCTGGGCCGGCCTGGAGCGCGCGCGCGGCGTCACGCGCACGGAGGTGCGACGCGTGCGCATCGAGGGCGACGCGCCCTCACCGGTGCAGGTGGACGGCGATTTCGCCGGGCACACCCCTGTAGAATTGACACTCGGAGATCGGCACATGCGGCTGATCGGACCGGAATGAGGAAACTCACGCTTCACCCGCGGGCCGTGATCGGCCCGGACGAGCCGCCGCTGCTGATCGCGGGGCCGTGCGTGGTCGAAGGCGCGCAGACCGCCGAATACGCGCAGCAGATCGCCGAGGCGCTCGACGGCCTGCCTTGCCAATGGGTCTTCAAGGCCTCCTTCGACAAGGCCAACCGCACCTCCGGCGCAGGCTCGCGCGGCCAGGGCATGGAGGCCGGCCTGCGCGTGCTGGGCGAGATCCGCGCGCGTCTCGGCGTGCCGGTGCTGACCGACGTGCACCTGCCCGAGCAATGCGCGCCGGCTGCGGAAGTTGCCGACGTGCTGCAGATTCCGGCCTTCCTGTGCCGCCAGACTGACCTGCTGCAGGCCGCCGGCGCCACCGGCCGCGCCGTCAACATCAAGAAGGGCCAGTTTCTGGCTCCGCAGGATCTCAAGTTCGCGGCCGACAAGGTGCGCGCGACCGGCAACGAGCGAATCCTGGTCACCGAGCGCGGCACCTTCTTCGGCTACGGGCGGTTGGTTGTGGACTTCGCCTCGCTTCCGGAACTGCGCGCGGCGGGCGCGCCGGTGATCCTCGACGCCACGCACGCGGTGCAGCGGCCCGGCGAGGCCGGCGGCGCCAGCGGCGGCGACTGGACACGCGCGCCGATCCTGCTGCGCGCCGGTGCCGCGGCCGGCTTCGACGGCTTCTTCCTGGAGACCCACCCGCGCCCGTTGTCGAGCCCGTCCGACGGCCCGAACATGATCCCGACCGCGCGCCTGCGCGAAATCCTCGAGGAAGTGCTGGCGATCGCCGCCGTGAGCCGCAAGGCCGCCGCGCGGATCTAGAGGGCTGCTAGATCTTCTCCTGCAACTTCTCCTTGAGGCGCTCCATGATCCGGCCCAGGATCTTGGAGACTCGCGACTGCGAGATCCCGTAGATATCGGCGATCTCCTTCAGCGAGTAATCCAGGAAGAAGCGCAGAAACACGATCTCGCGCGCCTCCTCGTCCAGGCTCTGCGAGATCAGCGCCAGCAGTTCGCGACGGTGCGGGTCGGCGTCCGGCCCATCCTCGCGCGGGTCCTCGAAGAAATCGAGGGTGCCCTCGAAGTCGCCGTCCTCGCCGCCCGACTTCGAGCCGGCCAGCACCGGCGCCTCCTTGCGGCCGGAGAAGGAGCGGTGGTAATCCGCGAGCGAAAGTCCCATCTCGGCGGCGGCCTCGTCGTCGGTCGGCTCGCGGCTGAGGCGCGAGCGCAGGTGCTCGATCACCGCCTTGCGCTCCTTGGCCTTGGTGCGCACCGGCCGCGGCAGCCAGTCGGCGCGCCGCAATTCGTCGAGGATCGCGCCGCGCACCCGATGCTCGCAGAAGGCCTCGAAAGGCACGCCGCGGCCCGGATCGAAGGATTGGATGGCCTGGATCAGGCCGACGTCGCCCGCGCCTTCGAGGTCGCCGATCTCGACGGCACGCGGCAGGCGTGACTTGACTTTGCGCGCCAGCGAGACCGCGTAGGGGCGGTAGTACTCGATCAGCGCGTTGCGCGTCTCCAGCCCCTCGTCCTTCCGATACTCGCTCCAGAGACGCACCAGCGTCTCGTTGTCCGGTCGCGCGCGATGAACCATGCAGCGGGGAGTGGGCCGCGCGACGGACGGAAGTCCTCGCGCTGCGGCAAATTGGAACCGCCGCACTCCCCTGCGTCAAGCGCGCAGCGGGAATTCTTCGCGGCCTAGCACCCGCGCCTCCGCGGCGCGCATCGCGGCCGCCGCGTTCGCACTGCGGTCATCGAAGCCGAGCAGGTGCAAGGCGCCATGCACGACGTACAGCAGCGCCTCGTCGCGAACGCGGACGCCGCGAGCCGCCGCTGCGCGCGCCGCGCAGTCGGCGTTGACCAGGATCTCGCCCCACAGGTCGGGATCCCGGTACGGGATCGCCATCACGTCGGTCGGCGCGGGATCGCCCAGCAGTTCCCGGTGCAGTCGCGTGTGCTCCACCTCGCCGAGCAGCGCGACCTCGAGGGTGGCGCCGGGCGGCCCATGGTAGAGCGTCCACGCGCGCGTGACGACCGCTCCGACCTCCTCCCGCCGCAGGATCTCGGGCGCCCCGCGCGCCGCGAGCACCACGCGCGGCTCACTCGTCGTCATAGGCTTCGACGATGCGCTGCACGATCAGGCTGCGCTGCACATCGGCCGGATGGAACTCGGCCACTCCGACGCCCTCGACGCCGCGCAGGCGGCGGATCGCGTCCTCCAGTCCGCCGGCGCGGTTGCCGGGCAGGTCGGACTGGGTGTGGTCGCCGGTCACGACCGCGCGCGTGCCCTCGCCCATGCGGGTGAGGAACATCTTCATCTGGCCCGAGGTGGCGTTCTGCGCCTCGTCGAGAATCACGAAAGAATCGTTGAGCGTGCGCCCGCGCATGAAAGCGAGCGGCGCGATCTCGATCATGTCCAGTTCGCGCATGCGGAGCACCGCAGCCGGGCTGGACAGATCGTTGAGTGCGTCGTAGATCGGCCGCAGGTAGGGGTCCACCTTCTCCTCGAGGTCGCCGGGCAGGAAGCCGAGTTTCTCGCCCGCCTCGACCGCCGGCCGCGTCAACACGATGCGGCGCACCTGCCCGTCTTGCATCGCCTGCAGCGCCGCCGCTACCGCGAGAAAGGTCTTGCCGGTGCCCGCGGGACCGATCGCAAAGATGACATCCTTCGTGTTGAGCAAGTGCAGATAGGCCTGCTGCGTCTCGGTGCGCGCGCGCGGCATGCGCGAGCGCAGGTGCGCGGGCTCGCCGAACACGCCGCGATGCACTTCGCCACCGGGCCGCTGCGCCTCCTCGCCGAGTAGTCCGGCCTGCAGCATCGCCGGGGTCAGGCTCGCGCCGGAGCGCATCTTCGAGAGCAGGCTCTCGACACGCTGTGCGAGCACCGCCACTTGATCTTCCGGCCCGACCAGCCGCAGGTGCCCGCCGCGCGAGGTGATCCTCACCTGGAAGCGGCGCGTGACTTCCTTCGCGTGACGATCGTGGGGACCGAAGAGTTGCTGTTCCTCTTCGAGGGAAAGCAGGGGAATGCGGGTCTCCAACGTGTCGGTTTGTGCGGAGCGACGGTCCGACGCTGCGGCCGTGCGCTCCGCAGGAAGCCTATCACGCAAGGAGGAGGAAAATCGCCAGAGCCGGAGAAGCCAGCAAGAAGGAATCCACCAGGTCGAAGGCGCCCCCGAACGCCGGCAGGGCCACCGCGGAGTCCTTCACGCCGCCAGCGCGCTTGATCAGGCTCTCGGCGAGGTCGCCGAACTGGGCGCCAAGGTTAGTGACCAGCGCGGCGGCGACCCAGAGGCCGGTGGCCGGGGCGGCGCCGGCCGGAAAAGCCAGCGCGGCCACCGCCCAGGCGGCGAGCAGCGAGCCTCCCAGCGAGGCGAAGGCGCCCTCCCAGGACTTGTTCGGGCTGACCTCCGGGATCAGTTTGTGCCGGCCAAGCGAGGTTCCGATCAGATAGGCAGCGGAATCGCCGGCTTTGCACACCGCGATCAGGAAGATCAGCCAGGACCAACCCTGCGGCTCGAAAGCGCGCATCTCTACCGCGCTCGAGAGCAGCAGCGGCACGATGGCCCAGGCAGCGACCGTCCCGCCGATGCGCCGCGCGGCGCCCTGTGGGACGCGGTCGAGCACCTCGAGGGCGAGGTAGGCCGCCAGCGGCAGCACCAGCGCGAGCGCGGACGGCCAGCCGAAGGCGGCCGCGGCAAGCGTAGAGATGCCGAGCGCGAGCGAGGCCGGCACGTTGGGCTGCAGGCCGCCGGCCTTCAGCATCGCGCAGCACTCGATCTGCGCAGCGATCGCGAGCAGGCTGAAGATCCCGATCGTGATCCACGGGCCGGCCACGCCGCGATCGAGCCAGAAGGCGCCGGTAACGAGTGCGACGATCGGCGCGCCGAAACCGAGCCGCGCGCGCAGATCCTTCATACCGGGCGCGCCTCGACGGCGGGCACTCCGCCGAAGCGACGCACACGCCCGTGGTAGTCGCGCAGCGCATCGAGCAGGTCCGCGCGCTGGAATTCGGGCCATGGCTTGGAGGTGAACCAGAATTCCGCGTACGCGGTCTGCCAGATCAGGAAATTGGACAGGCGCATCTCGCCGGCCGTGCGGATCACGAGATCCGGGTCGGGCATCTCCGGGTCGTAGAGGTGCGCGCGCAGGTCAGCCTCGTCCGCGCGCAGGATCTCGCCCGCTGCGAGGCGTCGCGCCAGCGCTGCGACCGCGTCGAGGATCTCCTGGCGGCCGCCATAGGAGAGGGCGAGCCGCAGCGTGAGGCGCTCGCAGGCGGCCGTCGTCTGCGCCACCCGCTGCAGCGCGGCGCGTGGGCCGGGCGGCAGGTCGTCGAGCCGACCGATGCCCTTCAGGCGAATCCCGTTCTTGAGCAACTCGCCCTCGCGCTCGTCGAGAAAGCGCTGCAGGAATCCCATCAGGCCTTCGACCTCCAGGCGCGGTCGGCTCCAGTTCTCCTGCGAGAAGGCGTAGAGCGTCAGGTGCGGAATCCCCCACTCGGCGCAGGCCTTGACAACGTCTCGCACGTTCTCGGCGCCGGCCTGATGCCCCTTCAGCCGCTGCAGGCCGCGACCGCGCGCCCAGCGGCCGTTGCCGTCCATGATGATCGCGACGTGGCGCGGCAGCGGCGCGAAGTCGGGCTTCAGATCTGCGCCCATGCGGCCGCCTTCGCGCTTTCGCCGTCGAACATCTGCTCGCGCCCAGGGCCGACCGAGATGCTGGCGATCGGCACGCCGGCCTGCCGCTCCAGGAAGCGCACGTAGGCGCGCGCGGTGGACGGCAGCGCCGCAAACGAGCGCGCCCCGCTGATGTCGTCCTGCCATCCTGCGAACTCCTCGTACACCGGCTCGATCTCCGCCAGCGCCGGGTGATCCTCCGGATAATCCTTCACCACTCGCCCCCCGGGCAGCCGGTAAGCGACCGCGACGCGGAGCGGATCGAAGCCGTAGAGCACGTCCAGATTGGTCAGGATGATCCCGTCCAGCCCGTTGAGGGCCGCAGCGTAGCGCGCCTGCACCGCGTCGAACCAGCCGCAGCGGCGCGGCCGGCCCGTCGTGGCCCCGTACTCCTTGCCTTGCTCGCGCAGTCGGCCGCCCAGTTCGCCGTGCAGTTCGGTCGGGAACGGGCCCTCGCCGACGCGCGTGCAGTAGGCCTTGGACACCGCGTAAGCCCGGTCCAGCAGGTTGGGCGGGAAGCCGGTGCCGCCGGCGATGCCCCACACGCCGGTCCAGGACGAGGTCACGAAAGGGTAGGTGCCGGCATCGAGATCCAGCATGCTGCCCTGCGCGCCTTCGAACAGGATCCGCTTGCCGGCTGCGTGCGCCTCGCGCAGCAGCGCCCCGCCGTCCACGATCAGCGGGCGCAGTCGTTCCGCCGCGCGCCGCGTCTCCTCGAACAGATGCTCGGCGGGCTCCGCGTGGCGGCCGTAGACCTTCTCGATGATCGCACTCTTCTCGGCGAGCGCGGCGTTGAGGCGCGCGCGAAAGGTTTCGGCGTCGAGCACGTCGCACAGCCGAATGCCGGTGCGCGCCACCTTGTCCGCGTAGGCCGGCCCGATGCCGCGCCCGGTCGTCCCGATGCGCCCGGCGCCGCGCCAGATCTCCGCCATGCCGTCCACTTGCATGTGATAGGGAAAGATCAGGTGCGCGCGACCGTCCACGCGCAGCCGCTCCTCGACCGGAACACCGCGCGCTTTCAGCCCGTCCATCTCCTGGAGCAGCGCTACCGGATTCACCACCACCCCGCGGCCGATCAGGTTGATCGAGCCCGCGTGCAGGATGCCGCCCGGGATCAGGTGCAGGACGTACTTCTCCGTCCCGACGTACACGGTGTGGCCGGCGTTGTTGCCGCCCGCGTAGCGGACGACGAGGTCGGCGCGGGCGGCAAGGTGGTCAATGACCTTCCCTTTGCCTTCGTCTCCCCACTGGAGACCGATGACGGCGGTGGCGGGCATGCTGTGGAAGCGGCAATTCTCGGCTCCCCCCGCGGCGCTGTCCAGCGCGGCCGCGCGGCGGGATTACCATCGTGCACGATGTTTTTCGACGCCGCCCGGCGCGCGCGGCGCCGCCGCCGCTGGCTGCAGGAGGGCCTGGAGCCGGCCCAAGTCGGCAAACTCGCCCACCTGCCGTTTTGGGCGCGGCTCGGCGACTCGGAACGGAGCAGGCTGTCCGGCTGGGCGCGCGTGTTCGAGGAGTCGAAGCGCTGGGAAGGCCGCGACGGTCTGCGGCTGACCGAGGACATCAAGGCGGTGGTTGCGGCGCAGGCCTGCCGGATCGTGCTGCGGCTGCTGCCCGAGGGGCCGCACGTCGAGCCGTACGACCACGTTCACACGATCTGCCTGCACCCCAGTTCCTTCCGCGCGCCGGAGACGCGCGCATGGCGCCAGGGCGAGGCTTGGCACGACGGCCGCGTGGTGCTGGCCTGGGACCACGCCTACCAGGGGGGGCGGCAGCCCGACGACGGGCACAACGTCGTGATCCACGAGTTCGCGCACCAGTTGGACATGGCCGACGGAGAGGCGGACGGATTTCTTTCCCTATTCAGCCCGCAGCAGCGCGCGCGCTTGCGCCGCGTGCTCGGGGCCGAGCAGGCGCGGCTGCGCGACGATGTCGCGCGCGGGCGCGCCACCGTGCTCGATCCCTACGGCGCGACCGATCCAGCGGAGTTTTTCGCAGTCGCGAGCGAGCACTTTTTCGAGACGCCCGGGCCGCTGCGCGCCGCGCACCCGGAGTTGTACGCGGCACTCGCCGGGTTCTACCGCCAGGATCCTGCCTGAAGCAGCAGCGCGGTCCACAGCGCGGCTGCGAGAATCAACGTTGCGTGGCGGCGCGTGCGACCGCACGCCAAGCGGCGGTCTTCTGCGCCAGCGTGCGGCTTGCGTGGGCCGGGCTGGTCGAGGGCAGCCGTGCGACCGGCAGCGCGCGCAGCGACAGGTCCATGCGCGGCAAGGCGAAGCGCCGCCACGCGATCTCCGCCATTCCGCCGTTCAGGAAAATCGCGCGGATGCGCGAGTGAGCGGCGAAAAAGATGTCGAAATCGTTTGCGACCTCGGATCCGCGCTCGATTTCGGAGTCGCCGCTGCCGGTGCGCCGGCACGCGCGCAGCACGTCCCACACTGCCACGCCGGCGCGCGTCAGGCGGCGGGCGCGCGTCGCGTAGTCGAGGTCGGGGCCGGCGCCGAACAACTCGCCCATGATCGGCCAGAAGGCGTTGCGCGGATGTCCGTAGTACTCGCCGGACTCCAGCGAGGCGGTGCCGGGCACCGAGCCGAGCACCAGCACGCGCGCCGACGGCGCGGAGATCGGCGCGAAGCCGTGGATCCGCTGCGACGTCGCGCTCAAGAGCCCTTGCGCGCGGGCACCAGCCCCTTCTTCTCGTAGTAATGCTGGTGGTAGTCCTCGGCGATCCAGTACTCGGTCAGCGGCACGACCTGCGTCGCGATGGGCCGGCGGCGGGCGCCACCGCTCGCGAGCGCCGCGATCGCGGACCGCGCCGCCGCCTCCTGCTGCGGAGTAGTGAAGAAAATCGCGGAGCGGTACTGATCGCCGACGTCCGGACCCTGCCGGTTGACTTGCGTGGGATCGTGGTTCTCGAAGAACAGCGCGAGCAGCCGCTCGTAGGAGGCGCGCGCCGGGTCGAACCACACTTCGACTGCCTCGGCGTGCCCGGTGTCGCCGCCGCAGACTTGGCGATAGGTCGGGTCGGGGCGCGTGCCTCCGGTGAATCCGACCGATGTTTCCAGCACGCCCTCTTCGGCACGGAAGAGGGCCTCGACGGTCCAGAATCACCCGGCGGCGAAGACGGCGCGTTCACGCATGGTCGGAGTCTCGTTCGAGTTCGGCGCGGGAACCGCCGCGTGCACGGCGGCGGAGGTTTCAGCCGGCTGCGAGCAGGCGCCGAGCGGCGCGAGCAGGACCAGCACGGAGAGCGCGGCGCGGCGCATCGCGATCAGGCGACGGCTTCGGCTTCCGCGGAGTTCGCCGGACGCGGGCGTTCGCTCGCGCGTTCCAGCGCCATCATGCGCAGGCATTCGCAGCGCGGGCACTCGGCGAACGCGAAGCGCGCCGACTGTGAGCGCAGGCGAATGCGCTCCGATTTCATGTCCGACTGCGTTCCGCCGCAGGAGAGGCACCGCACGCGAACGGCGGGGGTGGCCGATTTCATCCCTTGCCAACATACCCGGAATTCGCACGCGGCGCGCGCGCGTGACGGCGTTTCATGGCGCCGAAGCCAGCGCGCGGTCGGGAGCGGGTTCTAGGATGCCCGGGTGCGCTTCGGAACCGCCGCGATGCTGCTGACGGGCACCTCCTGCGCGGGTCTCGGCCCGCCGGAGCCAGCCGCCTTGACCGCCTGGGAGTCCTTCGACCGCGCACAGGCCGAACGCTTCGCGGCGCTGGCGCTGGCCTCGGTGGCGCGCGAGTATCCCAACAAACCGATGCACGTTCACACCGGGCCGGAGTCGGCGCGGCGGCCCTCCGACCTGCATCCGGCCTTCTACGGCTCCTTCGACTGGCACTCCTCCGTGCATGGTCATTGGCTGCTGGTTCGCTTGATGAAGCGATTCCCGGACGCGGCCTTCGTTCCGGAGGCGCGGCGTGTACTCGACGCGCATCTCGCGCCCGACCTCCTCGCGACCGAGGCCGCCTACTTCGAGACGCCCGAGAACCAAGGCTTCGAACGCATGTACGGCTGGGCATGGCTGCTGCGTCTGGCCGCCGAGTTGCACGCGTGGCCGGACGACCCCGACGCCGCGCGATGGCGTGCGAGCCTGCGACCGCTGGAGGACCGGCTGGTCGCCGCAACGCTCGCCTATCTCCCCCGCCTGACTTACCCGATCCGCACCGGCGTGCATCCGGACAGCGGTTTCGCGCTGGCGCAGATCCTCGACTACGCGCGCGCCACCGGCCAGAGCGGACTTGAGGACCTGATCGTGCAGCGCGCGCGCGAGTGGTACCTCGCCGACCGCGCCTGGAATTTCGCCTTCGAGCCGAGCGGCGAGGACTTCTTCTCCTCCGGGCTGAATGAGGCCGACCTGATGCGGCGCGTGCTCCCGCAGCGCGAGTTCGCGGCCTGGCTCGACCGCTTCTGGCCCGCGGCGCGCGCCGGGGATCTCGGACCGGTCGGAACACCGGCCGTGGTCAGCGATCTCACCGACGGCCGCATCGTGCATCTGGTCGGCCTGAACCTGACTCGCGCCTGGACGCTGCGCGGGATCGCCGCCGCGCTGCCAGCGCCGGATCCGCGCCGCCGCGCCTTCGAGGTGTGCGCCGCACGCCACGCCGAGGCGGGCCTGGTCTTCGTCTTCAGCGGCCACTACGAGGGCGAGCACTGGCTCGCCTCCTTCGCGGTCTACCTGCTTACCGGAGTCGGACTCTGATCTCCCCGAAAATGGCTGCCCGGGTTTGCTGCATACCTTAGCATTGGAGTGCCCCATCGCATCGCCATGTCCACCCTTCGACCCTACGTCTTCCTGCTGCTCGGCCTCGGGGCCTGCGGCACCGCGCCCGAGTCCCAGACGGATGCAGCCGCGCTCACCACCGTGCGAGCGAACGTCAGCACTGCGAGCCGGCAGGAGCGTGCCGTCGTGGATGCGCATGCAGGCCGCGTCGTCATCGCGTGGGAGAGCCGGCGCCAGGAGCAGGGCTCGAGCGGCGTGTGCGCACGCGCCTTCGATCTCGGCGGACGGCCGCTGACGCACGAGATGCGCGTCAACGCGACCTTGGCCGGGATGCAGAACCGGCCCGCGGTCGCGATGACGCTGGACGGGGGCGCCTGGTGCGCGTGGGAGTCCTTTGGACAGGACGGCAGCGGCGCGGCCGCGGTCGCGCGCCGCTTCGACGCGGACCTGCAGCCGGCCGGCGAGGAGATCCTGCTCGCGGCCGACGGGCGCGGCGATCAGGGCCAGCCCGCGCTCGCGCGCGGCTGCCGCGGCGAGGTGCTCGCGGTGTGGAGCAGCGCGACACCGCCGTTAGCCGACGGCACGCTGCCGAGTGCTGCGCTGCGCGCGCGCCGGCTGGGCGCCGACGGCGTCGCCGGTCCAGAGGTCGAATTGACATCGCCGGCGGAGGCGGACGATCGCCTGCCGAGCGTCTGCGCGCTGTTGGACGGCTATCTGGTCGCTTGGTCGCGCCGCGACCGCGTCGCGGATCGCGCGCTGGTATTGGCGCTGCGGCTGGACGCCGAGGGCCAGCCGGTCGGCGCGGCCTTCGCTCTGGACCGGGAGTGCGACGCGGATCAGGTCGAGCCGAGCGTCGGCGCCGACGCGCAGGGCTGCTTCGTCGCCGCCTGGATGAGCGCGACGCCGGTCGGCTGGCAGGTCGTGCGGCGCTCCTTCGACCCGCAGGGCGCGCCGCTCGGCGCCGCCTCGGTGGTCGCGGACGCGCGGAACGGATGGAAGAGCGGCGTCAGCGTCGCTGTGGACGTGAACGGCGATTTCGTGGTGGCTTACAACGCGGATCGGGCTGCCGGCAGCGGCGCGTGCCTGCGGCTGGCGCGCTTCGACTCGCGCGGGACTGCGCTCGGCGACGAGCAGATCGTCGCCGGAGCGAACGGTGTCCAGGAAACCGCCGTCGCGAGCAACCCGCGGCGTTCGGTGATCACGACCGAGGGCGTGCTGGCGCTCGCGTGGAGCGGCGATGGCGGCCTCGGCGACGACTCCGCAGCGCACCTGACACTGCGCGCACCGCGCGGCCTCGCGCTCGCCGCGGCGCCGGATCTCGGCGAGCCGCAGGCGGTGGCGCGCGTGGATGACGCGGAGTTCCTCGCGGCGATCCCGCCGATCTACGACCCGAACTGGGTGCCGCAACCGCCGTTCTCGCGCAGCACGCCCGGCGGTTCCGACTTCGGCTTCGAGGGCGTTCCCGGCACCGGGTGGACCCCGCCCGACCCGGAGATGGCGGTCGGCGCGCAGCACATCGTGATCATGACTAACGGCCAGATCGCCTGCTTCGACAAGAGCGGCACCAACCTGTGGCGGGACGAGATCGAGGGCTCGTTCGGCTTCTGGGGCGCGCAGGGCGCGACGGGCTTCGTCTTCGACCCCGAGGCCAAATGGGATCCGCACGCGCAGCGCTATTTCGCGATGTGCTGCGAGCGCGCCAGCAACGGCCGCTCCTACTTCCTGTTCGCGGTCTCCAAGGACGACACGCCGACCACCACCTCCGATTGGTGGAAGTACCGCATTGACGTCAATGCGCTCGGCGGCAACGACATTGACTCGCCGAACATGTCCTTGAGCACGGACTACATCCTGCTGACGGCCGACTTCTTCACGCCGCTCGACAAGTACCTGCTCTACATCATCCAGAAGAGTTCGGTGCTCAACGGCGGCGCGCCGGTGGCGACCAGTGAACTGATTTCCGGGTTGGGCCAGCAGTCCATGGGCATTCCGGTGGTGTACGACGCCAGCGCCACGCTCTACATCCTGCAGAGCACGGAGTTGGTCACCAACAACACCGTGATCTTCCACGCGATCCAGAACCCGTTCACGGCGTACTCGCGCACCACGCGCACGCTCTCGGTGCAGTCCTACACCTACCCCAACCAGCCGCCGCAGAAAGGCACCAGTTCGCGGCCATTCCTGTTCGAGCCGCGCTTCTGGTCGGTGGCGCAGCGCAACGGTTCGCTGTGGGCGGTGCATCACGTCAACAGTTCCCGCGCGCGCGCGCGCTGGTACCAGTTCGCGCTGAACGGCTGGCCGACGTCCGGCTTGTTCCCGGCGGTCACGCAGTTCGGCGAACTGGACTACGGGGATCAGATCCACACTTTCTTCCCGAGCATCCACGTGGACTCCGCGGACAACGCGGCGATCACTTTCGCTCGCTCGTCGCCGACCGAGTACATCTCGATCGGGCGCGCACTGCGCGGTGCGGGCGATCCGCTCAACACCTTCCGCCCGACGCAGGTCGTGCAGACCAGCGACAACTCGGACACCAGCGGGCGCTGGGGCGATTACAGCGGCACGCAGGCCGACGACGCGCTGGGCGCGGGCACCTTCTGGGGCCACCATGAATTCACCAGCGGCTTCCCGTGGCGCACCTGGGTGGCGCAGTACGAACTCGACGCGGCGCCGTTCCTGCTCGACGTGCCGGCGACGCTCGTCGCGGGCAGCGTGGTCAGCCTGACGCTGACCGGAGCCACGCCGAGCGGCAGCACGCGGCTGCTCTACACCGAGAGCGGTCCGGGACTGACGCTGGTCGGCCAGTTCGGCGCGTACAGCAGCCTCGCCGCGCCGATCCTGGGGCCGACGCGCACCGCCGATGCGACCGGCACCGCGGTGTTCACCGCGACGCTGCCGCTGTCCTTCGCCGGACGCACCTTCTGGTTGCAGGCGATGGAGAGCGGGCGCGCCTCGAACTGGTCCAAGCGGACGGTGCAGTAAGGCGTCCGCCACCCCACCCCACCCCACCCCCCACGGTACGGCAGGTCAGGCCTGCCGGACCGGGATCTCGCGCGACTTCGGCTGCGCGGGCGCCGACTCCGCCAGGTAGACGTGCAGCACGCCGTGGTCCACGCGCGCCTCCACGCCTTCCTCGCGCACGTCGTCCGGCAGCGTGAAGGTGCGCAAGCGGGTGCCGATGCTGCGCTCGACGCGGTGCCATTGGGCATCCTTGTGCTTCTTCTCGGCGCGGCATTCGCCCCGGATCGTCAGCACGCCGTTCTCGACGGTGATCTTGACATCCTCCTTCTTGACCTGCGGCAGGTCCATCTGCAGGACGTATTCCTTGTCGTCCCCGCGAATGTCGACTGCCGGGGTCCAGTCGGCGGTTGTCAGCACTTCCTCGCCGCCGTCCCGGCGCGGGGCGAGGCCGTAGGAGCAATTCCAGCGCTCCATCCAGTCTTCCATTTCACGCAAGGGATTCCAGCGTGTGAGTTGCATGTTCATGGGGTGGTTTCCTCCGGAAGCAGAGAGGCAAGTCGCGTGCCAGGGGGGAAATCCGCTATGGAGGCTGCCGTTGCCAGTTTGGCAGGCCGATGCGGCAGGAGGAATCCGTCCCGAGGGTTGCTCCGCCGCCGGTTCGGGCTCGCGCACGGTCGGCTTGCCGGCCTCCGTCTGGGGCCCTGCCTTGGGCGCAGCCTTCCACTCCGCGGCGCGTCGTCGGCACTTGAGCCGCCGCACGGAGGCTGCCTACCGCGGCTGGGTGCGGCGCTTCCTCGCAGCGCACCATTGGCGCCATCCGGCCGAACTGGGGCGCGCGGAGATGGTGGCCTTTCTCTCGCGACTGGCCACGGAAGGCAAGGTGAGCGCTTCCACGCAGAACCAGGCGCTGGCGGCGCTGTTGTTCCTCTACCGCTCCGTGCTCGAGCGCGATTTGCCCTGGCTCGACGAGATCGTGCGGGCGAAGCGCCCGCACCGCGTGCCGGTCGTGCTCACGCGCCGGGAGGTCCAGGAAATGCTCGCACGGTTGGAGGGTACGCCGCGACTCGTCGCGAGGTTGCTCTACGGCTCCGGCCTACGGCTCCTCGAGGCGCTTCGGCTGCGCGTGAAGGACGTGGACCTGGAGTCCCGGTCCTTGACAGTCCGTTCCGGCAAGGGCGACCGCGGTCGGCCGGCGATCCTGCCGGACGCACTGCGCGGTCCTCTGGCGGCGGCGATGGACGCTGTGCTTGCGCATCATCAGGCGGATCTGGAGCAGGGTGCGGGATGGGTCGAAGTGCCGGATGCGCTGGGAAGAAAGTACCCGGGCGCCGGACGCAGCGTCCCATGGCAGTGGGTGTTCCCCGCGACGGGAACCTATCGGGATGGGGAGACCGAACAGGTCGCGATTGTCCCTTTGCTGCCGGGTAGGTGGGCTGCTGGGATGGAATGGCTCAAACGGCACAAGGCGGCATGGATTGCCGTCATCCTATTCATTATTGGGCTCGGGAATCTCTGGGACGTGGTGAGCAGGCTCCACGACGCCGGAGAGAAAGAAGGGATTAATGGATCCCTGCTGTGGGCGCTTGGCTTCCTTGGTGCGGCCGTTGTTGCCCTCGTGATCCACTCTATTCAGGATTATCGAGAAATTAAGAGACTGAAATCGGCGCCCAGCGCGATTGCTGGAGCGGCAGCGCCAGTCGCGCAAGATCCGCGCCTGCAAGCCGAAAAGGTCTTGGCGGCCCTCACGGATGAGCAGAACATGGTTAAGGCCATTCTGCGGGATCGGCCGAAAGAATATGGCGACGAGGCCGCAAGGTTCATTTGGGACCAGCGCGGCCTTGATGCCCTCAGATCTGTCGGAGAGTGGGCTAAATCAGGCGATATCGGTAAGGAAGCTCAAGACCAAATTAAAGCCGGCGTTGGTGGACTCTACGGGGTCACCCTGCTTAGCACGGACCAAGACCGCACCAGAAGGCTTGTCGAAACCCTGGAAGATCTGAATCGCCGCCTACAGACGGTGATTGCCGATTTTGCAGAAGATCACGGCCTGCAGCTCCCTCAGGTCGGGCGGGATGTGCGATGAGCAATACGCCGAATCTCATTCATGGCCTCCGGCGAGAAAAGCGCCTGTATGGCCTCGCCGGTCGGTTTCTCCGCGATCTTGCGAACCGCCTCCCTCCGCTTCTCCCTCTTGGACTTCTTCTTCCTAACCATGCCTGATACCCTCAACATGAATCTGGTGAAGCTGGTCGAGCAATTCGGCAGCGACGAGAAGTGCCGGGACTACCTGGAGGCCGTCCGCTGGCCCGATGGTCCGGTCTGTCCGCGCTGCCATGCCACCAGCATAACCACCCTGGAGGGCCGGGAGCAATTCGAGTGCAACAAGGAGCAGTGCCGCTATCGGTTCTCGGTCACCGTAGACACGATCTTTCACGGTAGCCATGTCCCGCTCTGGAAGTGGTTCATTACGATCTACCTCATGCTGGAATCCCGCAAGGGAGTGAGCGCCAACCAGATCAAGCGGACAGTCAAGGTTACCTATAAGACCGCTTGGTATCTCTGCCACCGCGTCCGCGATGCAATGAAGGACCAGGACAGCGCCGCGCTCGGCGGCACGGTGGAAGCGGACGAGACTTGGGTCGGCGGGATCCAGACCAATCAGGAATACTGGGAACACGGCTCCAACAAAACCGTTGTGGCCGGAGTGTTCCAGCGCGACGGCAAGGTCCGCCTCAAGGTCATTCCTAACGCTTCCAAATTGGTCATTCAGCAATTTGTGGAAGCGAACATCCGGCCCGATACAGTTGCGATCTATACGGACGAGTCGAGCGCCTACCGTGGGATCGGAGATAAGGACACCAAGCACGAGGCCGTAAATCACTCCCGCATGGAGTGGGCGCGGGGCGACGTCCACACCAACGGCATCGAAAATGTCTGGTCGCTGCTCAAGCGGTCCATCGTGGGCGCCTTCCACCATGTCTCAAGCAAACACCTGGACGCCTACTGCGACGAGCTGGAATGGCGCTTCAACAACCGGAAGAACGATCACCTGTTCCGCGACACTTTGCAGCAGATGGTCGGCGCGGATCGGCTGCCCTACCGGACGCTGGTGGACAAAGAGGACGCCAGCAAGGAAACCTACACTTGGCTCAAGCCGGAAGATTTGGAGCGGGCCAAAGGCGCGAACCCGAAGAAGAGGAAACACTAGCCACAAACAACAATGTTCAGAAATACACTCCCCACCGTTGCCGTGGCCCTGCTGGCTACGCTGACCATCGCTCTCCTGGTCTATCTTCCGCGCATCGCACATCGGGACAGATATGTCATGGTCGGGACTTCAATTAATCGGCCTACCGAGAAGGATCCAGCATATGCAAACGAGCCGGACGACTACGGCACTTTCGGATACGCGGCGATGTATGTCTATGACCGCCAAACGGATCGGCTCACTCTCGTTACTGGCGCTGGCCCCTACGGCCGCATTGCGCTCGTGAACAACTTTCCGCTTTCGCTTAACCGACCGACTAATGAATAAGACCGCGACGAGTCGCAAACTGCTACTGGTGGAGTGGGTGGATTCCCATTCCGGCAAGGGCTGGCAACCGCTCGACACGCTGGCCGCCGAAACCGGCCCAGTCTACTGCCGGTCGGTCGGTTGGCTGGTGTCGGACGATAACGGGACGCTGGTCCTGGTCCCGCACATCTCTGGCGAGCGGAATGGAAACATTCGCCTATTCGGGGCTGGCGATCTTGCCATCCCGCACAAAGCGATCATCAGGCGGAAAACGCTCCGCGCCTAATGCTGCTACTTCTTCCCCTTTTTGCCGCGGTCGGTGTCCCCATATCCGGGCAGAGGGATGTTCTCCTTCTGCGTCGTGGAGGGGCGCCGCTCCGCTTCCGAGATCGGAATGAATTCCCCGGTCTTGCTGTCGCGGGCACCACGGCGGGCTTGGCGTTCGTTGCTCACGGTCAATCTCCTGGCCCCATCCGACAGGATGAGGGCCGACCCAACGCTACCCAAAAACGAGGCTGAATTCCACGCCTAGAACTGCCAAAAATCGCATGAAAAACCAAACCCAAATGACCCCTAATCGCCCTGCACTAAAGGGACAATCGCGGAACAGGTTCGGAGGCACCATCACCATGAAACGGTGGTTCAGAAGGCCGTCCACGAAGCCGTCTCGAGGGCGGGCATCCGGAAGAAGGCGAGTTGTCACACCCTGCGTCATTCATTCGCGACCCATCTTCTCGAGGGCGGCCAGGACATCCGGACGATCCAGGAGTTGCTCGGCCACAAGGACGTGTCCACCACGATGATCTATACGCACGTCCTGAACCGGGGGCCGCTCGGCGTGAGAAGCCCCGTGGATCGGCTGCTGGGGTGAGGCCCGGCGGCAGGTTGGATTGCCGGTCGGACAGGGGGGTGTTAGGCTGACCTGCGTATGGAGATCTGCATCGTGAGCGCCAAGGCCTGGGACCCGCGCCGGAGGCATGCTGATCCGACCAGGATCGCTGTGCGGTCTTGCTACGCAGACCTGTCTAACACACGGATCCCGCGCTACGCAGGTCCGTCGAATTGGCGTTAGGCGGCGCAAACTCATCCAACCCCGCGAGGTCATCATCATGGCGATCCGTACAACGGCACCAAAGAACATCGACGAGTACATCGCGGCCTCTCCCTCTGAGGTACAGCCGATCCTCAAGAAGATCCGTATGGCCATCAGCACAGCCGCACCCGGGGCGCAAGAGGTCATCAGCTACCGCATGCCCGCGCTCAGGCTGCACGGCATCTTGGTTTACTTCGCAGCGTTCAAGACTCACATCGGTCTCTATCCGCCGGTATCGGGGGATGCCAGCCTGGAGAAGGCGCTCTCTCCCTATGCAGGGCCAAAAGGCAATCTCAAGTTTCCGCTCGATCAACCCATTCCCTACGCTCTTATCAAGCGCGTCGTGCTCCTCAGAGTGAAGCAGGACCGCTCGCGAGCAGCGGCGGGAGGGAAGAAGCGATAGACCCGCCTAACAACCGGTTGCAGCGGACGGTCCGCTGCGCGGCCCGCCGCTGAACCGGAGCGTTAGGCAGCAGCAGAGAGGCTCATGGCGTTATCTCAGCAGCATCTACCACAGCTCATCCTGCATGCGGCCGGGTGGGTGCGTCGTCTTCACGATGCGCTCTATCCGACCGCTACTCCGCTACCCGAGCAGTTCAGCCCGCTCTTCGCGCCATTCTTCGCACCCTCGACGCTGGCCCGCATCCGATTGCTGCTCGTCCCGGAGATCCCGAACCCGGACTTCTACCCCGCGCTGCAGGCTCAAGGCCTACCGGTTCCTCTCGACTTTCGTGTCATGGCAGGCCTTACGCTGATCGACACCGTGCTCATTTCGCAGTCCCGCGCCGATTTCTCTGGCCCTCTCCTCGCTTCACTCCTCTTTCATGAGGGCGTTCACGTTGTTCAGTACGAGCATCTCGGCCTGGATCGCTTCATGACGGAATACGTGCTCGGGTGGGCCTCTGCCGACCAACGCTACGAAGGCATCCCGCTCGAAAGCAGGCCTACGCCCTGGAATCACGCTTCACGTCAGAGCCCTCGGTGCCGTTCTCAGTCCTCGCGGCCGTAACCGCCGCCTATCCTCCATCAACGCCTGCTTCCTAACCCCGTCATGCAGCGGACTCGCGGCGCTCGCCGCGGATGCCAGACGTTATGTTCACTAACAGGACCATGAAACAGTGCTGGCGCTTCGGCGCGAGCCATCGCGAACCACAAGAGGAGGCGCAGGAGTGGGGTTGGTCGCGGGACCTTCGCGGCAGTCGAGAGTAGGATGCACGAGATCGCCATGAGTCTCTCCGAATTCGAGCGGCGCCGAATTGCGGCCATCCTCGCCGACTACTGCGAGCGACGCGTTCCGGCGCACGTGCGCGACCGGGTGCGCATGGGGTTCGCGTTCCGGGGTGATACGGTCACCCTCCATGAGGAGCAGCCGGGATTCCAGGATCCGACGCGGTGGATCCGCTCACCCATCGCGCAGTTCCGGCGCCACAAAACAACCCGGGCCTGGCAGCTCTTCTGGCTCGACCGTAACCGGCGCTGGCACGCCTACACGCTCATTCCCGCGGCGCGCGAGTTTGTGACGCTGCTCCAGGAAGTGGACCGCGATTCGACCCGGATCTTCTACGGCTGACGCCGGATCCGTACCGCGCGCTCCTCGAGGTGCGCCAACACGTGCGGCAACGCCCCGTCCACCGCCCCCACCCGCTCCGGCGGATGCACCCCCGGCCGGCGGAAGAAGCCCGACAGGATCAACTCCGCCGCCGCGGTGCAGGTGTAGCCGGTCGTGCGCGCCATGGACGAGGTGCCCGACGCGGCGTCGCCGCGATCGAGCAGGTGCCACACCGCTTCGCGCGGCGCTCCGCTCGCGCGGTCGGCGCCGCGCACCGTCACGCGCATCGCGGTGAATTCGCGCTCGCCGGGCTGGAGCCGCCACTCCTGGAACAACATGCGGCTGGTCGCCTCACGCGGCACCAGCCGCACCGGCCGGCCGCCGGCGTCGGTCGCGGCGATCGGTTCCTCGGACAGGAAGCCCGACTCCCGCAGCGCCAGCGCCAGATCACGATGCCCCGGCCAGCGCAGCGTCTTCTCGCGCATGTCCGGTACATGGCTCATCGTTGTCAACAGGGAGCGCAATCCGTCGGTGTTGAACGCTTCCAGCGTGCCGACGCCCGGCATCTCGACGTACTCCGGCTCCGACAGCGCAGGCTTCACCACCACGCGCCCGCACTCCATCATGCGTGCCGGACGCAGGTATTCCTCCACCACGTCCACCGGCGAGAACGGCGCCTTGTAGCGCCACGGCCAGCGCGGCTCGGACGGCAGCCCCCCCACCAGGCACTCGAAGAAGTCCACGCGCCAGTCGCGGTCGTGCGCGCCGAAGATCAGATTGTCGAGCCCCGGCGCCACGCCGACGTCCACCACCGCACACACGCCTTTCGATTTCGCCAGCGTGTCCAACTCCAGTGCGTCCTCCGGAAAAAAGGAGATATCGGCCACCGACACCCCCCCCTCGATCACCGCGCGCAGCGTGCGGAATCCCAGGAAGCCCGGCACTGCGGTCACCGCCAGGTCGAAGCCGCGCACCGCCGCGCCGACCGCAGCCGCGTCGCCGGCGTCCAGCGCGCGCGTTTGCGGCGGCCGCGCAATCTTCTGCGCCGCCGCCTCGCGGTCAAGCAGCGCCAGCGCCTCCGTGCTGCGGTCGCAACAGGTCACCTCGTGGCGCCGGGCGAGGTCCAGCGCCATCGCACGCCCGACCATCCCCGCGCCCAGCACGATCACGCGGGCCATGAGATGCGATTCTAGGCGCGCGCGGCGCCGGCCCGCGGCGGCAGTGCAACGCGGCCGCGCGCCACCGTGTGCCCCTCCGCCTTCAGCCGGCGCGCGTGGCCGGCTGCGCCGCCGGGTAACTTCTCGAAGAGGCTGCCGTCGTCGCGCACGATCCGCCACCAGGGCGTGATGTGCGCCGCGCCTTCGCGGCGGGATTCTTCCGCCGCCTCCGCGACGATGCGCAGAAAGATTCCCGTCGTCATCGGGCATGCAAGGTCCGCTGCGGTGCCGCGCGCAAGGTCGGCGCGCAGGCGCCCCAATGTCAACAGGCTTCCATTCCGCACCTTGCGCAGGCGTGCGTCCACCGCGCGCGGGCTGGGTATCAGCAGGCTGCGCGGGCCGCCGGGCTTGCGGTGCATGGGCGGGATGCTCACCAACTTGCCGTAGTTCGCGTGCGGCCGATCCAGAGCGTCTCGCCATTTCTTGCCGGCGGCTGGCTTCCAGCGCGGCTTCGGCTTCACTGTCATGACCGGAGCATCTTACGCAGCACGAAGCGGTCCGCGAGTTCGGCGACTTCGGAGAAGCCGGCCTCACGCAGCACTGGCAACGGCCCGCCAAACATCTCGGCTGCCTCCTCCGGCGCCTTGCGCGGATAGGCGTCCACCTGCGCGAAGCCGCAGCGCGCGAGTTCGGCGCACGCGGCGTCGAGCAAGAGGCGCGTCAAGCCCCGGCGCCGCCACGCGGGCGCCACCAGGAAGCACACGATCGCGGCCGCCCCAGGCGCATCGGGTGAGGCCTCGGCCTGGCCCGGCGCGCGGAAATGGAAGGCCGAGCGCGCGTCGGCGTGGCACCAGCCGATGACGCGCGTGCCGTCGTAGGCAAGCACCCCGTGCACCGTCCCGGCGCGCACGTCGGACGTCATGGGTACGCGGTTTGCGTCCGCGTCGCAGGCCGCGTCCCAGTCGGCAATCGTGCCCGGCAAGCGGAAACAGCGGCACCAGCAGGAGGCCCAGTCGGGGTGGTCGGCGAAGGCGTCCTCGGAGAAAAATCGTTCCCAATCCGCAGCGCGGTCGGGCGTCAGCGGGATCGCACGGATCCCGTCTAGGCCGCTTTTCATGAGCCGCTCTTCTTCCTGGTCACCGCAGCCATCGCGAGGCCGGCGAGGAACCAGCCCGCGGCCTGCTCGATGCCCTGGCCGACGGAGTGGCCGTTCGAGAAGCCGTACCAGATCGAGTACGAGGCACTGATCGAAAGCCAGCCGAAGAGACCCATGCCCATCGTCATCAGGCCCTTTCGCAGGATCGAGGCACCGGCAGCGCAGTGACAGATCACGATCGCCGCGAGCAGCGCGGCGAGCACGCTAGCCGCAAACTGGAGACCCAGATTCGACCCCATCCCGTAGGAAGTTTCCGGTCGCCACACCAAGAAGGCCGCCGGTCCGGATGCGGGCCACTGGTCCTGCGGAATACCCTGCAGGCTGGGGATGAGGTAGGTGCCCGCCTCCGGCGCGTGAGCCTTGAGTGCGGCGACCACCTCGTTTTCGGCGGGCATCGCGGAGATGCCCATCTCGCCGATCGGGAGGACCATGTGGGCCAGAGCGCCCCACGCGAACATGACGATCCCGCCCACCAGGGCGGCCAGGAGGGTGCGTTGCATGGGGAAAGGTTAGCGGCCGCGGAAGACCGGCGCGCGCTTCTCGGCGAAGGCCGCCAGTGCCTCGCGCCGGTCCTCGGTCGGAATGACGCGCTCGTAGCAGGCGGCTTCGTGCGCGAGGGCCTGCGGCGCAGGCAAGTCCATACCGCCGTCCAGCGCGGCCTTGGCGGCGCGCAGCGCCAGCGGGCCGTTCTTCAGCAGCGTCTCGACCATGCGCTGCGCGGCTGCGGCGACGCCGCCGGCTGCGGCGATTTCATTCACCAATCCGCAGGCCAGCGCCTCGGGCGCCGCCAGCCGTTTCGCCGTCAGGATCATCTCCTTGGCCTTGGCGACGCCGACCAGCCGCGGCAACCGCACGCAGCCGCCGGCGCCGGGAATGATCGCGAGACTGGTCTCGGTGAGCCCGATCTGCGCGCGCGCGTCGAGGATGCGCAGGTCGCAGGCCAGCGCCAGTTCGCAGCCGCCGCCGAAGGCGTGGCCGTTGAGCGCGCCGATCACCGGCTGCGGCAGCGCGGCGACGTCGTTCATCGCGCCGCGGATTTCCGCGACGAAATCGCGCACCTGCGCCTCGCTGAAGCCGCGCCGCTCCTTGAGGTCGGCGCCGGCGCAGAAGACCTTGTCGCCCGCGCCGGTGATCACCACGATCCAGGTCTCGCCGTCGGCTGCGACCTCCTTCAGCAGCGTGCGCAGCCGCTGCAGCGTGGGCAGCGAGAGCGCGTTCGCCGCGTCCGGGCGATTGAGGGTGATCCAGGCCGCGCGGTCGCGGCGCTCGAGCAGCACGAGGTCGGAATCGTTCATGGTTGGGCGGGTCGGCGCTCGTCGCCGAGCGCGAGGCTGCGGCCGAGCAGGCCGGCGAGGAAACGGGCGGCGCGGTCGGTGGCGACCGGATCGGTCTCGGGCGCGAGGTCGCGCGCGCGCGCCCACGCCAGCAGCGCGCCGGTCGCCAGGTTGCCGGCCGCGCCGGGCGCGAAGGGGCAGCCGCCGGTGCCTCCGGCGCTGGCGTCGAAATGGCGCACGCCGAGGTCGGCAGCGGCGGCGCAGTTCTCGAGCGCGCGGCCGTAGGTGTCGTGCATGTGCAGGCCGAGGCGTTGCGCGGGCACGATTTTCAGCGCAGCATCCACCAATGCGCTCGTCGCCTCCGGCCGACCGACGCCCACGGTGTCCGCGAGCAGAATTCGTTCGACGCCCTCGACGGCGAAGGTCTCGACCAGTGCGAGCACCGCCGCGGCCGACGTCTCCTGGCGCGGCGAGCCGAAGGCCAGCGAGAGGTACATGCGCACCGGCACGCCGTCGGCGCGCGCGGCAGCGCACAGTTCGCGGTTGACGGCGACCGCGCGCGCGACGCTCATGCCGGAGTTGGCGAGCGAGAAATCCTCGTTGGCGCCGACCACCGCGGTGATCGCATCGAGGCCCGCGGCGCGGAAGCGCGCGTAGCCCCTTTCGTTCATCACGAGGCCGACCAGCGGCAGGCCGCGCCGCCACGGCGCGTGGCGGATCGCCGCGCACACTTCCTCGGCGTCGGCGAGTTGCGGGATCGCGTCGGCGCGCACGAAGGAAGTCACCTCCAGCGAGTTCGGCCGCGCCGCGGCCAGCAGGCCGAGCAGTTCAACCTTCTGCGCGGTCGTCAGGATGACGGACTCGTTCTGCAGCCCATCCCTGGCCGCAACTTCGTGTAAGAATACGGTGTGCGGCACCTTGTTGTCGCCAAGCGACAGCTCGGTGTGCGGCACCGTATTCACGCTACGGCTTCTTGCGCAGGCGCAGATTCAGCATCTCCACGCCGATCGAGAAGCCCATCGCGAAATAGAGGTAGCCGCGCGGGATGTGGAATTCGGTGCCGTCGGCGACCAGCGCGATGCCTACCAGCAGCAGGAAGGCGAGTGCGAGCATTTTGACGCTCGGGTGCCTCTCGACGAAGTCGCCGAGGGGTTTGGCGAGGAACAGCATCACGCAGACCGCGATGATGATCGCCAGGGCCATCACCGGAAGGTCGTCGGCGAGGCCGACCGCGCTGATCACCGAGTCGAGCGAGAAGACCAGGTCGAGCACCATGATCTGAAGGATCGCGGAGCCGAAGGTGAGCACGCGGCCCTTCATCGCAGCCTCGCCTTGCCCGGCTGGGCCGCTGTCGAGCGTGAGATTGATCTCGCTGGTGGCCTTGGCGATCAGGAACAGGCCGCCGAGGATCAGGACGAGGTCCCGGCCGCTGATGCCCATGTCAATGATCGGAAGGGTGAAGAGATCAGCGGTAAGGCGAGCGAGATAGACCAGGGAGAACAGCAGCGCGAGGCGCATGATCATCGCCGCGCCGAGGCCGAGTCTGCGCGCGCGCGGGCGCTGCGCCTCCGGCAGCCGCCCGACCACGATGGTCAGGAAGATGATGTTGTCCACGCCGAGCACGATCTCGAGCAGGGACAGCGTGGCGAACGCGAGCCACGCTTGGGGGTCCGACATCCAGGTCAGCCATTCCATGGGTGAGAGGCGAGGAAGGTCGCGAGTTGGTCGGCGTGGCGCCCGAGGTCGTGGTCGGCACGCAGGCGGGCGCGCAGATCGGCGCGCCCCGCGGGGGGAAGCGCCGCCACGGAGCGCAGAAGGATAAGGGCCGCGCCGGCGGCTGCGTCGGCATCGGCGCGGGCCACGGTGACGCAGAGTTCCGGCGGCAGCAGCGCGGCGGCGCCGGCGTGGGGCGTAGTCAGGACCGGAACGCCCGCGGCGGCAGCCTCGAGGCAGGCCAGCGAGAAGGAGTCGTAGGCGGTGGGATGGATCAGCAGGTCGGCGCGGGAGAGCGCGGCGCGGAAGCCTCCTGACCAGCCATGGTGCTGCACGCCGGGGCCGCGTGCGGCGCCGCGTGACCAGACTTCGAGGATGGCCTGCGGAAATGCGCGGCGGATCCGCTCGAACCAGAGAAGGGCGGGCCCGAGACCGTGACGGTGCGGGTCGCGGCCGCAGAAGAAGATGCGCAGCGGGCGGCGGCCAGCGAGGGCGTCGGCGTCAGGGCCGGAGGCGTCCGGGACGGGCGCGAGGAGCGGCAGGGGCAGGATTGCGAGCGGCAGAGCGGGGGCGAATTCACGGAGCGCCGCGGCGACGAGCGGGGAAGGTGCGACCGCGGCGGATGCGATGCGCAGCGAATCCTCCTCGAGCGCCTGCAGCGCGCGGCGACGCGCCGAGGGCGCGGAGGTTTCACGCGCCGGGCCGAAGCCCCCCATCGCGAACCAGACCGCGCCGCAGCAATGCGAGGCGCGCAGATCGAGGACGGCGTCGGGCGCGCGCGCGAGGGCAGCGGCGACGCGGGCGCGCGCGTCGGCGCGATCGCGCCAAGGCCGCAGCGGTGGCCAGCGTGCAGCGGTCGGCACCGGGATGGCGCCCGAGGGTGGATCGCGCGCGGCATTCCGGGCGATCAGCAAGATCTCGCGCCCCTGCGCCGCCCAGACCGGCACGATCGCGCGGAGCCACTCCTCCAACCCGCCGCCGGGGGTGGCCCAGCGGTCAAGAAGGATCGCGATCCGGATACTGGCCCCATCGCGTGGAGGTGCGGTGCGCAGAAGGCCATGATCCTAAAGGAGTTCGGTTCGACGCGGCTCCCACCCCGAGGGCCAACGCAGCAAGTCCTTGTCCGGCCGGTCCTTCCTGCCGATCTCCTCCATTTGTCGGGGCCAGTATCCGGTCAGCCAAATTGGGGCACGTGCGCGCTCAGCCGCGCCGCCTTCGCCACGATCCCGCGAACCCAGCGCTTGGCCTCGGCGTCCAGCCGCGATTTGCACAGATAATGGAGCAGAAACCGCAGCCGGTCCGCGCGCGTCACGCACGCAGGCGCCGTCAGATGCAGCGCTGCCAGATCCTTTACGAGCCAACGCCGCCGCGGCGGCTGGCCGCGCTCCACGCGCTGCAAGTCAATGAAATAGGGCCGCCCCCAGCGCGGGTCGGCGGTCACCACCAGGTGACAGCAATACAGATCCTTGTGAAAGAAACCGGTCGCGTGCAGCCGACGGATCATGCCGCTGACGTCGCGCAACACCGCGTCGCGCGCGCCGCGCGGACCGAGCCGCCTGGGGTCGGGAAAGCCGCCTCCGAGGAACCGATCGAGCGGCACACCCGGCACCTCTCGCATCAATAGATAGGACTGCGGCGGACAGCCGAACACCGTCACGGTTTCGCCAAAGGCCACCGGCTCCGGCACGTCGAAGCCAGCGCGGCGCATCGCGTCCATCGCCTCCCACTCGCGGCGCGCGGGACTTGTCGCGCCACGGCCCATGAAAGCGAAGCGCTTCCAGGCTGGAGCGAGGCCAGTGTGAGCCTTCAGGTACATCACCCCCGACCCCGTCTCGATCCGGCGCGTCACGCGCGGCCCGGCGGTGCGCGCCACCGTCCCGCCGGCGAATGCCAGCGCCCCCTCCAGCGTGTCGAGGCCAAGGCCGCGCAGCAGCGGCACGTCCTCTGCGGCCGCCAGCACCCGCCCCTGGTCCAGTTCGACGGTGGCGCGACCCCTGGCCCGGTACTGGCGCGGATCCAGTCGCTCCCTCGCACTCCCCTCCATCGCAGCATCTTGGACAGTCGCGGCCGACGAAGCAAGCATCCCACCTTGTTATCGGCCGCTCCCGCTGACCCTCTGGAGCAGTTAAATTACCCGGATCGCCAAGCGTGCCCGGCCCCCGGGAAAGGCGTTCCGACCCATTCTCTCGCGCGCGAAAATCGCTGTAACCAGCATGACGCAAGCCGTCACCGCGTCGGCCGAGGCCGCCGAGCACAATCCCTTCGTCCAGATGCAGCGGCGCTTCGACAAGGCCGCCGACTTCCTCGAACTCGACCCTGGCCTGCGCGAGGTCCTGGTCACCCCCTACCAGGAGATGACGGTCTCGATCCCGGTCCAGATGGACAATGGGCGGCTGCGCGTCTTCAAGGGCTACCGCGTCCAGCATTCGATCGCGCGCGGCCCGGCCAAGGGCGGCATCCGCTATGCGCCTGACGTGAACCTCGACGAGGTGCGCGCGCTGGCCGCGTGGATGACCTGGAAATGCGCGGTGGTCAACGTCCCCTTCGGCGGCGGCAAAGGCGGCGTGATCTGCGATCCGCGCCGTATGTCGAAGGGCGAGATCGAGCGCATGACGCGCCGCTACACCTCCGGCCTCATTGACATCCTCGGGCCGGAGCGCGACGTGCCGGCGCCGGACATGAACACCGGCGAGCGCGAGATGGCGTGGATCATGGACACCTACTCCATGCACAAGCGCGCCACCTGCACGGCCATCGTCACCGGCAAGCCGGTAGGCCTGGGAGGATCGCTCGGCCGCACCGAGGCCACCGGCCTCGGCGTCGCCTACATCGTGCGCGAGTCGCTGGCGCACACCGGCATGCCTGCCGCGGGCTGCCGAGTCGTGATCCAGGGCTCCGGCAACGTCGGCGGCTTCGCCGCGCAATTCCTCCAGGAGATGGGTCACAAGATCGTCGCCATGTCCGACATGTACGGCGGGATTGTCAATCCCAACGGGCTCGACGTGGCGAAGGTGCGGGCATGGCTGAAGGAGAAGGGCAGTTTCGAGGGCTATTCCGAAGCCGACCCGGTCAGCAACGAGGACATGCTGCTGCTCGAGTGCGAGGTGCTGGTGCCGGCGGCCACCGAGAACCAGATCACTTCGAAGAACGCCGAGCGGATTCACGCCAAGGTGATCGTCGAGGGCGCCAACGGACCCACGACGGCCTCCGCGGACGCCATCCTCGAGCGCCGCGGCGTCTTCGTGGTGCCGGACATTCTGGCCAACGCCGGCGGCGTGACGGTCTCCTACTTCGAGTGGGTGCAGGACCGCATGGGCTACTTCTGGGAGAAGGACGATGTCTTCCAGCGCGAGGAGCGCGTGCTGGTCGAGGCTTTCGCCAGCGTGGCGGCCGCCGCCAAGAAGCATCAGACCAGCCCGCGCATCGCCGCCTACTGCGTGGCGGTGGACCGAGTGGCCTTCTGCCTGAAAATGCGAGGCATTTATGCTTGAGGAGAAACCGGGCGGCATGATCGAGGAGCGCCAGGCACCGACACCGACGCTGGATCCGGACGATCCCTTCTCCTCGATGATGGAGCGCTTCGACCAGGCTGCGGCGCTGCTGGGGCTCTCGCCCGACAACTATCTCGCGCTGCGGGAGCCGGATCACGAGTTGAAGTTTGCGATCCCGATGACGGACGAGCAGGGCCGCATGAAGGTGCTCGACGGCTATCGCGTGCGGCACAACCTCTCGCTCGGGCCCTGCCTCGGCGGCCTGCGCCTGGACCCGGAGTTGAAGCGCGAAGAACTCCGGGCGCTCGCCGCGTGGACCACCTGGAAATGCGCGGCCTTGAACATCCCCTTCGGCGGCGCCATGGGCGGCGTCAACTTCGACCCGCGCGGGCGTGATCCAAAGATCGTCGAGGCCGTGGTGCGCCGTTACACCGCCGGGGTGATGGATCTCATCGGGCCGGATCGTGACGTTCTGATTCCGGACCTGCACTGCACCGAACAGATCATGGCCTGGTGCCTGGACACCTACTCGATGCACGTGCGGCACACCGAGAACGCGGTGGTGCTCGGCAAGCCGCAGGGCCTGGGCGGAACCCTAGGTCAGCACTGGGCCATCGGGCGCGGCGTCCGCGTGCTGATGGAGCGGCGGCTCGCCGAGATGGGATTCAGCGGCAAGGCGCGGGTGGCCGTCCAGGGCGCCGGCCTGGTCGGCTCGCAAGTTCTACGCGAAGTCGCGGCCGCCGGCCATCCCATCGTCGCGGTCGGCGACACGGGCGCGGCGATTCACAACCACAAGGGCCTCGACGTGGGCGCCCTGCTCGCGCATCGCGGGCGAACCGGAACCCTCGCGGGTTTCGGCGGCGGCGAGGCGCTGCCGAGCGAGGCGCTGCTCGAGACCGAATGCGACGTGCTGATTCCCGCCGCGCTTTCGCGCCAGATCACCCAGGCCAACGCCGGCCGGCTCCGCACCCGGCTTCTGGTGGAAGCCGCCAACGCTCCCACCACCAAGAGTGCGGATCAGATCCTGGAAGAGCGCGGCATCCCCGTAGTGCCCGATCTGCTGGGAAACTCCGGCGCCCTCATCATCGCCTATTTCGAGTGGGTGCAGAACCGCATGGGCTATAACTGGACCTCCGACCAAGTGGACGAGCGCCTGACGCGCCGCGTGCTGGAGTCCTACGAGCGGGCCCGCAAGGTCGCCGAACTGCACAAGGTCGGCCTGCGCCTGGCCACCTGCATGATCGGGGTCGAGCGCGTGGCCTACTTCGACCAGGTGCGCGGCATCTACGCCTGAACCGGGGCAGGCGCTGCCGGCTCCAGATCCCGGAAGAATCCAACCGATCTAGTCGTCGAAAGAGGCGGGCCCGCCTCCACCCGAAACATGCATGCACCTCGCTCCGGCAAGGCCCAGGGAGTCGCCCTGGGCGCCTTGGCGCTGCTCATCCTGGGCGGCGTGGCCTTTCTGTTCCTGCAAAGTCCTGACGCGTCCAAGCCGGGGCCCGGCCCGGACCCGGTCACGCAGCCCTCTGATCCTGTCTCCCGCGGGCAGTTGACGCAGGATCCCGGACACGTGCGGGACCCTGGACAACAGCCGGGGCGCGTTGAGGTCGAGTCCATCCCGGAGCAGGCGACGCCATTCTTGCTGGGCCTTGGTGCGCCGGTCAGCGGCCGGGTGGTGAATGAATCCGGTCGCGGCGTGCCAGGTGCGAAGGTGTGGATCACCGAACGCTTCAAGTTCGGCCAAGCGGTGCCGCGGGTGCCGCCAACCGAGGATCCGCGCTTCTTCCAGGTTACCGACGCGCAGGGCGGCTTCCGCCTCGACCGGCTCGAGGCCGGTCGCGATCTCGACCTGTGGGCCTGGCATCCGGATTACGCGGCGCGCGCCGGCCTTGCCTTCGCCGCGCTGGCCGTGGAGCCGCAGATTCTGCCGCCGATCGTGCTCGCGGAGGGCGCGGTGATCCGCGGCGCGGTGCAGGACAAGGGCGGCAACCCGGTGTTCGCGCAGGTCGAACTCGGTCTGCAGGACCGCACCCAATTCCGCACCGGCACTCCCGAGGAGCAGCGCGACCAGGATCTGCGGCTCGGCAAGTTGCGCGCGATCCCGACCGACGACCGCGGCCTCTTCGAGTTCCGCAACGTGGCCGAGGGCGCGATCTGGTCGCTGCGGGCCAGCGCCGAAGGCTACGCCACCGCGGAGATCCAGGCTCTGTTGGTGCAGCCCGATCACACGCTGCCCGACCAGGTCCTCGTGATGGATTCCGAGCACGTGCTGTCCGGGATCGTCTTGAGCGATGAGCGCGTGCCGGTGGCTGGTGCGGTGATCACGGTCTCGCGCACCCAACCGCGCCCGGTCTTCAGCACCACCGGGCGCAGCAACCAGGACGGCTCGTTCACGATCCGCGGCCTTCCGCAGGGCATCTACGGCATGGCGGGCCAGGCACCGGGATTCGGCAACGGCCGCGTGCCGCGCACCGAGACCGACACCGCGCCGGTCGAGATCGTGCTGCCCAAACTGGGCGGCGTCAGCGGCCGCGTCACCGACAGCGGCGGACGGCCGGTGCTGCAGTTCTCCCTCGAATTGATGCGCACGCGCCGCAACACCGCCCAATACGCACCGGCCGAGTTCTCGTGGCAAGTCGAAGACCCGGACGGCAACTACAAACTCGAAGGCCTCGATCCGGGCACCTACGTGCTGCTGGTGCGAGCCGACTCTCACTCGCCGACCTACTCGCCGGGCTTCCACGTCCAACGCGACGTGGTGCTGGGCATGGACATCCAACTGCGCCTCGGCGGCTCGGTGAGCGGGCTGGTGACCGACGCACAGGGCGCGCCGCTCGCGGGCGCGCGCGTCTCGCTGCACGGGCTCGGCTTCGTGCCTGCCTCCGGCAACGGCTTCTTCGGAGTGGATTCCACCGACCCGGACAACGTCCCGCAGACCGGCGCGATCAGCGGATCGGACGGGCGCTTCACCGTGCAGAATGCAGTGCCCGGGGAACTCAAACTTTACGTGGAGCACGGCAAGCACCTGCCGGAGATGATCCCCGTGACGATCAAGGAAGGCGGCGGCAGCGACGCGGGCCGCATCGCGCTGCAGGCCGGCGGGGTCGTGTTCGGCTCCGCGACCGACGCGGCGGGACAGCCCATGAGCGGCGGCACCGTGACGCTGACCTCTCTTGCCGGCTCCGACCTCTTCCTCTCGGCGCTGCTCGACGCGCGCGGCCGCTTCCGTTTCGAAGGCCTGCGCGCCGGCGACTACGAGATCCTGTCCTTCCCGGGCGGCGGGAACGAGATCTTCTTCCCCAACGAGGCCGACAAGCAGCGCATCTACGTGTCGGAAGGCCGCGAACTCGAAGTCAGCCTTAAATCCACGACTCCGCGTTGATCCGTCGGCGGGAAAGGCCCCAGCGGCCGCGGCGGCGCGCCCGTACGCTGGACGGAATACCCCGCCATGACGCGACTCTCCCGAACCCTTCTCACCGCAAGCGCCGCGGCTGCCCTCGGCCTGCTGCCGGCCGCCGCCTCCGCCCAAGGCCTCACCGCCGACCATTTCCGCGAGCAGGACGTGCGCGCGCACATCGCCTACCTCGCGAGCGATGAACTCGAAGGCCGCGAATCGGGCGAGCACGGCGGCTATCTCGGCGAAATGTACGTCGAGGCGCATTTCCGGCGGCTGGGCTTGCAGCCCTTGCCCGGCCAGACCGCCTTGCGGCTGCCGTTCACGCTGAAGGATCATCCGGGCAAGACCTTCTACAACGTCGTGGCGGTGCTGCCGGGAAGGGATCCGGCGCTGCGGGACAAGTACCTCGCGATCGGCGGCCACATGGACCACGCCGGCATCGGCGGTCCCGGAGCGATGGGCGCGCCGGGCGAGATCCACAACGGCGCCGACGACAACGCCTCCGGCACCGCCGGGGTGCTGGAACTGGCCGAGTGGTATGCGGAACACCCGCCGCGGCACTCGCTGATCTTGATGGGCTTCACGGCCGAAGAACGCGGCTTGCTCGGAAGCAAGTATCTGGTGGATGAAAAAGTCGTGCCGGTGCACGCGATCGAGGCGATGATCAATCTCGACATGATCGGCCGGAGCAACGGCTATTGCTTCATCGGCGGCCTCGGAACCGCCGAAGAATTCCACCCGCTTCTCGATCCATTGTTCGACGCGGTGGAAGACTGCTCGCTCGAATTCAGCGACTTCGGCGAGGCGCCCAGCGACAACACCTCCTTCTATCACGGGGGGGTGCCCGCGCTGTTCTTCTTCACCCACATTCATGCCGATTATCACCTGCCCGGCGACGATGCCGAGAAGATTGACTACGCCGGTCACGTTTGGATCCTGAATTTGGTGCGCGAAGTCGTGGATACCCTCGATCGAGCCCCGAACCTGACGTTCCGCCAATGCGACGGGATGGGCATGCCGGCAGACTTCATGCAACGCATGCAAAGCCATTTCACCGTCATCTCGGAACGCCGGAACAGCCGGGGCTCGCTGGGCCTCTCGCTGGAGGAAGCCATCGGCGGCATGCGCATCACCGCGGTGAAGTCAGGCAGCGCCGGCGAGGCTGTGGGAGTGGCGCTCGAGGATCTTCTGAAGTCCGTGAACGGACGCGAGACTCGCACCGCGAAAGACGTGCGCCGCGCGCTGGGCGGCGCAGAAAAGGGCGAGGCCGTGACAGTGGTGCTCGAACGCGACGGCTTGACCATCAATCTCCAGGCCATTCTGAAATAGACCGGTCGCCTGCCGGCTCCGACTCCGGCACCGTGAAGGTGCGGACCGGAAGCGGATCCGGCAGCGGAAAGGTCAGCAGGTGCGGCGGCAGCGCGATCTCGATGCTCTCGCCCGCCGCCAGCCCGCGCAGGTGCGCGCGCTGGAGAATTCCGTCGCCGCGGTCCGCGCGGAAGGGTGCGCGACGGAATGCGATTTCGCTGGTGCGGCGCCAGCGCGCCGCGTCGAGCGGCACCGTGGTGCGCACTTCGACCGCCGCCCAGCCCGGACCCCACACGAGGCGCGGCGGGCTCTCCCACGGCTGCGCGAGCAGCGTCAGCCGGCCGGATGCGTCGGCGCGCAGCCGCCGCCCGCCCCACACCGGGAGTTCCAGGCTGCCGTCAGCACCCGGCGCGGCCCCCCCCTCCGGCATCGGCTCAGAGGCCGCCGCACGTTCGCGCAGCCAGGGATCGAAGACGCGGATTCGCTCCGCTCCGGCTTCGCGGCACGACAGCCACAGTTCGACGCGCTCGGGCCGCCACAGCGCGCGCTGGAGGCCGCGCAGGGGCGCAGGCTCCTGACGCCCGCCGGCTGTCGCAAGCACCGCCAGCGCGGCGACCGCAAAGCCGCTCATCAGCCCACGCATCCGCCGTAGGATAATGTTGCGCGGCATGCGACTCGGACTCGGACTCGCGTTGTT
>Ga0247727_10000848_pt1 | contig 74364 bp, 51 predicted proteins | sample WisWelCaveWW1625_FD_202498 | JGI IMG/M metagenome (GOLD analysis project Ga0247727, IMG submission 202498) | Biofilm microbial communities from Wishing Well Cave, Virginia, United States - WW16-25 | ecosystem: Environmental > Aquatic > Deep subsurface > Groundwater > Cave microbial mat | place...
CGCGGGGATGTCGACCGGCGCCGGGATCGGGACGATCAGGTCGGGCTCGCCGATCTGCCAGCCCGTCTTCCACTCGCGCGGCGGCGGCGCGTCCTTCGGGTCGCCCTCGGCTCGATCCGACTGCAGCCACTTGAGCAGGTCGAGCTTCTCGTCGTGCGTGAGCGCGATGTCGTTCTTGAACGGACCCGACGCCTCGGTGGCGAACCACGGCGGCATGCGGCGATCGGTGACGGCGCGGCGGATCTCCGCCGCGCGGCCGGCCACGTCGTCCGCGCTGAGCAGCACGAACGGTCCCGGTCCGCCTTCGTGGTGGCAACCCTGGCACTTCGCCTGGACGATCCGCTCGACCTGGCCGTGCCAGGTGAGCTCGGCGCCCTTCGGCTCCGACGGCGGCTTCACGTCGAACTCGGAGGTGAGGCAGCCCGGCGCCGTCATCGCCGGGTCGGCCACCGGCTTCCTTGCGAGCAGCGCCTCGAGCGCCTCCTTCAAGTACTCGCGCGTCGCCTTCTCCCGCGAGGCGCCGCGCCCGATCTGGTCGTCGACCGCCCCGCGGTAGCGCAGCTTGCGCTCGCCGTCGAGCACGAAGACGTCGGCGGTCGTGCGCACTTTCAGGTGCCAGCCGAAGCGGCCCTCGTGCTCGCGCGCGTAGCGGCCGGCGAAGCCGTACTCCTTCGCCTCGCCGCGGCAGGCGTCGATCGAGTCGTGCTTGCCGAGGTTGACGTAGAGGAAGGCGACGCCGCGCGGCGCGAAGGCCTTCTCGATCTCGGCGAGCCGCAGCCCGTAGAGCTTGCAGACCGGGCAGCCGACGTCGCGCACCACGACCACGAGCGCCTTCCGGTCGGCGTAATCGGAGAGCCGCCCGCTCGCGCCGTCGAGGTCGGTGAAGACGAGGTCGTCGATCCGCTCGCCGATCCGCCAATCCTGCGGCGAGAGCGGCTGCGGGTACTCGGCGAGCGCCTGGTCGTCGGGCGGCGACTGCCGCGACGCGGAGGCGACCGACCCGAACACGAGCACGAGTGGTGCGACGCGGAGGCTCATCGGCGCTGAAGATATCGTCCGCGTGCCGTCCGGGGGTTTCGTCGATCAGCCGCCGTCCCGCGCGTGGCCGAGGAGCCAATCGACGGCGTGAGCGAGGCGGTGCGTCACGACGAGCGTGTGGCCGAAGTCGGGCACCCGCTCGACGGTGAGATCGAGCCCGGCGGCGATCGCCGGCTCGAGCCCCGACAGGAGCCGTTCCGCCGGCACGAGATGGTCCCTCTCCGCGACGATCACGAGCGTCGGCGCGATCCGCTCGGCGCCCGCCGGACTCCCGCCCGCGATGCAGCAGACGGCGGCGAGGAGCTCGACGCGCGCGCCCGCGAAGAAGGCGGCCGCGCCCGCTCCCATCGAATGGCCGAGCACGTAGATCCGCCGCCGGTCGACCGCGTACTCGAGCGAGATGGAATCGACGAGCGTGTCGAGGTTTCGTGGATGGGCCGCGAGCGCCGTCGTCTGCGGCGAGGCGACCAGGAAGCCGCGCTCCTCGGCGAGGCGGCGGATCGCGCCGGCGCCGTAGCCGTCCATGAACATGTTCTCGTCGCCGCCGGCGCCGTGCAGCACGACGACGAGCGGCGCGGGAGCGGCATCGGGAGCGCACAGTCGCGCTGGCGCGAAGATCCTCATTGGCACCTCGTGGCGGCCGAGCACGAGCACGCGCCAGAGATCGCCGGGCCGGCGGGAGTAAGGGTCCTCGCCGCGCCCGATCGTGCTCGCCTCGGCCGCAACGTCGCGCAGCAGCTCGAGCGGGTCGACGAGGAACTGCGCGGACGAGTTCGGCGACGGCTCGTCGTCGAGCAGCGCGAGCCGGGCGCGGACCGTGGCAAGCGCCTGCACGAGCGCCGGCGTCGACGCGGCCGCGCGCTTCAGCGTCGCTTCGATCGCGGCACGCTGCTGCGCGAGCGGCCGCCTCACCGCCGCGAAACGGGCGACCTCGAGCGGCTCGTGGCCTCTCGCCTCGACTTCGACGCGCCACGTCCCGAGCCTGTCGCCGAGCAACGCGTGCGCGACCGATGCTCGGCCGACTCCGTCGGCGTCGACCGCGAGCGGCAGGTCGGACGGGTCGTTCGTCGTCGCTGGCGCAACGAGACGCAGCGAGGCGACGAGGTCTATCGGGAGCTTGAGGTCGAGCGGATAGAGCGGCGCGACCACGACTTCGAGCGCGGCGGTGCTCCCGGCTGCGGGCGCCTCGCCCCCGGTGAGCAGCAGCGCCGCCGGGAGATCGCGCGCTCGCAGCGAGAGGAGCCAGCGCCGGACGGGGTCGCCTGCGGCCTCGTCGATCGAGGCCGTCAGCCCGTCGAGGATCCGGCACGAGCTGGCGAAGGTCCCGCCGAAGAAAGCGAGCGAGGCGCGATCGAACTCCGCGTTGAGGCGCAAAGCGTCGCGCTCGAGGAGGCCGGGATGGCGGAGCATTGCCTGCTCGAACCGGTGGTAGCTGCGCGCGAGGTCGGAGCGCGTCGCGGTCGAGCCGGCCTGAGTCGGTCCGGCGGTCGTGGCGGCCGCGAGCGCGACGGCGGCCGCGAGCGCGGCCGGAAGCCTCACGCCGCCCCTCCGAGCAGGTGGCGGAGCGCCGCGTCGAGCGTCGGCCACCGGAATGGAAAGCCCGAATCGCGGAGCCGCTTCGGCGCGACGCGCTGCGAGGAGAGCAGCAGCTCGTCCGCGAGCTCGCCGAAGACGAGCCGCGCCGCGACCGCCGGCATCGGGAGGATCGTCGGCCGGCCGACCACGCGGCCGAGCGTCTTCGTGAACTCCCGGTTCGTCACCGGTTCCGGCGCGACGGCATTCACCGGCCCGCGCAGAGCTTCCGCCTTCAGCACATGGACGATCGCACCGATCAGATCCTCGAGCGCGATCCAGCTCATCCACTGCCGGCCGCTCCCGACGACGCCCCCGACTCCCATCCGGAAGGGCCGCACCATCCGCGCGAGCCCGCCTCCCGTCGCCGAGAGGACGAAGCCGATCCGCAGACGGACCACGCGGATCCCACGATCGATCGCAGGGCGCGTCGCCCCCTCCCAGTCGCGGCAGAGCTCGGCCAGGAAGCCGGGCCCGAGCGAACTCTCCTCGTCGAGCGGCGCGTCCCCTCGGCTGCCGTAGAAGCCGATCGCCGATGCGCAGACCAGGACCCTCGGCGGCGAACTCTGCCGCGCGAGCGCCTCGCAGAGCAGGCGCGTCCCCTTCACCCGGCTGTCGCGGATCCGCGCCTTCTTCTCGGCGGTCCAGCGACCCGACGCGATGCCCTCGCCCGCCAGGTGGACGACGCCATCCAACGAGGAGAGGCGGCGCTCGTCGATCTCGTTTCTCTCCGGCCGCCAGGAGACGTCGTGCTCGTCGCCGCCGTCGCGGACGAGCCGACGCACGCTCTCGCCGCCCGACTTCAGCAGCGGCACGAGCGCCGAACCGACCATCCCGCTCGCGCCCGACACGAGGACGTTCATTCGGCGGCCCCTTGCCGGGCCAGTGTAGTCGGAATTCGTCGGCGCGATTCCTCCCGGTCGGTCAACGCCTCTTCGCTTCGTCGTGCACGCGCTTCAAGTCAGCGGGAATCCGCCCCTTCTCGAGCAGCCGGCCGTAATCCTCGTCCGACAGCATCGACGCCACCCACTCGAGGACTTCGCGGTTGCCGTTCTGCAGATCGGGAGAGAAGGCGCTGCCGCCCTGCCAGAGGTTGACGCCATTGCGGTCGAACGTCTCGAGCAGCGATTCCCTCGTCCACGATTCCTTTCGTCGCCCAAAGAGCATTCCAATCGTGCTCCACATCAAAGTCGAGTAGAGCCTGTCGTCGCCGAAAGGTCGTCGCGCCTGCACGTCCGGGTTGCGTCGAAGCAACGCTTCGACGTCCGACATGACGGCCTCGTAGACTTCCTGTGCAAGTTCAACGGGAGCGTATTGCGCGTGCGTGATGGCCGTTGATCTCTCGTCCGGAGTGCCGCGTGTCGCGAGCTCGAACAGCGCCTTGGCACACTGCGGGTCCTCGGCGTTCCTGCCAAGTGCGATCGTGCATCCAACGATCGCCGGATAGCTGTAGTGGTCGTCGGAATCGAGGTGCGCGATGGCGACTCGTTTCGCCCATCCTGCGTCCCTCAAGCCGAGCGCCGACCACCCCTGGATGAGCACCGCCTGCTGCTGATCCGGCGTTGCAAGCGCGTCGAGCTGGTGCATCTCGGTCGCCACTTGATCGATCGGCGCGAGGTATCCGAACTGGAACGTGATGAATCCGGCGATCTGCCGTTGGTTGCCCTCCCGTTCGCGGGCAAGCTTGTCGCGCTCTTTCTTGAGCCGGTCACGCTCGGGATCGGCAAGACCTGAATCCGCGAGCTTCTCGTCGAGGAGCGCAATCTTCGCGTCAAGCGGACTGGGAAAGCGGCCTGCAAGGATCTGCTCGACGTCGTGCCGGCCCTCGACCCAAAGCGACTGGATGCCGCGCTCGTCGAGCACCTGCTTGTAGTAGGCGAGCGCCTCGTCGATCGTTCCGTACTTGCAGCCGAGCGGTCCCGGCTTGCCGATCGCGGCGGGATCGAGTTCGAGCAGGATGCGCAGCTTCATCATCGCCATGAAGTCGGCGACGTAGCGGAAGTTCGCGGCCCACGGCGTTCCCGGAGCCCCGGTGCGCCGCTCGGCGTCATGGTCCTGGTTGAAGCGCGAGACGTACTCCAGGTGGTCCCGCGTGAATCCAACTCTTCCCCGCAGCCCTGAAACAGTCGCGATCGCGCAGGTCACGGCCTTGCGTTCGCACTTGCCGCGCAGCGGTGGCCTGAGCGCGAGATCGACGACACGCCGTGCGGCTTCGGGATCGACGCTCACCGTGGTCACGGCGAGGAGGTCCTGGATGAGCTGCGCTCGTGCTCTCTCGCGCTCGGCAGCTTCTTCGGGCCAGAACGAGGGAGTGTGAAGCGCCCCGAAAAGCAGGTAGCCCACGGTCGGCCACCACAGCCGCACCGGCACCGGCTGACCGGCGAGTTGCTCGACCCTCGAAACGAAGGCCGCGACCTCCGGTTCCTCGCGAGCTTCGGGGAGCTCGCGAAGTCGATCGGAGTAGATGACTTCGACGAGGTCGTCGGTCGTGATCGGGCGGCCGCGCTTCGCTGCGTCGTCGCGGACCGCTTGGAACGCCTCGTGTCCCTTCCACGAGAGGAGCATCTCCGCGAGCGTCTCCGCGCTCGGCGGAGCGTCGCGCACGTCGCGCTGATCGTCCTTCGGCAATCCAGCGATCACTTCGTCGAGGAGCTCCTGTTCGGCGGACGCGTCGCCCTTCTCGATCCGAATCCCGAGTTCGGCGATCCTGATGTGCTCGCGTGCGAGTTGGCGGACGCCGACGAGGATTGAGTGATGGAACTCCGCCCGCTGTTCCGCCACCACCGGTTCGCGCCGGACCTCCTGCGTGAAGCTCGTCGCATTGATGACCGAGTGAGTGATCGACCAGAAAGCGATCAACGAACGCAACATGCCTTGTCCCCCTGGATTGGAGGGCTCCGCGGTCGTGAGCGAAACACCCACAGCCGCGGAGCCATCGCGGTCTCGTGCTCAGAAACCGTCCGTTGCGTGCTTCACTTGGTCGGGTCCGGCGGCGGCGGATCGCCCTTCGGCGAGTCGTCACAAGGGCCAAGCGTGTACTGGAAGTACTTTCCCTGCTCCACCTGGCTCTCCAGCTCACACGTCCACGACCCGAACGTGAACCCCAAGAAACGGACGGGCGGATCGCACTTACGAGTGATGAGGTACCCCGCGAGCTCCGTGGTGCCGAGGACTCGCCGATCGCCCTTGATGAGCTCGTCGTGCGGCGGGATGTAGGTCCCGACGAGGCAGCACGGCGTCGTGTCCGCTCCTCCGGAAATGATGGCACCGGCGCTCGATCCAAAACTCACGCCTCCGCCGCCACAGATCACGCCCATCTGGCAGCTGAATTCGGCCTTCACGTTCTTCACGTCCACGTTGCACGGACCCGTCGGTGAAGTGCCGCCCGAGCCGCCGCCAGTGCCACCGCCGACGCCGACTCCAAGCGCCACCACCGCGGCGAGCACGCCGTCCCTGCCGACTCGCGTCATCGCTGCGAAATCCATGTGCGTATCTCCTCTCGCGGGCGCCGCCCATCGGCGCTCCGCGGCCAGGAGTCGACCGCCGATCCGAGTGGTGACACGAATCCCGGATCAGGAATCCCGCCGGCGCGGCTCGCTAACGTCGCGAATCCGATGCGCCCTCCGCCCGACCCGCGTCCCTACTACAAGTCGCTGGCGCCGCTCGTGATCTGGCAGCAGGTGGCGCGGCCGGTCGACTGGGCGGGCGTCTTCGGGCGCAGGGCGCCGCTCTCCCTCGAGATCGGGACCGGGAACGGCGAGTTCCTCTCGCGGGCCGCGGCCGACCGTCCGGAGGAAGACTTCGTCGGCGTCGAGCTGCGCTGGGCGAGCGTGAAACGGGCGCTCCGAAACCTGGCGAAGGCGCGAGCGAACAACGTCCGCCTCGTCATGGAGGACGCGCGGCCGGCCCTCGAGCGGCTCTTCCCCCCCCGCTCCCTCGAGCGCGTCTACCTCCTCTTCCCCTGCCCGTGGCGCAAGGAGAAGCACGAGCACCACCGGCTCCTCCATCGCCCCTTCCTTGAATTGCTGAACCATCGGCTGGTCGACGGCGGCGAGGCGCTGCTCGTGACCGACTGGACTCCGTTCGTCGAGTGGACGCTCGCGCAGCTCGAAGGCACCGGACTGCGCGCCGAGGCATCGCTCGTCGAGCCGCGCTTCGACACCAAGTACGAGCGCAAGTGGTCGGCCCTCGGCCAGCAGCGCTTCCACGAGGTCCGCCTCATCAAGGTCGAGCACCGGGCCGCGCCGGTTCCAGAGGACGTCGCCATGAATCCGCCTCATCTCCCGGCCTTCGATCCCGACCGCTTCGTCGCCGAGGACGAGATCGGCCCGATCACGGTCAGCTTCAAGGAAGTGGTGCGCGACCGCGAGCGCGGCGTCGTGCTGGTCCGGACGGTCGTGGTCGAGGAGCCGCTCACGCAGCACTTCTGGATCTCGATCGCGCGCGCGGCCGACGGGAGCTGGTGGATCGTGCCGGCTCGCGGCTGCCAGTTCGTCCCGACCGCGGGCGCGCAGCGCGCCCTCGACCGGGTCGCCGAGTGCGCCCGCGCGGCGGCCGCCGCGACCGGGCGCTGATCGGCGCGCGATGTCCGGCGACGAGCCGCTCTTCGGCGCTCTCGAGACGGGCGGGACCTCGACCCGCGTCGCGGTCGCGACGAGCGCCGCCGCCGGCCGCGCCGCCGCCGGAGGCGCCGATCGGCGGTTCGTCGCGCGCGACGCCTTCCCGACCACGACGCCCGAGGAGACGGTCGCGCGCGCGGCGGCGTTCTTCGCGCGACGGCGGATCGCCGCGCTCGGCGTCGCGGCCTTCGGGCCGATCGACCTCGAGCCCGGCTCGCCGCGCCACGGCGCGCTGCTCTCGACGCCCAAGCCCGGCTGGTCGCGCTTCCCGCTGCGCGAGCGGCTCGCCGGCCTGCTCGACGTCGCGGTCCACGTCGAGACCGACGTCAATGCCGCGGCGCTCGCCGAGCAGGGCGCGGCGCTCGCCGCCGGAATCGACGCGCCGACGCTCGCCTACGTCACCGTCGGCACCGGCATCGGCGTCGGGCTCGCGCTCGGTGGGCGAGCGCACCACGGCGCGCTTCATCCCGAGGCCGGCCACCTCTTCGTGCGGCGCGCCGCCGGCGACGCCTTCGCAGGCCTCTGCCCGTTCCACCACGACTGCCTCGAAGGGCTGGCGAGCGGGCCGGCGATCGCGGCACGCGCCGGCGCCGACCCTTCAAAGCTCCCGCCGACTCATGACGCGTGGCGCATCGAGGCCGACTACCTCGCGCAGCTCGCCGTGGCGATCGTCGGACTCCTCGCGCCGCAACAGATCGTCCTGGGCGGCGGCGTGATGAGCGCGCCGCGGCTGCTCGACGCCGTTCGAGTGCGCGCCGTCGAGCTCTTGAACGGCTACTCGCCGCTCCTCGATGCAAACTCAGGGGCGACCGCCGCCGCGCTGCTCGTCGCGCCGCGCCTCGGAGCCGACTCGGCGCTGATCGGGGCGCTCGAGCTCGCCGTGCCGGCAGACCCACTTCCAGACTCACTTCTCTGAAGCGCGGGCGATCGCTCGACGGACCTCGTCCCAGAAGGCGCGCCACTCGCTTTCCTCGCGGACGCCCGAGAAGTCCGGGCCGCCCAGCCAGCCTCGCAGCGCGGCCATCGCGTCGGCGCACTCCTTCGCGCTTCCGGTCTCGATCTGCTCGCTCCGGAGCACCAGCTCGCCCTCGAGCCAGGCGCGCCCGAGCTCGAGCCATCGCCGGTGTCCCGCGGCGTCGATCGTCGCGGCGTCCTCGCCGCGACCGCCCGCGGCGAGCGCGGCGCACCGCGCCGCGTCGGCGCGGTGGCCGGCGGAGAGGTCCTCGCAGAGCCTGCCGTCGAGCGCGAACGCCTTCTCGTAGAAGCCGGCGGCGGCGGCGAAGAGCCCCTTCGCGCCGCACAGCCGTGCGAGGTCGAGGCACTCGTTCACGTCGGCCGGCGCGCTGGCGCCGCGCAGGAAGGCGGGAAGCCGCGGCTCGAGCGCGACCAGCCGCTCCGCCTCGCGCACCCACCGCGCCGAGGGCTCGCTCCACCCGGGAGTCTTCGCGCCGAGCTCGTGGCAGCGAAGCAACGCATCGCGCGACTCGTCGAGGCGGCCGCGCTCCCGCTGCGCGAAGCCGAGCTGCAAGAAGGCGAGCGGATCGTTCGGGTCGAGGCGGATCGCCGCGAGGAGCTCCTCCACGGCGGCTCCGCGGTTGCCGCTCTGCCGCAGCGCCGTGCCGAGGTTTCGATGGCCGAGCGCCAGGTTCGGCTCGAGCCGCACCGACTCGCGATAGGCCGCGACGGCCGCGTCGAGCTCCCACGCCAGCATCCGAAGGTCGCCGAGATCGTTCCAGGCGTTAGACTGCTCGGGATCGAGTCGGATCGCCCCCTCGATCGCCGCCCTCCCTCCCTCGAGGTCGCCGCCGCGGGCGAGCAGCGCGCCGCGCACGTCCTGCGCGAGCGCGGAGGGGCGGCCGGGATCGAGCGCGATGGCGCGCTCCGCCTCGCGCATCGCCTCGTCAAGTTCGCCGGCCCGCTGGAGCGCGAGAGCGAGGTCGGAGCGCGCGTTCACGAGCTCGGAGGCCGACAGCGGATCGCGCGGACGCGGATTGCCCTCGATCGCGCGCCGCAGCGTTGCCGCCGCTTCGACCGGGCGGCCGAGGTTCACCAGCGCGAGTCCCTGCACGAGGCGCGCGTGCGCAAGCGTCGCGTCGAGCGCGAGCGCCTTCTCGCACTGCTCGTTCGCCTCGGACCAGCGGCCGGCGCCCGCGAACGCGAAGGCGCAGTTCATGCGCGACAGCGCGTCGTCGGGTCGGAGCGCCATCGCGCGCTCGAAACTCTCGACCGTCTCGGCCACGCGACCGCAGTTGACGAAGAGCAGTCCGGAGAGGCGCCAGGCGTTCCACGAGTCCGGCCGGAGCGCGACGGCGGCCGTCGCGTGCCGCAACCCCTCCTCCATCTGCGGCGGCCGCGCGCGATAGAGAGCGTCGGCGAGCGCCATCCGGAGGCTGAAGTCGCCGGGGTGCGCGCGGACCGACTTCTCCCCCGCCCGGATGGCCGCTTCGAGCATCGCCGGATCCTCGTCCCCGCGAAGCGAGAGCGCGTAGACGAGCTCGACGAGCGACTCGACCGGGGAGGCATCGACGTCGACCGAGTCGGCGAGCGCGCGGACGTCGGCGGAGCTCTTCGCGCCGCGCAGCCGTTCGCGCCACGGGTCGGGATCGGCGGAGTGCGCAATGGCCCGCAGCCGCGGCGCGAGCTCGCGGTCGAGCATCGCCCAGTAGTCGAGCGCCGTCGCCAGCACGCTCGCGATGGAGCTCGTCCGCACCGCGGCCGCCGCCTCGTCGACGCTGCGCGCGCGCACGTCGATGCCGTAATCGCCAAAGGCCCGCTCGAAATCCTCGCGCGTCGTCGATCCAGGGTCGAGCTCGGTCCCGCGGATGTCCTCGAGCCGCGCCACCATGGCTCGATCGTTCCGCTCGCTTCGTGCGACGGCTTCCACGGCCGCCGCCTCCCGCTCGACTTGAGCGCGCAGCGTCTCGGCACGATCGCGCGTCTCGGCGTCGATCTCGAGCGTCGCCGCCAGCGTCGCGGCGCTCTTCGCGGCGGCGAGCGCCTCCTGCCACGGCGCCGTCTCGCCGACCTGCGCCGCGCTCGCCGCCGCGTGGAGCTCGTGGACCCGGTCGAGCGCCGATCGTGCGCTCTGCTGGGCGGACTGCCGCCGATCGGCGTCGCGGCGCTGGACCCACCATCCGCCCCCGCCGGCGATCACCGCGAGGCCGAGCGCGCAGACGGCGAGCAGGAGGCCACGGGCGCGGGCGCGCGCGTTGGCCGCGGCGAGTGCCGCTCGCTGCGCGCGGTCGGCCACGGACGCGAGATGGGCGGTCATGCGCGACGCGACGACCTCGGCGCTGCGCGGGCGCGCGGCCGGCGCCGGCCGCATGCAGTCCTTGGCGAGCTCGATCAGCTCGCGATCGACCCCGCAGCGATCCAGTCGGGCGTGGGCGTCCGCGAGATCGGCGTGCGCCGCCTTGTCGAGCAGCTCCTCGGGCGGCCCGACGTAGGGCGGCTGTCCCGTCACGATCTCGCAGAGGATCGCGCCCAGCGAGAAGACGTCGCCCCGCTCGTCGAGCCGATCGACGAAACCCTGCGCCTGTTCGGGCGGCATGTAGGCCGGCGTCCCGAGCACCGAGCCGGCGAGCGAGTGCGAGCCGGTGTCGGTCGAGCGGATGGTGGCGATCACGCTGCGATTGCTGTCGGCCACCCGCTTCTCGTCGGCGACGCCGCCCTGGCCGAGGACCTTGGCGAGCCCCCAGTCGACGACCTGCACCTCGCCGAACGCTCCCACCATGATGTTGGAGGGCTTGAGGTCGCGGTGGATGACGCCGCGGCTGTGCGCGTAGGCGAGCGTGAGGCAGGTCGCCTCGAACACCGAGAGGAGCCGGTGGCGATCGGCGGCGGCCTCCGACTTCGCCAGCAGCAGCGCCGCGAGCGTGCGGCCCTTCACGAGCTTCATGGCGAAGAACGGCCGCTGGCTCTCGTCGACCCCGAGCTCGTAGACGGGCACGATGCCCGGGTGCTGGAGCTGGCCGCCGATCTGCGCCTCCTCGACGAAGCGCTGCACGACCTCCGGGCGCTTGACGTGCTCGTCGCGCAGGACCTTCATCGCGACGTCGCGGCCGAGCTCGACGTCGTGGCCCTTCAGCACGACGCCCATTCCCCCGCGCGCGAGCTCGCCGACGACGCGGTAGCGCCCCGTCTGGTGGAGCTGCTGCAGCGGCTTGACGATCGGCGCGGGGCCTTCCGCGGCCGGCTCGCGCAGGTGGACCCGGGAGGCTCCGCTCCCGATCAGGCCGAGGAGGTCGACGGGCGGCGGCTTTCGCGGCGCCGGGCCGCCCTGGGGCGCGTCTTCGCGGCGATCGGCGGCGGACTCGCCGGCGGTTCCCATGCGGCCTCCCTGGGGGGGATGCTACAGCCGCAGCTTGCCGAGATTGACCCCGCCGTTGTCGAAGTTCTCGTTCAATCCGCTGAGCGACGAGGCGAGGTCGGAGAGCGTCGAGTCAGGATCGCCGTCGCCGTCGATGTCGAGGTCGCCGTCGCCGAGCGCGCCGGAGATCGCCAGGTCGCAGATGTCGATGACCTCACGCACCGAGAGGCCGATGAGGTCGACGTTGACGCCGTTGTCGAAGATGAGATCGAGGAGCTGGAGGTCGTCGCGCTCCTTGAGGTCGTCGAAGAAGCCGGCCTCGTCCATCGCGACGTTGATCTTGGCGGCGAGCAGCGCGCCGGCGAACTCGCCGGCGGAGCTGTCGGTGGGATCGGTCGCGTCCTCGGTGAGCAGGTCGGGCTTGCCGCCGGCCGGAAGGAAGGCCGTGACGGCCGCCGCGCTCGTGAAGTGCAGCGAGTACTCGTCGTCGCCGTCGGCGCCGTCCTGGTCGCCGAGCGTGATGCCCTCGGGGAAGAGGACGTCGAACCACTCCTCGAGCAGACAACCCGCGTTGTGTCCGTGGCACTCGACGCCCCAGCCGCCTGGCGTGTAGGTGACCATGTCGCCCACGCAGAGGCCGTCCGTGAAGGTGATGGCCACCTGGTTGGAGACGCCTCGGTTCGGCTTGTTGCAGGTCAGGAACTGCGCGTAGACGGTGACGCCGATGATCTCGACGTCGCACGGGATGTCGACCTCGAACGAGAACTCTCCGTTCTCGTCGAAGCGGAAGGGCAGCGTGAAGAACGCCGGGAGGTCGAGGCAGAGCGTCCCGTACTTCGTCGGGGTCGGGCCCTCGCCGGTCGACGCCAGGAAGAGACCCATCTCGCCCGCGGGCCCGTGCAGCGAGACCAAGATCGTCTCGCCGCGCGCCGCGGTCGCCGGCAGTTCGAGGATCTTGTCCGGATCGCCGTCGCAGTCGTCGGCGAACGCACGCGGCGCGGGAAGCAGCAGCGAGCCTGCGAGCAGAATGGAGATCGGACGCACGAGACACCTCCTGGCGATGCTGGATCGACGATGAAGGACGACAGGAACGCCATGGCGTCCCCGGGCAGCGGTGACGGAGGATAGGGAGCTTCCCTCGCCTGTCGAGATGTCGTCGAAAGGCGCGACTGCGGCAATCCGTTCCTGCCGGAAGGACGCCCGCCCGGGTCGCTCGACGCATTCACGCCGCAGCAGGTCCGCTCGTCACCTTCCTCGGCGCCAGTGCCTTGACGGCGCACGCGAAGAAGAGCGCGAAGCCTGCGGCGAAGCCCGAGAGCTCGAAGAGGCCGAGCGCCGGGACCGGCCCCGCGAGCGCCGGCCCGACCAGGACGTAGAGGTCGAGCGCCTGCGCCGCCAGCAGCACGAGCGAGACGCGCAGGAGCGCGGCCGGGCTTCGGCGTACCCGCCACAGCAGCAGGACGACGAACGGAAGGGCGAACCCGAGAACGAGGCTCGACCACGTGAGCACGCGCCAGCCTTCGGTCGTCCGTCGCGCGTAGTAGGCCGCCTCCTCGGGGATGTCGGTGTACCAGATGAGCATGTACTGGCAGTACCAGACATAGACCCAGAGGATCGTGAAGGAGAGCAGGAGCCGGCCGAGGTCGTGCACGTGGTCGAGCGTGACGCGGCCGCGAAGCACGCCGTGGTCGCGGAGCAGGACGACGAGGATCGTCGCCGCCGCGACGCCGCTCACGACCAGGCCGGTCGCGGTGCGCAGCGCGAAGACGCTGCTCGACCAGCGCGCCTCGAGCGACTCGATCCAGTCGACGCTCGCCAGCGACCAGGTGAGCGCGAAGACGGCGACGAATCCGGCCGCGAGCTTCAACCGGCCCGCACGCGAGGCGCCGGACTCGACCGCCGTCCCGAGCCGCCGCCGCACGGCGGCCGCGAAGAGAAGCCAGACGACGAAGCAGCCGACGAGTCGCAGCGCGAAGCCGGTCGCGTTGAGCCAGGCGGCCTTGCGCTCGAGCAGCTCGTCGGGAGGGTGCGCGCGCGCCCACTCGTAGAGCGTCGACAGACCGAACAGCAGGACGAGCCCCGCCGCAGCGGCGAGCGGCAGCGCGCGGCTCATCGCCGCCGGGACCTGGCGCAGCGCGTCGGCCCACCGGGCGCCCGCGAGCTCGAGGAGCGCCAGGAAGAGCACGCCCGCGAGCGACAGCTCCACCAGGGTCACGAACCCGATGAGCCAGCCGGTCCACGCCCGGCGCGGCTCGAAGAGGAATCCGAGCAGCAGGATGGCGCCGGCGGCCGCCGCGACGCGACTGAGACGCCGCGACGCGATCGCTCCGACCGCTTCGTCGGCCGCCTTCATTTCGTCGCTCCGGCCTGCAGCGCGCGCACGTGCAGCACCACCTTCCAGCGATCGTCGCGCGAGAGCTGCGCCGCGTAGGAGGCCATGTTCCCCTGCCCGCGGGTGAGCACGTGGAAGAGGTGGCCGTCGGGCAGAGTGCGCGCGCGATCGGCGAGCAACGACGGCGGCGGAATCATCCCGCGCTCGACCGCGCGGCCGCGGCCCTGGCCATCGCCGCCGTGGCAGACGGCGCAGAAGATCCCGTAGCGCTCGGCGCCGCGTGCGACCGCCGCGGCGTCGCTCGGCGCGAACGGATTGCGAAGCTCCGCGCCAGCCTTCGCCGCCCCCTCCGGCGTCGGCGGATAGGGGCACGGCTCGAACCCGCGCACCGCGACCCCGGCCACGAGCGGCTGCTCGACCATGCCGCCGGGGAGCGCGTCATTCCGGCCGTAGCTCTCCGCCGCGAGCGAGCGCGCCATGTCGGGGAAGAGCTCGAGCCCGCGCCGCTCCGGATCGGCGGCGACGACGGTCCGCAGCCCGAGCAGCAGCGCGACGGCGGCCGCGATGGCGAGGATCGTCCGGCGCAGCTCGCTCATGTCGCGACCTCCTCGGCGGACAGCTCCTCGCGGCAGGCGAGCGCGCCGTGCGCGAGCAGGAGCGCGCGCAGCTCGCCGGCGGCGAGCGTCGCGTCGCGCTCCTGCACGATCAGGACGTAGCGATCGTCGGTCGCGCGCGGCTCGAACGAGCTCGGCGTCGTGCCGGGCAGGAGCCGCGAGCGAAGCAGGAGCGCCGCCGCCGTCGCCAGCCCGGCGACGAGCACGGTCATCTCGAAGGCGACCGGCAGGAACGCCGGCCACGAGGAAAACGGCTTGCCGCCGACGTTCAGCGGCCAGTCGACGGCCGAGGCCCAGTGCTGGAAGGCGAGGCCGAGCGTGAGCCCGACGAAGCCGCCGACGAAGCAGACGATCGGCAGCCGCGAGCGCGGGAGACCGAGCGCCTCCTCGAGCCCGTGCACGGGATGGGGCGTGTGGGCGTCGGCGATCTGAAGCCCGCGCCTCCGGCAGGCTCGCGCGGCGGCGACGAGCTCGTGGCCGTTGTCGAAGGTGGCGACGTGGACGCGGCGGCTCATGCCTGCGCTCCGTGGCGCCACGGCTGGGACGTCGTCGGCAGCACGCCCTTGAGCTCGAATATCGCCAGCATCGGCAGCCAGCGGCAGAAGAGGAGGAAGGCCGAGAGGAAGAGGCCGAAGCTGCCGACGAGCGTCCCGACCTCGACGAGCGTCGGCCGGTAGCCCGACCACGCCGACGGCAGATAGTCGCGTTCGAGAGAGCCCGCGATGATGACGAACCGCTCGAACCACATGCCGACGTTCACGACGAGCGAGAGCAGGAAGACGAGCCGCAGGTCGCCCCGCACTCGGCGGAACCACAGGAGCTGCGGCGCGACGACGTTGCAGCCGACCATGACCCAGTAGGCCCACCCCATCGGGCCGAAGGCGCGGTTCAGGAAGGTGAAGCGCTCGTAGGGGTTGCCCGAGTACCACGCCGTGAAGAGCTCGGTCAGGTAGGCGAGCCCCACGATGCTGCCGGTGAAGACGAGGACGCGGCACATGGCGCCGACGTGCTTCGCCGTGATGTAGTGCTCGAAGCGCATCACTTTCCGCGCGATCAGCATCAGCGTCAGCACCATCGCGAAGCCGGAGAAGATCGCGCCGATCACGAAGTAGGGCGGGAAGATCGTCGCGTGCCAGCCGGGCACGACCGACGTGGCGAAGTCGGTGCTCACGACGCTGTGCACCGAGACGACGAGCGGCGTCGCCAGCGCGGCGAGCAGCACGCACGCCACCTCGTGGCGCGCCCACGTCCGCGCCGAACCGTTCCAGCCGAGGCTCAGGAGCCCGAAGACCCGGCGGCGAAGACCCGCCGCTCGGTCGCGCAGCGTGGCGAGGTCTGGGATCAGGCCGACGTACCAGAAGACGAGCGAGATCGTGAAGTAGGTCCCGATGGCGAAGACGTCCCACAGGAGCGGCGATCGGAAGTTCACCCACAGCGAGCCGCGCGCGTTCGGATAGGGGAAGACCCAGAAGGCGAGCCACGGCCGCCCCATGTGGATCACGGGGAAGAGGCCGGCGCAGATGACCGCGAAGATCGTCATCGCCTCGGCCGAGCGGTTGATCGAGGTGCGCCACTTCTGACGCAGCAGGAGCAGCACGGCGGAGATGAGCGTGCCGGCGTGGCCGATGCCGACCCAGAAGACGAAGTTGGTGATGTCGAACGCCCAGCCGACGGTCCGGTTGAGCCCCCACGTCCCGATGCCGGTCGCGATCTGGTAGGCGACGCAGAGGACGCCGAGCAGCAGCGCGCTCGACGACGCGGCGAAGGCGCCGTACCAGAGCCGCGTCGGCCCGCGCTCGATCGGCGCGCAGACGTCGCGCGTCACCTGCGCGATCGTCTTTCCGCCGCCGATCAGCGGCTCGTGGTCCACGGTCGGCACGGTCGGCACCGGCGGCATCGGCGGCACCTGCGACGCGGACGGCCGCGGCACGGCGAGCTCAGGAACCATCGCGCGGCTCCGCTGCGTCGAACACCGCGGCGAGGTAGCGCACGGCCGGCTTCACGTTCAGCTCCTCGAGCACGCCGTAGCCGCGACCGCTGCGCGCGAGCCGGCTCACGCGGCTGTTCGGGTCGCCGAGGTCGCCGAAGACGATCGCCTGCGCCGGGCAGCTCTGCTGGCAGGCGGGCTGCACGTCGCCGTCGGCGAGCGCGCGGCCTTCTTCACGCGCGCGAAGCTTCGCCTCGAGGATGCGTTGCACGCAGAAGCTGCACTTCTCCATGACGCCGCGGCTGCGGACCGTGACGTCGGGATTGAGGGCGAGGTTCTCGAGCGCCTCCTCGTGCGGGTAGTCGAACCAGTTGAAGCGGCGCACCTTGTAGGGACAGTTGTTGGCGCAGTAGCGGGTGCCGACGCAGCGGTTGTAGACCTGCTGGTTCAGCCCCTCCTTGCTGTGGACGGTGGCGAGCACCGGGCAGACGCTCTCGCACGGCGCGTGGCCGCACTGCTGGCACATCATCGGCTGGTGGAGCGCGCGCGGCCCGGCGGGATCGCCCTGCCAGTAGCGGTCGATCCGGAGCCAGTGCATCTCGCGGTGGCGGCGCACCTCGTCGCGGCCGACGACCGGGACGTTGTTCTCCGCCTGGCAGCCGATCACGCAGCCCGAGCAGCCGGTGCAGCGCGCGAGGTCGATCGCCATGCCCCAGCGCGGGCCGGCGTTTCGATGGTCGTCGGGCCAGAGCTCGGCCTCTTCGAGCGCCGCGTGCTCGAGCGCGTGGTCGGGATCGGCGACGAGCTCGGCGAGGGAGAGCGTGCGCACGGCGTCGCGCACCTCTCCGCCCTCCGGCGCGAGGTGCTCGGGCACGGCGAGGGTGTGGTGATCCTGCGTGCAGGCGAGATCGACCCGGCGACCGGTCTTCTCGATCGCGACGCTTCGCGCGTCGGATCTCAGCGCGCCGTCGACGAAAGTGAGCAGCGGGGCGGCGTTCACTCCCACGAGCTGACCCGGCTCGACCGTCGGCCGTGACTGGAGCCAGCGCGGCCCGACGCTCGTGAAGCGATCGGTGCCCTTGCGCCCGTAGCCGAGCGCCACCGCGATCACGCCTTCGTGCTGTCCCGGCTGCACGACGACCGGCAGCTCGAGCGCCGGCGCCGCGCCATCCGCCCGAATGCGGACCACGTCGCCTTGGGCGAGCCCGAGCGAAACGGCCGTCGCGGGCGCGAGCGTCGCGTAGTGGTCCCAGACGATCTTCGTGATCGGATCGGGGAGCTCGTGGAGCCACGGGTTATGGGCGTGGCGGCCGTCGGGGAGGGCGACCCTCGACTCCAGCACGAGCGCGAGCCGGCCGGCCGGCGGCGGCTCGACCGCCGGCAGCGGCTCGAGCGCGGCTGAGTGGAACGGCTCGACGGCGCGCGGCGCCGCCGGCACGAGCGCGAAGCCGCCCTGCAGCGCTTTCTCGAAGCTCGGCGCGGCGGCCGCGCGGCGCGCCGCGACGAGTTCGACGTAGGCCGTCTCGACGAGCGCCCGATCGTCGCGCGCATCGCCGCACCATGCGGCAAGCGTGCGGCGCAGCGTGCGCGCCTCCTTCAACGGAGGGATCGCAGGCTGGGTGAAAGTCACGATCCCGGCGATCGGCTCGGCGTCGCCCCACGCCTCGAGGAAGTGCGGGAGCGGGACCACGTAGTGGGCGAGCTCGGCCGTCTCGTCGTCCTGCGAAGTGCAGGCGACGACGAGCGGCGTGCGGCGCACGGCCTCGGTGAACTCCCGCCCATCGGGCAGCTCGTAGACCGGATTGCAGCCGGCGACGATCAGCGCGCCGACCTTGCCGTCGGCGAGCTCCTGGCGCAGCTCGACCAGGGCGCGGTCGTCGCCGAGCCGCTGCTGCGAGGGCGCCGCGAGGTCGAGGACGCCGCCGTAGCCGCCGATCAGCTCGTTGCACCAGTTCACGAGCTTCTGGACGCGCAGATCGTTCGCGCCGCAGAGGACGACGGCGCGGCCGCGCTCCTTCCACAGTTCCTCGGCGAGGCGCGCGAGCGGTTCGGCGAGCGGCCCCTCGAGCGGAGCGAGTTGGATCGCCTTCGGTAGATCGAGCGCCGGCCCCGATCCGGAGCGCGCCGCGAGCTGCCGCCCGAGCTCCGCGACCGACGGCCCGATCTCCCACGGCGCGAGGCGCACCCGGCGGTCGGCGATCGCGCCGGTGAGCGTCATGCGCGGCTCGAGCTGGACGTGCCGCGCGAAGCGCTGCGGCTTCTCGGAGTCGCGGGTCGTCCGGCGCGCCGCCGTGAACTCGACCGGTGAGATCCACGTGCCGAGGAAGTCGGCGTCGAACGAAACGACGAGCTTCGCCCGCTCGAGCCGGATCCGCGGCAGCGCGCGCACGCCGTGCGTCGCCGCGTGCGAATCGGCGAGCGCGGAGCAGGAGACCGCGTCGTAGACCACGTGGCGGCCGTCCGCGAACCGGCGCAGGAACGCGGCGATGGACGCGCGCGTGCTCGGCGAGGAATCGGTCGACGTGAGCAGGCGCACTCGGCCGCCGATTGCGCGCACCTCGTCGAGCTTCGCCGTGATCTCGCGGTCGATCTCCTCCCAACTCGAGCGGGTCGCGCCGCGCCGCGGACCGTCGAGCCGGCGCGCGTCGTAGAGCGAGAGCACCTGCGCCTGACCGACGGCGCACAACCCGCCCTGGTTCACCGGATGGACCGGGTTGCCTTCGAGCTTGATCGGGCGCCCGTCACGGCACTTCGCCAGCGCGCCGCAGCCGGCGGGACAGCCGCCGCAGGTCGTAGCGAGCCAGTACGCCTTCCCCGGCACGATCTGCTCGGGCCGGATCAGCAGCGGGATCGCCTTCTCGATCGGCGCGCGACGGCAAGCCGAGAGCGCCGCCGTGGCGACCCCGAAGCCGGCGAGCTTGAGGAACGAGCGGCGCGACGGCGCCGCTTCGAGGCCGAGCTCGTCGGGAAGTTCGAGAGGTTCGCGTCGCTCGCCGTCCATCGTGCATTCCGTCGCCGTGCTCCGTGGGATCGTTCAGAAGTGGCAGGTCGCGCAGTCGGTCGGCGCGCCCGCCGCTCGATGGCAGTTCACGCACCACCCCATCGAGAGGTCGCTCTCCTGCCGGACGCGCTCCATCGACTGGACCGGTCCGTGGCAGCTCTCGCAGGCGATGCCGCGCAGGACGTGGGGGCGGTGGTCGAAGTAGACGAAGTCGGGCAGGTGGTGGACGCGGATCCACTCGATCGGCCGCGGCGGAAGGGAAGGGTCGGGCTCGAGCTTCTCGTTCAGCCCGAGCGCGCGATGGAGCTTCGAGAGCTCCGCCGAGACCACGGGTCGCGGCTCGCGGCCCGCCTTCGCGGCGGCCGCCTTCTCCTCGAGCACGCGGTCGAGCGGCGCCGTCACGACCTTGTGGCAATTCATGCAGACGCTCGCCTCGGGGATGCCGGCGTGGCGGCTCGTCTCGGCGCCGACGTGGCAGTAGAGACACGCGACCTGCATCTCGCCGGCGTGGAGCCGGTGCGAGAAGGCGATCGGCTGCGCCGGAGCGAAGCCGGCGTGGTTCCCGAGGCCGCGCACCTGGCCGGAGAAGAGAGCGGCTGCGCCGCCCATGAGGACGGCCATCGCGGCGATCAATCGGAGGTTGCGCCCGAGCATCGACGACGTCCTCAGCAGGGCCGCTCGGCGCCGCGCCGCGCGTACCACCACCAGTTGGCCGCGAGGCAGGTGACGTAGTAGGCGACGAAGCCGAAGAAGGCGCGCTCGGGTGCGCGCGCCGCGATCTGCGCGCTGAAGACCTGCGGAATGATGAAGGCGCCGTAGGCGGCGACGGCGGAAGTCCAGCCGAGCACCGGGCCCGCGAGCTCCGGCTCGAAGATCACGGGGATCATCCGGAAGGTCGAGCCGTTGCCGATGCCGGTCGTGACGAACAGCGCGAGGAAGAGCAGGAGGAACGGCGTGAAGTAGGGCGCGGGATCCGGCGCCGCGCCGGCGAGCCTCGTGCAGTACGCGACGCCGAGCGCGGCCGCGATCATCGCCGCCGTGTCCCACTGCGTGACGCGCGCGCCGCCGAAGCGGTCCGAGAGCCAGCCGCCGATCGGCCGCACGAGCGAGCCGACGAGCGGCCCGAGCCAGGCGTACTTCAGCGGATTGGGCGCGTGCGGGTTGATCGAGCCGTCGGGCAGCTTGCCGAACAGGTCCTGGATGAGCTTGGGGAACGCGCCCGAGTACCCGATGAACGAGCCGAACGTCATGACGTAGAGCCACGTCATGACCCAGGTGTGCTTCTGGCGGAAGATGGCGAACTGCCGCCGCAGGCCGGAGCGCACGAGCGCGGTCGTGGCGAAGCGCAGGAGCAGCAGCGTCGCGACGATCGTGGTGGGCAGCACGATCCACATGTTCCAGCCGGCGCTCAGCAGCAGGGCGAGGCCGAGCGCGGTCGCCGCGAAACCGAGCAGCAGCAGCCAGAGCATCCGCGGGATCGCGCGCGCGGGATGGCCGGCGTCGTGTTGCGGGAGGTTGTTCATCCCGAACCAGGCGAGCAGCGCGAGCAGCGCCAGGATCGGCACCCAGACGAAGCCGCAGTTCTGGATGAACCGGGTCGCGCCTCCGAGCGCCGCCGGCAGCGCCCGCCCGTCGCCGCCGAGCGAGCCGAAGAGCGCGAAGGTCATCACGAACGGCAGCAGGACCTGCATCGCGCTGACGCCGAGGTTGCCGACGCCGGCGTTGACGCCGAGCGCCGCCCCCTGCACCCGCTTGGGAAAGAAGAACGAGATGTTCGACATGGACGACGCGAACGCGCCGCCGCCGAGACCCGACAGCGCCGCGAGCGCCACGAACGCGGAGAACGGCGTGGAGCCGCGCGAGAGCGCGACGCCGGTCCCGAAGGCCGGCAGCAGGAGCAGCGCCGTCGTCGCGGCGACGACGTTGCGCCCGCCGGACAGCGCGACGAGGAACGCGCTCGGGATGCGCAGCGTCGCGCCGGCGAGCCCGGCGACGGAGGTCAGCGTGTAGAGCTGCTGCTTGGTGAAGGGGAAACCGAGGTTCTGCATCTGCACGGTGATGATCGACCAGTACATCCACACCGCGAAGCCGCAGAGCAGGCAGGGCACGCTGATCAGCAGGTTTCGCAGCGCATGGCGGCGACCGCCCGATTCCCAGAATCCCGCCTCCTCGGGGTTCCAGTGCAGGAACGTGCGCCACCGTCCGACCGCGGCGCTCATCGGACCGCTCCCGTCAGTTCGGGAGCTCGCTCGCGGCCGTGCTCGATCTCGTGGAGCACGTGCGGGGCCTCGCGCCTCATGATCCGGCGCACGACGAGGTGCAGCCACGCGAGGCAGAGCGCGGTCAGCCCGAGGAAGAACATCCAGCAGGTCGTCCAGATGCCGGTCCGCTCGAGCAGCCAGCCGAAGACGATCGGGCAGACGAAGCCGCCGAGCCCGCCGATCACGCCGACGATCCCGCCCACGACGCCGACGTCCTGCGGGAAGTAGTCGGGGATGTACTTGTAGACCGCCGCCTTCCCCACCCCCATCGCGATGCCGAGCAGGAAGACGAGCGCGGTGAAGATCCAGACGTTCGCCTGGAAGTAGATGTGGGTCACGCCGCGCGCGAGGAGCTGCTTGCGCCTCACGGCGTCGCCGGCCTTGACGACCGGCTCCTGCCACGATTCGAAGTGCGGCAGGACGAGGGCCTCCGGATCGTGCTGCATGCCGACGCTCGCCGCCGGCCGCTGCCGCAGCGCGAACTCGCCCTTGTCGGTCACGATCCGCTCGGGCGTCGCCTCGAGCACCCTGCCGGCCGCGAAGGCCATCACGCCTTCGCCCGGCGCCTGGAGGTCCATGCGCGGGACGACCAGCAGCGCGCAGCAGACGAGGCACGCCGCGAGCACCCAGTACATCGTCGCGCGCGCGCCGAGCCGATCGGACATCCAGCCGCCCAGCGCGCGGATCACGCCGGACGGCATCGAGAAGATCGAGGCCATCAGGCCGGCCGTCGCCAGGCTCATCGCGTAGACGTTGAGGAAGTAGGGCACGAGCCACTGCGCGAGCGCAACGAAGCCGCCGAAGACGAGGAAGTAGTAGAGGCCGAAGCGCCAGACGCGGACCTCGGCGAGCGGCCTCAATCGGTCGGCGAGCGTGCGGCCTGCCGCGCCCTCCGCCCTGCGCGGCCACGTGCACAGCCAGTAGATCACGACCGTCGCGACGAGCGCGGCCGCGTAGATGCGCGGGAGCTGGCGCCAGCCCTCGATGCCCGCTTCTCCGGCCGTCAGCCGCTTGAGGAGCGTCGGCGCGAGCAGCGTCGTCAGGGCCGAGCCGGCGTTGCCAGCTCCGAAGATCCCGAGCGCAAGACCCTGCCGCTCCTTCGGATACCACACCGACGAGTAGGCGATCCCCACGGCGAAGGAGGCGCCCGCGAGCCCGAAGCCGAGGCTCGCGAGCGCGAAGCCGCCGAAGCCGCTCGCGTAGGAGAGCAGCCACATCGGGATCGCCGAGAGCAGCATCAGGAGCGCGTAGACCGGACGGCCGCCCCAGCGATCGGTGAGGATGCCGACCGGAAGGCGGAAGAGCGAGCCGGTCAGGACCGGGATGCCGATGAGCCAGCCGATCTGCACCTTGTTCCAGCGGAAGACGCCGCTGTCGACCAGGAACGTGGCGAGGACGCCGTTCAGCATCCAGGCGGCGAAGCAGACCGTGAACGCGAAGGTGTTCGCTGCGAGGACGACGTGGGCTTTCGCTCGATCGGCCATCCGGACGACTCCATGCGCGCGGCGGCCCGTCACTCCGCCTGCCGGATCCGGGCCCGGTCCCAGTTCCAGATCGCCACCTGCTCCTTGCGCCACAGGTAGGGGTTGGGGACCACCAGCACGTGGACCAGCCGCGTGAACGGGAAGAAGCCGATCAACAGGAACGCGTTCACGAAGTGGAGCTTCACGATCCACGGGAGGGGCGCGACGAACGAGACGTCGGGCGCGAGCTTCACGAGCGACCAGAGCCACGGCGCGACCGACGTGGCGAACCAAGACGAGCCCCAGCCGTGGAACGCGGCGATCCAGATCCCGCTCGCCAACTGGACCAGCAGGAGCGCGTAGACGATCCAGTCGCCGGCCGTCGTGACGCGCCGCGCCAGCCGGTGCGTGACCCGCCGCACGACGATGTTCACGAGCCCGACGAGCGTGAGCGCCGCGAACGCGAGCACGGCGACCTCGCCGATCCACAGCCGGACGGGACTGGCGTTCCACGCGAGCACCCAGCCCGGCGCGACGAACGCGAGCGCGTGGACCGCAAGCACGACGAGGATGCCGTAGTGGAACGGCACCGAGCCGAAGAAGTGGTGGCGGTTCTCGAGGAACTGCGACGAGAGGCTCGAGTAGGTGAACTTGCGCTGCCGGTAGCGCTGGATCGTCACGACGAAGAAGACGACGAGCGCCACGTACGGAAGCGCGCCGAAGAGGGCGAAGTCGTTCATCGGCAGCCTCCTCCACCGGCGTCGCCCGCGAAGCTGCGCGCCATCGCATCGGCCCGCGCGACGCGGCGCGGCGCGAACGCGGGGTCGAACGCGCGACCGAGCGCGCGCAGGAGCGGCAGCCACGGGCTCCGCTTGCGCTCGAGCGCGGCGCAGATCGACGCGAGCGCCGGGACGATGGCGAGCCGGACGAGCCGCTCCGCGTCGCGCGCGACCGGAGAGTCGCCGGAGCTCGACGCCGCCACCGCGAGCCAGCGCAGCACGAGGCTCAGGTGGTCGGGCAGCTCGCGGCCCTCCTGGATCAGCGCCGCGCGCAGCCGCTGACGCATCTCGACCAGGAAGATGCCGCGCTGGTAGGCCTCGCCGTAGAGGTGCCAGCCGACCTCGAGCGCGCACTCGTCGCTCGAGTCGAACGTCGTCGAGTAGAGCTCCTCGAGCTCCTGCGGCGAGCGCGCCGCGGCCCAATCGACGAACTCGAGCAGGTCGGCGTGCGCCGGCTCGCGCAGCCGCTCCGGGTGGCGCCGGCACTCGGCGAGCACGTGGCTGCAGCTCGGGCCGGGATAGTCGACGAGCTCGGCGAGCTCGCAGAGCGTGAAACGATCGAGCTCCATGTCACAGCCTCCCCGCCCGCGGCGAGGTCCGGAAGCCGAAGCCCGCGGACTGCCGCCACTCGTGCGGGTCGTCGACCATCTCGATCGCCATCTCGCGCTGGAACGGCGGGATGACGAACCGCTCGTCCTCCGTGGCGAGCGCCGTGAGCCGGTAGATCTCGTCGGCCTGCTCCCCGGTGCAGTCGGCTTCGGCGAGCGCGCGCTCGGCCGTCTCCTTCGACACGTCGCCCACCGTCACGTGGCGCCGCCAGACGCGCACGGCCATCTGCTTCCTGAGCGCGTAGCGCAGCACGCCCTCGTTGCCGCCCGCGAACAGGCTCGCCAGGTACTGGACCGGCACGCGCGCGTTCTCGATCTCGTGGAACAAGCTCGTCGTGTGATTGTCGATGCGGCCGTCGTTGCGGCTCGCCATCACCGGCAGGAGCGGCGGTACGTAGAAGAGCATCGGGAAGGTGCGGTACTCGACGTGGGGCGGCAGCCCGATGCGCCACGTCTTCACGAACTTGTAGACCGGCGACTTCTGCGCCGATTCGATCACGGCGTCGTGGATGCCGTTCTTCCGCGCGGCCGCGACGACCGCCGGATCGAACGGGTCGAGGATCATCTCGCGCTGAGCCTCGACGAGCTCGAGGTCGGGGCGGTTCGCCATCTCGACCAGCTTGTCGGCGTCGTAGAGCACGTTGCCGAGGTAGCGGATGCGGCCGACGCAGGAGTGGAAGCAGGCGGGCGCCTGGCCGCTCTCGAGCCGCGGGAAGCAGAGGATGCACTTCTCCGACTTTCCCGTGACCCAGTTGTAGTAGGTCTTCTTGTAGGGGCAGGCCGAGATGCAGGCGCGCCAGCCGCGGCAGCGCTCCTGGTTCAGGAGCACGATGCCGTCCTCGCCCCGCTTGTAGAGCGCGCCGGACGGACAGGCCGCGACGCAGCAGGGGTTCAGGCAGTGGTTGCAGATGCGCGGCAGATAGAAGAAGACGAGCCGCTCGATGGCGAAGAGCTGCGCCTGCTGCTCCTGCGAGAGCTTCGTCAGGTTGGGATCGTTGCGCGCGTAGATCGCCGAGCCGCCGAGGTCGTCGTCCCAGTTCGGGCCGGCCTTGACGTCGACGTACTCGCCGGTGATGCGGGAGACCGGGATCGCGGTCGGCTGGTCATCGCCTTCCGGAGCGTCGAAGAGGTCGGAGTACTTGTAGGTCCACGGCTCGTAGTAGTCGTCGAGGCTCGGCAGGTTGGGGTTGTGGAAGATGTTGGGGACGATCCTCGCCTTGCCGGTCGACCGCAGGCGCAGCTTCTCGCCGTCGGTCTCCCAGCCGCCCTTGTACTTCTCCTGGTTCTCCCACTGCGTCGGGAAGCCGGTGCCCGGCTTGGTCTCGACGTTGTTCCACCACATGTACTCGGTGCCTTCGCGGTCGGTCCAGACGTTCTTGCACGCGATGCTGCAAGTGTGGCATCCGATGCACTTGTCGAGGTGGAAGAGCATCGAGATCTGGGATCGCACGTCCATCGGGCGTCTCCGGCTACCAGCGCAGCTCGGGCAGCCTGCGAACCAGCACGTGCGTGTCGCGGTTGCAGCCGACCGGGCCCCAGTAGTTGAAGTGGTAGGTGAACTGGCCGTAGCCGCCGGCCATGAGGTTCGGCTTCAGCCGCGTCCGCGTGAGGCTGTTGTGCCCGCCGGCGCGTCGCTGGCCGCGAAGCGGCGAGCGCGGCACGCCGAGCGTCCGCTCCGGGCTGTGGTACTGGATGCAGATGCCGGGCGGGATCCGGGCGCTCACCGCCGCGCGCGTGACGACGACGCCGTGGTCGTTGTGGACCTCGACCCAGTCGTTGTCCTTGATCCCGATGGCGCGTGCGTCGGGCTCGCTCATCCAGAGCGGCTCGCAGCCGCGCGAGAGCGTCGTCATCCGTTCCGTGTCGCCGTAGGTCGAGTGGATGTGCCACTTCCCGTGCGGCGTCAGGTAGTTCAGCATCACGCTGCCGCCCTTGTCGTCGTCGAAGCGCAGGTCGGCGTACTGGGAGGGCAGCGGCTTGGGCTTGTAGGTCGGCAGGTGCTCGCCGGCCTGCAGGTAGGCCTCGTGATCGAGGTAGAGGTGCTGGCGTCCCGTGAGCGTGCGCCACGGGACCATGCGTTCGCGGTTGTAGGTGAAGGGCGCGTAGGTTCGGCCGTTCGTGACGAGCCCCGACCACATCGGGCTGTTCAGCAGACGGCGCGGCTGAGACTGCAGGTCCTTGTAGGTCATCCGGACGGCGCGCGCGTCGGCGGCGAGGTCGGCGAGCGGCAGGCCGACCTTCTCCTCCATGTTCTTGTAGGAACGCCAGGCGAGTTCGCCGTTCGTGACGGTCGCGAGGTGGAGCACTGCGTCGGCCGCGTCCGTCGCGTCGGAGAGCGACGGGTGGAGCTTCCCGGCGATTCGCGCGACCGGTCCGCTCGCGACCATCGCGTCGTAGAAGTCGTCGACGCGGTAGCTCGTGCCGTGGGCGCCGAGCCCGTTCTCGCGCACCTTCGGCCCGAGCGCGCAGAAGCGCTGGTAGACGAGCTTGTAGTCGCGCTCGACGAGCTTCAGCGCCGGCATCGTCCGACCCGGCACCGGCTCGCACTCGCCGCGGAACCAGTCCTTCGGGTCGCGCTGCGCGACCTCGGCGTTCGTGTCGTGCTGGAGCGGGACGGCGACGAGGTCCTTGACCGGCTGCGGGAAGTGCTTGGCCGCGAGCTCGCTGAACCGCCGCGCGATCGCCTTGAAGATGTCCCAGTCGCTCCTGCTCTCCCAGCACGGCGGCACGGCGGCCGACAGCGGGTGGATGAAGCTGTGCATGTCGGTCGAGTTGAGGTCGGCCTTCTCGTACCAGGTGGCGGCCGGCAGCACGACGTCGGAGTAGAGGGCCGACGTGTCCATGCGGAAGTTCAGGTCGACGACGAGATCGAGCTTTCCCTGCGGCGCCTGCGGCCGCCACGTGACGTCCTTCACGGCGTCGGCCGCGAGGTCCTGCGCCACGTCGTTGTGATGGGTGCCGAGGTAGTGCTTGAGGAAGTACTCGTGGCCCTTGGCCGAGGACATGAGGGCGTTGCCGCGCCAGATGAACCAGAGGCGCGGCCAGCTCTCGGGCGCGTCGGGGTCCTCGATCGCGAACTGGAGGTCGCGCTTCTTCAGCCGCTCGACGACGTGCTTCACGATCGACGGTTCGTCGGTCGCGCCCGACTTCTCGGCCTCCTTCACCAGCTCGAACGGGCTCTGCTTGAACTGCGGATAGAAGGGGAGCCAGCCGTTCTTGACGGCGCGCACGTTCTGGTCGATCGCGTGGCCGGTCACGAAGCGGCCGTTCTCGCTCGACTTCGGGACGGTGTAGTAGTCGCGGAAGCCCTTCTCGTAGCGCCACTGGTCGCTGTGCACGTAGTGCCAGCTCGGCGTGTTCTGCAGCCGCGACGCGGGGAACCAGTCCTTGGCGAAGGCGATCGCCGACCACGGCTCCATCGGCGCGAGCTTCTCCTGGCCGACGTAGTGGGCGAGCCCGCCGCCGTTGACTCCGACGCAGCCGCAGAAGACGAGCGCGTGGATCGCCGCGCGATACATCAGGTTCGCGTGGTACCAGTGGTTGATGCCGGCGCCGATGATGACCGTGCAGCGGCCGCCGGTGCGCTCGGCCGTGGAGGCCCACTCGCGCGCGAAGCGCAGCAGCGTCCTGCGGTCGACCCCCGTGTATCGCTCCGACCAGGCCGGCGTGTAGGGCTGGTCGGCGTCCTCGTAGGACTTCGGGTAGTCGCCCGGCAACCCGCGCGCGACGCCGTACTGCGCCATCAGGAGGTCGTAGACGGTGGCGACGAGAACGCGGCCCTGCGACGTCTCGACGAACTTCACCGGCACTCCGCGCCGCGTCGTTCGGCCGGCGCCGAAGTCATCGAACGCGACGAGCTCGACGGCGTCCGCGCGGCCGAGCAGCGTCAGCGCCGCGTCGATCGACGATCCGTCCCGCCCGTCCTTCGCGAGCAGGTTCCACTTGCCCTTCTCCTTGCCCCACCGATGGCCGACGCTTCCCATCGGCATGCGCGGCTCGCCGCTCGTCAGATCCCACTGCAGGAACTTCCACTCGCCGAGCTCCTCGCCGGCGTAGCGCGCGACCCTCGCGGCGGGCAGGTAGCGACCGGGTCGGAACCCCTCGTTCGTCTCCACCAGCTCGACGAGCATCGGCGCGTCGGAGTAGGCGCGCACGTAGTCGAGGAACGGCTTGCTAGCGCGCTGGTGATGGAACTCCGTGAGGATTACGTGGTTGACCGCCATCCACCATGCGCCGTCCTGGCCGGCGTTCAGCCCGATCCACTCGTCCGCGTACTTGCTGACCTGCGAGAAGTCGGGCGAGAAGACCACCATCTTCGTCCCGTTGTGCCGCGCCTCGCACGCGAAGTGGACGTCGGGCGTGCGGGTCATGTTGAGGTTCGAGCCGACGACGGCGAGAAACTTGGCGTGAAACCAGTCGGCCGACTCGTTGACGTCGGTCTGCTCGCCCCACGTCTCGGGCGACGCGCTCGGCAGATCGCAGTACCAGTCGTAGAACGAGAGGCTCACGCCGCCGAGCAGCTGCATCAGGCGCGCGCCGGCCGCGTAGCTCAGCATCGACATCGCCGGGATCGGCGAGAAGCCGGCGATCCGGTCAGGACCGTGCGCCTGGATCGTGTGGATTGCGCAGGCGGCGACGATGTCCTGCGCCGTCTCCCAGCTCGCGCGCCGGAAGCCACCCTTGCCGCGCGCCCGCTGCCAGCGCGCGCGCTTCTCCGGATCGGTGACGAGGCTCTTCCACGCGTCGACCGGATCGTCGAACTTCGCGCGCGCCTCCTTCCACAGATCCAGGAGCGCGCCGCGGACGTAGGGATGCTTCACCCGCAGCGGCGAGTAGAGGTACCACGAGTAGGAGATGCCGCGCTGGCAGCCGCGCGGCTCGTAGGGCGGGATGCCGGGCTCGAGCTTCGGGTAGTCGAGCCCCTGCATCTCCCACGTGACGATCCCGTCCTTGACGTGGATCTGCCACGAGCAGGAGCCGGTGCAGTTCACGCCATGCGTGCTGCGCACCACGCGGTCGTGCTGCCAGCGGTTGCGATAGAACTCCTCCCACTGGCGGGCGCCCGGATCGACCCGGTCCTGGATGAAAGGGTGCCGGCCGTTGCGTCGGGTGGCGCTCACGCGGACTGCTCCACGAGCGAGCGGCGCACGTCGCGGAAGCGCCGCCGCCACAGGTAGTCGAAGAGGACCAGCACCGCCGCGGCGCCGCTGAAGCCCGACAGAACGAACGCCAGCGTCGGCGGCGCGGCCGCCGGCACGCCGCGTTCGGCGACGTCCTTCAAGTAGGCGACGACCGCGAGCACTTCGTCGGGCTCGAGCGGCTTGTCGCGGAAGACCGGCTGCATCGTGAGCGACGGCGGCGCGGCGAGCCACGCCGCGATCGCCTTGCGGCCCTCGAGCCGCGAGTAGGCCTCCGTGAGGTCGGGCCCGAGCAGCCCGCCGCCGAGCCCGCCGATCTCCCGCGTCGAGTGGCAGGTGATGCAGGCCGGCGCGCCCTTGAGAAAGCGCCGCGTTCCGCGGAAGAGCGCGCCTCCGAGCTCGACGTCGGCTGCCGTCAGCGGCCGGTCGCTCACGATCGTTCCGGCGAACTGCGACTTCTCGAGCTTCGACTCGGCTTCGTTGAGGTCGAGGAGCTTGGCCGCGCGGTCGCGCGTGAGCGTCGGCATCGTCGGCATCACGACGCCGCGCGCCTCCTTCAGGAGGTTCTGCGCGTAGGAATCGCCCGAGTCGATGACCGCCTTGGGATCGAGGACGTAGCGCAGGAGCCAGTCGCGCTCGCGCCGCTTCGAGACGTCCTTGAGGTCGGGCCCCGCGAGTCGCCCGCCGCCGATCGTGTGGCAGCTCGCGCAGTTCTGCCGGAAGAAGCCGATCGTCTCCTCGGACGAGATCTGCGCCGATGCTGGAGCCGCGAGGATTGCGAAGAGCAGCGGCATCCCGCATCGCCACGCGCGTCGCGCCACGATCGACCTCCCGAGGAACGGCGCGAGGGCGAAGTCAAAGGCTGTGCCGCCTCCGGGGAGTCCTGCTCAGACGGGGACGATCGCGACGATCGTTCGCACGCACCTCGCGTCGCCGGCCGCGGAAACGGTCGGGAATCCCCACGCCGATGACCGCGGCTTCCCACGGCTAGCCTGCCGCGCCTCACTTCGAGCGCCGGAGACTCCGCGGAGATCGAAGTTCCAACCGCCCCCCCGGAGGTCGGGCTCTCGGGGCCCCGTGCTCTCGCCCGTGACCTCGCCCGCGCTCTTGATCGAGGACCGGATGACGGAGTCGCCACGACCCGAGCTGGGTGAACTGGCGGAAGGCCTGCGCCGCGGCGACGAGCGCGCCTTCGAGCGGCTCTACCGGGAGTACGCCGACGGCGTCTTCCACCTGGCCGAGCGGATGCTCGGCAATGCCGCCGACGCGGCCGACGTCCTGCAGGAGACCTTCGTCGCCGTCTTCCGCCGCATCGAGACCTGGCGCGGCGAGGCGTCGCTCAAGAGCTGGCTCTACCGGATCGCCGTCCGCTTCGCGCTGCGGGCGAAGCGTCGCCGCCCTTTCACGCTCGACTTCAATGACCCGGAGGAGGCGACGCCGCCGGCGAGTTTCGACCCGCCGCCGGCCGAGTCCGACTTCCGCTCCGCGGTCGACCTCGAGATCCAGCGCCTCCCGAACGGGGCGCGCACCGTCTTCGTCATGTTCGTCGTCGAGGGGCTGACGCACCCCGAGATCGCCGACGCGCTCGGGGTCGACGAGGGGACCTCGAAGTCGCAGCTCCATTACGCGCGCTCGCTGCTCAAGCGCCGCCTCGCAAGGTTCGAACGTGAACTCGCCTGACGACGCTTTCGCGGCTCGCATCGACGAAGCGGCGTGCTCGCTGCCGCGGCGCGCTCCCGACGGGATGATCGAGCGGATCCGCGAGCGGGCGGCCGACCTCGGCTCCTCGATCGAGACGGCGGCCCGCGCGCTCGCGGGCCCCGCTCCGCTCGACGCGCTCGACCTTCGCATCGCGGCCGCCGCGCGCGAGCTCAAGCGGCCGGCGCCTCGCGTCCGGCTCCCGCGGACGCAAGGCGTCCGACGGATCGTCCTGCGCAGCGCCGTGGCGCTCGCGGCGTCGATCGCGGCCGCGGCGCTGATCCTGCCGCGCCTCCTGCGCGACGAGGCCGACGACGCGCCCCCGGCGCTGCTCACTTCCGCGGCGCTCGCGCGGTCGCTCTCCGACGAGGCGTTGCTCGACCGCGAGGCGAAGCTGCTGCAGGCGAGCGTGAGCGGCGACGCGGAGCTCGTCGCCGACGAGACGGCGCAGTCGCTCCTGGAAGAGGTCGCCTTCCTCGACGAGGCGATCGACGAGTGCCGTCGGGCGCTCGAGCTCTCCCAGGCGCACGCCCACCTGCGCGAGCAGCTCCTCGAGCTCACCGGGCGGCGGGTCGAGCTGCTGCGCGAGGCGCAAGCCGTCGGCCGGAGCGGCGGCGGTGCGGGCGGGGAGGCGCGAGGATGACGCTGCTCGCGGCCCTGCTCGTCGCCGCCGTCGGTCCCGCCGACGGAGCGGCCCTCGTCGCGCGCTCCGCCGACATGCAGCGCCGCGTCGAGCGCGAGCTCCCCGCCGACGTGCTGCGCGCCGTCGTCGTCCACGCCTTCGGCGAGTGCCAGGTCGTGGTCGTCGCCGAGGGCGAGCGGCCGCGCGCCCGGCTCGACGTCTCCGCGAGCGGCGCGGACGAGCCGCTGCTGCGCCGCTTCCTCGAGCGGATCGACCTCTCGGTCGCGCGCGAGGCCGCGGCCGACGGCTCGGAGGGCAAGGTCGCCGCGATCCGCTCGCTCTTCCCGCCGAAGGACGAGAAGCCGGCCGAGCTCTCCTTCGCGGCGAGCCTCACGCTCTGGCTGCCCGAGGCCGTCGCGCTCGAGCTCACCTGCAGCTACGGCCGCGTCCACGTCGAGGGGCGCGGCGCCGACGTGAAGGTCGTGAACCAGTTCGGCGCCGTCGAGCTGCAGCGCGTGCGCGGCGACGTCGAGGTCGACGACCAGTACGGCGCGATCTCCGTGGCCGACGTGAGCGGCGGCGCGCTCCTCAAGGGCAAGAGCTCGGCGGTGACGGCGCTGCGGGTCGGCGGCCACGTGGAGGTCCGCACCAACGGCGCGCCAGTCCGGATCGAGGGCGCCGGCTCGGTTCGCGTCGAGAACCACCTCAAGTCGGTCGAGTTGCACGACGTCGCGGGCGACGCCGCGATCGTCGCCCCGTTCTGCGCGGTGACGGCGCGCTGGATCGGCGGCTCGCTCACGATCGAGAGCGGCAACGCCTCGATCGTCGTCGAGGAGGTCGGGCAGCGGCTCTCGATCCAGCACAAGAACGGCAAGATCGACGCACGTGGAGTGAAAGGCGATGCGATCGTGCTCGGCAACCTCTCCGACGTCGCGCTCGCCGACGTCGGCGGGAGCGCCGAGGTGCGCAGCGCCGCGGCGCCGGTGAAGGTGAGCGGCGTCGGCGGCCGGCTCATCGCCGAGAACTCGGCGCGCACGCTCGAGATCGTGAACGCGCGCGGCGACGTCGAGGCGAGCGCGCGCGGCGGGCTGCTCAGGATGAAGTGGACGCGCCTGCCGGCCGACGGCGCAGAGCACGCGGTCACGCTCGAGGGCGAGGCGGGCGGGATCGAGCTCGAGCTGCCCGACGCCGCCTCGGTCGCGCTCGACCTCACGAGCAGCGGCGGCTCGATCGACTGCGCGCTCCCGGGGATGAACTTCGAGCAGAACGGCGCCGCGCGCTCCGGCACGCTCGCGCTCGGCGGCGGCAAGGTGAAACTCCACGCGACGTGCGTCGGCGGCGCGATCCGCGTCCGCCGCGCCGCCGCGAGATGAGACGGCATCGCTCACGGCGAACGCAAGAGGCCCACGAACCATGACGAACCGAATGATCGGATCCGCGGCGCGCCGCCGCGCGGCGATCGCCGCGCTGGCGTCGCTCCTCCTCGGCGGCTGCACGACGACCGGCCGCGTCGAGGTGAGCTCGTCGCCGGCCGGCGCGCGCATCCTCATCGACGGCGTCGACTCCGGGCAGCAGACGCCCAACAGCGTCGTGCTCTCGACCTCGAAGAGCGAGTACACGCTCACGGTCGACAAGCCGGGCTACAACGCGGTCTCGCGCCGCGTCCGGTTCGCCACCGACCTCGACGTGATCGACGCCGACGAGGCGGTCAGCTCCGTCCTCTGCGCGCCCTTCTGCTGCGGCCTGCCGCTCCTGCGGCTGCTGCACCCGGTCGACGTCGAGTCGAGGTTCGTGCCGTCGCGCTTCGACGCGCAGCTCGAGGTCGCCGGCCAGGGCGCGCGCCTCAGCGTCCGGCCGCAGCCGTTCGAGGCCTATCTCGACGGACACCTGGTCGCGCTGCTCGAAGGCGACTACCTCGTCACCACGCCGGGCGACCACGAGCTCGAGATCCGGTCGACCGGCTGCCGCCCCTACACGCGCTCGATCCACGTCGACGAGTGCGTCTACCAGCCGCTGCAGATCGAGCTCTCGGTCGAGGGCCAGGGGCTGCTCGTGACCGGCGCGCCGCTCGGCGCGAAGGTCTACCTCGACGACCAGTTCCAAGGCACGCTCGGCGAGGAGGCGCGCCGCGTGCGCGCCGAGCCGGGACCTCACATGCTGCGGCTCGAGCAGGACGGCTGGCGGCCGTGGCAGGACGTCGTGCAGGTGGCGGCCGACCAGTACCAGGAGGTCGGGATCTACCTCGCCCTCGAGGGGCAGGGGCTGCGCGTGCGAAAGCCGGAGGGGCTGCCGGTGAAGACGCCTCAGATCCAGATCCTCGTCGACGGGACGCTGCGCGGCAGCGCCTTCGACCAGCCGATGAGGCTCGAGCCGGGCGACTACGCGGTCGAGGTCGTCGTGAGCGGCCGGATGCCGCGACAGGTCCGCGTCCACGTCACGAAGGATTCGTGGATCGACCTCGAGCCGGGCGATCGCATTCCTCGCGGAGCTCCGGGGCCGCAGATCCTCGTCGACACGTTCGGCATCCGGGTCGTCGCGCCCGAGTGGCTCGAGGACGCCGATCCGGAGGACGTGCAGATCCTCGTCGACGGATCGCTGCGAGGACACCTCTTCGATCAGATCATCGTTCTCGACTCGGTCGGCGACCGCAACGTCGAGGTGCGCGTGAAGGGCTTCAAGCCGTGGACTCAGGCGGTGCACGTGTCGCGCGGCCAGATCCTCGAGGTCCGCCCCGACCTCAAGAAGGAGTGACGTGAGCTCCCGGCCCTTCCCGTTCCGCCGCGCCTCGCTCGCGCGAGCCGCCGCCTCGCTCGCCGTCGTCGCCCTTGCCGCGTCGAGCTGCGCCTCCGGACCGATCGGCTTCTATCAGCGCCATCTCGGCCAGCAGTGGGGCTTCCACTGCGACTTCCAGCCGAGCTGCAGCGAGTACGGCCGCCAGGCGGTCGAGAGCTACGGCGCGCTGCCCGGAACCTTGATGATCGCCGACCGGCTGATGCGCGACCACGATCTCGAGCCCGAGGAGTACGCGCGGGACGAGCGAGGCCGCCCGCTCGATCCGCCGGCTGCGAATGCGCTCTTCGGTCCGAGCGAAGACGCCGACGAACCAGGCGCCGCCGCGCTCGCGGCGCAACGTGCGCAGGACGAGGCCGAGACGCAGCGCGCGCCGCTTTACGCCGACTCCGACGAAGAAGAACAGCTCCGCTTCGCCGACGACCTTTTCGGGAACGGCGAGTTCGAGCGCGCGCGCATCGAGTACCTGCGCCTCCTCCACCATCGCCCGCAGTCGGGCCGTGCGCTCCACTGCCGCGAGCGGATCGCCGTCGCGCTGGCGAAGGCGCGGCGGCGAGGCGACGCGCTCGCCGAGGCGGCACGGATCGCCGATCCCGCCGAGCAGGCGCGCACTCGCGCTCTCGTGCTGCGCGAGCTCGGCGAGCCGGCCGACGCGCTCCACGCGGCCGAGGCGGAGGCGCGCTCGGGCCCGCTCTTCACGGGCCTGCTCGCGCTCGAGGCGGGCCGCGCCGACGTCGCGCGCGCGAGCTTCACGAGCCTCGACCCGGCGCTGCGCGACGATCTGCTCGCGCGGGTCGGCGACCTCGAGGCGCTGCCGAGCAAGTCGCGCTGGCTCGCCGGCTCGCTCTCCGCCGTCCTGCCGGGCGCCGGCCAGCTCTACGCCGGCCGCGCGGCCGACGGCGCCGTCGCCTTCTTCACCAACGCGATCCTGATCGGCGGCACCGTCGCGGCGGCGCGCCACGACGAGGACGCGGCCGCCGTCGCGATCGGCTTCGTCGCCTTCGGCTTCTACGCGGGCAACGTCTACGGCGCCGTCAACGCGGCGGCGAAGCACGATCGCGACGAGCGCGACGGCTTCGTTGCGCGCACCCGCGGCTGGCTCCGCCAGTCGGGCGCGTGGCTCTCGGTCACCCCCGAAGGCGACGGCGGCGCGCTCGGGCTCTATTTCGGCCTCTGAGGCGGACGATCGACGGCCTGTGAGTCGGAGCGCGGCGGCGCGCCGCGCGCGAGCAGCGGCGGCAGCACGAGCAGCGTCGCCAGCAGGCAAAGGAGGATGCCGCAGCCCGCGAGCTCGCCCATCGACGCGATCGCCGGATGGCCGACGGTCACGAGCGAGCCGAAGCCGGCGACCGTCGTCACCGTGGAGACGAGCATCGGCAGCAGCACGCCGCGCAGCGAGCGCGCGACGTCGCCGGTCTGGCGCGTGTCGAAGACGAGATGGACGCCGTTGTCGACGCCGAGCCCGACCAGCATCGGCAGGAGCACGACGTTCAGCACGTTGAACGGCGTCCCGATCAGCCGCATCGCGGCGAGCACCCAGACCAGCGCGAGCCCGACCGGCAGCAGCGCGAGCGCGGTCGCCCGGATCGACCGGCAGCTCACCAGCACGAGGAGCACGACGACGGCGATCGCCGCCCCCGTGACGCCTCGGAAGTCGCGCTGCACGCGCGACGCGAGCTCGGCGGCGACGACCGGGAAGCCGGTGAGCGCGAAGCCGGGCTCGCCGGCGAGCGCCGCGGCGACTCGCTCCACTCGCTGCGACTGCTCAGGTCCGGGAAGAAGGCCGCCTTGCGGGAAGAGGTAGCCGGCGGCGACGAGGCGGCCGTCGCTCTCTCGAAAGAAGGTGTCGGCGAGCGAGCCGGCGCCCAGCCGACGCAGCTCCGCGAGCGTCAGCGACTCGCGCCGCGCGGCTCGAGCGAGATTGTCGCGCAGCGCGCGCTCCCACGCCGAGAAGGCGTCGGGATCGAAGCCGGCCGCCTCGGCCTGCGCGCGCAGCTCGCGCGCGGTCGCCTCGCCGTCGAGCCCGGCGAGCGCCGCGAAGGCCGCCTCCTGCTCGCTCCGCGGCGGCAGCGCGCGCGACGGCAGCTCGAAGGAGACGAGCTCGCCCGCGTCGACGAGCGGCTCAAGCTTCGACTCGAGCCGAGCGAAGCGCGTCGCCAGCTCGTCGGCGTCGCCGACCGTCGATCCCTCGGCCCCCTCGGCGATCAGGACCCACGGCACGAGCGGACGCTTGACGATCCGATCGAGCTCGGCGAGCGCGTCGAGCGCGGGCGAGCGATCGGGATGGAGCAGCCTCGCGTCGCCGACGAAGGGCGGCGGGCCGCGGGCGACCAGCACGACGCCGGCGACGAGCGTGATCGCCGCCGCCGCGGCGAGCGCGCCCCGCGGCCGGCGCAGCGGGACGGACGCGAGGAGGTCGGCGACTCTCGAGAGCGGCGTCCTTCCGCGCCTCGGCTCGTGCCGGACGAGCAGCAGCGGGAAGACGAGCAGGTAGGCCGCGAGGCAGGCGAGGAGCCCGACGCCGGCGAGCAGCCCGAGGTCGGAGAGCCCGCGGAACCCGGTGAACGCGAAGGCGAGGAAGCAGCCGACGGAGGTGAGCGCCGCGACGGCGATGCGCGGCGCGGCGCGCTCGACCATCGCGCGGCGCGCGGCCGCAGGCTCGAGCCCCTCGTCGCGCGCCCGGATCAGCTCGGCATAGAGGTGGACGCCGAAGTCGATGCCGAGCCCGACGAGCATCGCCGCCCCGACCGCCGTCAGCATCGTGATCCCGCCGCGCAGCGCGAGGAAGAGCGCGTAGCCCCACGCGACGCCGAGCAGGAGCGGCAGCGTCACGAGCACGAGCGGCGCGAGGCCGCGGTAGCCGAGCACGAAGAGCAGCAGCACGAGCACGACCGAGCCGGCCGTCGAGCTCTGAAGGTCGGCGCGGACGCGCGCCGAGTCCTCGACGGCGATCGCGTAGCCGCCAGTCTTGAGCAGCCGCAGCCGCGGCGCCGCGCCGAGCTCGGTGAAGTGCGCGTCGGTCGCCGCGATCTCGGCGTCGACGGCGGCGACCAGCGCGCGCGACGCGTCGACGTCCTGCGCCGGCCGGAAACCGGCGATCGAGAGGAGCGCGAAGCCGGGATCGGCGGGCGCCGCTCCGCCGCCGAGGAACCTGCCGGCGCGGCCGGCGAGCAGCTCGCGCAGGAAGAGCGGGTCGCGGCGCACGAGCTCGTTCGTCTCGAGGCCGGGCGACGTCTCGAGCAGCCGGACGTCGCGGGCGAAGGCGCGCGCGAGCCCTTCCGGCGAGAGCGTCTCGCGCAGCCGCGTCGCCTCCTCCGCCGTGAGGAAGGCGAAGCCGGCGCTCGGCAGCACGGCGCTGCCGAACTGGGTCAGCGCCTCGAGCGGGCCGCCTTCGACGCGGCGCACTTCGGGCCGTCGAACGAGCCGCTCGCGCAGCGCCGCGATCCATTCCGCCGGCGAGGGCCGGGCCGACTCTCGCTGCGCCGGCAGCGCGACGACGACGAGCTGGTCGCCCTCGCCGAAGGCCGCGCGAAAGCGCCGGAACGCCTGCGCGGCCGACGAGTCCTCCGGCAGCAGGTCGGTCAGGTCGCCGGAGAAGCGGGCGTGCGCGAGCGGCCACGCCGAGAGCAGCGTGAGCAGGACCACGAACGCCACGATCGAGCGCGGCCGCTCCGCCTGCAGCCGCGCGAGCAGCGAGGCCCAGCGCGGATGCGCGGCCTCCTTTGGCGCTCGATCGTCGCGGTCCCGCCCCACGGCCGGCGGAGCGTATCCTCGCGCCGTGACCTTCACGAGGACCGCCTTCGCGCTCGCGCTCGCCTTCGCGGACGACCCGCCGCAGCCGACGAACGTCCTCTTCATCGTCATCGATACGCTGCGCGCCGATCGCCTCGGCTGCTACGGCTGCCCGCGCGCGACTTCACCCTGCATCGACCGCTTCGCCGCGAGCGCGACGCGCTTCGAGCGGGCCTTCACCGCGTGGCCGGAGACCTGCGAGAGCATGGCCGCGATGCTCTCGGGGACCTGGTGCCAGACGAACGGCGTCGTCGTCGCGACGCCGCAGGCGATCGCACCGGAGCTCGAGCTGCTGCCCGAGACGCTTGCGGCCGCGGGCTGGCGCACGGCAGCGTTCGTGATGAACGACGTGCTGGCGAGGCGCAACCAGTTCGACCAGGGGATCGAGCGCTACGTCGAGGTCTACCTCGACCAGGACAACCCCGGCCGGGCCAACGAGACGCAGCTCGCCCGCGCGTGGCTGCGCGAGAACGGCTCGCAGCGCTTCTTCCTCTGGGTCCACTACGTCGAGCCGCACGCCCCCTACTCGCCGATCATCCCCGACCGCTTCGTCGCCGACCCGTGGTACGACCCGGCGCGACGGGTCGAGGTGCGGACGCCGGCGCGGCGCCTCGAGCCGCTCGGCGGGATCCCGGGCATCAGCGCGATCGAGGGGCACGATGAACTGGCGTACTACCTCGCCCGCTACGACTCGGAGATCGTCGACGTCGACGCGAAGGTCGGGCTGCTGCTGCGCGAGCTCGACCTGCTCGGCCTGAACGACCGCACGATCGTCGTCCTCGTGTCCGACCACGGAGAGGGATTCGGCGAGCACGACTACTTCTGGCACGGACTCGTGCCGTACGACGAGACGGCGCACGTGCCGCTGCTCGTCCGCGCGCCGGGACGGAAGCCGGGCGTCGCCGGCGACGTCGTGAGCACGATCGACGTGGCGCCGACGCTGCTCGAGCTGCTCGGACTGCCACGGGCGCCGCTGCACGAGGGGCGCTCGCTCGTCCCGCTGCTCGACGATCCGACGCTTCAGAGCGACCGCCTCGTCTTCACCGAGTCGGGCCGCGATCCCGACGGCTGGCAGCGCTCGGTCCGCGACCGCCGCTTCAAGCTCGTCCAGGTTCGAAGCGCCGCCGAGCGCGAGAAGCTCCATCTCGACGAGTGGACGCTCTTCGACCTGGTCGCCGATCCCGCCGAGACCCGCAACGTGATCGCCGACCACCCCGACGTGGCGAAGCGGCTCGAGGACGCGCTCGCCGCGTGGACGCGCGAGCAGCCGCTCTTCCGCGCGCCTCCAAGCGACCTCTCGCCCGAGGAGGCCGAGCGCGTCCGGCAGCTCGGCTACGGAGAGTGACGCTCCAGCATCGGCTACGCTTCACCCCGGACGAGGCCCGTGGGAGAAGAGGAGTCGTCTGATGGTCGCGCCGAAGCTCCGGTCGCTGTCGATCGCCGTGCTCGTGTCCGCCGCCTGCGCTGCCTGCGTGGAGATCACGTCGGTGGCCCCCGATCCGGCGCAGCCGGGGGATCACGTCCTCGTCGGAGTGAGCAACATCCTCGGGCCGTCGTTCCTCGAGCCCGGCGCGCGCCTGCGATTCGACGGCACCACCAGGTCGCTCTCGCCCGACACGTCGAGCCAGGTCGGATTCAACCTCCCCGCCGCCACGAGCCCGGGGAGCCATCTGATCGAGGTCGAGGACCAGATCGGGCTGATCGAGATCCTCACGGTCATCTACCTGTTCCGCGACCACGACGACTCGCGGATCCTCGAGGTGACCGCGCCTCCCCGCGTCGTGAACATGATCCCGGCGAGCCTCAGCGGCGAGACGAACCAGGACAGCGAGCCCTTCCTCTCGATCCGTCCACGGAACCCGGCGCTGCTCGTCGGCTCCGCCTTCACGCCCAACCCCAACGGCGCAGGGAGCGTGACCGCGCCGATCTTCGTCTCGACGAACGGCGGGAACACCTGGTCGCTCGTCAATTCCGTCCCGAGCCAGGTCCAGACCGGCGACATCACCCATGCCTTCGACGGCGACGGGCCGGTCCGCGGCACGCTCTACGCCGGGATCCTTCGCCGGCCGGCCGCCGCCGGATCGACCACGACGCTCGACGAGCTCTCGATCGACGACGTGACGTCGGCGGGGCCGATGACTCTGCTGAGCTCCAACCAGAACACCGACCAGCCGTTCGTCACCGTGGCGACGGTCGGCGGGCGTGACCGCGTCTACGTCGGCAACAACGAGGCGTTCGACGCGGCCGTCCGGCCGAACACCGCGACCATCGACCTGTCGCTCGACAGCGGCGCGACCTGGAACTCGGTGCGGCTCGAGTCGCGCGTCACGTTCAACCAGGACGCCCCGTCGGTGCGCGCCTCGGTCGCCCGCGACGGCGTCGTCTACGCCGCCTACCTCCACCGGACGAACGCGGCCGGCGTGAACCGGACCACCGACGTCGTGGTCGCCCGCGACGACGCCGGAGCGACCGGCGCGACGCCGTTCCAGAACCTCCTCGACGGCGGCGACGGGCTCGCCGGGCAGCGCGTGGTCATCGGGGTCAACATCCCGTTCATCAACGCCGCCACGCTCGGCTTCGAGCGGATCGGGTCGACGCTCTCGCTTGCGGTCGCGCCTCGTCAGAGCTCGACCGTCTACGTCGCCTGGTGCGATCGCGTCGGCAACGGCGACATCTACACGATGCACGTGCGGCGCTCGATCGACAGCGGGCAGAACTGGTCGAACGACCTGCGCACGATCACGAACGCGACGAACACGGCGCTCGCCATCGCCGACGACGGGGCCGTCGGATTCCTCTACCAGCAGCTCACGAACGCCGGCGCGGCCAACGCCCGCTGGGTGACCCACCTCGAGCAGTCTCGGGACGCGTTCGTGAACGTCCAGGACACCGTGCTCGCCACGACGCCGGCCAACGCGCCCGCTTCGCTGGGCCTGCCCTACCTCGGCGACTACACCTACCTGATCGCGCAGGGGAGCGCGTTCCGCGGCGTCTTCTCGGCGAACAACACGCCCGACGTCGCCAACTTCCCGCAGGGCGTCGTCTACCAGCGGAGCTCCAACTTCACGACGAACACGCTCGACGACGGCGCGAGGAACCCGGTGGCGATCTCGATCGATCCGTTCTACTTCAGCGTCCAGGTCATGCCCTGAGCGCGCCAACGATCCGACGATCGGAAGTGGAGATGACCAACATGAAGTGGCAGATGCGCCGTCCGGCACTCTTCACGATCGCGCTGCTCGCGGCGGCGTGCGCGGCTCCGCGCGCGGCTCCGGGCGATCCGGCCGACTGGATCGGCCGCGCGAGCTTCGTCTTCACCGGCTCCGTCGATTCGATCGGGACAACGCCCGAGACGGCGCTCCTGAGCGAGGCCGACGCGGTGATCGTGCGGATCGAGACGGTGCACGAGAAGCCCGCCTCGGTTCGACTGTCGGAGGGAGAGACCGTCGCCGTGCAGGGGGGCGGCGCCGAGTCGCTGAAGCCGGGCACCCGCGCGACCTTCTACGCGACCGGCGAAGCCTATGGCCGCACGCTCGCGCTGCGCGCGGTCGGCTACGAGGTCGACGACGGGCCGATCGAGGCACACGCGGCGAAAGTGAAGATGTTGCGATCGGCGGCGAACGACGCCGGGCTGCGCGCTCGAGCGCACTCCGCCGCGGCGGTCGTGGTCGGACACGTTACGTCCGTGCAGGCCGCGCGCGAGTCGAACGCGATCGACAGCGAGCACGACCCCGAGTGGCACGTGGCCATGCTCGACGTCGAGGAGGGATTGAAGGGCGCGAAGAGCGGCGAGAATCTCCGCGTCCGATTCGCCGCGTCGCTCGACCTGACCTGGGCGCGCGCGCCGAAGCTGCGCGCCGACCAGCGCGGCCTCTTCCTCCTCCGGAAGCCGTCGGACTCCGACGACTACCTGCTCGTCGATCCCGACGACCTGCTCGCCGTCGACCAGGCCGAGCGGGTGCGCGCCCTGACGGCCGGCGGGAGGTAGGCCGGCGCGCGCGCGGCCTCACACCCAGCGGAAGACCTTCAGCGCCGCGAAGAACGAGCCGACGCCCCACGCGGCGAGCACGCCCATCTCGAGCCCAATCGACGAGAGCGGGCGCGCGTCGAGGATCACGGCGCGCAGCCCGTCGTTGAGCGCGGTGAGCGGGAGCGCCTTCACGAACGGCTGCATCCAGTCGGGGAAGTTGCCGGCCGAGAAGAAGACGCCCGAGAGCAGGAACATCGGCAGCGTCACGAGGTTCATCAGCCCCGCCGCCGTCTGCGAGTTCTGCGCGCGCGACGCGATCAGGAGCCCGACGCCAGCGAACGCGACTGCGGAGAGGAGCACGAGCACCCCGAGCGCGGCGAAGCTCCCGCGCGGCCAGAGCTGGAAGGCGACGATCCCGAAGAGCAGCAGGAAGAGCGCCTCGATCAGCGAGATCACGACGCGGAAGAGGACGAAGGAGAGCAGCAGGTCGCTGCGCCGCATCGGCGTCGCGGCGAAACGCTTGAGCAGCTTGCGCGTGCGCATCAGCACCAGCGCCCAGCCGACGCCCCAGACGCCGCCGCTCATCAGGTTCATGCCGAGCAGGCCGGGCAGCAGGAAGTCGATGTAGCGCTGGCCCGGCGCGGTCACCTTCTCCTCGGTGACCGCGAGCAAGTCGGCGCGCCCGCCCGCCCGCTCGAGCGCGTCGCGCACCGCGATCTGCGCCAGCCGGCAGCCGGGCCGCGTCGGGTCGAGCGTGAAGCGCGGCGCCGCGCCCGGCTCGACGACGACGACCGCCTTGCCCGAGCGCAGGAGCTCGTGCGCGTGCGCCGCGTCGACGATGCGAGCCTTCATCCCCTCGATCGAGTCGATCGCGGCCGCCGCGGCCGCCGCCGCCTCGCCCTGCACGACCGCGACCTGCTGCTGCTCGGGCGGCCGGTTGCGGAACGCCAGCCCGAGCGAGACCGCGAGCAGGATCGGGAAGCCGAAGACCCAGAAGAGGACGCCCGGCTCGCGGCGCATCTCGCGCGCGCGCACCATGAAGAGCTGGACGAGCGGCAGCTCGGCGAGGTTCACGACGCCGCCCCGTCCGACTTCTGCCTGCGCTTCCAGCCGCGCGCGGGCGCGGCGGCCGCCTTCGCCTTCGCCTCGGCCGCTTCCTCCTCGCCGATGCTGGTGCCGGTGAGCTCGATGAAGACGTCGTCAAGCGTCGCGGTGCGCGTGTGGAGCCGGCTCGGCCGCGCGCCGCGCTGGCGCAGCGCGTCGATCACGCGTGGCAGCGTCGCGTGGATCTCCTTCACGCTGAGGCGGAAGCCCGAGCCGTCGGGCAGGCAGGCGACGACCCCGTCGATCGCGGCGAAGAGCTCGGCGGGGAGCGCCGGCTCGCTCTCGACCTCGATGATCTCGACGCTCCCGCCGGCGCCGAGCGTGGCGATCAGCTCGCGCGGCGAGCCGAGCGCGATCACCTTTCCCTTGCGCAGGATCGCCACGCGGTCGCAGAGCTTCTCCGCCTCCTCCATGTAGTGGGTCGTCAGCACGATCGTGCGGCCGCGCGACTTCATGGCGCGGATGATCTCCCAGAGCGAGCGGCGCGCGGCCGGGTCGAGCCCGGTCGTGGGCTCGTCGAGGAAGAAAAGCTCCGGGTCGGCGACGAGCGCGCAGGCGATGGCGAGCCGCTGCTTCTGGCCGCCCGAGAGCTTCCCGACCCACGCGTCCTTCTTGTCGAGCAGGTCGACCTGGGCCAGCGCGTCGCTCGCGTCGAGCCTGCGGCGATAGAAGCTGCGGAAGAGCGTGACCGTCTCGAGCGCCGAGAGGCGGTCGTAGAGCTCGGTCTCCTGGAGCTGGATGCCGACGCGACCACGCAGCTCCGCGGCGCGGCCGTTCCATGAAAGGCCGAGCAGCTCGACCTCGCCGGCGTCAGGCCGCTGGAGCCCCTCGAGGACCTCGACCGTCGTCGTCTTGCCGGCGCCGTTGGGGCCGAGCAGGCCGAAGCAGATCCCGCGCTCGACGTCGAGGTCGATCCCGTCGACGGCGACGACCTCCTCGAAGCGCTTGACGAGTCCGCGCACGCGGATGGCGAGGTCGGTCACCCCCCGCCGCCCTGCTTCGCAGGCTCCGGGTCGCCCTGCTTCGTGCGCTCCTGGTCGTTGCCGTAGCCGAGGCTCCTGATGATCTCGAGCTCCTCGGCCGTCGGACGGAACGCCTCGTCGTCGGGAGGCGGCGGCACGCGCGCGTAGGCGATCCTCGCGTAGGCGTCGAGCTCGACGCGCAGCGATTCGAAGAGCTCGGGCTGCTCGTCGACGAGGTTCTTCGTCTCGTCGGGATCGGCGAGGACGTCGTAGAGCTCGTAGGGCGCGCCGGTGAGCATCTCCGCGAGGTAGCGCGAGCCGAGCTTGATGAGCTTGTGGCGCCCCTTGTGGATCGAGACCTCGAACGCCTTGATGTACCCCGACTCCGAGAAGACGGGGGCCGCCTGCTCTTCCGGCGCGCCGGCCCGCAGCCAGGCGAGCCGCGAACGTCCCTGGAACTGCCAGCCGGGCTCGACGCCCACCATCTCGAGCAGCGTCGGCGCGAGGTCGATCAGTCCGACCGGCGAGCTGACGCGGGCCGGCTGCCACTCCGGGTGGACGACGATCAGCGGGACTCGCAGGCAGTCGTCGTAGGGGAAGCGGCCGTGCTCGAAGAAGTAGTTGTGGCCGCCGAGCGCCTCGCCGTGGTCGGCGGTGAGGACGACGATCGCGCCGTCGAGGTGGCCGTCGTTGCGCATCTCGTCGAGCAGCGCGCCGACCTGCTCGTCGACGTAGCGGATGTCGCCGTCGTACTGCGCGACGTAGTCGCGGATGTGGTTCTTGCCGGGCATGTAGGCGTAGGCCGGCACCTGGCCGAGGTCGTTGCACTCCTGCTTCGGCGCGTGCGGGTCGCGGACGACCGGATCGATCGGGACGGGCGGGCGGACGTCGGCCTCGTAGAGCGCGTCGCCGACGAAATCCTTGCTGCAGCGGGCCGGCGGCAGGTAGGGCGCGTGGGGATCGAGGTAGTGCAGCCACAGGAGGTAGGGCCGGCTGCGATCGCGCCTGGCGAGCAGCTCGCGCGCCAGCTTTCCGAGCCCGGTCGCGTCGGCGTTGCGGTTGATCGCCTCGAAATGGTCGAAGCCCTGATCGAAGTGGAAGGTCGGCGAGAGGCTCATGTTGGCCACGGCGCCGAGCGTCTCGTACCCCGCCGCGTGCAGCAACTCGGGCAACAGCTCGTACGAGAGCGGGACTTTCTTGTCGAGCGTCGTGCGCGCGACGCCGCTCGTCGATCCGTAGGTGCTGGTGAGCAGCGACGCGACCGCCGGAGACGTCTTCGGCCACTGGGTCATCGCCTGCTCGAAGAGGGTTCCCTTCTGCGCAAGTTCATCGAAGCGCGGTGTCGTCCTGCGCTGGTAGCCGTAGCAGGAGAGGTGGTCGGCGCGCAGCGTGTCGATCGTGATCAGGACGAGGTTGTGCGGATGGGAGGCTGGGCGCGCGCGATCGGTCGTTTCGACCCCGGCCGACTTGGGAGGGGACGTGGCGGCGCGCGCTCCGCCCTCGGAGTCCGGGCTGCACGCGGCAACCCAGGGGAGGAGCGCGACGGCGGCGACGCTTCGCTTCCGACGGGACACTCGCGGGAGTGTGACACGTCCCCAATCCATGTCAAGGTATGTTCGCCACTCCATGCGCCATTCCCCGCTCCTGGCGTCGATCGCCAGCGGCCTCGCGTTCCTGCCGCTCGCCGCGTTGCGTCACCATCCTCACGACGTCATCGACTGCCTCGAGCTGAGCCCGACCTTCCCGACCGACCACACGGTCTTCGCCACCTCGGACGGGACGCTGAACCTGGTCGCGCGCAGCGTCAACGGCGGCTTCACCTGGTCCGACGTGCGCAGCGGATTGACCGGCAAGCACGTCTACGCGATGGCGCTCGCCGAGGACTTCGAGCGGTCGGGACGCGCCTACGTCGCGCTCGGCAACGATGGGCTCGCGTGGACGAAGGACCACGGCACGACCTGGCATCCCGCGCCGCGGCCGACGAAGCGCGATCCGGCGGTGCTCGCCGCGCTTCCGTTCGCCGGCGACGCGGCTCCGGTCCTTTTCTACGGGACGACGATCTGGAGCGCGTCGAAGGGTCTCTTCCGGACGAGCGACCCCGGCGTCGACGACGTCGAGCTCGACCCGCAACGGTTCCGGACCCACCTGCCGACCTGCCTTGCGGCGACGAGGGCCGGCGCCTCCGTCGTCGTCTTCGCCGCCACCGACGACGGCCGCCTCCATCGCAGCGAGGACCGCGGCTCGACCTGGACGACGCTCTCTCTCACGGGCGACGTCCGGCGGATCGCGCTCTCGCCGCGCTTCGCGCAGGACCGCACGCTCTGGCTCGCCACCTTCAAGACGGGCGTGGTCGTGAGCCGCGACGGAGGCTCGAGCTTCACCCCCTGCAACGAGGGGCTCGCCGACCTCGACGTGAACGACGTCGCCGTGCCGGCCCGCTGGCCCGAGTGCCGCGAGCTCTTCGCCGCCACCCGTGACGCCGGACTCTTCCAGTCGAAGGATGGCGGCGACCACTGGGAGCTCACGTCGCTGCGCGTGACGAAGACCTACCAGACCGACAACCACCACCGCTTCGTGCGGCTGCCCGCCGACTACCCGGCGACGCCCGCGATCTACTGCGGCACCTTCGAGGGCGTCCACTTCTCGATCGACGGCGGCGCCACCTGGATCAAGAGCAACATGAATCCGACGCGCTTCGGCCGCCGGATCCTCCTCTCGCCCGACTTCGCGCGCGACCGGACCGTCTTCACGTCGGGGTACGGGATGCTGCTCGCGACTTCCGAGGATGCGGGGTCGTCCTGGACCTTCGGGGCGCAGGGCGTGCGGGCGCTCAGCAGCTACGCGCTCGCGGTGGCGCCGACCTGGAAGGACGAAGGGCTGCTGATCCTCGGCATCAACGAAGGGATCTGGCGCTCGACCGACCGCGGCGCGACCTGGAACAAGCTCGAAATGCCTCCGTTCAAGCGACCGGAAGGCCCGCGGCAGGACCACGACATCACGCAGGTCGTCTTCTCGCCCCATTTCGCCGAGGACCGCACCTGCGTCGGCGTGAGCAACGGCGGCGTCTACTTGTCGACCGACGCCGCGCAGAGCTTCCGCTGCCTCGCCCCGCCGGTCGAGTACTCGATCGAGGTGGCGATCACGCCCGACTTCCCGAGCGACCCGACGATCGTCGTCGGCGGTTCGCGCCTCAAGCGGTCGACCGACCTCGGCGAGACGTGGTCGGACGAGCTCGTGAATTCACCGGTGAGCGGCGTCGTCTGCGCTCCCGACTGGACGACGAGCGGCGAGGTCTACGCGTGGTCGTCCTACGTCGGCTTCCTGCGATCGAAGGACCGCGGCGCGTCGTTCCAGCCGTCGAACGACGGGCTTCGCGGCCACCTTCCGACGTCGGTTCGCCTCTCGCCGCGCTTCGCGCGGGACGGCACGATGTTCATGACGACGTTCGGGGGCGGGCTCCACCGCTCGACCGATCGGGGGCTCCACTGGCAGCGCCACGGCTCGCGCGACCCGCGTCTCGACCACGCGACGGCGCTCGCCCTCTCGCCCGCCTTCGTCGACGATCGCACGCTCTTCCTCGGCACCTTCGACGGAGTGTGGCGCTCGACCGACGGCGGCGAGAGCTTCGTCCTCACGACGACGCGCGAGCTCTACGACGAGGCGCGCGAGCCATGGGTGTGGATCAAGAAGTGGGGCCGCTTCGACCGCGCCGGCGCCTTCGGCGGCACCGTCGACCAGACGCGCTACCGCGGCCACGAGGCGCGCTTCCCCTTCGTCGGCACGGGCTTCCGTCTCTTCGGCACGCGCGGGCCCGACCACGGAAAGGCGGCGCTGTTCGTCGACGGCCGTCTCGCCGCCACGCTCGACTCCTTCGCGGCGCAGCCTGCCGACTCGGCGGTGCTCTTCGAGGAGTGGAAGCTGCCGTGGGGCTACCACGAGCTGACGCTCCACGTGCTCGGCGAGAAGTCGGACGAGGCGAGCGACACCCTCTTCGGGATCGACGCCGCCGAGCTCGCCTGCGTCGGCCGCGACGACGAGGTCCCCGTCTTCGTGACCCGCTGAGGCGGCGCCTCGAGCTACCGGACGACCGATCGCGCCGCGACGTAGCGCTCGCGGAACGCCGCGTACTGCTCTCGCACGTCGGGAATCGTCTCGTCGGGGTCGAGCCGTCGATGGCCGCGTGCGCGCACTCCGGCGGCGGCGGCCCTGAGCTCCGCGCGCAGCGCCGCCGCGTCGCCGGCCGGGAACGAGCGCCCGCGGCCCGGCGGCACGCACTCGGTCATGCCGTCGAGCGCGCTCGTGACGAGCTCGAGCCCGGCGGCCCGCGCCTCGAGGCAGACGAAGGGGGTGTTCTCGCGCCAGAGCGACGGCACGACGAGCAGGTGGAGCCCCGAGACGACGCGCGCCAGCTCGGCGCGGGCGAAGGGGCCGTGGAACTCGACGCGCGGATCGCCCGCCGCGAGCTCGCGCAGCTTCGCGTCGTAGCCGGGATAGTCGCCGAAGCGGCCGAAGCAGTGGAGCCGCACGGCGCGATCGTCGAGTCCTCGAAAAGCGTCGAGCAGGACGGCGAGCCCCTTGTGCGGCGCGAAGGTGCCGAGGTAGCCGACGTGCACGGCGTCGCGAGGCGGGTCGGCGAGGGCTCTCAGCGCCGATCGGTCGATCGCGTAGGGGACGACCTCGAGCGCGCCGGTCGGCGCGCCCGCCTTCTCGAGCGCCGCCTTCACCGTCCGCGACGGCGAGAAGAGCCGCGCCGCGCGCGCGAGCGCCGAGGCGAGATGACGCGGCCGCTCGATCATCGCGTAGCCCGCCTGCTCGCCGCTCGCCTCGTCGAGCGGGAACTCGCCGCCGCGCCGGCGCTCGGCGTGGCGGGCGCGCGCCCACGGCTCGCGCGCCCACTGCGCGACCGTGGTGTGGACGCAGTCGAAGCAGCCGTAGCCGCCCTGAGGCGGGCCGTCGCACTGGACGAGCGTCGGCTCGCCGGCCAGCGCGTCGGGCGGCGCGAGCGCCGCCCGGGGCTTCGGCTCGGTCCTGAGCAGGAGGAAGTTCGGGCAGACGTACCAGAAGTCCATGAGGTGAATGAGGAAGGGGATCCGGCGGCGCTCGAGGTCGTCGACGCGGTCGATCCCGACGAAGCGCAGGTGGAACAAGTGCGCGATCTCCGGACGGAACTCGTCGAGCAGCGCCTCGAAGCTCGCCTGGTTCAGCGGGTTCCACCAGTCGGCGAGCACGTGGTTCTGGACGCTCCCCATGGCGAAGGAGTGGCAGGTGACCGGCACGCCGTCGACGTCGTAGCGGCGCAGCTCCGCGGGACCGAAGGGGGGCTCGAACCCGGGATCGACGGCGTAGACGCGGACGTCGTCGCCCGCCGCAAGGCCGGCCCGCGCGAGCGCGAGCACGTACTGCTCGGTCCCCGAGATGAACTTCGGGAGGAATCGGTGCACGACGTAGAGGACGCGCATCATTTTCCTGGGGCCGCTCGCCGCGCGGCGCGGCCATTCTGACGTCGCGGCGCGCGGACCGAGTAAGACCTTCTGCAAGCCGATGAGACTCGCGCTCCTCTCCTTCGAGTACCCGCCCGAGACTGGATTCGGCGGCATCGGCACCTACGCGTGGTACCAGGCGCGGGCGCTCGCCCGGCTCGGCCACGAGGTGCACGTGCTCGCCGGAGCGACGGAAGCGACGCCGCTGCGCTCGAGCTCCCACGACGGCGTGACCGTCTTCCGCTTCCGCGCCGGCGGCCGGCTCATGAGGAGCTTCGCCCGGCTCGACCGCCGCCGCCTCTGGTGGACGAAGAACCGCCTCGAGAACGGCTGGTGCATGCACCTCGGGCTGAAGGAGCTGCGGCGGCGCTTCGACTACGACGTCGTCGAGATGCCCGAGTGCGGCGGGGAGGGGCTGCTCCTGAACTGGCTGCAGCGCGCGCGGACCGTCGTGAAGTTCCACTCGCCGGCGCAGTTGATCATGCCGACCTACGACGTGCGCAAGGCCGACCACGTCGCCTGCTCGCTGGTCGAGAAAGTCGGGATCCGCGGTGCCGGCGCGCTCACGAGCTGCAGCCGTTTCCTCGCGGAGGAGGTCCGGCGGAAGATGGCCATCGGCCGCCACGTCGAGGTGATCGCCAACGGGATCGACCTCGAGCTCTTCGACGCCGAGGAGTCGATCGACGCGCGCGCGAAGTTCGGCCTGCCGAAGGACCGGCTCGTGATCCTCTTCTCCGGCCGCATGGAGAAGCGCAAGGGCATCCACCTCTGCCCCGAGATCGTCGAGTCGATCCTGACGAAGCACGACGTCGCCTTCGCCTTCGCCGGCGCCGACCTCTTCGGCTTCATGGAGAAGGAGATGCTGCCGCGGCTCAAGGGCCAGCCGCTCAAGGGCTCGGTCCACTACCTCGGCAAGCTCTCGCACCTCGAGGTCGGCTCCTGCATGCGCCAGAGCGACCTCTTCTTCATCCCGAGCCTCTGGGAGAACTGCCCCTACTCCTGCCTCGAGGCGATGGCGGCCGGACGGGCGATCGTGGCGAGCGACGCCGGCGGGCTGCCCGAGCTGATCGAGGATGGAAGGAACGGCCTCGTCGCGAAGAGCGGCGATGCCGCCGCCTTCGCCCGCCAGCTCGAGCGGATGATCGAGGATCGAGCGCTGCGGGAGCGGCTCGGCTCGGCCGCCCGCCGCACGCTCGAAGAGCGCTATACCGACACCGCGATCGCGAAGCAGTCGCTCGAGTACTGGAAGAAGGCGCTGAAGGTCGGTTGAACCGCGGAGCGTGAGCGAGATGGGGACCCTGCGCATCGAAGGCGAGCCGCCGCGCGAGCTGCCGCGCGAGCCGTTCGACCTCGCGCGCCGCGCCATCGTCGACCCCAGGGCGGTCTGCCACGCGCCCTTCGCCTCGCTCCACGTCGGGCGCACGCTCGCCCCCTGCCGCCACTCGACGCTCGACCTCGGCGACGCCGGCCGCACGTCGCTCGCCGAGGGCTTCGGCTCCGACGCGGCGCAGCGGATGCGCGAGCGCTTCCGCCAGTACGTCGTCCGTCGCGAGGAGTGCGCGCGCTGCGTCCGCCATTGGGAGGACGGCGCGCCGCGCGAGAGCCCCTCGCAGGCCGAGTACGACGTCGCGCTCCCGCCGGTGAACGGGGTGCCGCCGCGGCTGCGCGCCCTCTCGATCGACGCGCGCGTCGAGCTCCCCTCCGTGCGCCTCGACGAGGTGCAGGCGCTCCTCCCGGAGCTCGACCGCGTCGTCGTGCTCTGCTCGGGGCTCGAGCCGGCGGGCCCTGCCCGGCGCGTGATCGACGCGGTCGACCGGCTGCGAAGCCCGCCGCGACCCGGACTCGAGCTGCTCGCCTTCGACTTCGTGCCGGCGGCCGACGAGCTGCCGCCGTCGGTGACGTCGCTCGAGCTCCGTCTCCCGCTCGCGACGGTCCGCCTCGACGCGGCCCGCAAGCGGACGCTCGCCGACCTCGCCGACGAGCTGCGCGAGCGCGGCACGCCGCTCACCGTGCGCGCCGACGTCGGCAGCGGGAACTGGACCGAGCTCAAGGGCTGGCTCGAGGACGTCCTCGCCTGCGGCGCCGTCCCCGGCGTCGCGCCGGTCGCCCGCGACGACGACGGCTCGATCGCGGCGCTCAACGCCGACGTGATCGCCACGCTGCACGGCGTCCTCTACCGCTGGAGCGTCGAGCTTCGCATCGAGGGCGACGAGCAACGCGGCGCCTCCTCCTTCCGCGACCTGCTCGGACGGCTGCGCCACTGGCAGAAGCTCGCGGCGACGCGCGCGGCCGAAGGGGCTCCATTCGCCGCGCCCGACCTCCACCATCCGCTGCTCGCGAATGAGGGCGAAGCGCGCCGGCTCCTCGAGGACTTCCTGCGCGTCTACCACCATCGCCGCGTCGAGACGTGGCTCGCCGGGCTCGCGCAGCACGAGGACTTCCAAAACGGCGCCCGCGAGCGACTCTCGCTGCGGCTGGTCGCGCTCTGGCTCGGCTGCGTCTTCGAGCGCAGCGACGTCCGGCCCGCGCTGCGCGCGATCTACGAGAACCCGCCGACCGCCGCCGCGCGGATCGAGGCCGACCGCAGCCTGCTCGCGTCGACCGCGATGGCCGGCTGGCACGACGGCTGGGTGAAGTCGCTCGAGCTCGAGAAGAGGCCGCGCACCTCGGCTCCGTTCCAGATCCCGCCGCCGCGCAAGGCCACGTCGGCGGCGCGCGCGCAGGTGACGGTGATCGTCCCGTCCTACAACCACGAGCGGTTCGTCGGCGCGGCGGTCGACAGCGTGCTCGCGCAGGCCGGCCCGACGCTCCGCGTGGTCGTCGTCGACGACGGCTCGACCGACGAGACGATGTCGGCGGCGCGCACCCGCGCCGACCCGCGCGTGATCGTCCGCCGCAACCCGCGCAACCTCGGGCTCGGCGAGAGCCTGTACCGCGCGCTGCGCACCGTCCGCACGCCTTACGTCGCGGTGCTCAATTCCGACGACCTCTTCCATCCGAAGCGGATCGAGCGGCTGGTCGCCGCGCTGAAGGAGCGGCCGCAGGCCGCCGTCGCCGCGTCGCTCCTGGTCCCGATCGACGCCGAAGGCCGCGCCTGCGCGACGGGCGACTCCTCGCCGATCTTCGACGGCAAGCGGGTCCACGACTGGCTGCGCTGGTTCGAGACGAGCTGCCGCGAGGCGCCGCCGGCGGGCGACCTCGTCGGCGCACTGCTCGAGCGCAACTTCCTCGTCACGTCGAGCAACCTCGTCGCGCGCCGCGACTTCCTGCTCCGCCACGCCGCGCTCTGGCGCGACCTCGAGTTCTGCGTCGACTGGCAGCTCTTCCTCGTCGCGGCGGCGAGCCGCGAGCTCAGGATCGTGCCCGAACCGCTGCTCGCCTACCGGCTCCACGCCTCGAACACGGTCTGGTTCGACGAAGAGCGCGAGTGGCGCTACTACGTCGAGTCGCACCGCGTCGTCGCGCGCACGCTCGAGCTGCTCGTGCGCAGCGACCGCCGCGACGGCGAGCGCCGCTTCGCCGCGCAGCTCGAGCTCGTCTCGAGCCACCTGGCGAGCAGCGGCGACGTCGACTGGGCCGGCGTCTACCTCGGGCTCGTGCTCGAGCGGCTGCGCATCCCGTCGCGCGCGATCAAGAGCGACCAGAGCCGCCGCTGGATCCAGACCCTCGATTCCATGCGCCGGCTGCGCCTGCAGATGGGTGACATGGTCCGTCTCCTCGGGGACAACGTCGCCGAGCTCCTGCGGATGCGCGGCGAGCGGCCCTTCCTGCGCGCGGCGCGCAACCAGGCCGAGGCGATCACCGACGAGCTCGAGCGCGTGCGGTGGGACCTCCTCTCCGCGCTGCGCGACCGCGCCAACGTCGAGAAGCTCTGGCACCAGGCCGAGCGCGAGCGCGACCAGGAGGTCTCCGGCAAGGCCGAGCTCTACCGGCGGGTCGGGGAGATCGAGGGTGGGCTCGACGCGGCCCGCCGCGAGGCCGAGACCGCCCGAAAGGAGGCCGAGCTCGCCTGGGGCGAGACGACCTCGGTGCACCGCGAGCACGAGCAGGTCCGCAAGGAGCTCGTGCAGGCGCTCGAGCGGATCCAGGCCGAGCGCGAGCAGCTCGAGAGCGGGCTGACGGAGACGATCGAGGGCGTCGTCCGCGAGCGCGACCGGCTGAAGAGCGACGCGGAGCGCGAGCGCGAGACGCTCACGCGCTCGATCGCCCGGCTGCAGGAGGAGATCGGGACGCTCCACCGGACGCTCGAGCAGTCGCGCATCCAGCTCGCCGCGGAGCGCGCGAAGGCGCTGGCCGATCGCGACGCCGAGCGGGCCGAGGCGGCGCGCCTGGCCGAGGCGGAGCGGGAGCGCCTTCAGGAGCTGCTCGACCGCAAGCGCGCGGCGCACGCGGAGCAGCGCGCCGAGCTCGAGCGCGACCTCGCGCAGCAGAAGGCGCTCGCCGACCAGCGCACCCGCGAGCGCGAGGAGCTGCGCCGCTCGCCCGAGTTCCGCGCCGGCGACCTGCTGCTGAACCGGATGAAGTTAAAGTCGCCGCTGCGCGCCCTCGAGAAGCGCGGCCACGCGGCCCGCCTCGCGCTCGCGACCGCGCGGCTCGCGGCAGAGCGCCGCGGCCTCCTCGGCCGGGACGGCGGCCGGCCGCGCATCCTCGCCACGGTCTGCTGGAACTTCCCGATCTACTCGCAGACCTTCGTCTACCAGGAGCTCCTGCAGATGGCGCGGCGCGGCTTCGAGCTGCGCCTGAGCTACACCCGCCTCGAGCCGCGCGACCACCTGAACCAGCAGTTCGCGCCGCTGTGGAGGCTCAAGCGCCCGATGCTCCTCGACCGCGCGATCCATCGCCGCGACTTCCAGCGCTACCGGACCCGCTTCCCCGACCGCGTGGAGCGCATCACGGAGAAGCTCTGCGCCGCGTCGGGAATGGCGCGCGCAGCGCTGCTCGCCCACGACAACTTCCTGCAGGGCTTCACGTACGCGCGCCTGGCCGAAGCGTGGGGCGCCCACTACCTCCACTCCTACTTCTTCTACGACCGCTCGCTGATGGCGCTGATCGCCAGCCAGCTGCTCGACCTGCCGCGCGGCGTCTCCTGCTACGCCGACCACCTGCTCGAGGACTACGAGCTCAAGGTCGTCCCGCTCCACCTCGAGACCTGCGACGTCGTGGTCGCCACGTCGGAGCGCATCAAGCGCGAGCTCCTCTCGCTCGCGCCCGCGACCGATCCCGACAAGATCCTGGTGAAGCCCAACGCGATCGACTGCACGAGCTTCCCGGTGATCCCGCGGGTCGAGCCGGAGCCGGGCCAGCCGTTCCGCATCGTCGTCACGAGCCGCCTCGAGCCGAAGAAGGGGCTCATCCACCTGGTCGAGGCGATGAAGCTCCTGCGCGACCAGGGCGTGAACGTCGAGGCGCACCTCGTGGGCGACGCCGACCGCGGCGTGCCGGCCTCCGAGAACTGCAAGGCGGAGCTCTCCGACCGGATCACGCGCCACGACCTCTGGGGCAAGGTGCACCTCGAAGGGCGGCAGCCGGAGCAGGGGGTGCGCCGCTTCCTGTCGCTGGCGCATCTCTTCGTCGCGCCCTTCGTCGAGACGGAGAGCGGCGACAAGGACGGCATCCCGACCGCGCTCGTCGAGGCGATGGCGACCGGCATCCCCTCCGTCGTGACCGACGCCGGCTCGATCCTCGAGGTGGTCGACGACGGCGTCGACGCGCAGGTCGTCCCGCAGCGCGACCCGGCCGCCCTCGCCGCCGCGATCCGCGAGCTGCTCGCCGACCCGCGCCGGCGCAGGACCATGAGCGAGAAGGCGGCCCAGAAGGCACGCGAGCGGTTCGACGTCTCGGTGTGCGAGCCGCGGCTGCACGAGCGGATCCGGGCGCTCGTCGCGGCGCGGCGGAAGTGACCGGCCGGGCGCGGAAACGAGCGATGGCGACGCTCTCGTTCTGCGTCCCGGCCTGGAACGGCGCGCGCTTCCTGCCGCAGACGCTGAAGGCGCTGCTCGCCGTGCGCGGCGTCGAGCTCGAGATCGTGGTCGGCGACGACGCCTCCGATGACGGTTCGGCCGCGATCGCGCGCCGGACCGCCGCGGAGCTTCGCGACGCGCGCGTGACCGTCCATCCGTTCCGCGAGCGACTCGGCCTCGCCGGGAACTGGAACCGGACGCTGCGGCTCGCGCGCGGCGACTACGTCTGCCTCTTCGGCCAGGATGACCGCTGCCGGCCACAGTTCGCCGAGCGCCTCGTCGGCCTGCTCGAGCGCCACCGCGGCTGCCCGCTCGCCTTCGGGCGGCGCGAGTTCGAGCTCGCCGATGAAGAGAGCCGCCGTGCCGTCGGCGACTTCTTCGAGCGCCGCTACCCCGAGATGGTCCGTCCCTTCGACGAGCGGCTGCGGCAGGTCGGCGAGGTCGTGCCGCCCGAAGTCATGATCGCGGAGGCGATGCGCTTCACCTTCGAGATCAACCTGATCGGCGAGCCGAGCTTCGTCGTGCTGCGGCGCGACCACCCGGCCGTCGCGCGCGGCTTCGACGAGCGGATGGAGCAGATGATCGACTGGGAGTTCTTCACCCGCTTCTTCGCCGACGCGCCGATCGCGCAGTGCCGCGAGGTCGTAGGAACCTACCACGTCCACGAGAGCGGCTCGTCGATCCGGAACGCGCGCCTCTCGCGCCACTACAACGAGTACGACTACTTCCTCGGGGTGGCGCTCGAACGGTTCGCGCCGCGCCTCGCTCCCGACCAGCGACGCGCGCTCGAGGAGCGGAGGATCGAGGTCCGCCGCCTCGCGCTCGACCACGCGGCGAAGGAGGGATCGTGAGCGGGCGCGGCGTCGCGACGGCGGCGGCGCTCCTGCTCGCGGTCTTCGTCGGCTGGCGGCTGCGCGTCTACGTGGCGCACGCCAACCCGGCGTGGAACCAGGCCTCGCCGGTCGGGCTGCTGAAGAGCGACCCGGCGCTCCTCTACTGGTTCACCGAGCGGATCGCCGAGAACGGCGGCTCCATTCCCGAGGACTTCGCCCGCACGACCTCGGTCCAGTGGCCCGACGCCGTCGATGCGCGCGTCGAGTTCCCGCAGCTCCAGCCGCTCCTCGCCGCGAATCTCTGGCGCTGGATCGGGGGCAGGACGCCGCTGCACGAGTTCTGCCTCTCGCTCTTCTCGCTGCTCGCGGCGACGACGGCGGTGGCGGCGTGGGGGCTCGCATGGGAGCTCACGCGCCGGCGCGGACTTGCGCTGCTGGCGCTCGCGCTCTTCTTCCTGCTGCCGGCGAACTGGCGCACGATGACGTTCGTGCTGCTCGGCGAAGACGTCGCGTTCCCGTGCCTTGCCGCGCACCTCTGGCTGCTCGCTCGCGCGGCGCGCGTGCGGACGACGGCGAGCTATCTCGGGTCGGGCCTGTTCCTGGCGCTGGCGATGGCGGCGTGGCACGCGAGCGGCTTCTTCGTGGCGATCGAGGCGGCCGCCCTCTTCGCGTGGTACCTGCGCTCGGGCGCCAACCCCCTCGCCGTCCCGCGCGCCTGGCTGGTCGTGCTGCCGTTCGTGATCGCCTGCGCCTTCGAGCCGATGCTGCGCGGCAAGCTGCAGCTCTTCTCGCTGCCGATGCAGCTCGCGCTCGCGCTGCTCGTGATGGTGGCGGTGGAGGCGCGCGGCAGGCTCTCGCCGCTCGTCCGGACCGGGGCGGCGCTCGGGCTCGTGGCCGCGTTCCTCGGGCTCGGGCTCCTCGCCGCGCGCTGGCTCGGCGGCGGGCTCACCGACTACTCGCACGTCTTCCGGCTGGTCGCGGCGAAGCTCTCGCACCTCGGCGTGCTGCCGCGCAACCCCAACGAGCTCCCCTTCGAGGTGCGCATCCTCTGGCAGGGGCCGTTCGACTCGTTGCGGATGCGGGCGCTCTCGCTCCACCTGAGCACGACGCTCGCGGGACTGGCGCTGCTCATCGCGCTCGCGCTGCCGAGCTGGTGGCGCGGCCGCGGCGAGCCGCGCACGGCTCTGCTCGCGCTCGCCGGCACGGCCGCGACGATCCTGACCTGGCTCATCCTGCGCACCGAGATCCTCGCCGGCTTCCTGCTCCCGGCCGCGACGGTCCTCGCGCTGCGCCGCGTGAAGGAGCGCGGCTGGACGGTGGCGCTCGCGCTCGTGGCGCTCGTTCCGCCGGCGGCGACGTTCCCGGAATTCGTCGGCTTCTACCGCTCGTCGGGCGAGTGGTACCAGCCGGCGCAGGTCGAGGAGTTCGCCGCCACGATTGCCGCGATCGACGAGCACGTCCCTCCCGGCAAGCCGGTCGCCGCCGACGAGATCCTCTCGACCGCGATCCTCGCCCACGCGCGCCGGCCGATCCTCGCGCAGCCGAAGTACGAGTGGAAGGCGGCGCGCGAGCGGCTCGAGGAGTTCCGCACGGCGGCGACGCGCGGCACGCCGGAGGAGCTCGCGGCCTTCCTGCGCGCCCACCGCTGCCGCCACCTCGCCTACGACTGGCTCACGCTCTGGGTCACGCGCTACCAGGTCGGGCTCGCCGACGACGTCCGCTCGCCCGACCCGAAGGCGGCGATCACGTTCGCGGCCAACGACCCCGAACACCTGCCGGGCTTCAGGCTGCTCTGGAAGAGCCCGCTCGGGCGCAACGGGGTGAGGCTCTACGAGCTCATCGACGAGTGACGGACGGCGCGGCTGCGTCGATGCTCACGCCGCGTCAGCGGCGAGTCTTCTTCGGGGTCGCCTCTTCCGCGAGCACGTTCCAGCCCTCGGCCGTCCAGAGCCCCGCGCCCTTCGCGCGCGCGTCCTCTTCAGCGGCGCGGAACTCCGCGGCGAAGCGCCCCTCGCCGTACTTGGTGAAGAAGCGCGTGAAGCCGCGGCGCGTCATCTCTGCGTTGACGTCGAGCTCGCCGAGAAAGACGTAGGCGAGCAGACGGCCGTAGTCGTCGGTGGCCGCCTTGCCCGGCTGCTCGAAGACGAGCTCGACGTCCTGCCCTTCGACGAGCGCCTTCATCGCGGCGGTCGCGCGCTCGTAGCCGGGCTGGTCGCGCTCGGGCGTGTTGATCCGGAGCAGGCGGATCCGCTCCTTCCCGCGCAGCTCGCCGTCGATCTCGACGTCGATCGTGTCGCCGTCGATCACGCGCGCGACGCGGTAGGGACCGCGGCGCTCGCCGGTTTCGATCTCCGGCGGCGAACGCGGCGCGGGCGCCGATGACGGATCGGTGAAGGCTGGAGCGCCGAGCCGACGCTCGCCGGAGTCCGCTCCGCGGTTGCGCCACGAGCGCGCGGCGGCGAAGAGGAGCGCCAGCACGAGCCCCGTCGCCGTGAGTCGGCCGCGCCGTCGAAACATCGCCCGTCTCCCCGCTCCTCGTCGCGGCGGGCGATCATGCCTAAGATCCCGCCTCGCGTCGCGCGGCGCGCGGGCCCCTGCGCGCCCGACTCGCGACGCCAAGGAGGAATGTGATGTTCGCCTCGCTCCTGCTCGCTGCGGCGACGGCCGTCGGCGGCGACGACAAGGCGCCGCCCGATTTCGGAGCGCTCGAGTGGTGGAACTCGATCCCGCTCACGATCGGCCGGCTGAAGGGCCGCGCAGTCTTCGTCGAGTCGTTCCGCACCTGGTGAGGCCCGTGCAAGTCCCAGCTCCCCCATCTCGCGAAGCTCCACGAGAGCCTCAAGAAGAAGGGAGTGCTGGTCGTCGGCGTGTCCGACGAGACGCACGAGCTGCTCGACGAGTACATCAAGGCCAACAAGATCGAGTTCCCGATCGCCCGCATCGACGGCAAGGCCGGCTTCGAGGAGGCGATCGGAGTCACCGGCTTCCCGCACGCGGCCGTCATCGGCACCGACGGGAAGATGGCGTGGAACGGCCACCCCGCCGCGGGTGACGCGTCGCTCGAGAAGGCGGCCAAGGGGAGCAAGCTCACGCCGCTGCTCCCGGCACCCTGCGCCGCGGCCGAGAAGCTGATGAACGACGGCAGGAACGGCGCGGCCTGCCTCGAGCTGAAGAAGGTCGCCGACGCCGGCTCGCTGCAGGGCGACGACCTCAAAGGTGTGCAGGACCTGATCGCCTACTTCGAGAAGAGCGCGAAGTCGCGGTGGGACGAGGCGCAGGCGGCGCTCCAGAAGAAGGACTACGCGACGGCCGCCAACCTCTGCGACGGGCTCGCCGCGTACGCGGGGCTCGAGCCGGGCGATCAGGCGAAGGCGAAGCTCGCGGAGCTCCGTGCCGACGCGACGATCGTCAAGGAGATCGACGGCGGCCGCGAGAACCTGCGGGCCGACAAGCTCGAAAAGGAGATCGACTACAAGGAGGCGATGAAGGTCTACAAGGCCGTCGCCGCCAAGTTCGCCGGCTCGGAGGCGGCGAAGAAGGCCCAGGAGCGGCTCGAATTCATCAAGAAGGAGGGGCTGCTCAACATGGATGCGGCGTGCGACCTCTGCCGGAAGGGCAACCGGCCCTGCTCGAGGCACCAGAAGGGCTGACGTTCACGCTCCGGCCAGGAGCTCGCGGAACAACGATTCGACTTCAGCGCCGGCCTGCGCCGCCGTCTTCACCGGCTGCGCAGGCCGGCGCAGTCGTTCCCACAGCTCCGGCTCGCGGACGAAGCGCAGCAGCTTCTCCTTCAGGTCGGCGGCGTCGTTCGGGGTGAAGGCGATGCCGTTCCTGCGGCGCTCGAGCAGCTCGGCCATGCCGCCTTGGTTGGCGACGAGCACGGGGATCTCGGCGAGCGCCGCCTCGTCGAGCGTGACCGGCGAGTTCTCGTACCAGCGCGACGGGACGACCAGCACGTCGATCGCGGCGAAGACCTCGGCGAGGCGCTCGTGCGCGAAGGATCCGTGGAAGCGGACGCCGGGATGGCGGTTCGCGGCCTCGACCTGGCGCGCGAAGGCGCCGCCGTCCCACGGCGAGCTGCCGTGGACGTCGAGCGTCGCGCCGTCACGCGGCATTCCCTGGAACGCGGCGACGAGCAGGTCGGCCCCCTTGCTCGGCAGCAGCGAGCCGACGTAGCCGAAGCGCAGCGGCCGGCCGGGCGCGCTCCGCGGCGGCAGGCGCGCCACGAAGCCAGGATCGACGCCGTTCTCCATGACGCGCACGCGGCCGCCCGCCGGATCGAGGCCGTGGCGCACGTGCTCGTCGAGGACGAAGCGCGACGGCGCGAGCACCAGGTCGGCCCGGTTGAGCTGCGCGACGATCTCGCTCGTGCGCCGCCGGATCGCGCGCGTGTGGAGGTTCTCGACGACGTAGCCCGGCAGCCCGGCGAGCATCCGCAGCGGCCGGCGCAGCAGATTCGTCGACAGGTGGTTCAGCGCCCACCTCGCCCGCTTCTTCCCGATGCAGCGCGAGCAGCGAGTGACGTCGATCGTCGTGCAGTGGTGGCCCCACGGCGTGAAGCGCTGCCCCCGCGGGCAGAGGTACCAGAAGTCGTGCAGCGTCACGACCACCTTCGCGCCGGCGAGCTTCGCCGCCTCGATCAGGTCGGCCGAGAGGCCGAGCGTGTGGTGGACGTGGACGACGTCGACCTTGCGGCCGCCAGCGGCGCCGTTCTCCAGCTCCTTCTCGAAGACAGCGCGCACGCGCGCGTCGAGGTAGGTCTCGCGCAGCGACGCCGCCCCTTCGGGCGCCGTCCTGATCCGCGTGACCGGCACGCCGTCGACCCGCTCGTGCACGCGCGCCAGCTCCGGCAGCGCGGCGTCGTCCGTGTGCGCGAACACCGACACCTCGTGCCCACGCTCGAGCAGCGCCCGCGCCAGCCAGTGCGCGCAGAGCTCAGCGCCCGCGTGCGCTTGAGGCGGGTAGCCGTGAGCCACGGTCATGATCCGGAGCGGGGCGCTGGTCAGGCGCACGATCCAGGTCCGCTGCCCTGACTTCGAGAAACCGTGACTCGTGTCTCGATCGCGTCAGGACAATTCGGTCCATTTCGTTCTCGCTCAGCCATCGGTCCAGAACCTTGCACCGAACGCCAGGACATTTGAAAACCGAACCGCTGCGGAGTCCTCCGGGTCCACGGCGGCAAGCTGCACCCACAGCCGTACGAGGGATGACTCGAGGAATAACTCATCGAGCAGATCGGGATTCAGATCCTCACCGAGAACGAGCAGCCGATTTGACGACTCATCGTTGGCGGCACTTGAGAGGCCTACCAAAGATGCTGGGACACACCCGAACGGAATACGTATCGCGTTGGTCGGCTCTCGGACCTCGTGGCGAAGAATGACGGCCAGGCACCGATCTGCGCTAGGCCAGCCACCTGCCGTTAACCCGCGTAGCGCCACGCTGCGTGAAACGACGCCGTGACGACCGGTCGGAGAGTCGAGTTTCGTGATGCGAAAACCGAAATCCTGGGATGAACCAGGTTTAGTCCCGTGCGCCTGTCGGTTTGGAGCCTCAGCAACGAACACGCGCCCCTGGCCCGCGCTGGAACGTGGACAGCCCGCAACAACGTCTACGATGCCGTCCCCTGATACATCAGCGATTGAGAATGGCGCGCCGAAACCAATGGCACGTTCACTCGGCACAACGATGGTTGGCTCCTGATCGGCGGCTCGGCTATGACGGATGACGACAATCTCGCCAGAACCTGCACATGCACCAACTGTTTCCTGGAATCTCTCAGGCGCCCCGACAAACAACTCCGGCCAGCCATCTCCGTCGACATCTCCCGACCTCAAGCAGGACCCGAATGCGCCGCCTCTCGCGCCCGAGACGGGATACTCGAGTCGATCTACCTCTCCATTACTTCCAATACCGGATCTCTTGACATAGACGACACCGTCTCCTTTCTGACGCGAACTTCCCGCAGCGGTCGGGGCTCCTACGACGACGTCTCCGACTCCGTCTCGATCGATGTCCACCACTGCGACCTGACGGCCAAAGCCTGCCCACGGATCGTGCTCTGGATTGAAGAACGTTCCGCCGACACGAAGCTCCGGTCCCAGGAGACAGAACACGCGCCCGACCCGCTGCGGGAAGCCTTCGACCCCATCAGATTCCGGGTCACCTACGACGACATCATCGAAGCCGTCACCGTTCACGTCGCCAACTGCCAGACACGAACCAAACGCGTGGCACCATGGATCCGGAGAGTAGGCCGTCGCGTTTGCGGTGAACTCTGGTCCGAAGAGTACGACCACCGCTCCAGCACGCCGCGGAGTTCGATCCGTCCAGCCGACGTTGCTCGCGACTAGATCGACCGCTCCGTCGCCGTTGACATCTGCCGCGCCTAGAAGCGATGAATATGGAAACGTACGTCCTACAACTGGCAGCAATAGGCGACGACGCTGCGTCAAGTCAGGTCCGAGAAGAACGAGGAGTTCAGGCTGTCCATTCCGTGTCGAGTACATGATCACGAGGTCGGCAAGCTGGTCCCCCGTGATGTCTCCAAGCGCGAGTCCGCCTCCAAAGCGCGACTCCGGGTCGTCGCTCGTTGCAGAGATGACTGTCCACGGTTGCCTTGTCGATCCTCGAATCACGAGGACGGCGTTCGACCGGACCGAGCCGAGAGCGGCGTCAGCGTGACCATCACCGTCGACGTCTCCGGCAGCCGTATCCAGTCCGAGGTACGAGAGGCTCGACGCGTCCCCGCTTTTCAACTCCTCGACTAGCCAAGTGGATTCGTCACAAGATTGCTGACTCCATGCAGTCTGACACGTCAGCGCTACGACAACGCCTGCGAACCAGTAGCCGAGTGGCAGAACGCAAGATCTTCTCTCTGTTCGTTCCACTCGTGCCCGTAGAATCCGTGTCCGTCTATTGCCTACCGCGATCAGCAGCAAGGTACGCATAGGTGTGTCGCGCTTGTCGGTCGATCAGCTATCACCTGGGTACGAATCCAGCGCGCTTGAGGACTCCGTGATCAACACGGCTCTTATTCCCGTCAAGGTGCATGGGTTCGGTGGCGGGTTCACAACGGCTTGATAGTACCAAACAGTTCCTGGCAGATCAGATGCCGTCGTAGTGTAGTAGTTGAGATCTCGAAGGTACGTGTACTCTCCTTTGGTATCGCAGGTGAATGGATGTGCTGTGCCCGTGACACGACGGAATCCTCCGCACATCGGAATGCCTGGCGTTTGGAGAGTCACATCCTCGTAAAGGACGCCCGACGCGAGAGGTCGGCAACCCGTTACGGTGATGGCGATTCGAGAACCTCGCTGCGCCCAACGGTTCCCGAGAAGGCGAACCGTGGCCGCGCCACCACCGACCGTTCCCGTCGTAAAAGTCTGGCCACCAATGTGCGACCCAAAGACCATGGCAAGGCCCGTCTCGTTTCCGCTGCTCCCGTATCCCGAAACGACGCCAAAATCGTCGATCCCATCACCATCAACGTCACCGAGACGTGAGACCGAGGTCACACCGCCGAACGCTTGCGTTGTGCCGCTAGAGATGGTCGCCGCGTTTCCAACAAGCGGCGAAAGCGTCGTAGGGTCCTTGTCGATAACATACAAATTGGTCGCGCTCCCGGGCGCACCAGGATTGTAGGATACGACTCTTACTTGATGGCTCACTGGAACCCCCAGCGCGCCTCCCGTGAACTCGACCCAGGACAGTTCTGCCATTCCGTTCGTCACCTGATCCAGGTCGAGGTCGCCGACGGAAGCCATCTGGTCCGCCGGCTCGTTTCCTTCGTTGATTCCGACGACACCGAGGGACGGGTGAAGAATCCACCCTGTTGTCGATTGGTAGGCCACAATGGGGAGAGCTGCGTTGATGGGGTTCGGGTCGGTGAAAAAGCCGAATTCGCCATTGAAGTTTGCAACTTGACAATCCCAGGATCTGGACGACGTCGTCGAGCTGGGATAAGCAAGGTCGACGTCGCCAAGACCCGCAACAAAAAAACCTAGCTGTTCGTTGCTGTTTGTCCCTGTGTAATGAAGTCCCAATGGAACCGTAGACACCGCAGGAGTCGAATCAAGGCCAAATGCGTTATACACTCCGACAAGGCCGGCGAAACTAAGCCACGTAGGAGGGTAAGGGTAGGGGATATAGAATGTCGCAAGCGGATCGGACACAACGAATTCGGGAGTCCTATCGACGAGGCCGTCCCAGATGTCTTGCGGAACCGAATCCTTGCTCATCAGAGGCCCGAGAGTCGCGACGTCGAATCCGTAATCGGTGTTCCCGTTGTTCGTACCCATGAAGGGAGCATCGATGGTCGCGACGACTGGATTCAATGAATCGAGGTCGAGGACGTACACGCGCCCCCTTGTCGCCCCCGACGATCCGAACTGCGTCTGCGGAGCGCCAACTAGGAGTTCCGCCTTTGGACCATTTCTGAAATCACCCAGAATGGCGACGGAGTGGCCGAAGAACCGATCCACCAATGGGTCGGGCGCGTCGATCCGCTGAATAGCTGTCGAGCTTGGGTCTTTCATATTCAGGATGTAAAGAGCACCTATCGTGTTCCCGAGTGAATCCTTGGCGCCTGGAGCGCCGACGACGAGATCTGGCCACGCGTCGCCGGTCAGATCCTTGCCACCATCGGCGGACAGGCCGCCCCAAGCGACGTTGACCTCGCTCTCGGGAAAGAAGTACTCGATCAGCACTCCGTACGCGTCGCGAAGTCGTTGGCCCTTCCGTCCGTCGTAAACCCAGATCTTCGCATCGTGATGAACGAGCGTCGTGGGTTGAACCTTGTTGTGGAACAGAACTGCGAAATCATCGAACCCATCCTTGGCAGTCGTCGTGGTTGGAGGCGTCGTTGTCATGTCCACGCTTCCGCGATCGCCGACGTTGACCATTTCAAGGACCGTGTAACGAAGCTCGTTGGTTACAGCGTTGTTCGGATCTGGAGGAAAGGGGAACCGGTGGATCAGTCGGGGAGTAGCCGGCGTCTGGGGGAGCTTGGCGAACACCGCATTGGAGAACATGAGTCCTACGAATGGCATGAAAAGAATCCGAATGACGAAGGGTCCACGTAGGGCCTGCAGCACCTTCATTTCGCCATGCCTCCATTCTCGACCATCAAGCGGTTGTCGCGGCCGAAGCCGCTACGGTCCACTACGATCCGACCTGGTCGTAGGGCTTTGCTCCCGGTACGGTCAGTGTCGAAAGCATCGGCGGTGAACCGTTGCACGCCGACCCGCCCTCCCACACGTAGATTGCGCCGGTATCTGTCTTTCCCGCGATATCGGCGCTGGACGCTCCCGCGACCACGTCCAATACGCCGTCGCCAGTCACGTCGGCGAGATGAACTCCCTGACCGCCTGCCCCTCCGAGTAGGTCGTTGACCACCGCGCCCGAGACCGTCAGCGTGGCCCACAGCACTGGGGAGCCGGTGAGGATTGAGCCGCCGCTCCACACGTATATCGCACCGACGTCTACCTTTCCTGCGATGTCCGCGTACGACGTACCGGTGACTACGTCCAGCACGCCGTCGCCAGTGACGTCGGCGAGCTGGAGTCCTTGACCAATAACAAGGCCGAGATTGTCGTAAGCAACTGCGCCTGAAACCGTCAGCGTCGCCAGGAGTGTCGGCGAGCCGCTGAGAGCAGGACCGCCCTTCCACACGTAGATCGCGCCGACGTCCCTCACGCCCGAGATGTCGGCCCCGGCCGCTCCTGCGACCACGTCCAACACGCCGTCGCCGGTCACGTCGACGAGTTCTATTCCCTGACCGTTCGCTGACCCCAGATAGTCTCCAATTACCGCCCCAGATACCGTCAGCGTAGCCCGCGGGAGCGGGGAACCACTAAGCGTCGACCCACCCCTCCACACGTAGATGGCGCCGACATCCCTCACGCCCGCGACATCGGCGTTCCGCGCGCCTGCAACCACGTCGAACACGCCGTCGCCGGTCATGTCGGCGATCTGGATTCCCTGCCCGACGGCGTAGCCGCCGACAGCGTCGTACGCGACCGCACCCGGGACTGTCAACGAAGCGAGCGGCGCCAGGGAACCGCTGAGGGTCGATCCCCCTTTCCAGACGTAAATCGCGCCGGCATCGATAACGCCCGCGACATCGGCAACAAAGGCCCCGGCGACCACGTCCAACACACCGTCCCCGGTCACGTCGGCGAGATGAATGCCTTGAGCACTGGGGATCGAGAATCCCATGACTCCGAGGAGGTCGCCGATGACTGCACCCGGAACCGTCAGCGTCGCCAACGGCGCAAGCGAGCCGATGAGCGTGGCGCCGCCTTTCCACGCGTAGATCGCGCCAACATCCATGACGCCTGAGAGGTCGGCTCCGCCTGCACCGGCGACCACGTCCAATACCCCGTCGCCGGTCACGTCGGCAAATTGGATTCCTTGGCCGCTGGCCCAGCCGAGACCGTCGCCAGCGACTGCGCCCGGCACCGTCAACGTGGCCACCGGCGCGGGAGTACCGCTGAGTGTCGATCCACCGTTCCACACGTAGATCGCACCGACATCAATCACGCCCGCAACGTCGGCGTAGGGCGTGCCCGCGACCACGTCCAAGACGCCGTCGCCAGTGACATCGGCCAGCTGGATCCCCTGGCCAGTCCCGGTTCCTAGAGCATCGGATGCGACCGAAACCGTCAGCGTGGCCAGCAGCATCGGTGAGCCGCTAAGGGAACTTCCGCCTTTCCAGACGTAGATCGCGCCGGCGTTGGTCACGCCTGCGACGTCGGCCCCAGTCGCCCCAGCGACGACGTCCAACACGCCGTCGCCCGTCACGTCGGCAAATTGGATTCCCTGACCGCTCAGGTACGCCTCTCCGAGACGGTCGCCAACAGAGGCGCCCGAGACCGTCAGCGTGGCCAGCGGAGGCGGCGAACCGCTGAGCGCCGACCCGCCCCCCCACACGTAGATCGCGCCAGCGTCGGTCACGCCTGCGACGTCGGCCTCGATCGCGCTAGCGACGACGTCCAACACACCGTCGCCGGTCACGTCGGCAAGCTGGATTCCCTGACCGCCTGAGTAGCCGAGTTTGTCGGAAGCGACTGCGCCCGGCACCGTCAACGTGGCTCGCGGCGCAGGGGAACCGCTCAGGGACGAACCGCCCTCCCACACGTAGATGGTACCGACATCAACTATGCCCGAGGCGTTGGCGAGATACGTGCCTGCGACCACGTCCAACACGCCGTCGCCGGTGACGTCGGCGAGCTGGATTCCCTCACCGCTCACCAACCCGAGACTGTTGTAGGCAGCCGCGCCCGTAACCAGAAGCTTTGCGTCGGGGACGCCCGACGGGTTGGCGGTCCCATTCCAGACGTAGACCGCGCCGGTGTCTCTGACGAACCCATTGTTGGCGAGAGTCGCTCCGGCGACCATATCGAGCACCGCATCACCCGTGACGTCACCAACCAGTATCGGTGAATTCGTACTGACGCCATCCACGCGCAGGTCGACCCTAGTAAAGACGGTCGGGGCCGCGCCGGACTGGATCGTCGCGCGAAACGTCAATCGGTGGAACCCTCCGACATTGGACGGAACGAGCCAGCGCCCCTTTCCCTTCACGACGTTCCCCGAGCTCGGCTGCGCACGCGAAGCGTCCTGGCTGAAGATGCAGCCGGTCGGCGGGTTGAGCAGGGCGAGGCGGACCGCGGCCGGGTACGGAAGTGTTGCCGCGACCGTAAACTCAACGATCTGGCCGGGCCGTACGACCATCCCGTTTCGCAGACTCGTCGTGAGCTTCAGCGCGTTGCCGGTCCCGGTCCCACCAAATCCTGCCAGAGCGATCCCGACGAGAACAAGACCTACGATTTGAACAGCAGCCGTTCTCGCCATCTTCCTCTCCTTACGTCTCGAGGAATCCGAGGAGGCAGCTCAAGGGCAGCGACGCGGAAGAGCACGTCGACGCTCAGATCAGGTGCCGGATCATCCTCTCGTTCTCGCGGCGAACCGTCAATGGGTGACGAGAGCGGCCCCTCCGCTTGGCGTCCGCAATGGCTCCCGGGTTTTCATTCACAGCTCCCTTACCTCGCATCCAGGCGGCGGGGCGAGCGTGAAGGCGCTCGGCGGGATGCCTTCGTTCACGGCGACGTCGTCGAGCTCGAGATCGAAGGTGACGCCGAGGGCGAGGTCTTCGAGGACCATCTCGCCGGCGAACCAGAGCTCGCGGGCGGGAGAGTCGGCCGGCTGCGGGTCGCCTGCGAGCTCGCCGGCCGGCGCGGGCTCGGTGATCGGCGAGTAGTCGTCGTACTTCGCGCGCAGCAGCGTGGCGCCGTCGGGAGCCTCGAGGGTGACGGTCTCGAGGAAGAGCGAGACGCCGTCGAAATGGCGGACGAGCAGGTCACCGCCGGCGAGGCGCGCTCGGATCACGAAGTCACCGCCTTCGCGGGCGAAGGTCTCCTCCATGACGCGGTCGCACGCGGGCAGCGAACTCGGTTCGCCGGCGAGCGGGAGCTCGAAGCCGGCGAGCGCCAGCCGCATCGCTCGCGGGTCGAGCCGCGCGAGGAACGCCTCGGGTCCGTGAGCTTCGGGTCCGTTTGCCTCGAGTCGTTGACTCGTCGAAAGGAGTCTTCGCCGAAAAAACTGACGATCGGGAAACCAGAAGAGGTCGAGCTCGTCAGGCGTGACGACGAGATCGAAGAGATCCTGCACGAACTTCGACGCCCGCAGCCGAAGGCGAGCCGGCGGCTCGACGAGGAGCGCGCCCGAGAGCGAGCCGTCGAAGCCTTCGGTCTCGATCGCCATCGAGACCGACGCCGAGAGCTGCTTCACCGCGAGCGACTGCTCGCGGACGAAGGCACGCGCCGCCGCCGCGTCGAGCTGCGAGTGGTCGGGCGTCGCTCGACAGGCGCCCGGAACCACGAGCGCAACGAGCAGCGCCGCCCTGGCGACGCGGAGCGCGAGCCATGCTCCGAAACTCTTCGAACCAAGCGGATCAGTTGCGAACCGGCGCACGTTCACCGTCCAAGGTAACAGCACCGTCGTCGCCGGGTCGTCAACTGCATCCGCTCACACCCTCACAGCGCAAGCTTGTTGGCCGCGTTGAGCGCCGCAACTTTGTAGCACTCCGCGAGCGTCGGATAGTTGAACACCGTCCTCAGGAAGTAGTCGAGTCCGCCGCCGAGCCCGAGCACCGCCTGCCCGACGTGGATCAGCTCGGTCGCGCCGGTGCCGATGCAGTGGGCGCCGAGCAGCCGGCGGTCCTCGCGGTGGAACATCATCTTGAAGAGGCCGGTGTCGTCGCCCAGGATCTGGCCGCGCGCCGTGTCGCGGTAGCGCGCGACCCCGACCTCGTAGGGGACCTTCTTCGCCGTGAGATCCTGCTCGGTCGCGCCGACCATCGAGACCTCGGGGATCGCGTAGATCCCGATCGGGAAGTGCGACCCCATCGGCTCGGCCTTGAAGCCGAAGGCGTGGCAGGCGGCGAGGCGGCCCTGCTCCATCGACGTGGCCGCGAGCGCCGGCTGCCCGATGACGTCGCCGGCCGCGTAGACGTGCGGCACGCTGGTCCGGAAGTGGTCGTCGACCTTGACCCGCAGCCGCTCGTCGACCGCGATCCCGATCGACTCGAGCCCGAGGTCCTTCGTCCCGCCCACGCGCCCGAGCGAGAAGAACGCGACGTCGGCGACGATCTTCTTGCCCGACTCGAGGATGACCACGGCGCGGCGCGGCGGCCCCTCCTCGACCGTCGCCGACTGCACGGCCTCGCCGAGCCGGAAGACGACGCCGCGGTCGCGCAACTGGTGCATCAACTCGTCGACGATCTCGCGGTCGAGGAACTCGAGCGGCCGGTCGCGCTTCTCGACGACGGTGACGGTGACGCCGAGTAGCCCCAGCATCGAGGCGTACTCCATCCCGATCACGCCGCCTCCCACGACGACGACCGAGCGCGGGAGCTCGGGCAGGGCGAGGAGCTGGTCGCTGTCGACGACGGTCGCGCCGTCGCACTCGATGCCGGGCGGCGACGCCGGCCGCGTGCCGACCGCGACGAGCACGAAGGTGCCGCGCACCGTGCGCTCGCCGCTGCCGTCCTGCACGACCAGCGTGTGCGCGTCGCGGAAGGACGCGGTTCCCCGCAAGACGTCGACGCCGTTGCGCCGGAGCTGGTCCTCGATCACCTTGCCCTCGCGCTGGCGCACGTCGCCGATGCGGGCGCGGAGCTGCTCGAAGGTGACGCGCTCGCGGGACGCCCCGCCCGACCCGAAGAGGTCGGCGCCGAACTGGGCGCACCGCTCGAGTCCGGTGAACCAGACCACCGCCTCGCGGAAAGTCTTGCTCGGGATCGTCCCGAAGCCGAGGCACTCGCCGCCGATCTTCGGACGGCGCTCGACGACGAGCACGCGCTTGCGCAGCTTCGCCGCCTGCACCGCGGCGCGCTGGCCGGCGGGCCCGCTGCCGACGCAGACGAGGTCGTACTCGGAGTTCGTGACCATCGTTGGCCGCGCGATCATGCCGGCCGCCGCGAGCGCATCCAGTCGGACGCAGGCTCTTCCAGTCGCTCGCGATCGGAACGGCGGTTTGGCTGGCCGCGGGCGGGCGATATCCTCCGCGCCCCATGAGACTTCATCAGATCGGGGACGTCGCGCTGTCGACGCTGGCGAACGGGATCTGGAAGCTCGCGGGGCTCGTGAACGACCGGTTGCCCGAGGGTCGCGTCCAGCCGAAGTGGGCGCCGGCGCCGCTCTTGAAGAGCCGCGAGAAGAGCAAACCGCCGCTCGGCGTGCCGCGCGAGACCGACTCGCTCTGCCCGCAGTGCGTCTTCGAGACGCGCGAGAAGGTGCTCGCGGGCGACCTCACGACCGAGGAGCTCGTGAAGCTCAATCCCGGCGAGGTGAAGGCGCGCATCTTCGAGGAGGGCGGCGCCGTCTTCATGGAGAAGCGCTGCCCGAAGCACGGCGTCGTGCGCGACCGGATGGCGACCGATGCCCGCTTCTTCGCGCGCATGGAGCGGCTCTTCCCGGGACGTGACTTCGGCATGGTGCGCGACCGGCTGCACCAGCACGGCCACAGCTCGATCCAGTACGGGCGCGGGGCCGTGCTCACGATCGACCTGACCAACCGCTGCAACATGATGTGCGACCCCTGCTTCATGGACGCGAACCAGGTCGGCTTCGTGCACGAGATGACCTTCGCCGACGTGAAGAAGCTGCTCGACGACGCGACGACGATCACGCCGCGCCGGCAGGCCTCGGTCCAGTTCAGCGGCGGCGAGCCGACGCTCTCCCCGTTCTTCCTGGAGGCGGTCGCCTACGCCAAGCAGGTCGGCTTCGACTTCGTGCAGGCGGCGAGCAACGGGATCCGCTTCGCGCAGGACCCGGAGTTCTGCAAGGCGTCGAAGGAGGCGGGGCTGCGCTTCGTCTACCTCCAGTTCGACGCCGCCACGAACGCAGAGATGGCCCACCGCGGCGTCGGCAACCTCTTCGAGGTGAAGCAGAAGGCGATCGACCACCTGCACGCGGCCGGAGTGACGGTCGCTCTGGTCGTCACCGTGGTCAACACCGTCAACAACCAGGCGCTGAAGGGGATCTTCGACTTCACCCTCCGGAACATCGAGAGCATCCACACGATCAGCTTCCAGCCGGTGAGCTTCACCGGCCGCGACGAGCAGATCTCCGACGAGCAGCGCGAGAAGTGGCGCTACACGCTCGCCGACCTGGCGAAGGACTTCAGCACGCAGACCGGGCTCACGCATCCGGTCGACGACTGGTACCCGCTCTCCGCGACCGGCACCCTCTCCGACCTCGCCGACGTCGCGCGCGGCTCGACGGCCGAATGGGGCAGCGTCAAGTGCGGCTGCCATCCCAACTGCGGCATCGGCACCTACGTGATGGTCGACATGCAGACCAAGGAGTGCACGGCGGTCCCGCGCTTCATCAACCTCGAGCGCTTCCTCGCCGACGTGACGAAAATCAACGACTGGTCGCGCAGCCGCAAATGGACGGCGATCCTGACCGGCCTCGCGCTCTGCCGGAATTTCAGAGCGACGAAGGCGCCGCGCGGGATGAAGTTCCTCGACCTGCTACGGCAGATCGACTCGCACACCGGCGGCGGGCTCGGCATCAGCAAGAACGGCAAGTTCCGCTGGGGCCTGCTCACCGTCGCCGGCATGTGGTTCCAGGACGTCTTCAACTACGACTTCCGCCGCACCGAGATGTGCATCATCCCGTACGCGACGCAGGCGGGAGAGATCAGCTTCTGCGCCTACAACACCGGCATCGGCTGGCGGAAGATCGTCGAGAAGATGCACGGCGTCGGGCTGCGCGACTGGTACCGCGAGAAGGGCCGGCACGCGGTCTACGCGAAGGGCCGCGAGGTCGACCTCACCGCCGCCGGCGCCGCCCGGTCCCAGACCGAGGCCGCGCACTTCGAGAAGGTCGTCCCGCGCGAAGGCCCGCTGCTCGCGGCCGATCGAGCTCCCGCCGCCGACTCCCTCGAGAGTCCCGTCCCGGCGCTGCCGAAGCTGCTGCCCGTCGTCCAGTCGTCGTGATCCCGCGCGCCGATCTGCGCGCCGAGGTCTGCCGCCTGATCTACGGCGAGCTCGTCCCCGAGTCGGAGCTCGCCGACGACGACGACCTCTTCGCCGCCGGCCTCGATTCGATGGCGATCCTCAAGCTCGTCGCCTGGATCGAGAAACGCCTCGGCCGCGACCTCCCCGCCGACGCTCCCCGGACGGAGCACTTCCGGACGATCCGGGCGCTCGGGGAGTTCGCCGCGCGGCTCGACGGCTGAAAGAACCGTGGCCGGTGCATGTCGAGAACGGCGCCGCGGCGCCGACTCCCTGCCGAGGGCGCGCTCGATCCCGGCAGGAGCCGGGAGCGGACCGTCCGTCGAGGGCTGATCGCGGGCCGCCGGCGGCACGGCAAGATCGGAGGCCGTCACGACTCCCCATTCATGGAGACGCTCGATGCCCGGCTACGTGGACGGATTCGTCCTGCCCGTTCCGAAGAGGAACCTCGGCGCCTACCGCCGGATGGCGGTGAAGGCCGCCAAGATCTGGCGCGAGCACGGCGCGCTCGACTACCGCGAGTGCGTGGGCGACGACCTCTTCCCGGGGTTCGGCGTCCCCTTCCCGCGCACGCTCCGGATCAAGAGGGGCGAGACGGTCTTCTTCTCGTGGATCCTGTACAAGTCGCGCGCTCACCGCAACCGCGTGAACGCGAAGGTCATGAAGGATCCGCGGATCTGCTCGATGACGGGTCCGGCGGAGATGCCGTTCGACTGCAAGAGGATGCACTGCGGGGGCTTCCGCGTCCTGGTCTCGGCCTGATCACTCCGGAGACGGAGCTCCTGCTCCGCGAGCTCGCGCCGCGCGTGCTCGGCGCCATCGCGCGGCGGTGCGGCGACTTCGCGGCCGCGGAGGACGCCGTGCAGGAGGCGCTGCTCTCCGCCGTGGCCCAGTGGCCGGAGCCGGGCATCCCGAGCAATCCGGGCGGCTGGCTGTTCCACGTCGCGTGGCGAAGCCTCGCGGACGC
>Ga0247727_10000849_pt1 | contig 74275 bp, 63 predicted proteins | sample WisWelCaveWW1625_FD_202498 | JGI IMG/M metagenome (GOLD analysis project Ga0247727, IMG submission 202498) | Biofilm microbial communities from Wishing Well Cave, Virginia, United States - WW16-25 | ecosystem: Environmental > Aquatic > Deep subsurface > Groundwater > Cave microbial mat | place...
GCCAGCCAGGCGGTCGTCAGCCAGCCATTGCTCAAGCCTTGGTGATGCCCATGGTTGCCCAAGTGGCGATCCAGAATTTCCGGCAGGCGGATCTTTTGCGCCAGCCCAATGAGCACAGGAATGTCATTCACGCGCTCGTGCGTCAAAACCAGGTTCTCGGCCATAAGGCCGAGGATACAAAAAAATTCCGCCAGACGCCAGTAAATTTACGCGAAAGAATAGTCATTGAAAGCCTTTCAATGATTTTGCCTTCAATTATTTTGACTTTAATGCTCCGACACATCCCTCTGATTTTTGCTTCATCCGTGTTCATCCGCACAATCCGTGTCATCCGCGTTCAAAAAAACCCAGAGAAACTTTCAGAATTTAGTTTTGCGTTTGTGAGCCTCATAGCCATATTGCTTTTTTCTTGTTTGGCTTTTTCACAAAGGAGTTTATATGATTCGCGTTGGCGTGGCCGGCGTGGGGCGGCTGGGCGGCCTGCATGCTTCGTTGTATCGCGAAACGGCAGGCGCGCAATTGATCGGCATTTTCGATAGCGATGCTACGCGCGCGGCACAATTGGCCAAAGAATTGGGTGTGCGCAGCTTCGCTTCTTTCGCCGAACTGTTGGAGGAATGCCAGGCCGTGAACGTCGCCGTGCCCACGACCCATCATTTCGGATTAGCGGAACAAACGTTGAGCGCCGGACGGCATGTTTTTATCGAAAAGCCAATCACCACGACGGTTGCCGAAGCGCGGCAGTTGGTGGCATTGGCGCACGCGCGAAAATTGGTTTTGCAAGTCGGGCACATCGAGCGTTTCAACGCCGCATTGCGCGCGTTGTACGATTTTCCGCTCAAGCCGCGCTTTATCGAATCGCATCGCATGGCCTCGTTCGATCCGCGCGGCACCGACGTCGCCGTGGTGCTCGATCTCATGATTCACGACATCGACATTATTTTAAGCCTGGTCAAGAGCCCGCTTGCGCAAGTACACGCCAACGGCGTGGCCGTGGTTTCATACGAGCCGGACCTTGCCAACGCGCGCCTGCAATTTGAAAACGGCTGCGTTGCTAACGTTACCGCGAGCCGAATTTCGCAAAAGAAAATGCGCAAGATGCGCTTGTTTCAACGCGACGCCTACGTGTCGATCGATTTTCTGTTGGGCTTGAGCGAAATGTATCGTTTGGTTTCGCCGGAGGAAGCCGGCGGAAAGTTTTCATTTCCGCTGACGCTGGGAAAGATCGAACAAGGCGCGCGGCCGAGGCACATTCTGTATGAAAAATTGGAAGCGCCGGAAGGCAATGCTTTGAAGATGGAATTGGAAAGTTTCATTTCATCCATACAAAACGGTACACTGCCGCCCGTCACCGGCGAAGACGGCCTGCGCGCGCTGGAAGTGGCGACGAAAATTACGGAAATGATTAAACAGCAAATCGAACAGTTTGCAGTGGACAGTTATGAGTGACAGCAAGTCACCTTCCAAGCAACATGTCATTCAACGAGGAATCCTGTGATGGACTAACACCAACTGCAAACCATCACAAGATTCCATTCTGAATGACAGGCTGAATAGCACGCACACACAATGCCGGTTTTCAAGATTGTTTTTGCCGCGGTAATTTGATAGTTTTCGAGCGCACAAATCATTCGGGAGAAAAAATCACATGAGTGAAACGATTCGCGGCATTTACCGCAACGGCGTGATCGAGCCGCTGCAGCCGCTGAAAATTGCCGAGGGCACGGAAGTTTATGTTGCCGTGCCGCGCAAACGCACGCGGGAAGAATTGTTGGAACTCCTTCTGAGGCTGAAAGAGAAGGGAGTGATAAGCCAGATACCTGATGGTGTAGGAGAGCCTTTCCCAGAGATTCAATCGATCAAGATAAAGGGTGGCCCGATGTCTGATACGATCATTGAGAATCGAGGGCCAAGATGATCTACTATCTTGATAGCAGCGCTTCGGAGCCGATAAAGTCCTCAATGAAGCCGCCAAAACAGAAGGCCTGATCGTTATCAACCCTGCCGAGCAGGAATAGATTTATTGCAACAAAATTATCTTCCGAATCGCCATTTGCTTTCCCGCCTCCAAACGCACGAAATAAATACCTTGCATGTCATATCGGCCCTCGGCAATCTTTTTTTCGGCCCACGTCATGCCGCCATCCGTGGTTTTGATCATGCGAGCCGGGCCATCATAACGGCCCGCAGCAAACACAACCGAATCATTTACCACTGCCATGCCGCAGACGCCAAGCGGCCCGGGTTCGGGAAGGTTTGTGACTTCCGTCCAACTGCGACCGCCGTCATTGGTTGCATAAAGCACGTGTTCCAAATTCAGCGTGCCTACCCATCCCGTTAAAGAATCCACGAAACCAACGCTGCGCAAGTAATACGGCAAATCCAACTGCAGTTGACAGGTCTTGCCGCCATCGAATGATAGTATCAGGATTAGTTTTCCCGCTCATCTTTTTTGCGCCAGGCCCATGAGATGCGCGCTCGCGCCCAGCAGGCTGGGCGCGCTTTCCAAGCGCCGGATGATTTCCAATAATTGCCCGCGTCTCGCCTCCTCGTTCCACCACTCTTCAAAATTTTGCAGAAGCCAGCCGATGCTTTCAATGGCCAGCGTTTGCTCGTGCTGCAAACCGGCGGCGGTGATTTCCTCGGCCAATTCTTCCGGGCGATGAAAATAGGACTCGGTGAAATACATGAGATTGCCGGTGGGATTGCGATGGCGGCCGTCGCGCAAATCATTTTGCACGATGGCGGCGAAACTGGCATCGCCCAACAAATTTTGAAACAGCCCATCGCAAGCCGAAGCAAAACGGGAAATGGCGGCAGCGCACAAAACGCCGCCGGGCCGCAACACCCGGCGCGCTTCACGCAGGGCCTGGATTCGATCTTCGCGCTCAAGCAAGTGATAGAGCGGCCCCATCAACAAAACCGTATCAAACCGATCATCTGCAAAATCCAATTGCCGCGCTTCTCCTAATGTGAAACCGGCAACAGGATGCTCCGGCTGTTGCGCGGAACGTTCTCGTGCTTGTTCGAGATGAGAGGGCACGGGATCGAGGAGATGAACTTCATAGCCGCGTTGCGCCAGCCAGCAGGAATACACTCCGGGACCGCCGCCGGCGTCGAGAATCACCGCAGGCGGCGGCGGCAATGCGCGCAGCAAAATTTCCTGCGTGCGCGCATATTCAAGCTGAAACACGCCGGCCGCGAGCCGATTCGATTCATCGTAGTTTTTGTAGAACGAAAGAATCTCGCCGGAAAATTGCACGTTGTTGGACCTCATTCTCACGTTTCAATGTGCCGTTGCCGGTTTGGCTTCTTTGCCGTACTTCTGCGTGGCATAGCCGAGAATCAAGCCCACGATCGTTCCGGGAATCATGATTTGCAACCAATAATGTTTGCCAGAGGGATCGGGCATTGCTGCGATAATAAAAGCCAGCGCCAAACCGATAATGCCGCCAAAGATGATGCCGTTTTGCAGTGAATCCACTTTGCGCGCGAAGAAGCCGATAATCACGCCGGCAATCAATCCTTTGAGCGAAGACCACATCACAATCGAGCCGATTTGCGGCGCCGCTTCCGGCGTGAACAATGCGGTGAGGCCGTCAAACGCGCCCAGCACTGCGCCCAGAATCAAACCAAGCAGGGGTTTAGACATTTTTCCTCCTTCGGTTATTAGATTGGTGATGACTATTCAGCTTGTCTTTGACACTTCCAAGTAACAAGATTCTTCTGAATGACAGGCCAGTTACTTTTCGGACGAATTCCGAACGCTCGGAGTCAATGCTGAATAGTTACGATCGGTGAATGAAAGTGCTTGTGAAAAGATTCTATTCTTCAATTAAACTTTTTCCACGGCTTCTTTAACGCCTTAGCAAAAAAATCAGCATCAGCCGGGCCAGCACGTAAGCGCAAATCAATAACAAAATAAAACGATACTGTTTGATGATGCGCCAGAGTTTTTCGAAAAGATTTTCCGGATAAGATGAAACGGCGAGGCCGTCAAGAAAACGTTCAACGTCAAGGGCTAGATCGCACGCGCCGGCATACCGCCCGGCCTTTTCTTCTGCCATGGCTTTGCCGCAAATGGCAATCAAATATTTCGGGGTTTTGGCTCGAAAGGAAGAGGCTTGAAAGAAGGCATGCGGGAAGCGGTGTTCACGAAAAGCACTGCCCTCGGCACGCGCGCCGGCTTCAGACCCGAGCAAAAATTTGAGAATCGCGCCCAGTGCATAAACGTCCGTGCGCTGATCGATTTGATCGATCTCGCCGCGCTGTTGCTCGGGCGCCATGTACGCCGGCGTGCCCATCACCGTGCCGTGCGCGGTTTCATGCGGCACGATCATGCCGCCATTGTTCGCTTCCGGATCACGATGATCATGTTGCAAATTTTCAACTGCGTTTGCAGTGTTTCGCTTTTCTATCCTCGTTCCACAATTTTCCCTCCGTGCCTCCTCTTCTTGTCCCTTTGTCTTTCGCCCTTCACTCTTCGCCATTCGCTCTTCGCCCTCAACCAGGATCTTCGCCAATCCCCAGTCCATCACCAACACCTCGCCGAACGCGCCGACCATGACGTTCTCGGGCTTGAGATCGCGATGAATCACACCGCTGGCATGGGCGAACGCGAGCGCTTCGCAGATTTTTTGAAACACGCGCAAACATTCGGGCAGGGGCGGATGATCGGCAGAGTATTGATCGAGACGCCGGCCGTGCACGAATTTCATGACATAAAATACGCGACCGTCGGGCAGCTCGCCCACGTCGTGCACGGGCACGATGCCGGGATGCTCGAGCTGCGCAATCACGTGCGCTTCGCGCAGCATGCGCACCGCCTGCTCGCCGGTAGCATCGGCGAGATGCATGACCTTCAGCGCGACTTTGCGATGAAGCTGAGTATCTTCGGCGAGATAAATCGTGCCCATGCCGCCGCGGGAAAATTTTTCCAGCAGTTGATATTTTGTGCCGCCGAGGTCGGGGAGATCGAGGACGGATTGCAGGCGGTGCAAGAGGTTGTTGGAGAGGTGTGGCATACTAATTTCATCCCGGCGCATAAAATATCGAATGCGAAGATTTCTTTCAAGCGATATTTCGTGCCGCCGAGGTCGGGGAGATCAACGACGGATTGGAGAATGCTCATGTTTGCTTTCGTGAGTTAGGCCATGAGCATTTGGGCTTGGGTTAAAAAGAAAGCTTTGAGCTCCTCTCGTTGCACCGGCTTGATGAGGCGTGGCAGCACGCCCAGATCATTGACCTTGAGCAAGGAAATGGCAAGCCAGTAATTATCCAAGCCGACGTGTTTTTGCCTGGCATTTTGCAGAAGCTCGGTGAAGGGAAAAAATTCGCGATCAATAAAGAAGACATCAACAAAGTCTTTTGCCTCGGCGCGGTCAAAGAGAGCTGATAACTTATTGCAGGAAATGTCCAGCGCGTTGTCCGTCATGATGCCAAAATCATCTTGCCGTACAATGGGTTGCAAGCGATAAGGAGAGTCTTGCGCAAAATCACATTTGATGATTTCGCCTTCCGGGCCATGCAAAAAAATTTCCAGAAAGGTTTTGAACTGGCGCCGTACTTCAATCTTGCCGCTTAATGACTGCGCAAACTGCTCTAAAATGTGCAGGACTTGGGGAATTTGCCCCGGCTCTTCGGTGAAAAAATCAAGATCCTCGGAATAGCGATGCTTCAAGAAAAAAGCGCTCAACGCAGTTCCGCCGGTCAGGAAGAAATGTTCATTCAATTGCGATTGGCCAAACTGCCGCAAAAAAAATTGTTGCAAGGGTGTGAGAATATCCTGCGCCGGCATGTTAGGCCTCTTGCAAATACCAGAGCCAAAAGCGGCGCACGCGCCGGGAAAGGCTCAGGCGATCCAAATATTGGGCGATGACTTCTCGCGGAATGCGCTTAACTTCGGCAGCAGTGCCGCGCTCGAGCAGGCGGCCAAGATACCAAACGAAGAAATGTTCTTCCTGCATCTCCGCCGGAGAGAAGCCGTGATCCCACAATAAGCCGGGGTTGACTTCCAGGTTATAGAGTGTCTTCATTTTCGAGCTTTACGAAGGCGGCAATGCAGAGAGAATCCTTAAAATTCCGTGATTTTTGTTTGCGGAATCTGAATCTGGTTTGTTCTGGACATCTATCTGCTCTTGGGTTTCGGTGTTTCGATATGATGAGCAATATTCTAATTTCATCCCGGCGCATAAAATATCGCATGCGAAGATTTCTTTCAAGTAATTTCACATCCAAATACCGCGGGCGCAGAGCAAGCTTCGGCCAATTGGAGCTTACTCTGTGCCCGCCAAAACCTTCGCGAAATGCAATTTCAACACCGCGATGCTGCGGCGTGTGCACGAATGCAATCAGTCCGGCACGCCGGCCATCGCCGCTTTTTTCGTGCCCGCTACAGCTTTGCCGTTGGCGGGAACAATCAATTGCGACAATTCCGACTTGAGATAGGCGTTGGGATCGTGCTGCAATGCGCCTTCCGGAAGCCAGTCCCACAATGGTCCCAAATCGTGTTGCACACGATCGCAATAAAATTGTGGAATCGCCGTGGTTTCTTGCTCGAAGAAACGGCGCAGCGGCAAATCCGTTTCGAGGCGCCGGCGCATGGCGGTGTGATATTTGATTCGGCCAAAGCCTTCGGAAGACACCGCGCGCACCACATTCATCCAGCGCGGAATCGGCGCGTTCATGGCGCGAAAGCGTTTGCCGATGGCGCGCCAGGAAAAAGTGTAGCGCGTCAAATCAACAATGTGATCGTAAAATTCCGGCCAGGAATAATTTTTCGGTTTCACGTTCATCGCGTGATGATTGTTCAAAAAGTGAAATGGAAAAGGCAGCACGCGGCGATCGCGCTGATATTCGAGATTGAGCTGCGCCGCCTGGCCAAAAGCCGAGAGCAGTGAATAACCTGGAAACGCGCCGGGCGACAAATCCACAAAGCGCTTGGTCAGCTCGAACGGCTCGGCGCCCTGGTCGCTGTCGAGGCCGAGCACGAAATTGGCTTGCACGTAGGGAATATAACGCAAGATCATATTGATGTGCTCGGAAACCTGCTGCACTTTTGCCTGGCCTTGCGCGCTGCCGGTTTTGGATTTGTTGCCGAGATCATACCAGGATTCGATGCCCGGCAACATGGCTTTGAAACCGTTGCGTTGCAGCCGCTTGAGATTGCTCTCTGAAAGCAGCGACAAGCTGCTTTCGGCGATGAAATCGATGCGACCCGGCGGAACCGCTTCTTCGATGGCGTCCATATAATCGTTGAAGCGCACGCCGAAGTTGGGATCGTGCCAGCCCACCACGGGCCTTTTGAACTTGCGCAAAAGAAAGCGCAAATCCTCTTTCATCACTTCGAAATCCAGCGCCTGATAGGGCACGGCGGCATCGATGCAAAAGCTGCAGGTGTAGGGGCATCCCAGGCTGCCCAGCATGGGAACCAGTTTGATTAACGGCGCTTTGCGCAGCGTCGGCTCGATGAACTTCCAGCGCTCGCGCACGCCGGGCAATGATTCCGGCTGTTGTGCGGCTTCCAGGCGCATGCCGAGAGGACGGTGCGGCGTGCAATCGCACAAAACTTCGCGAATGATTTTTTTGTCGGTGAAGCCGAGAACGTAGTCGAAATACTTCTGCGCGTCCTGCGGGTAACAGCGCGCATGCGGGCCGCCCAGCACGGTGACGGCGCCGCGCTGTTGAAATTGCCGGCTCAACGCATAGGCCAGTTGCGCCGATTGGCTGAAGGCGCCGATAAAAACCAGATCGACGCGGTCCGGCAATTCCGCGAGCAGGTCTTCAAAGCCGGTGTAGCAGACGAAGCTGACGTCGTGCCCCTCTTCTTCGCACCACAAAGAAACGATTTGCGGCATGATGCTCGCGAGATTGGCATTCATCACGCGCGCAAACAAGGCGCGGGTGGGAGCTTTGGTCACGAGATCGATCACGCCGATACGAAGCTTGCGCATCATGTCTCCTTTGACAAGAGGATGAGATACAGAATGTGCGAGAAACCGCTTCCTGTGGGGCCGGCATACACAGCGGAGGCTAGCTGAACCGCCGCCATGTACCGTCGTATTTCGCGCAGTGAAATGGGTGGCGGCAATAATTGGGAAAAAAACTGCCAATCGCAACGGAATTTTATGCCGCCGGTTGGGAAGATAAAAATCACGGAGGGGCCACCTGGAAACGCTACCTCCGGCTCACGAAGTTCGTCCGAAAAGTCACCGCCCGGTCATCCAGAGGGAGCTTGTGAAACATCAAGCACGGCGCTTATTACTTCTCTCTCAAAACGCCACGCCCAGATCAACAATCCTCTGGAATTTGCCTTTGTCGTCGCTGGCCAATTCTACCCGCAGCAAACCGACCACGGGCAGATGAAAATGCAAACCGGCGCCGAAGCCGCTGCGGCCGGTTTGCAGATTTGGAATTTCATTCTGCGACCATACGATGCCATAATCATAAAAGAAAGCCAGGTTCACGCCGAATTTAACCTGGCTGGCATAAGGCAAAAGAAAGCGTGGCAGGATTTGCCGCAAACCTGCGGCTTTGCGCGCGTCCAAATGACGGAGGGGCAGCAATGGCAGGCGCGCTTCCACGCTGCTGACGGCCAAATGCCGGCCGGAAACACGCTCGAAAAAACGGCCGCGCACGCGATTGCCATAACCTAAATAGACCAAATCATAAACTGGAATCTTGCCTTTCGCCAAATCAACCAGGCCATGAGCCGCGAGCGTCAAGCGGTGATTGATTTTCTGATACCGCCGCAGATCGAGGCCGCCGCGCCAGTAATGAATGTTTTGCTGCCCGAAGCCCACGCGTCGCAGCCACAGGCGCGCATAGTGGCCTTCCAAAGGATATTCAAAAAAATCGCGACCGTCGTGTGCGAAGGTTGCGCCCAGCGCTGGCAGTTCATCCTGGCCGGAAAAATTCAGCGTTTGGCCGGGCACATACGGATCCAGCTTTAATTCGGTGTAACCCAAATTCAAGCTGAGATAATTGAAATGGCCGAAGCGACGGCCGAGCGTGAACTGGCCGCCGTGGCGCTCTTCATCCACTTGCCGACGGCTCTGTTGATAAAAACGATTTTGCGTGCGCGAGTTGAAAAACCGCCAACGGCTAAAGAGATTGGCTTTGCCGAACATCCAGGGATTGCCGTAATCCAGCTGCACGGAGGGATTATATCCGGCCCAGCCGGAGGCGGAAATCGTTTCGTTGCGGCCGCGAAAATTCAGATGCAACAAGCCCGCGCCGTAGGAAAGTTTGTTCCACTTCCATTCGCGATCGTTCAAAAAAATGATGGGGTAGGGATAAAGAAACCAGCTTTCAGCAACGGTGACGACGATCTCGACGCCGGAGGCGGCTTGATAGCCTTGAATTTCCACCCGGCCGAAAATGCCGAGATTCAACAGGCGTTTGCGGTCGCGCGCCAATACTTCGGGATCGACCGGCGCGCCGACTTGAGATTGCATCTCGCGCAAAATAATGTGGGGCTTGGTGCGGCGGTTGCCTTCGATGATGATCGCGACGATGCGTGGCGGGAAATTTTTGCTTATTGAAGCCGAATCTGTTGCAGCTGAATCAATGGTCGCCGCTTCCTGCGGCCAGGCCGTGCCCGGATAAAATGCAAACACAAGCACGAGCACAAGCACAAAGAACAAAGTCCTGCAGGTTGTCGTTTTCATTACAGCGTTTTTAGTTTGTGTGAAGAGGCGCCTCTTTCATGTCATTCTGAAAGAATCTTTTTGAGCACCAAGAGGACACGTTGAAATTAAAGTTTTGTCAAGCCCTTCAAAAGATTCCTCCTGAATGACAATATTGGGGTGAAGCTACTCATTCGTTCCGAAACCGCTATAGATTGTAGTCTGCCAAGGCCGTCAAAACTTGTCCAAAATCCGGAACGTCACCCGCCAGTTGCGGTCGCCGCGATCGGTGCGGCGCGCGAAATCGACGCGAAGCAGGTTTTCCGCAAAATAGAGTGAGAAACCCACGTCGTTGCGCAAATAGTTCAACTTAAATTCGCCGAGATCGAACAGTCCGGCATCGGCATTTTGCGAATCGGCAAACCAGGCATAGCCGGTTTCGGCAAACACGCCCACCGCGACCGATTCCCAAAGCGGCAGAAATTTGAGCGGAATGTAGTGCAGCCATTGCTGGCCAATGATGTAATTCGCATTCAAATACAACAGGCGATCGCCGGGAAATTCTTTTTCGCGATAGCCGCGCAAATTTCCCAAACCGCCCAGCGGCAAAAGATGTTGAAACGCGCGGCTGCCGGAGCGCGTGCCCGCCAGCAATTTGATTTGGAATTTTTGATCGCCGAACGTGGGTTGATAACGCTTGAGCGTCAAAAACAAGGCTTCGGTTTCAAAGTCTTGCCGTGTGATTTCGAATTGCGCGTCTGCATACCAGCCCGCCAGCGGAAAAATGGGATTGTCGCGGCCGTCGAGCACCGCAGATAAACGCACCGCCAATTCGTCTCCGGCCTTCGCGGGAAAAGCCGTGCGCACGTTGGGCGGATAATCCTTGTTGCGGCCCAACAAGCTCCAGTCGGAATTTTTTTGCAACACCTCATAACGATGCCCGCTCACGTCCACGCGGATGGAATGCGTTTGATTGAAGCGATAATCGAGATAGCCGCGCACGCCGCGCCGGCCGAAGTGATCCATGAAGTCTTCATGCAAGAACAGGCCGGCCAGCGAATTTTCCAGATTGCTGATGAGCCAGCGGTCGTTGCTGTCCACCTTGTTGAAATAATCCGCGCCCAGGGCAAATTGCTGCGGCAGGAAAAAGATTTTTTGCACGCCGGTTTGCCAGCGCCATTCGCGCCGGTCTTCATTTTTGAAGCCGTAGCCGGCGTCGCCGAAGAGCATGAAACCGTTCCATTTTTGCGGATGGAATTTGACGCCGAGATTGAGCTGCAACGCTTCGACGCGGTTGAAATGAGTGTTGGTGTAAAAAGAAACATTGCGCGCGCGCTGGAAAAATTGGTTTTCATTGACGCGCTCGATTTTAAACTGAGCCGAAACAGGAAAAGCAAAAAACAATAGGCAAAAAGCAAAAGGTAAAAAACCAACGGCAAACGGCAAAGTCTTACGCATGCAAAACCCCTGTACAAGTCATCACATTTTAGAAGCAAAGGCCAAAAAGTAAGCGGATGAAGCGGACCGAACGGAGAAATTTTGTGCGGTGGAGATTTTTGGAATTTCCGTTCAATCTGCTCGATCCGCTTGCAAAACGCAATCGAACAGCCACGCAGGTTTTCCGCGCGCGTTTGAAAGTAACAAAAGGAGCGGGAAATATCAAGCAATCTTTTGGCGCTGCAGTAAATCCGATTTCAAAATCCGGTCGTATCGTGGGTGGCGCTGCAAAAAGAATAAGAATAAGGACGAGCTGCCGGCCGCGGTGTGAACAGGCATAATCGCAAGCGCGGCGAGGCGCGGTTCAAGTTGTGCCGCCACAAGTAAAGTGCTTCTATCAACGCTGCCTCAGAGCCACTGAGCATGAAACAAAACGGGATGAGAACAAACAAATTTGTCGAGAAGGTGCTTTCGCAGGTTTGAAATTCGTCTCTGTGTTTTCCGTGGCGATGCGGCAAAACAAATCATTATATCAACTCAAGGAGAGTGGTTATGCGGAAACTGTTTTTAATTGGAACCCTGGCGCTCGCCGTTTTGGCACTGTTGTTGGCGACCCAGTCACCTTACCTGGACGCTTCCAGCCACCGCGAAGCGCCTTTGACCCTGCTCGATCCCACGACCGATAACGCGGACTTGTACGTGTTTCGTTCGCCGGATCGGCCCAATTGGGTCACCATCGCCGCGGGTTACATCGGCCTGGAATTGCCGGAAGGCGGGCCTAATTACAACACCTTTGGCGAAGGCGTTCGTTACGAGATTCACATCAAAAACAAACCCTCGATTGGCGCGTTGGGAACGGCGAGGGACGATATCACCTATCGCTTCACCTTTACCCAGGTCAATGAAGATCCCAACACTTTTTTCAACATTCGCCTGGGCCAAAATTTGAAGACTTCTTACATCTGTGAGAAGAGCACAAACGGCGGAGCTTCGTTCACGACGATCGTGTCCAACGGCATCGTGCCGCCCAACAACATCGGCCCGCGCTCCAACACTTTTGCGGGAGCGGCCGGCGGAAATTATGAAGCGCTGGTCACGCCCGCGATTGCGACGGCGACGACCGGTGAGGTGGTTTTCTGCGGCCCGCGCGACGATCCGTTTTTCGTCGACTTGGGCGGCATTTTTGATTTGGGCGCAACGCGCAGTACTTTTGGCAACGATCCCAACAATCCCGCCAATGCGCGCGACGCCGTGGCCGGTTTCAACTGCCATTATATTCTCATGCAAATCCCCATCAACCTGCTGCAAAAAGACGGCAGGATGCCCGGACCAGACGTGAGCATTATCGATGCTGATTTCGTGATCGGCGTGTGGGCCTCGGCCAGCCGCCAACAGATCACCACGCTTTCCCCTTTCGGCGCCAAGCCAGCTTACAGCGGCCCGTGGGTGCAAGTGTCGCGTCTAGGCATGCCGTTGGTCAACGAAGCCGTAATTCCGATCAAGGATAAAGATTTCTGGAATGCCGTGACCCCGTACAGCACTCAAGAGCAGGATTTCGTGAAATATTTTGCCAATCCGGAGCTTTCGCTGTACATGCAAAACGGCTCGACTCCTGCCGATGGTCTGGGTGATTTGGTGCCCTCGCTCGCGCCTCTGCGCGTGCAAACCATGTCTTATCCGGCGCTCGGTCCCATTCCTCCCTCTACCACACCCGGCCTGGATTTCCGTCTCGGCAAAGATGGTGCATTTGCAGTAACCAGAATTCCAGGAATCAATTTATCCGGAACCGCCTTTGCCTTCCCAACGCGGCCTGAAGGCGCGCCGGGTTTGGGAACAGCATTGGTCGGACCTGGCCAGCCTCGTCTGGTTGATATTTTTCCAGTGTTTTATTTTGGCGTGCCGAATGCGATTCCGTATCAGCTCGCCACCGGCAAAACCGGCGGCCCGTTGAGCTTAGGCAAGCCGTTCATTCATAACTTCCTGCCGCTCACGCAAACGGCCTCCGGCGGTTTGTGGGGCGGTGACGTGCTGCGTTTGAACATGGCTACGCCCACCACCGACCGCAACTCGGATGAATTCAAAAAGAATTCCCACATGGGCTTGATCCGCGCGGCAGCGCTGGGCTTGACCGCAGCGCCGTACAACACCAGCACTAACCTGGAATTCATTCCGCACATGGACGGCTTTCCCAATGGACGCCGTTTGGAAGACGATGTGACCACGATCGAATTGCAAGCCGTGGGCGGTTTGGTTCTGGCTGCGGTCGGATTACCGTTTGACGATGCCGTCAGTCCAGGTTATGCCGACCTGGCTTCTCCCAAACTGGTTGCCGAGCTGACCTACAAGGCGGGCCCGGATCAAAATGATCTGCCGTTGCTGACCGCGTTCCCGTATTTGGCAACACCGCATCGCGGTTATGACTACGTCAAGAAACTCACCACCACTCCAAAAACCAGCGTATCTGAACGCGGCCTTGGTATCGGTGTGCCGAAGGGATTCTTGCTCGAACAAAACTATCCGAATCCTTTCAATCCTTCCACCGAGATCAAATATTCGCTTGCGCGCAACGAGCACGTGCGCTTGCGCATCTTCAACGAGGTTGGCCAGGAAGTGGCGATGCTGGTGGATCAACCGCAAGTTGCGGGCGTACACACGGCAAAGTGGGATGCCAAAGGCATGGCCACCGGCACATATTTTTACCGTCTTGAAGTCGGCGATGAAGTCATGCCGGCCAAGAAGGCGATTTTAGTGAAGTAACCCATCTCTGACCCGGAGTGCAAAGCTTCAGCTTTGCAATGCTGAAGCAATATGGATCATGAAAGCTCCGGCAGTCTTTGCGCAAGATTGCCGGAGCCCTCATAAGTTAGGAAAATCTGTGCTCGGAACAAAAATAAAATACGTACTGATTCCATACGAAATGATCTCGGTGCAAATAATGCGGCCTTCTCAATCACAGTAATCATCAAAACGTCTTGACATTTTAACATCAAAGCGTTACCTTACGACATGCAAACACAACCGAAAAGAGCGACCATCTATCTCGACCCTCAATTACATCAAGCTTTGAAAATCAAATCGGCTCAAAGCGCTCGAACAATTTCCGAATTGGTAAATGCAGCTATTAAACATAGCCTTGCTGAAGATCTTCAAGATTTATCCGCTTTTGAAGAAAGAAAGCATGAGCCAGATTTAGATTTTGAAGATGTGCTCAAAGGTCTGAGATCACGTGGCAAAATATAAAATCCTCATCAAGTCTTCGGCGGCAAAAGAGCTTGATAAAATCCCCCAAAAGGATATTAAGAGGATAACGAATAAAATTCTAGCGTTAGCAACAAACCCACGGCCTTCAGGCTGTGAAAAGCTGTCGGCTCAAGAAAGATATCGGGTTCGGCAGGGCAACTACCGGATAGTCTATTCGATTGATGATATAGAATTAATGGTCTCTGTTGTAAAGATCGGGCATAGACGTGATGTCTATAGATAAATAAAAAGCGGGCCAGGTGCCGGAACATCTGAACCCGCAAAGTGGGATGCCATTTCATCTGCCTGCGTATGAATCCATAACGCAGGGGCATCCCATGTCAATCTCCACAAATGGGAAGAAAGATCGAAAAGACTATTAATGGGGCGTTAGGCTTAGGCGGTTCCACGGTGTCAGGAGGAATTTTTTTGGATTATGAAGAAGATTCTAAATTCTAACGGCTTGCCTAATGCTGAAAAAGATCCTTCCCGAAAGGGCCTTACGGCCAGGATGACAAACTGAAGGTTGGTGTTCCAAAGCAACCCTAATCCGGTAGCATCCGGAGTGCAAAGCTTCAGCTTTGCAATGCTAAAGCATTGCACTCCAATATGGATATGAGCTCTTTATGAAAAGAATGCAAAAAAACGTTTTATTGATCGCGGGATTCATCGTGCTCTGGCTGGGCGCTTATTTCTTGTTGAAAAGGCCCGAAGCCGCAAAACCTCTTCCGGACTTGAGCAAGCGTACGAATGCCGTGAGCCTGGGTGTGGAATATCCCGAGGTACAAAAGGCGGTCGAATATTATCGCGCGGAAATCCGAAAAGATCCCAAAGTGATAAAAAATTACGTTCAACTGGCGCAAATTTTCATGCAAGAGGCGCGCATTACCGGCCGGCATCACGAATATATTCCCAAAGCGCAAGAGCTGCTGGCCGAAGCGCTGCGGCGCGATCCCGATGATTTCGAAGGCAACGCCACGCAAGCTGCGTTGTACTTGACCTTGCACAATTTCGAGCAAGCCCAAACTTTGGCGGAAAAAGCCATTGCGCAAAGCCCATACAATGCTTTTTCACGCGGCGTTTTAGTCGATGCCTTGTTGGAATTGGGCGATTATGAAAACGCGGTAAAAACCTGCGACAAGATGTTGAGCCTGCGGCCGGATTTGCGCTCTTATGCGCGCGCGGCTTATTTGCGCGAGCTGCATGGCGACATGCACGGCGCGCAAGCCGCCATGAAACTGGCCTGCGATGCCGGCGTGGCGGGCCAGGAAAATCGCGCCTGGGCGCTTTATCAGTTGGGAAAATTATATTTTAACGAAGGCAAGCTCGATACCGCGGAATTTATTTACAAAGGGATTTTGCAAGAGCGCCCGGGTTATGCCTCGGCCATGAGCGGGCTGGCGCAAATCTCGAGCGCACGCGGCGATTACCCCGGCGCCATTGATTTGTTGAAAGAGATTTATCGCGACACGCCGGACCATGTTTTTCTCGAACAGCTTGCGGAGGTTTATGCCGTTGCCGGGCAAGCAGAAGAAGCGCAGAAAATGACGCAGCTCGTGCTGGAAGCATACGCGCAACACGAGAAAGAAGGCTGGAATGTAAATTTAGAATATGCGCGCTTTTGTTCCGAATCCGATTTGAACTCCGCCGAATCTTTGCAGCGCGCCGCCCGCGAATATCAACGCCGGCCCAATAATATCGACGTGTTGGAAACTTATGCCTGGACCTTGCACAAAAACGGGCAATCCGAAAAAGCCGGGCCTTTGATCCAACAAGCGCTGCGCTTAAAAACCCGGCGTGCGTCTCTGTACTATCGCGCGGGCATGATTGCCAAAGCTTTGCAAGAAACGCGCAAAGCGGAAGATTATCTCGCGCAAGCGCTGGCGCTCAATCCCAATTTTTCCTTCCGCGAAGCGCAAGCCGCACGCGCGGCGCTGGCGGATTTGCGGCAAAAAAACAAAATGAGTTGATCATCATGGCTACTTGGGCTGCCGTCATTACGAGCCGGCTTTATCGGCGAAGCAATCTCATTTCACAAAGTTGCGCAGTGCAAAGAGATTGCTTCGGCAAAAAGACGCCTCGCAATGACATGAAGAGTTGATCACCATGGCCACTTGGGCTGCCGTCATTGCGAGCCGGCTTTATCGGCGAAGCAATCTCATTTCACAAAGTTGTGCAATGCAAAAAGATTGCTTCGGCAAAAAGTCGCCTCGCAATGACATGAAGAGTTGATCATCATGGCCACTTGGGCTGCCGTCATTGCGAGCCGGCTTTATCGGCGAAGCAATCTCATTTCACAAAGTTGCGCAGTGCAAAGAGATTGCTTCTGCAAAAAGACGCCTCGCAATGACATGACGATCACTCGAACAATTCTTTCGCCGCTGCGATCACCTGCGGCGCGACTTCCTGCATTTTGCCATCAACTAGTGCGCCGGCGGCATACGGATGGCCGCCGCCGCCGAAGCGGTTTGCCAGCGCGTTGATCGAATATTTCCCTTTCGAGCGAAAGCTGATTTTGACTTTGCCTTCCTTCGTTTCCATAAACATCAAGCTCAATTCCACCCCGGCAATCGTGCGCGGAAAATCGGAGAAGCCTTCGGTATCCAAAACCTCCGTGTGCGTGGTTGCCAAATTGTTTTGGGTCACAATAAACCACGCCAGGCGGCCGTTCTTTTCATAATGCAGATGGTTGAGAATATGCGCCAGCAATTGCATGCGCTGCGGCGGCTGGTTTTCATAAACTTTTTGGTAAAGCTCGTGCGGCTGTACGCCTGCAGCCACCAGGGCGGAGGCAACTTGAAACGCGCCCACGGTGGTATTTGAAAAACGAAAACACCCGGTATCAGTCATCACCGCCGTATAAAGCGCTTGCGCCAACCGGCCTTCAATGCGTCCGCCCAGTTGCGTGAGCAACGCATAAATCATCTCGCCGGTGGAAGAAGCCGGAGGATAAATGACGTCGAGATCGACAAACGGATCTTCGCGGGGATGGTGATCGAGACAAACTTTGGGAATAGGAAGATTTTGAATCAGCGCGCCGAGGTCGCGCAGCCGCTTCCAATCGCTGATGTCGAGGATGAAAATCGCATCGCTGGCGCGCACAATCTCAGCATGCTTCTCCGCCGAAAAAAGCGCGATTTCATTGTGCGGATCCAGAAACGCATAATTGCCCGGCGTATCGCTGTGATTGAAAATATGAGTGGCTTTGCCGATTTGCTGCAAGTACAGGGCAAGCGCAATCTCTGCGCCGAGGCCGTCGCCGTCGGGATTCACGTGGGTGGTGAGAACGAAATTTTTGCCTTTGGCCAAAATGGTTCGAATCTGTTGCAGTGCTGCGGGTGGAATCATCATGTCTCGTTATAATTTTTCGTTAGAGCGCGACTTGAATTTTGCGAAAACCGAGGTTGCCGTTTTTGTCGGTAATTTTCACCGCCAGCATTTTGCCGCGTGCGGTTTCGGGCAAAAGCAAACGGTAACTTTCTTCTTTTTGATCGGAAACTTGATCGACGGGATAAGCCAATTCCCACTCGCCGGCGTCGAGGGCGTAGCGCGCTTCCTGCAGCGGCGCCAGGCGGTCGCTGGCGGTGAAGCTGGCAGCGATTTTTTGATTTTCCATTTTGATTTGAATCGCGCCGATTTCCGGCGGGGTGTTGTCGATCACGAAAATCTCGCTGATCTTTTCATTTTGCAGCGCCAGCTCCGCGGGATTACCCGGGCGATCGGAAGCAGTGATGCGCACTTGATATTCGCCGTCCGGCAGAGCCTGGCCGTCGAAGGTATAAACCAGGCCCCCGTAGTTTTTTGTCATTTCACGCCAGCCGGTTTCGCCCACGGCGCGCAATTCAATGCGAAACTCCATGCGATCGTTGTTTTCATCGCGCACTTGCCAGCCCAAAGATTGCGCGCCTTTTTGGCTGATTTTTCTCCCGGCCGGCGCGGGTTGATTGCCGGCGGCGCCGTTGCCATTGGCCTGTTCGCTGGCATGATTGACCGCGTTATCTTTGGCCTCGGGAAAAGCTTCGCCCGCGCCAAAAATCCTGATGTGTGCAATTTCCGGTTTGACGTTTTTTTGCAAATAAGCAACTTGCATGCGCCTGGCCATGGCGTCGCGGCCCGACAGTGTCACTTTCCATTGCAGAAAACGCGCCGCCGGTGACGCAATCGCGCCGCCCGCCGCCGCCGGCTTGACCGCAGTCCAATCGCTCCACGTTTTATCCGGCTTGCCGGTGTTGCCGCTGCGCGTGAGAAACTGCGCCGCGCCCGCACCTTCCCAATTCAATGCGCCCCAATGTGAAGGGACGTTGGCATCCAGCACTTCGGAAATATATTCACCGCCGGCGCGCTCGCCGGCGCCGAGCACATGCGCCGTGCCGGGATTGGCCGTCGTCAAATAAATCGCACCGGCCGCAGTTTTGAGAAAAGAAGTAATTTGGCTGGGCTCGGTTTGCAGCAACAGCGTGGTCGATTCATCTTCCTCCAGCCGATAAATTTTGCCTTTGTCGCCGGTGCCGATCAAAAGCTTCGGCGCCGGACCCTCGAGCCATTGCAACGCATGCACGCGCTCGGTCGCGGATTGCCACACGGTTTTCACCAACCCGGCTTCTTCAATGCGATACACCGCGCCGGTACCGCCGGAAGTTGGCGCCGCCGGCGCAGGTTCTCCTCCTTCTTCACCTTCTTCTCCAGCGGTGATGACGATTACATTCTCACCTTCACCCTCTCCTTCTGCTTCGGCAGCATTCGTCGCTGCCGAAGGCGGCGCCGCCGGAACTGCGCCGGGAAAAATAGGAAAGAAGGAGCCGCCTCCGGCCGCCGCGGCATAAAGCACGCCCGCAGGCGACAGCAGCAGGCGGGGAATTTCATCCAGGGGCGCATCGTACATCACGGAAACGCCGCCTGCGAGCGGCAAGCGATAGACATAGCCATTGCCACTGGAGCCGGCGTAAAGCACGCGATTGCGGCCATCCCAGCACAACGAGCGAATATGCTTTTCTTCGCTTTCAAAAAAAATCTTGGCTTCGCCCGAAGCCTGAACTTGATAGATGCGCGCCGGCTCGCCGGTGGCGACAAACAGCGCGCCGCCTTCGCCCGGCTCGAGCGCCCAAATGTATTGCGCCTCGGGCTTGAAAAATGTTTTGGCTTTTTGGTTCGGGCTGCGGCGATAAACCTGCCCGTGGGGAGAGGTGGCAATGAGCAAATCGTTATTCTGCTGCGCGAGCGCAAACACCGCAATTTCTTCGCCCACGAAAACCGTATCCGCGCCTTGCCCCTGCACGCGCAACACCAGCGCGGGATTGCCGCCGCCGGCAAAAACTTCGCCGCGGCTTTCCGCCGCGCACCAAAGATAGGGCACACTCGCCCGCAAAACTTCCGAGGAGGCGGGCGCCAGCTTGAGGCGGCCCAGCGCATCGATCAACACGCCTTGCGCCTGCCCCCGGCTCAACTGTTCTTGGGTGAAGTAAGTTTTGAATTGCGGGGAGGCGGCGAGCATCAGGAGGGCTAAACCGGCAAGAACTAAAAAACGATTGCGGCGATTCTGCATACTTCGTCCGTTCAAATCAATCCAATTTGAGTATAGTTTTCAATTACTGCAAGCGCAAGCGAATCATTTGCGTGCCGGAGACGGCATAGGGCAGCGCGGGGCGATTTTTGGCGGAAGCTTCCGGAATATTTACTTTTTGATTGACTTCGGCCAGCACGCGCTCGCGTGCGGGAAAAACGCTGCCTTTGGCGTTTTGCGATTGAATAATCGCATAAGCCGTGGGCGGCAGCGAAGCCAATTCTTCCCCTTCCACCACCAGGCCGCGATCGGGCGCGCGCAATTGAAAGTAAAGATGATCGCCGCGCCGCTTCTCGTTCAGCAGCCCGGCCAGTTGCGTAAAATTATTCGCAGCAAACCGGCCCGGCGAGGTGCGTTGATCGAGCTGCGCCAGCTCGCGACTGCCGCCGACCGCCACCGAAAGAAATTGGCCCGCGGCAGTTTTGGGAACAACCAGGCTTTGCCGCACCAAAACACCGGCGCCGCGATACGCTTGCACGCGCGCCGAAACGTGGATCGTGTCGCCCGGCTGCACCACGCTGCGATCGACCCAAACTTGTTCGATGGTGGCGCTGCGCCAACCCGGCAAAGAGGCAAAGTTGATTTCGATTTCCTGCAAAGGCACGGGCGGAAAGCGGCTCGCCATCACCGCGCCCAGGGCCGCGGCCACTTCGCCGGTGGATTGCGCCAGGCCGCTGAGATAACCGAATCCCGGCAGCGGCATCATTCCGGCGTAAAAATTATCCAGCTTGATTTTTTGCCCGTCCTGAAAACGCAGCTCGCCCGCCATTTGCAAACTGTTTTCACCGTTCGCCAGACGCGCCGATTGCAGCGCATTCATGAGCACCACGCGCAGAAACAGCGGCATGATCGTGCTCAACGTGCGTTCGTCGGTAAATTGAAATTTGAACCGGCTGGTTTTGCCGGTTTCGTCCGTGTAGCTGACTTGTAACGGCACCAGGCGCGAGCTGGCGCCGATTTCGCCGTAAATGCCCGTGGTGCGATCCTGCCGCAAAGTGCCTAACAGCAAAGCGCTCGCGCCCATTTTATAAGCGCTATATTCGCTGGGCACGACCGTTAAAATCTTGGCAAGAGAAATGGGAATGTCGATTGGTCCGGTGCTCAAAAAAGGATGGCCAAAAGCCAGCACCTTTTTGCCGTCGCGATAAGTCACCGTGCCTGTGGCTTCAATGGTCATGTCGCCGGCAACGATCACCGCGCCGATCGCGGCGCCGGCAACTAAATCATCGGCGCTGACGCTGTCATCATTCGCCCGGCCGCCGCTGACCGCCATGAAACCCGCAGGCCGGAGGAACGCGCCGATTTCTTTGAGCAAGTCCGGTTGCACGCCGGAAAAAGAAAGAGGAAGCGCGAGCGGCTGCAGCGCGGCATTGCCAGAGTTTTGCTGCGCGAAAGCCGGCGGCGCAAAATTGTCCCAGGAAATTTCCCGCAATCCCAACGCCATCTCCAAAAATTTATTTTCTGGAAAAGGCGCCCGCGCCACCGCCAGCTCCCGGTCGCGCGTCGCTTCGCGGTCGATGATTTCCATCATCTCGTGAATCGGTGTGACGCCCGCCATCGGCTCTTTCATAAAGATGCCGATCGAATAGGACAGCGCGCCCGCGAGCTTGCCGTCGAAATAGATGGGACTGCCGCTCATCCCGGCAGCCACGCCGGTAAATTCGACTTTTTTTCCCAGCAAGCGCACGAGAATGAGATTGCGGCGCGGATAGAAGTCGCGAATCACGTCGATCACTTCGACTTCAAAATCTTCCGGGCGGTAGCCGCTGAACACGGTTCGCCCCACGCCGCGCATGCCCGGCTTGATTTGATCCAGCGGCAACAACTCTTGCCCAAAAACAGCAGCGCAAGTGAACAATAATAAAGAAAAAATAGATAAGCTTCGCATATGAAATGATAACTGATTCTCCAAAGAATTGCAATGAAAATAAAAATGGCGCGGGTCCCATCCGTGGGTTACCGCGCCAATTTTCCGGTGCAGTGCAAGTTGCAGTTCATCAAAAGCGCGTGCATGCGCTTTAGGGACTTCCCTGGCCCGTGGCTCATGCCTGAGCTCTTGCTTGCGCTTGACACTCGTTTCGCCCTTGCGCTTTTTTCTTGCAGAAACAGTTTCATCCCTGAAACGGCGTGCTCAACGCGGAGCGAAGCCCCTTTGGCACGATTCCATGGCTGCTTGCCTGCCAGCCCATTTTTCTGTGTGAATCAAGCCCTATGCGAGCCGAGCGCCTTTGGAGATAATTTCTAAGCCCACTCAACTGCGATTGATTCGCCGCCGTGCTTGGCGAAAGCGCCTCCTGCGCTTATTCCGAGCCTGGATTCGATTTTGTAATCGCAGCAAAAGCCTCATTCAATTTTGTAAATCATCGAATGTTGCGGGCTTTAACTCTACATTCCTTTAGATTTTGATTTATCATTTACACAAATCATGCCAACCCGGCGTGGAGGTTTTGTGTTTTAAAGGGCGCGTGCGATCGGGAAAAACATCAATATTTCTATAGAATTCTGCCGGTGCCACTTCCGCTCGCGCAATTTTTGCGAGCCGGTGCGAAAAATTTTCGTACTGCTATGAGCCAGCGGTGTTTTGAAATGGACGAAATTCAAACAAGAAGAAAACAAAGCAAAAACTTTTTTGTAAGCGGATTTAACCGATCAGGCGGATAAACCTGATCACTATCCGCTAAATCTGCCTACAAAGTCTTTTCTCCTCATGGCGCAAAGCGTCGTGACGCCTGTTACACGCTCTGCGTTCTTGCTTTGAAAATCTGGCACTCCCCGGTCTCTTTATGCGGCTTCGGCCCGCAAAGGCGTGGTATCGCGAAATTGTCGCCGGGCGAGAAAAGCGTAGTGCCCGCCGCGCAGAATCAATTCCTGATGCCGGCCGATCTCCATCACCCGGCCGTTTTTCAACACCACGATTTTATCCGCCTCCACCACGGTGGAAAGGCGATGTGCAATCACGATGGTGGTGCGGCCGCGCATCAAACGCGCCAGCGCTTCTTGAATCAAATGCTCGGATTCGGAATCCAAAGAAGAAGTGGCTTCATCCAAAATCAAAATGCGGGGATTCTTCAAAAACGCGCGCGCAATGGCCACGCGCTGGCGCTGGCCGCCGGATAATTTTACGCCGCGCTCGCCGACAAAGGTGTCAAAGCCCTGCGGCAAAGATTTGACGAAGTCGAGAGCATTGGCCGCTTCCGCGGCCACGATCATTTCCGCTTCGGTCGCCTGCGGCCGGCCGTAAAGCAAATTCTCGCGCAAAGTCGCGCTGAATAAAATCGAATCTTGCAGCACGAGGCCGATTTGGCGGCGTAAAGATTTGAACGTCACCTCCCGCAGGTCGTGATTATCGATCAGCACGCGACCGGAAGAGACGTCGTAAAAACGCGGAATCAAGCTGACCAAAGTGGATTTGCCGGAGCCGCTGGCGCCCACCAGCGCCACCATTTCGCCCGGCTTGATGTCGAAATCAATGTCATTCAACGCCGGCAATTGATTGTCATACGCGAAATTCACGCGCTCGAAACGAATATGGCCGCGGATCGCCGGCAGCGTTCCCGCGCCGGGCTTTTCCTGAATCTGAGGCGGCATGTCGAAGTATTCGAAAATGCGCTCGATGGCCGCGAGCGAATTGCTCACGATCAAGCCCAATTCGCTGAAGCGCTGCAGCGGCAGATACAACGAGCCGAGAAAACCGTAGAATGCGATCATCGTGCCCACGGTCATTTCCGTGCGCAACACGAAAACCGCCGCGACCCACACCACCACCAACGGCGCCACCGTGGTCAAAAAGCCGCTGTACGCCTGATTCCACGAATTTAAATAAACGTTCTTTTTGAAATGATCGAACAAGTGATGGCTCACTCGAAAGAAGCGCCGCGCTTCACGCCGTTCTTGATGAAAGGCTTTGATCACGCTCATGCCGTTGATTTTTTCCTGCAAATCGCCGCTCATTTCTTCCAATTTTTCCTGCGCGCTGCGGCTGGCCTTTTTGATGCGCGGGCTCATGTAGCGAATTAAAACAACGTAGCACGGCATCACCGCCAGCGCCACCCAGGCCAGGCGCGCTTCGAGATAAAACAAAATGGAAATGACGAAGACCAGTGAAGCGCCGTCCATCCACACGTTGGTGAGCGCGCTGCCGACAAAATTCTGCGCCAGCGTCACGTCGCTCATGAAACGCGAGACGATGTTGCCCGAGCGCTGGCCGCTGAAAAAATTATGCGACATGCTTTGAATGTGCCGGTAAAAATCAAAGCGCAGATCGAACACCAATCTTTGCCCGGCCACGCCTGCGAGCCAACTGCGATAGAAGGTGGCAATGGCGAGCAGGAAATAAACCGCCACCATGGTCAGCGCGAGCGCATTCAGCAAAGCGGATTTTCCATTGCCGAGAAACGGCAGCCAGCCCGCCACACGCGTCGTCCACCATAGAAAAAACTCGTTGGTGGCATCGCGCGTTGATTGCCAGGGCGATTGCCCGGAGAGAATGTCGTCGGTAATAAATTTGAGTGCGAGCGGAAAAAGCAAGGGCAGGCAAAATTTGAGAACACCCATGAAGGCCGCGCCTGCCACCAAATCGCGATACGGTTTGACATAGGCGAGAAAGCGGCGAAGCGCCGAACGTTTGTGCATGTTTCAAATTTAGCAATCGTATAAAATAATGCAATCGCTATTTTTGCGCCATGCTGCGCGGCGCCGGGGCTTCTAATACTACAACGTTAAGTTGGCGTTACCACCGGGGAATGTCATTCAGAAGGAATCTTCCCACGTTCCGGGCACAAGGCTCAAATTGACGGCAGTGTTAGTGCTTGGGAAGATTCTACTGAATGACAGGGTGTGGATTTTGGGCAAAAAACCGAACTTAACGTTGTAGTACTAATCAGCGCGGCAATGAAATTAAAAACTGGCTCCCTTTCCCCGCGGCGCTGGTCACGGCAATCGCGCCGTGATGTTCTTCGATAATCTGCTTCACGATCGCCAGGCCCAATCCCATGCCCGATTTTTTGGTGGAAAAATACGGCTCGAAAATTTTTTTCAAATTTTCCGGCGGAATGCCCGGGCCGGTGTCGGCGACGATCCACTCAATTTCATTTTTTGAAACCGCCTCGCGCGTGTGGATGGTGACTTCCGCCTGCGGCGAAGATTGCAAAGCATTCTCCACCAGGTTGATCAACACCCGGCGCAGGGCTTCCTCATCAAAACTGATTTGAGGCAGTGCCGGAGCGAGCATGAGCTCGAGCGGGCGCGCGGCATACAAGCGCGCCGCTTCTTGAATCAAATCATTCAATTGGCCGGGCGCGGGATGCAATTCCGGCAGGCGCGCAAATTCGGAAAACTCGCGCACCAGCCGGCGCAGCTTTTCAATCTCTGCGGCAATGATGCCGCCGCATTCCGCCAGCAGGCTTTGATAGGGCTCATTGCCGCCGCGATATTCGTCCTGCATTTGCTGCACCATCAACTGAATCGGAGTCAGCGGATTTTTGATTTCGTGGGCGAGCGCCCGCGCCATCTCGCGCCAGGCCGCAAGTTTTTCCAGGCCGATCAATTTTTCCTGCTGCTCCTGCAAGTCCTGCACCATGGCGTTGAACGCCTCCCCCATTTCGCCGATCTCGTCGCGGCCGCGAATCCTAACGCGATGCTGCCAATCGCCCTGCGCCAGCCGCCGTGCGCCGGCCGCCAGTTGCTCCAACGGCGCGGTCATGCGCCGCGCGAAATACCAGCCGGCCAAGCCTGCCAACGCCAGCATAGGCACATAAACCGCCAAAAACACCTGCCACAAGCTCCTTTGCATTCGCGTTTTTTCCAGATCGATCACATGGAAATATTGCGAGGCGCGGAGGATGTTTGCGGTTTGCTGCCGCATTCTCTGTGTTAGCGTGCGCTGCCCTGCCGCGAGCATGCCGGGTTGCACCCATTGTATCAGCCGGATGGCCGTGGAGTCGCTGCCCGCTTCCAGCAGAGTATCGGAATGGGGAATAGAATTGGAAAAATTTGAGGGCAGAAAAAATTGGGCGGCGGCGGGCAAAAATCGTTGCGGGACGCCGCTGGAATCAAGCAGAGCAAATGCGTGCGCCGCGTTGCCGGAATGAAAAGATTCGAGGCGGTGAGCGCGCACGGCGGCGGTGAAAGCGCGCAATTCGCGCGCCAGTTGTTCGCGTTCTTGTGCCTGAAGCTGCTGCACGGTTTGCAGCGCAGCATTGAGTCCGGCCGCGATTTCCGCGTTGACGCCGATGCTCAAGGTTTTATTCAGCAAACTTTGAATCAACAGCGCCATGGCTGCGGCCGGCAAAAGCGTCAGCGTGAGGAAGGTTAGAATGAATTTTGAACGCAGCGTTTTCATGGCGGACTTGGCGGAAGAAACGGCGGCGAAATCGCCCAATTGGAAAGCCCGTGCGCGCGTTGTTCGCCGCCGAAAAAGAAAGAGATCATATCATTCAAGTTCAAGCTGAAGCCGGAGCGGCCGGCTTCAGTGGCGGAACGGCCGCTTTCATAATCGCTCGAAGCCAGGCGCTGCAAGAGTTGCCGGCTTTGTTCCGCGCTGATGGCTACCACCGCAACGCGCAAACGCAATTGCAGAGCCGCAGAGTTTTCCGGCGGCGGCCAGCTCGAAAATGCCCTCGTTTCAAAATCGCTCAAAACCTTTTTCATATCCTCGAACGCGGCCACAAACCGCACGGTGTCGCTGAACGTGAGGCGATGGCGCTGCGACCAAATGTCGTACTTCACCTCCACAATTTGCAGGGCGCGCGTTTTTTCTTTGCCGTTGGCCTGCAAACGAAAGTCGAGCTGAATGATTGCCGGCAAGCCGCTGCGAATGGTGCTCACGATTTTGGGCGCGAACAAATCTTCCAGTTGCACGCGCGCACCGATTTTTCCCTGCCGGGGAAGCGCCGCGAGGCTGCGCACTTTTGGCTGCTGCGCCTGCAAGGGCAACCATACGCAAAAAATCAGGCAGGAAATTTTTGTGAGCGGACGGCGCATGCAGTCAAAAAGTATGTCCTAGTGAAACATGAAAACGGAAATCGTCACGATCGAGCGGATACGCAAAATCGCAGCGCAACAGGCCGAGCAGAGGCAGCTTCAAACGAAAGCCATAGCCCGCGGCAACAAAAAGTTCTTTGCCGGTTTTGGCGTTTTTGAATCCTTTGAGATGGCCGGCATCAAGAAATAATGCGGCGCTCAGGGAAGGATGTTGCGGCGCTCCGGCGAGGGGAAAACGCAGCTCAATTTGTCCCAGCGCCATCTCGCTGCCCCAACCTAGCGGCGTCAAGCTGCGCTCGGCAAATCCCCGCACAGAATAAGCGCCGCCCAAATAAAACCGTTCATAAAACGGCGCGGCTTCCGAAACCCGCGCGGCCTTTGCGCGCAGGGCGAGCACATTCTTGCCGAAAGCGCGATACGCACGCGCGTCCAAAACCACCCGGCTAAATGCCAGCGCTTCGGGCCGGGAATCTTTGAAGGTTTTTTCAAATTGCAGCGCGCCCCAAAATCCGCGGCGGGGAAATGCGGCCTGATCGCGGGTATCGAGCTGCGCGCGCAGAAACGCGCTGTTGCTTCTGCGCTGCTCGAGTTGCAAAGAAAGCGGAGCGGGAAAAACCGTGCTGGTGCTGTCCCGCCGTGCCGAGCGCAATTCGGCTTCCGGCGTCCACGTGTTGAAATTGCCGCCCGCTGAAAAATATTGCGTCCAGCCGCGGCGGCCGGAAAGCGCCAGGCTCAAGTTTTCCTGTTTGATCTTTTGAAAAAATTCATCGCCCGCGAGATAATGGCTGAATTCCCGATCGAACGCACCGAGCTTCAATTGCAAATCCCAGGGCGAGCCGAAAATTTCGGGCTCGCGATAGTGCCAATAAAATCCGCCGGTACGATCGGCGATGATGAAACGCCCGCCGCCGATGCCGCCGCCGCCAAAAAGATTATCGGCGCGCACGCCGATCGGAATTAAATACCAGCCTTCCAGCTCGCTGAACCCGCCTGCCACTTCCAGCCACGGCCAGCGGCGTTCTTGCACTTCGATGACCATGACCAGTTTGCCCGGCGCGCTGCCCGGCCTGGAGCTGAAGTCCACGCGCTTGAAAAAATTTGTGGCCGTGAGCGCGTCATAATCGTGCGAGAAAATTTCCGGCGTGAGCGCCGCGCCTTCTTTCATGCGCAAATAGCGGCGAATCACCTCCGGCCGGGTTTTGGTCGCGCCTTGAATTTCGATGCGTTCGAGGATGAGAGTTTGCGGTGCGAGCGTGTCGGCGAGGGCTGATGAAGTTTCTGCCGGCTGCTGTAGGTCTTCTTCAGAAAGAGCGCGTGATGGAAAAGGATGAGATGATTGCGCGGACGCTGGCGGTGCGAACGCCGGCAAAATTGGAATCATGAGAAGCGCGATAAATTTTACCGAGAGGGCGTTTCTCTTTTGTTTCGGAAGATTCATGAAAGATAGTTCAAAGTGAAAATAAGCCACACTGTGGCGCCTTGGCCGCTGCGATCTGGACAAGATTGCGGCTAAATCTCTTGTTTTTTTATGTCACTTGAAAGAGAAGAATCACTTCTGCATTGTTTTGCTATTTTCATACCACCTGTCGAAAGAGCGCTTGATTTTCTGAGACTCGTTCGTTATCATTCTCTTGCATAGTTGAGAGCGGGTTTGGCACTTGTTGAGCTACAGTAGCCCTCGATTGTGAATTTTATTTCTGGAGGAATCATGCGCAAACAGAAAAACACGGAACAGCAAACGCCGTCGCGTTATTGGGATGACAGCGATTGGGCCATCGCAAACGCCCAAATGCTTTCCGAGCAATATCCTAACGAATGGATCGCCGTTTACAACAACGAAGTGATTGCCCATCATAAAGAGCTTGGCCGAGCCGCCAAAGAAGCGCAGAAGCTGGGTATCGAAGATCCGGTTTTTACTTTCAGTGAGAGGGGCATTCATGTCTACGGTTATTCCGCTGCGGTTTAAATCGCATTATGATCTTGATTTGCTGTTCGAAGGCGTTAAATTCAACTTGATCCGTCTTCTTGCCGATGTTGATTTCCAAAGCGCCGATCAAACTTAGAGCTTTTCTTCTTGAGACGGATGCGGTGCCGCTCATTCTGGGATTCGAAGATTTTCTCACAACTGGAGTCCTGCTTTCAAACTATCCAAAGAAAAAGGCTGATCTAAAATTCTAGCCCTGAGTATAAACTGCTTGGGTCCATCTCTTCTGCTTGCCGCCATTTCCGATCCATTCATTTATACAGCGGCCAATCTGGTCTAATAACCTTTTTGTCCCCGTATTTTTGAGGTGTGCGATGAAGAATTCATTTTTAAAAGAGCTGCGTGAAGCCGCTGAAGAGTGGGCGCGAATGCACAATGTCGAAACGACTATGATTGAGGCCAAGTACACCGGACTGGGCGCAAACGTGCATGTGCTGGTCGTTGCTCGCAAAGGCTTTGAAAATTGGTCGCGTTATGAGCGCCATAACAGTCTTTTTCAGTTTCTTGATTCTAAGCTCAATGCCAATGGCGAGCTTGTTATCACGGGTCTAGGCATGTTGACGGAAGAAGAATACGAGAAATACGAAGGCGTTGAAGTTTGACACCAAGCTCTGCCTATGCCTCCCCCCAACCGCTCCAACGCCGCCTGCGCCTCTTGCGCATGACTGCCCCAAGGGAAGCGATCGAGATATTCCTGATAACGCTGACGAGTCTCGGCGGTGCGGTCAATTGAAGCGCTTAACTCACAAAAGATGTCTTGCCTTTTAACCTCTCTCTCGTTTATCCTGATTCAGCACAGTTGAGAGCGGGTTGGGCACTTGTTCAGCTTCAGGCATTAGCCCTCAATTGTGTACTTTTTTTTATGGGCTTATCCGTTTGAATACCCCGCCTTTTGTGCTTTCCAAAAATTTATACAAACGAACAATTTCTTTATCACATGCAGTCAATTGATTTGGTACATTTCAGCCTCATCCCTTGAATTTTAAGTCCCCAATCTCCTCTTGCACATACTCGTCCCAAGGGAAAACGGTCCGGGTATTCTTGATAACGTTGGCGGGCTGGCGCCCGCATGGAATAAAAATAATTCTTGTCTTCCGAAAATTCATTTGGTATCTTGAACGCAATGAATCGAGATCGCCGGAAAATAGTGGCTTCTATTTTTGCAGACGCAGCCAAGTATAGCTTAACTGCCGGCGTTCTTGGCGCTGTCGTCATTGGGGGCCAAAAATCTGTGACGGCCGGAGTTATAATGGGGTTGATCGCCGGTATTTTTTCCATATTGGCTTATTTTGTAACACCGAACGACAAGGAATAGCACATGGAACTCTATCTCTTGGCATTGTTTGCCCCCATGCTCATTCTCGGAATAATCTTCGTGATTATTTTCTCCAGACAAGATCGTAAGCAGGCGAAGGAAAGATAGAAGAACGCTCTATAAATTTTTCATTGGCTTTTTTCTCCCACTCTCTCTTTTACTCTTTCCCTCTTCCCCCTTTCACGCCTCCCCCAGCCGCTCCAACGCCGCCTGCGCCTCTTGCGCGTGCTCGCCCCACGGGAAGCGGTCGAGATATTCTTGATAACGCTGGCGGGCTTCGGCAGGCGGCCAATTCGAAAAAACTTTTGATTTTAACATTTTTCCCATTATCTTGATTCAGCACAGTTGAACGCTGTTTTTGCGCAATGAAAGCCTATTAAATGCATTTTGAGGAAGGAAAACTGCAATGGCTCTCAAATTTATTGAGCAAGATGCGGCAACCTTGCGTAACGCCTATCAGGAACGCAAGGCTGAGTATGACGCCCTACGGGCAGCGGGAAGGTGGTCGGGCGCCATCTTATACGCCGGAACTTTGCTCGAATTAGCGCTCAAATTGGTTATCTCTAAGCATCTGGAAGTCACCAATCTTCCAGCTATTTTTCAAGTGCATGATCTCGAATTGTTGCTTTGTTGCTCTGGTCTACGTACCCGTCTTACGACCGACAATTTTTTAAACGAGAATTTTTTGCTCATTCACAAACGTTGGTCGATGGCGCTGCGTTATGAAGGGCCCACTCAAACTCAACGAGATGCCGATGCTTTTGATCAAGCTCTTTTTTCCCCAACAAATGGGGTCATAACGTTTTTATCCCAATATTTTTGAGGTGGATTATGAAAACTTTACTTTTGGAAAAATTGCGTGAAACCGTAGCTGAATGGGCGCAAAAGCATAATATTGAAACCACCGTGATCGAAGTCAAACCCAGTGGTATCGCCTCAGGTGTTCACATACTCGTCGTCGCGCGTCGCGGTTTTGAGAATTGGCATTGGTCTGAGCGCGAACGCGACCTTTTCAGATTCCTGCGTCCCCAGTTTAATGGCAACGGCGATTTCGCCATCACTCGTTTGGAAACTATGACCGAAGAAGAATACGAGAAATACGCGGACGTTGAAGCTTGATCTCGGCCTGTCTACTTCTCCCCCAACCGCTTCAACGCCGCCTGCGCCTCTTGCGCGTGCTCACCCCACGGGAAGCGGTCGAGGTATTCTTGATAACGCTGCCGCGCTTCGGCGGTGCGGCCTGCGGCTTCGAGGGCGCGAGCGAGGCCCCTTATAGGCTTTGGAAGAGAAAAAGGGCGTTGTTCAAGCTGAATCGCAAGTTCAAATTCTATAATTGCTTTCTCCGGTTTGTTGAAATAATCAAAATTAATTTCTGCCAAACCCAGATGCGGTAAACCGGATTCCCAGTCAGGACTAATAGATTTTTGAAAATATTCAAACGCCATTTCGTAGTTTTTCGTTCCTTGGAATAAATAAGCAAGTTCATAGATTACCCAGGGCTTATTTTCATTCAAGTCAAGAGCTTTTCTTAAACAAGACTCAGCTTGTTCAAAGCTTCCTATCTTTCTATATGATACGCCGAGATTACCCCATATCCATCCATTTTTAGGTGCCAAATCTAAACATTTCTTCAAATGCTCTATCGAACCTTCGAAATTGCCCGCACGCCGCAATGCCCATCCAAGCCATCCTCTGATTCTAACATTTCGAGGCGTCTTATTTAGAAAAGGCTCAATATAGGAAATTGCTTTTTGGGGAAGTCTCATTCCGAGAAGCAAAAAAGTTAAATCTTCTAAGGCCCGAGACTCCTGTCCGTATACACGGTAAAAAAGTTCCAATAGTTCTTTTGAGGTAGTCCTTGATTCAATAGAGAGAGCGGCTGCCATTTCATAATAAAGTTTTCCTACCCAACTACCCGATTCAAATTTTGTTTTTAAGTTTTGAATTATCCTTAGCGCTAGTTCATCAACAATATCCGCATTTAGTTTATTTGCATAAACCGTACACCTAGCCGCCAAATACAAATCCCCCTTCATCACCTCCCTCACCACTTCCGTTGCATTCTCCACCAACCCACACACGAACACCAGCACCTCGGCCCACTCAGGATCGCTCACGTGCTTCAATACATATTCCATTGATTGATGCAGCGCCACTTCCCGTGCAAAGAAGTATTCTTGCACGGCTTGGTGAAAGAAACCGGTTTGGCCCGCGCTTTCGCGCAAGAGGCCGTGTTCGAGAAACTCGCGGTTCAACGTTGCGACGTTCAAATTCGAAGAAGCTTCTTTCTTGTTCTGCAATTCGGTGAGGCGGGCGGACATGGTGGCCGCGGCTTCGTCCGCGGAGAGCAGTGTGCGGCTCGTGCCGAGGCGCCACGCGAGCGCGGAGAGAATTTCTTTTTCCACGCGCACGGACCCTGCGCCTTTCACGCGTGCCCATTCGCTCAAATAGCGGTCGATAAAACGGCCGAACAACTCCGCGCGATTCGTGGGAGGCGTTTCGCTCGCGCGCAGTTCGTCCGCGAGCAACGTGAGCATGAGCGGATTGCGGCACAGATCGCGCGTGTATTCATCGAGGCCTTTCCACGCGGATTGCGCTTTCGCCTCGCCAATCTCGATCTCCAAAACTTTTGAAGCATTGAAGCTGCTCAAACGCTCCAATTGAAACGCGATGAACTCCGCGTGCAGCTCGTTGCGATAAATGCCCGGCCGGCATGTGACCACAAAACGATTGTGCGGCGCTTCGGAATTGACGAGATGCCGGATTTGATGCACGACTTCATCATACGCCTCGCCCACTTCGTTCAAGCCATCGAACAAAAGCAAACAACCGCCCGCGGCAATGCGCTTGCGCACATCAATATCATGCACGCCGCGCACGCTCGCAGTGATGAGTCGCCACAAGCCGTGCTTCGCGTCGCCCGCGGAGAGCGTGGGATAGGCAGAGAGATCGACAAAGATAGGAAGATTGAAATCTTCCGGCTCATTCAAACCCGGGTCTTTGCCTTCGCCGCGCCAACGTGCATATTCTTCCGCGAGTTTTTTGAGCGAGGTGGTTTTCCCGGCGCCCGGCTCGCCGAGAATGAGCAAGCGTGGAAACGTCTTCACGGCGTTGCTCACTTTCATATTGCGCGGCCGTTCGGCCTCGACTTCTTCGAGAAAGAGCGGCGGCAACGTGAGCGTGCGCAAACGCAACGGGCGTGCGGTCTTTTGCAAATCCGTGCGGCAGTATTCGAGGTGTTCGGTGAAGGTGGAAAGAGGAGGGACGTTGGAGGCAGTTGCAGTAGCAGTTGCGGCTCGGTCATCATGAGTTGGAGCGAGTTTCAACAACCAATCCGTGACGTGCTGGCGCAGCAACGTTGCGAAGTGCTCAGGGTCGCGATAATCTTTGTAAAGCGCGAGATGGCCGTCTTCGATCTGCTCTTTGAAATCTAAAACCCTTTGCAGTTGCGCACCGGGGTCGGCCAGAAAATCCGGATGCACCTCGCGAAAGTAGAGCATGATTTCCGGCGCATGTTCTCGCACATGCCGTTCGCGCGCGAGTTGAAATTCTTCCAGCGTGCCGGACTCGGCCTCGCCCGTGTGCTGACCAAAGCGTCTCCACAGAATGCCAAGAAACAAATCGCATTCACGCACGAGCGGGTTGATCAAAGCCTGGCTGCGGCCCATGCCCGGCGCGGCGTGCGTTTCCCAGCCCACGGCTTCAATATCAAAACCATGATTGTGCGCGAGCGAACGCAGGCTGAGTATTTCTTCACGCGCCTTTTCGCGCTCCAATTTCACATCGCCGGGCGAGGCGATGAAGATTTTGAGCAGGCGAACGGTTAGGCCGGGCATGGTCGTTTGTGGAATCAGTGTAGAGTAGGTTGACAACTAATGCCAGTAAGACTATTGCATGAGAATGAAATCTCGAAATAGGCTCAGGCTACGGCAATGGTGCTTAGTCAAAATACTGGCCGTAAATATCACTCAGAGTATCATGAAAACCCCAACCGATATCCGAGGTTTCATGCACAATCTGCTTGCAACGGTTTTGAAATGTCTCTTCCAATTGCTTTTCGGATATCACCCTTAAGGCTTTCTCGTACATGCTTTCCATGCTGCTGTAGAATTTTTCATGGATGTCGCCATATTCGTTTGTGAATGCGACACCCATCTCGACATAATACAGCATCAAATCAATGAGCTCTGCCTCGCTGCGAGAAAGCTTGGCGTAGTCGGAGATCGCCTTTCTTGCAACCGATAACCTCGCTTTGCCATAATCGCAAGCTCATAAAAAGATTTGATCAATTCGCAGCAATCGCCTGCTGCACATCCGGCACTAACCCGCCGCTTTGCATGATGCCGGTCATCACCGCCGGCAACGGCTGGCCGGGATAAATTTTGTTTTCGAGCTTCACCGTGCCGGCGGCAAAATCTATTTGCAAAAAATCTCCATCTTTCACTTCGCGATAGAATGCCTCTTCACGCACGATTAAAAACGGCAGCGCTTCATTCACCAGATTGCGCTTGTGAATGTAGGCAAAACTTTTGGCAATCACCGCGCGCACGCCCGCGCCTTGCAGCGCCCACACCGCGTGCTCGCGGCTGGAGCCGCTGCCCCAACCCTCGCCGGCAACGACGATGTTGTCGCCATTTTCCACACGCTGCACAAAATCGGGGCGGAAATGATAAAAAGCTTTTTGTCCGATTTCTTTGTGATCGGAGAGATGGCAAAACTCGCCGGCAATCATCGCATCCGTGTCGATGTGATCGCCGAATAATTGTGCTCTGCCGGAAATAGGAGAGGCCGCGTGGGTTTGCGCGCGGCCATTCTTCTTTGCCGCAATTCCAGCGTTTTCCGCCTGCGGTGTTTGATAAATCACCGCGGGCAAATCATGCCGTGAAGCAATGAGCCGCGCGAAGCGATCGCGATCCATGGTTTCAAACCAGCGGCGCGGATCGGAAATTTTCATATCGAAAGCCGAAGCCGCCACCGTTGCCGCCGAAGCCAGCCAGGCAAGGCTGCCCTTGCCCATGCGATTGTGAAAGTTGCGGTTTTGTGACGACAGCCAAACTTCTCCGGGCAGCGCGCGGTCGCTGGCAATGCCGAGGCACATACTGCAGCCCGGCTCGTTCACATGAAAACCCGCGCGGCGATAAACCTCGAGCAAGCCCGCGTTCTGCAAGTTGCTCGCGACTTCAATGCTGCCGGGCACGACGAGTCGATTGGAAGTTTCTCGAGGTTGAAAACCTGCAGCCATGGCCTTCTCCAAAACCAAAGCCGCGAGCATCAACTCTTCTTGCGTCGTGGTGCATGCGCCAATGAAGCAGCCGTGCAATTGCTGCCCGGCAGCTTCTGCGATGCTCAAAACATTGTCCGGTGAAAACGGCTTTGCCACTTGCGGCAAGAGCTCGTTCAAATCGATGCGAAACGTTTCAATGTAATTTGCGTCAGCATCTGCCTCGAACCACCAGCCGCCCTCGCGAAATTGCGCGTCGCGGCGCTGCTGCAGGGTTTGCAAAACCTGGCCGTCCGCCGGAAAGATGCCGTTGAGCCCGCCAAATTCCGCGGTCATATTCGCGATGGTGAAACGAAAATCCGTGGAAAATTCCTCGAGATGATCGCCGGTGAACTCCACCGTTCGTTCCATCGCGACGGTGTTGCGGCCGAGTTGGCCGAGAGTTTTGAGAATGACGTCTTTTCCGGTCAAGCCGAAAGGCAAGCGCCCGGGATAATGGACGCGAATCGCCTCCGGCACTTGAATCCACGAACGTCCGAGAATCATCGCGGCAACGATGTCGGCGCCGCCGAGGCCGATGGCCAGCGCCGCCATGCCGCCGTGCGAGCTGGTGTGCGAATCCGCGCCCAGCACGATCTCGCCGGGCCGCACCAACTGCCGGAAAAATTCCGTGTGCATGATGGTTTGATTGGCGTCGTAAAAATATTTCAACTGCGCTTCCCGGGCAAAATGCCGGGAAAGCTGCACGAGATTTTGCGTGCGCCGGTCATGCGCTAATGTGCCGCGGTCCACGGTGTGATCGAGCGCGAGATAAAAACGGTCCGGGTTGGCAAGCGGCGGCCGGCCTAACGCTTCGTAGGTCATGTTCATGCCGTTCCACGCCAGCTCGCTCGCCATCGTCCAATCGACGCGGAGGTTCAAAATATCGCCGGCTTGAACATCATTCCTGTTCCAGCCCAAAGCATGGTGCAATAAAATTTTTTCGGTGAGGGTCATGCCTGATATTTTTTTCATGGGCGCTGCCCCGAAATTATTGGTTCACCTCTTGCGAACGATCCGGCCAATCGTTAGCTTGGATCGTGGATTTAGGTAAATCGTTTCTCGAGTTTATCTCATGAACACTCTTGCGCAAGCTACATAATTTTCCCGCGCCGGGCAATTGCAAATTTCTGGCACTCCGCCGAAGAATTTTATTGCGAGAACGGCTTATTTTATGCGTCTTTTTTACCGGGGTTACCCCAAATTCTAACGCATTACATTTTACGCATCACGTTTTACGCATCACGTTTTACGCATCACGTTTTACGAATCACGTTTTACGAATCACGTAACAATGATGCGTAAAATGTAAGGTATAATATGATGATTGATTCCTACCTGCCGGCGTTTGACGTCCACGAGCGCCATGCTCTCGCAGTGGCCGCGCCGCCGGGAAAAATTTTTGCGGCTTTGCATCAGATGGATTTTAGCCGCTCACCTGTGATTCGCGCCTTGTTTGCGTTGCGCGGCTTGCCGGCTATTTTTCGGAAACAACGGCAAAACCAAGCCGCGGCGCTCGGCCTCAACCTGCAAGGCTTGCTCAAAAGCGGATTCATTCTGCTGGGTGAAATTCCCGAGAGAGAAATGGTGCTGGGATTGATCGGCAAATTTTGGACGGCCACAGGTTGCGTGCAAAAAATCAATGCCCAACAATTTCACGATTTCAACACCCCGGGATTTGCCAAAACGGTTTGGAATTTTTCCCTGACGCCGATCTCTGCAACGCAAACGCTGCTGGCCACCGAAACCCGCGTGTTATGTTTGGATGAAACCAGCCGCCGCCGTTTTCGTTTTTATTGGACTTTCGTCCGGCCTTTCAGCGGCTGGATTCGTCGGGAAGCATTGCGTTGCTTGCGACACCATGCGGAAGACACGCTCTAAGAAATAACCGCTCAAATTTTTGCAGGTAGCAGAGTTGGAAAATAACTTCGTGAAGAATCGCTGGCGATTTTACCCTCTGACACACGAACGTTGGCCGGACGTGGAAAAACTTTTCGGCACGCGCGGCGCTTGCGGCGGATGCTGGTGCATGTATTGGAAACTCGCGCGGCCGCAATTCAAAAAGCAACAAGGCGAGGGCAACAAACGTGCATTCAAAAAATTGGCGGCCAGGGGTGAAATGCCGGGCATGCTGGCTTATGCCGGTGACGAGCCTATCGGCTGGTGCGCGCTCGCGCCCAGGGAAAAATATTTGCGGCTCGCCAATTCACGCATTCTCCAGCCGGTGGATGAACAGCCGGTGTGGTCCGTAACTTGTTTTTTTGTCAAGAAAGAATATCGCAGGCAGGGCCTATCGGTGGCGTTGCTGCGCGCTGCGGCAAAGCACGCTAAAAAACACGGCGCTAAAATTGTGGAAGGCTATCCCGTCGCGCCGAAAGCGGGAAAAATGGCGGATGCTTTCGCATGGACCGGTCTGGCTTCGGCCTTTCGCCAAGCGGGATTCAAAGAAGTATTGCGCCGCTCGGAAACCAGGCCGATTATGAGGTGTTTGGTTTAGGGATTGCGCTCGATTCCATTGAGCCGGAGGTCAAACCGATTGAGGAGATCGCGCCCCAGAATTACATATTCAGAAAAAATTTGCGGCGCTGCGGCGGTTTGATGATGATTCATGGACAAGGCCTTCGCCATATTTTATCCCTTTCAAACGTTCTCACCCAACACTGCCTTCACTTCTTGCAACTGCCCGCCGCGCAAAATGCTGAAGATAATTTCCTGGTCAATGCGATCGCCGCCCAGGCTTGCCAGCAATTGTTCGATATGTTCGAGCGGTTGGCCGGCAACGGAAACAATAGTATCTCCCAACAATAAGCCGTGTTTTTCCGCCGGGCTGTCCGGCGCAACCGAGACCACCAGCAATCCGGTTTCTTGATTGAGCTGCTGGGAAAGATTGGCCGGCAAATCCACCGGCTGCACCCCGATGCCAAGATACCCCCGGCGCACGCGGCCATGTTGCAACAATTCGCTCGCCACGCGCTGCAGCGCTGCCACCGGCACGACCACGGTGAAATGCCGCGACAATGCCGAGCTGTTCATGCCCAGCACCTCACCTTTTGTGGTCAGCAACGGCCCGCCGGAGAAGCCGGGATACAGATTAATATCCGCACGCAAAAAAAATTCTAAACTGCCGCCTAACGGCGTGCGCCATTTTTCACCGCAGCCGCTGATCATTCCGAGCGTCGCTTGCACGGTTTGTCCGGGCCGCGCCAAAGCCAAAGCCAAATGGCCAACTTTGAGCTCTTCCGTGCGCGCCGGCGGCAAAGGCGAAAGGGCGCCGGCTGCGATCCGCAACGCCGCCACATCCGTCGTGGGATCGCGGCCAATCAAATCTGCTGCATGCTCCTCGCCATTGGACAAAGTCACAGTAATTTTATCTTCGCGCTGAATGGCATGGCTTGCGGTGAGGATCACTCTGTCAGCCGACCAAACCATGCCACTAGCGGGAATGCGGCGGCGTGCGTTGACCCGCACCACACTGCTTTGCGCCTGCGCAATCAATTCGACCAAAGCCGCGGAGAAGGTTTTTAGATCGATACTCATGACAGTTCCCTCGTCGGTTTATGAAAACCATAAGGCGTAAAACGTAATGCGCAAAAAACTTTGGAATATGATATGATATGTAACGAATTCCCGGCAAGAAAACTTCAATCTTTTGGTGAGGAATAAAGCTGGAAGAAAGTATAGTATCGATCAGAGAAAGATCAATCCCAGGCGGGTGGCGCGCACCACGGCATCGGTGCGGCTTTGTGCGCCCAATTTTCCCATTAAAGAATTGATATGGAATTTCACGGTGTGCTCGCTGATGCGCAAACGATGGGCGATGATTTTGTTGGGCAAGCCCTCGGTCAAAAGATGCAGCACTTCGATTTCGCGCGGCGTCAGGGCTTCGGTGGCCGCGCGTTCCAGCTTCGAACGCGAGCGCAAAACGGTATCGGCGAAGACGGGATCGAAAACCATCAGCCCCTGCGAGGCTGCGCGCAACGCTGCCACGATGCTTTCGGCCTCGGCTTCGCGAAGCAGCAGCCCGCGCAGCGATTCGTGGCGCGTTTCATGCGCGTGCGTTTCGTCCGGCAGCAAAGCGACGATGGGCGGTCCGTTCGGCGGAAAATGACGCAAAAAATCGAAAGCATTTTCCGGATGCCAACCCAGGTCCCACAATACCGCACCGCGGCGGCGCCGTGCGCTCGAGGTCTCCTGGCAAACGCTTGCCGGCCGCGCTTTGTCCGGCGAGATCGATTTCTTCTTCAGCCGACAGCAAATTAACCAAACCGCTGCGCGCCAGCGGATCATCGGCGACGATGAAAACACGAAGCGCATCGAAGGAAGCCGTCATTTTAAGTTATATCACTTATGCAGACTGTCAGCCTGCGTTATGCTGCAACGGTCACAAGCGCCGCAGGTTTCGGCGTGCGCGACGCCAAAATATTCATGAATGAAAGCTTTGCGGCATGCCTCCGCCCGCACGTATTGCACCATTGTGTAAAGCTTTTTCTGCTCGCGTTTCAGTTTGCTCTCGAGATAGTCCTGATCGGTCAAAGTTTCGGGCAGATCACTTTGCACGGATAAAGTCCTGGCCTCCAAATCGCCGGCGGTGACGCCGTAACGGTCCAGCATGCCCAGCGCAGTTTCCAGGCGAAAATCGTGGCGATTTTTGAAGTGCAATTTTTCTTTCAATCCCTCCAGGCCCAAAGCATTGGCGGCTTCGATATCTTCAATCAGAAAATGATAGAGCCGTTCGTAAAACCCCGCGCCGGGGTTGTTCCATTTCATGAAATCCATTTGGATCAGCAAATCCTGCTCGTCGTAGAGTAGAATGCAGGTGGCAGACAGCTCGTCGCGGCCGGCGCGGCCGATTTCCTGATAATAAGCTTCCAGCGTGCCCGGCGCTTCCGCATGCAGCACGAAGCGGATATTTGCTTTATCAATGCCCATGCCGAAAGCATTGGTGGCGAGCACGAGCTGATTCTCGCCGTTCATGAAACGCTCTTGCACGCGCTTGCGCGCGCCGGCGTTCAAATCGCCGTGATAGCACAGATGGGGCACGCCGGCGCGCTGCAACAGCTCGCTCATGGAGGCCAGAGATTTGATCAACGCAAAATAAACGATGCCGTTGCCCGGTTGCCGGCGGTGCAGTTCCAAAATCGCTTCCAGTTTTTTCTGCTCGCCCCACACTTCTTCAACTTTAAGAAAAAGATTGGGCCGCGCAATGCCTTCGTGGAATATTCGCACCTCCGCGCTCGCCAAACCGAGTTGAGATATAATATCTTTCTGCACCTCGGGCGTGGCCGTGGCCGTCAATGCCATAGTCGTGGGATTTCCCAGTCCGGCGCGAAACTCACGCAAGCGCGTGTAATCCGGGCGAAAGTCATGGCCCCATTCGCTGATGCAATGCGCCTCGTCAACGGCCAGCAAATCGACGCGGCGCCTGGCGATCAATGCGACAAATTCGCTTTTGCGAAAACGTTCGGGCGTGACGTAAAGCAATTTATATGCGCCCGCTTGCAATGCGGCATAACGCGCCTCGCGTTCCCGTCGGTTCAGTGAAGAATTGATATAGGCCGCCTTGATGCCGCGCGCGGTGAGATCATCGACTTGATCTTTCATCAAGGCAACCAATGGGGAAATCACCACGGTCAAACCTTTCTGCGCCAGCGCCGGAATTTGATAGCACAGCGATTTGCCCATGCCCGTCGGCATGATCACCAGAGCATGTTTTTTGTTAAGAACGTGTTGGATAATTTCTTCCTGCGGCCCGCGAAAAGCAGCATGGCGGAATTTTTTTTGCAGGATGGCGGTGAGATCAATCATGATTAAAAGAAATGTAGGAGTTTAGCCATCATAAAAAATGTAGGAGTTTAGCCATTTGAAGAAGTTTCACCACAGCCCTGTCATTCAGTAGGCCGCAAGGCCCTTTCGGGAATCTTCCCAAGCATTATCATGCAGCCAATTTGGGTCTTGTGCCCAGCGCGTGGGAAGATTCTTACGAATGACATAATACTTCAGGCGGTTAAATTCATACTAAAAAATTAGTACGGTGGGGCGGGCTATTATTCAACCGGAGAAACAGCGTCTAATTTGGCGAGGATCTGTTGATAAAATTTTTCAAATGATAGAGATTTTCGAAAGAATCACGTCCCGTTCAAGCATAGATTGATCCTGCCGCCATCCGATCTTCGATGATCTTGCGGTCGTACTTGAAGTCGAGATACTGGGAAATCATTTTCACTTTATAAGCGAGATAAGCCGCGCGATCCGCAACGTAAATGAGTTTGCCATTGGCCAATATTTGCATCGCGATAATCGGGTCTGCCGTATCGAGCACGACCAGATCCACTTCATGCGCATGATCCAGGCCGGCGCTGATCTGCGCCGGCCAAGCGGCGTGCTCTTGCCATGAAAGCTTGCGCCCCAGGAAAACCGCGACGTCGAGGTCGCTTTCCCGATTGAAATATTTCGTCAAAACGGAGCCGTACACCAACGCAAATTTCACGTGGCCGGCGAGCGCGGCTTGCAAAGTGTTGATCAGAGCATCCATGAGAAAAACTTATATGAATATATACAATCTTTGGGCTTATTTGCTGCTGCTATTGCTGCCGTCAACCGTGTTTTTCGCAGCAATAAATGCCAACACGATGGTAGCGGCTTGCGCGGTAAAAGTCAAATATTGCCCGATAGTCGTGCGTCGCGAAGCCGGAACGACCACGGTATCGCCACGCAACACCTCTTGGTTCGGGCCTTTTTCGCTTTTGCCGGTTTGGTGGCGAATTACTTTCACCCCTTTGAAATCCGCCGACTCGATGACGCCGCCGGCGAGACCGGCATAATCTCCCGCTTTATATCCCACGATGAAAGGAAAATTTCCCGGGTTGCGCACCGCGCCTTGCACGTAAACGAATGCTTTGATGGGCGGCACAATAATGTGATCGCCGTTTTGCAACGGCATATGGGCGATTCCGTTGCCCGCGCCATGACTCAAAATATTGACATGCAGGGACTGTTGGCCGCGCACCAATTGAATGGCGTCCAAATTTGCCGTGCGCTTGAGCGCGCGAATGCGATACAAAAAATCCAGCAAATTTTCGTTCGGTGTGATTTTGTGCGGGCCGTGCTTGAGCAAGTCGCCTTCCACAAAAACGGTTTGTTCGGTCAACACGATGCGCGGCACGTAGATAATGTCGCCCCCGCGCACGTAAGCATCCTGCGCCAGCTCGCCGTAATCGTAAAAGCGCGTCATATCCAACGTATCCACGGTGCCGTCCTGATGGCGCAATTGCACGTGAGCCTCGTCGGCCCATTCCGTAAAGCCCTCGGCCTCGCTGACGTAAAATGAAATGCGATCGATCGCGGTTGCGGCAAATACGCCCGGCGTTTTCACCTGGCCGACGATATAAACCCGTTGCAAGCGCAGTTTGGTCAAATGCAGGCTCACTTGCACCCGGCGCGAGTCGTATTTTTCCGCGCAGGCTCGTTTGACTTCCGCCTGCAGTTCTTGCAGCTTTTTGTAGTTGGCATCGACCACGCCGACGGTGGGAATGATGAGCTTTCCTTCCGGCGTGACCGTGAGCGTGAGACCCAAATCTTCGCTGGTGGGTCCCCAAAAATTGAGCTTCAAGGCGTCGCCGGGACCGACAAAGTAAGTTTCAGGATCAATAACGCCGGCAATCGCCTGTTGCGTCACCAGTCCTTCGTTGCGCCTTCCCAACTCCTTGGCGAGCAACTCTTCATCGACTTTTTCCTGATTCTGCCGAAATTTAGATTCTTCCTGCCCGAAGCTAGGGTTGCATAACCACAGCGAAAGTCCGATCACGAAAAAGGCAGCATGCTTGCGATTTGTTGCCAAAAAAATCCTCCGAAATTTATTGCGCAGAAAAAGCTTCGCAGTAACATATCATGGTTATAACACAAATATAGCCCCGATGGTGGTTTCAGTCAAGCCGAATTGTTGGCCTTCCCGGAGTGTTGCTGCGCCCTAAACCTGTCATTATTTTAGAATCGCAGCCTTCATAAATTCCCGCAAAACCTCCGGAACCATCATCGTCCCTTCATCCGTTTGATAATTTTCAATGAGAGCAATGATCGTGCGCGGCAGCGCCAGTCCTGAAGCATTGAGCGTGTGCACAAATTGCGGCTTGGCGCCGGGCTCGGGGCGAAAGCGAATGTTGGCGCGGCGCGCCTGAAAGTCTTCGAAGTTGGAACACGAAGAAACTTCCAGCCATTTTTGGAGGCCGGGCGCCCACACTTCAAGATCGTAACACTTCGCCGCGGCGAAGCTTAGATCGCCGCTGCACAGCAATAACACACGATACGGCAAGCCCAGCAATTGCAAAACCTCTTCGGCATTTTGCAGCAGCTTTTCATGCTCGTCGTAGCTCGATTCCGGCCGCACGAACTTGACCATTTCGACTTTATCGAATTGATGCAAACGCATCAAACCTTTGGTGTCCTTGCCATAAGCGCCGGCTTCGCGGCGAAAGCAAGGCGTGTATGCGGTGTAGTTCCTTGGCAATTCCGCGCCCGCGAGCATTTTTCCCGCCAGCAGATTCGTGACCGGCACTTCCGCCGTCGGGATCAAAAACAAGTCCTCGCGCTCGATGTGATACATATCGTCTTCCAATTTCGGCAGTTGGCCCGTGCCGAACATGGCCTCGCGGCCCACCACAAAAGGCGGAAACATTTCGGTATAACCGTGCTTTTCCACGTGCAAATCCAGCATGAAATTGATCAGCGCGCGCACCAGCTTCGCGCCCTGGCCTTGAAAATTGACGAAGAACGAGCCGGAAATTTTTGCCCCGCCGTCGAAATCGATTATGCCTAACTTTTCATTTAAATCCCAATGCGGCTTGGGGGTGAAATCGAATTTCGGGATCTCACCCCACGTGCGCACCACGATATTGTCAGCCGCGCTTTTGCCCTCCGGCACGCTCGCCTGCGGCAGGTTGGGAATGCGAATCTGCAATTGGTAAAGCTGACCTTCAGCGTCTTTAAGCTGCGTTTCCAACGCCTTGATTTCTGCCCCCACTTTTTTCATCTCCGCAATTTTCGCCGCGGTCTCCCCTTTCGTTTTTTTAATCTCCGCAATTTCTTCGGAAACGCGATTGCGCAAGGCATTCAAATCTTCCACTTGAACCAGAACGTGGCGGCGCTTTTCTTCCAGCGCCTGAAATTGCGAGAGGTCCAATACCACGTTCTTTTTGCGCACACCGGCCACGACGAGATCAAAATTTTCACGAATGAATTTGAGATCGAGCATGTTCTTTGTCCCTAAAATAAAGAAAACTATTCTGCGCTGTTCTCTCAAAGAAACTTACCAAGCAATACTTCGCTGTCATCCTGTAAGGAACTTTTTTGTGAGTTGAGCACGTTATCTGAAATTTCCCATCAAAAGTAGAGAAGTATCTTTTGAAAAGCAAGGCACAAGCCGTAGGAAATTGAAAAATGCGCAAAGATTAACTTTTGCAGTAGCGCGATGAATAAAGTACCGGCCTCCTGCAGAATATTTTTCAATCCCACTATTCAGAAAAATAAATTTTTCTTGACAATTTAATTTTTCGGTATTATATTGCAGCTATGCCAAATACTTTAAACCAAGCGGGGAATTTAGCAGAAGACCCGGCGCGCGCGGCGGCGCTGCTGCATCCCTTGCGGCTGCAAATTCTCGAAAAACTGCACGCGCCCGATTCGGCCTCCGGCCTGGCACGGCAAATGAACATTCCGCGCCAGAAAATAAATTATCATTTGCGTGAGCTGGAAAAGCACGGCTTGATCGAACCGGTGGAAGAGCGCAAAAAAGGCAATTGCGTGGAAAGAATCGTGCGCGCTACGGCCCATTACTATCCTCTCAGCCCGCAGGCGTTCGGCAATCTCGCCGCGAATCCCACTCAAATTCAGGATCGGTTTTCTTCAAGTTATTTAGTCGCAGTGGCTGCACGCACCATTCGCGATCTCGCCGTGTTGCGATCGCGCGCCGATAAAGCCGGCAAACAGCTTGCAACGTTTGCGTTGGAAACGACGGTCAAGCTCGCCTCTGCCGCAGAATTGAATGTCTTTGCCGAAGAGCTGGCGAACGCAGTCGGTCGCCTAACTGCAAAGTATCACCACGAGCGTGCGGCGCGCGGCCGTTGGTACAAATTCATGATCGGCTCATATCCGGCGATTACGAAAGAACAATGATCTGCTAAAAATTTTTACACTACGCTTTCTCATTTTAGGAGCACTTCATGCCTGATTCCAAAATCAAACCCCAAACCAGATCGGTCGGCGCCGAGATCGAGATCGATGCTCCTCTCGAAGCCGTATGGAAGGCGCTGACCGACGCCGATGAGCTCACGCGCTGGTTTCCGTTGGAAGCCGGCAAAAATCCGGACGGCAGTTTGTGGATGTCTTGGCGCAATGAATTTCGCTGGGACAGCCGGATTGAAATCTCCGAGCCGCCGCATCATTTTCGCTATGCCTCGATTGAAAGTCTATCCGGCGAGCAGACACAATCCGCCGATAGTAACATGGCGACTGCGCCGCCCACTGCCACGGATTTCTATCTTGAAACAGCCGGCGGAAAAACCGTGCTGCGGCTGGTGCATTCGGGTTTTTCCGCAGACGCAGATTGGGATGCGCTTTATGATGGCACAAAAAGAGGGTGGGCTTTCCAGCTTTGGAGCTTGCGCCATTATTTGGAAAATCATCGCGGCATGCCGCGCCAGACGGCTTATGTGCGGACTTTTTTGCGAAAGCTAACACAACCCGAAGCCTGGCAGCGGCTGTTCGGACCTGACCTGATGGCGCGCGAAGGCGGAATTGAAAATCTAAAACCGGGAGAGCGCTATACCTTGCGCACCGCTGCCGGCGATCATTTTGAGGGAACCGTTCGCCTCGCCGATTCGCCGCGCGAGTTTTATGCCACCGTGGAAAATTTTAACAACGGCATACTGGCCGTCCATGCGGATGCTCTGTTCGACTATCGCGACGTGAACTTTTATTTGTTCACCTATGGCATAGTGCCGAAAAAAATGGAAGAAATCGAATCACGGACGCGCGCGCTTTTGCAGCTTTTGGAGGATTGATTTTAAACCGATGGCGATACGGCGCCATATTTATTTGTTATACTGATGACGGGTTGATTTGTAACACTTCCTCGAAGATGTCATTCTGGAAGAATCAGACTGTGTGAAAACGCTCGAATTTGTCATTGCGAGCGCAGCGCAGCAATCTCTAACTCCAATACGTGCACGCGCCGGGATTGCTTCGCTGCGCTCGCAATAACGTTTTCACACAGTCTGAATCTTTTTCAGCAACGGGTAAAGCTTCAAAAATGGAAAGCTTACTCCATGCGTAAAAAGATTCCTCCGGAATGGCAAAATGGGTGAGCGTTACAAACCAACCCTTACTCGGTATACATTATTTCTGTGGAAGGAGAAAAGCTGTATGAAAAAATTTGCATTCATTTTATCATTCACAATGGCAACACCGGTGCCATTGCTTTTTGCTCAAACGAAAAACCAAACGATCACCGCGGCTGCCGCCGCCTTTGAAAAACTCAAATCACTTGCCGGTGAATGGCAAGGACCCGGCCCGCAGGGACTCATCACGATCTCGTATCAAATTGTGTCCGGCGGCTCGGCGGTCATGGAGACACTGGTGCCGATCAATGAGCCGAGCATGGTTACGCTCTATCATCTCGATGGCGGCAAGCTCATGATGACGCATTATTGCTCGATCGGCAATCAGCCTCGTATGCAAGCCGAGCCTCCCCGCGCCAGTGAAATCAAAAAATTAAATTTTGCCTTCGTCGCTGCAACCAATTTGGCAAAGCCTTTCGCAGGCCATATGGCCCATCTCACTTTCACTTTTCAAGATCAAGACCATTTCACGCAGGTATGGACCTGGCGGCAAGAAGGCAAAGATTCGCCCGCGCTGTTCAGTTTGCAGCGGAAAAAGTAGCTTACTTCCCTCCAACTCTCCATTTGCTTCTGAGCAAAAAAACATTAGCTTTTGGAAATGGCAAAACGTAACGATTCTGTGGAGGAGTCGGAGGTGAACGAAGCACAAGTGCAAAAGGCACAGCCCGCCGATGCCCGTACCCGGCCATCGCGATTGGCGGCGTATTTTGTCCTGCTGTTCTTTTTTATTTTCTTGACCAGCCGGCTCGTGCTGGAGCTGGAGCAGCGCTTCGATTTACAACCCTTCCAAAAGATCAACACGCTCATTCAGCAAACGTTCAATTTCTGGACCGAGTTCGATCAGTTTGCCGTTACCGCTTTTTCATTGTTGCTGGCATTTTTGTTTTCGTTGCCGATTGCCTGGGTTTACACCATTACTAAAATAGGTGACGAACCTGATCCGGCCATGGTGCAAACGCTGGTCATTCTCACGATGGTGGTTGCGGGCGTGATGGTTGTGGTCGGTTCGGATTTAGCCCGCGCCTTCAGCCTGGTGGGCGTGGTTGCGGCGGTGCGTTATCGCAATACCCTGAAAGATCCCAAAGACGCGGTTTATATTTTCATCGCGATTGCCATCGGCATGGGCTGCGGCTTCGGGGTCTATTTGATTGCGGTGTGGCTTTCGGTCGCGATGACGGTGACGCTTTTGCTGATGTGGAAATATCGCTTCGGCAAAATGCAGCGTGCCGCCGTGGGCGCAGCATTTCCCGGTGACGGTGCTGACGGCAAGAAACCAGCGCAACGGCTTTACGATTTGACTGCCACCGCATCGGCGCAACGCCTGGAGCAAGATCTGGAACGGCAAGTGCGGCTGCGCCATTATGCCGACCTAACCGCCGGCGATAATATTAAAAAGAAAGCCAACCTCGCACTGGTGATCGCGGCGACCGACGCGAACAAAGCGCAAAATTACATTGAAAAAACCCTGGCCGAGCAAGGCGGCAAATGGCAGCTCGCGGGCATGCACTCCGCCGAAAACAAAACCACGATTTTTGAATACGTGGGCCGGGCTCCCAAAGAAAACCGCCCGGCGGCATTGCTGGCCGCCTTGCAGGCGAAAGCAGACGCCGGCATCTCCGGCATCGCGCTGCATTCTTTGAAAGGCGGAAAGAAATCCAAAGCCGGTGAAGCGGCGCGGCAGGAGGATGGGGATGATTGATCGTTTACAAGTTCATCGCCCACAAGGAGAAAACTTATGGCAGCATCCACGAACGCTTTAGACCTCGCGGCGGCCAAACTCGGCGTGCCGATCAACGTGGGCATGCAGGGCGGAGATTTGCCCACACGTTATTTCTCTGCACTCACACTGTCGGCCCTGACCGCTGCGGCCTGGCTGGGCGTCTCCTATAGTAATTTAAAAATTGGCGCGTTGCTCGCCGGCATGAGCGGCACGATCATGTTGATGGCCGGGCTGGTCTTCTCTCAGAAAACACACTTTGCCGGCATGATACTGATACTGGTACCGTTTTTACTTTTAGCCAGCACCGCCTGGCAATTACGCTGGCTAGGCATTTTAATCGGCTTGTTGTTCGTCGCCACTATTACCTTCAACATTGCCAGCAAACGCTGCGGGGTTAATAAGATTTTTGGGATTGTGAGTGTGGGGGAGAATGAGGTTTGTGAGACGGGGGTTTGAAATAAAATTTTTTCTCAACGATCAATTAATCGTTCTTATTCCGTCACACGTATAGGGACTTAACTTATTCACCGAGGCAGATCATGGCCAAAATCTTCATTAGTCATTCTTGGAGTGACAAAGCGATAGCTAAAAAATTAGTTTACCGTCTAGAACAACTCGGTTGTGAAGTTTGGATTGATCATGAAAACACTGTACCGGGCGACAATCTTTTCAGCAAGATTAACGAAGGCTTGGAATGGTGCGATACCTTTTTATTGCTTTGGTCGGATTCTGCTAAAGATAGCGACTTTGTCAGAAGAGAAATAAGCAGTGCTATGAATGTCAAAAAAAGGATCATTACTTGTCTGATTGACAAGACGAATCCTCCTTCTTTGCTTGCGGGTGAAGTATATATTGATTTCAATAATTTTGATCAAGCATTTCTGAAACTTTGCAACACTATGGCAGCAATAGACATTGATAGCACGATAATGAAAAAAATTTATGTCAGTTCTACCATAGAAGACTTATCGGTTTTCCGTTCTGCTGTTCGCAATGAAATTGAACGCTTGGGACATATATTTATTGGCACAGAAATTTTAGAAAGTATTATCGTAGAAGCTACGAGACTGCATCATAAGGAGATTGCCAGCTGTGATCTATTTATTGGTGTTTATGCACATCGTTATGGTTTTGTACCACCAGAAGAACAAAAATCTATTATCGAACAAGAGTATGATCTTGCGCAACATTTTGACAAATCATGTTTTATTTATTTTCTTGATGATGACGTCGCTTGGAAACCGAAGTATATAGACCGTTGGGAGCTTGGACAAAAATTGGATCAGTTCAAAACCAAAATTAAAACTAAACAAAATTTTGATAAATTTGATACTGCTTATCAGTTGGCAACTAAAATAAGTGAAAGAATCACTAGCTGGATGTTTGTGAAAAAGGAAGAAACGTCCGAAACAATTTTTGAAACGCCAGAGGATATAATCGAAAAATATCGACGGATTATCCGAAATGATTACAGTATTTTAAATGTTCTTGATCGAAAACGAACGTTCCCAATTGAACATGGGTATATTCCACTTTCTCTAAAGAGTAAAAATAATAACGAAAGCCAGCAATTTCTAGACGCTAAAACTATTGTCAAAGTCAAAAACATGGTCCTAATAATAATTGGGGCACCTGGCACCGGCAAAACTACATTGCTTCAATACATGGCTTTTGCTGAGAGCTCAAACGATAAGGGTCTTTGCCCAATTTACGTTCGGCTTTCAAGATTCGGTATAACAGGAGATGATTTAGAGGAATACCTCTATAAAGAAATTGGGCTACACCTTAGCCATTCGGAAAAGCAAAAAATTGTTGCTTTCAATATGTTAAAAAATGAAAGATGCATTGTTTTGCTAGATGGATTAGATGAAGTCCGTGAGGAAGACTACGTTTCGGTTTTAAGAAAAATTCATAGCTTCGTTGCTGGTCATCCCAATTGTACAATAGCAATAGCTTCTCGCCCGTCTGGTTTTATTCTAAGTGACTGGGTAAATTGTTCGATATATGAAATAGAGCCGCTTGCCGAACCAAATATAATAGCGTATATCAACGCTTGGTTTGATAATGAAAAAAGCAAGCAACTTTTTGAAAAGCTACAACACAATGATCGGCTATTTGATTTGGCGCGAACGCCTTTTCTTTTAGCTATGATCTGTTTAATATACGAGCATTATGGAAATGTAGAAAAACGACGAAGCAGCCTTTACCGTAAATGTACCGAGTATTTGAATGGGCTCCGAGATTGGGATTCTCAGCGCAACAAAACAAATGTTTCTAATAATTCAATCAAACTGTTTGATTTACGAGAAGCCATTCTAAGGACTATTGCGTTTCATTTTTTTCAACTTCAGAAAAGTGAATTTAACCAAGAAGAGCTTGAATTTGTTGTGCAACGAGCCTTGCCTAATCATGTGCAGTTGAAATTCAAAGAAATACTACAACAGATTTATAAACAAAGCGGTGTACTGCAACAAGCAGGCGATAGTGTATATTTCATACATCGTACTATATTCGAGTATTATGTTGCTTGTGCAATGCTAGAACAAGATCAAGATAGCTTACTTGATTGGGCGTCGAACCCAAAATATGAAGAGCCATTTCGCCTATATGCCGGGCTTTTACAAAATGCTGCGCAAAAGGATGATCTAATCCGAGGGCTTTGGCAAAGAAACCCGCCATTGGCATTGTTATCTTGCACTGAAATGGATGATTTCCCAGATGAAAGAATTTCATCATTGCTCGACTCCATTAATAAAGCTGAACGGCTTCGCATGATGCGAGCATTGGAATCTTCGCTCTCATATCTTCCAAAACAGTTTGGGTTAAGATTCACAATGGAAACAATTCAGGTGGTTTTTCCCCATGAAAAAAATTGCGAAATACTTTGGTGGGGAATGCAATTACTTCAAAGGATAGATCCAGAAGATCAAAAGCGCATACTGTGGCTAAAGTTTGATTGCGACGCAAAAGAGCGTCGGAATTTTTATTTGGCCGATTTGCGGTATAAATTTGAATTTGTTCAACTATCGGGTGGAACATTTACAATGGGGGATGATTTATCATACAATCCGAGTGAAAAACCGGCTCATAAAGTAAAAGTGAGACAATTTTCAATTGGAAGATTTCCTGTAACCAATATAGTTTGGCGAGAATTTCCATTTAGGGATGATCAGAAACACGCATTTTATATGAATAAAGATTCACATCCTGTAGGCATAGTAAACTGGTATGAAGCCGTCATTTTTTGCAGATGGTTAGGTTGTCGTTTGCCAACAGAAGCAGAATGGGAATATGCGTGTCGTGCTGGAACGACTACACAATATTATTTTGGGGATGATCCGAAAGAACTGGAAATGCACGCATGGTTTTCTGAAAATTCCAGTAAAGATAGCCACCCCGTTGGTCAAAAGAACTCAAACGCTTGGGGACTTTTTGATATGACTGGAAATGTTTGGGAATGGTGTTCAGATTGGTATGATGACGTTAATTACTATAAACTATGTGAGAAAGAAAAAATCACCATAAATCCTCAAGGACCACATAACGGTGATAGAAAAGTGGTTAGAGGGGGAGGATTCGTTGATCCAGCAATTATTTTACGCTCTTCTTCTCGCTTTGGTATATACCCGGATTTCAATGGAAATAACGATGTAGGGTTTCGTGTTGCTTTGTCGGATTTCAATGAACTATAAATTTTTACAGAAGTAACTCTGCAATAAGATAATAAGAACTGTTAAAAACCAGTCAATTTTTCCCTGCTGGATTTTCGCGACGAAGTTTTTCACAATTTCGGCTACAAACCTGCTACCGAATCCCACGATCTTATTCCTCTGCTGAAACACGCACAAGACTGCGTCAAAAGTTTCGGCACCAAAAAAAGCACGATTCAAAAATTGATGGACACGATGGCGGACGATTTGAGCAAGCTGCCGCCGGCAGAGGAGCGCGTGCGCGAGATTTTTAATATTCTTTTCATGCAGGAGCCGGTGCCGCCCGTAGCGTCTTTTACTTCGCGCGACCTTGCCCGCTTCGTCAGTTTTTTGCCGCTCAAGCATTATTGGGATAACTCGGGCGCCCTGTATCAGCGCACGCGTGAAGACGAAAAGACTTTTGCGAAAGTGTATCTCTCCCAATTTAGCTACGATGAATACCGCCGTCGCCCCTCTGAAGTATTATGCCGGGAAATTGCGATCCCACAAAGCGTGGTTCACCCTGTCGAGCTGGAAAAAATTCTCGGCGACTTTCACCAACAGCGGTTTGTTCCTAACCAAGAATATTTTGGTTTACAGCCGGAAGATGAAGAGCTTTATAATCTCTATGGACAGTTGTTTGACATGCTGAATTGGGGCGCTTCCAATCCCGAGCCGATCAGTAATTATCTCAGCGCGCGCGCACAGAAATTTTCTTTTTACAATTGCGTGTTTCCGGTCGTGTTTCACGGCATTTATTATGGCATCGCGTATTTTGATTTGCCGGCGGATTACTTTCAGCCCACGCGCAGCGCCGCCGAGCGCATGAGTCGCATGCTGGTGAAAGGCTGGACCTACGTCAATCATTATTTCCCCGCGATTATTATCGACGCCTACAACAGCCGTTTGATCGGCCGGTTTTCACGGGAAAAAATCGAATCGGCGGATGATCTCGTGGGCCTGGTCAACAGCAAAGTGCCTTTTCGTTTTTGTTATGATTGCCGCCAGAATGTTCTGTATCATTTTGAATTTCAGCCGGGCAACATCGCTAAAACCACGCACAAGTTGCCCTGGGCAGCAATCGCCAAAGATCGGCCCGCAGAATTGTCGGAAAGACTGGCGGCTTTTGATACGACGGTCAAGCTGGATCAGCTTTTTGCCGTGCCGCAAGAAATTTTAGGACACGATCTGGTTTTTGTTTTCGATCTCGAACGCCTGCCGGGCCTGGAAAAATGCCTGCCGATTTTAGAAAGCCATTTGGGGCAGGCCGCTTTTGTTTTGCAAACGATGAAAGACCAGGGCGAGCGCAACGTGTTCGAAGAACGCAACCGCATGCTGGACCTGTTCGCGCACGACAACAAAACCACGCGGGAATTGTTGATCGCCGATTTGGAAGAAGGCATGGATTCGGATTTGGCCGCGCTGCAACTGCAAGAGCAGAATTTCAAAGAGCGGGTGATGCGCGACTATTTGTTGCGCCGGCCCAGTATGTATAGCGAAGACCTCGACGAGCAAGAGAGCAAAACCATCATCTTGTCCGAGCTTTTTGTCAAACTCTTTTGCAAAACTTGGCGGGCCTGGCTCAAGAGCCGGCGTTTCCGCGCCAGTTTTCGCCGCAACCGCCATCCTGATTTGAAGCTGTCAGCCGATTCCTCCCAGCACGAGATTAATGAATTTCTGCAAAGCTTTCTCCAGGCTTATCCGCCGCAGCAGCGCGAACACGCCCTCCTCGATATTTTGCGTAACAGTTTCGTGCAGCTTTCTCCTCAGGCTCGCATCTCGGTTGAGGCGCCGCTGTTGAGTCTCATCGAACATGCCGCCTTTCGCATTGAAGCGATTCTCTACAATCTTTTATGCAATTTTTTCAAGCACGCGGCGCTCTCGCCGCTGACAAGCTACAACGAGTGCATTATGGAAATGTCCGCCACGCCCAAGCCGGGCCTGATCGGTTTCGATTTCAAATTCAGCAACAGCACTTCTATGCGCGAGCGTTTTGCCGAAGAGGTGAAAGCCATGATGCGCACCGGCCACGAAATTCACGGTTTGCAAATCATCAAGTTTCTCGTCGATAAGGATGCCGGCGAGCATTTGCCCAAATTTATCATCCGGCAGGAAAATCACATGTGGCACATCGAAATAGGGAGGGAATGTCGTGGCTGCCGTCAAAACGCGCTGGTCGATGCTCATTCTCGAAGACCATCCTGACTTGCGTGAAACCCTGCAAAGCAATTTTGACGATCTTTTTTTCAAGGCGATTCATCTTGATTTCGCCGCCAGCATTTGCCAGGCCGTCGACAAAATCAAACGGCGAATGCGCGAGGGCGATCCTTACGATGCTTTTTGGATCGACCTGTATTTGGATTATTTTTCGTACGACAACGAGCATGGCGAAATCGTTGCCGTCGATTCTTTTTCGCAGATCGTAGATACCGCGCGGTTGCTGCACTCTCTCCAATTGGAAAACCCCGATTTGACGACACTGCTGACACGGCTGCGCGCCGAGGTCAAGCCGCCGCACAAACCGCCGGCATCCTGCTCCGATCAGGAAAAGTTGAATATTTTGGGAAAATTCCTGCCCTATTGCCATGCCCCCACAAAATCGTGCTATGCCACTTTTCTCGATCTGGTGGATTTTTATTTGCGCTCGGATGATTTCGTGAATGACGAATTGCGCAATGCCAATATCTACGCGCGGCAAGTGCTGGATTTCGTTTTTTTTCGGTTTATTCAATGGGTGCAAAATCCGCATAAACGGGAATTTTCCTTATACGCGGAACAAGCGTCCGGCTGGACCGAGCCGCAGAATCTCAACATTCTTCCCAAAGCAGAAGACAAAAGCGACCATAGCTGGACTATTTTTCATGCGTGGGTGCGCCAATTTTATAGCGCGGTCGCGGCCTGGGCGAAAGATGTGGAGGAGTATACTTCTGCCAATCCCTTGTTGCTCGAAGTAAAGCATCTGATGTTTAACGACTATCCGCAATTTTTGATTAACACCGCCTATGCCGGGCGGCGGCAGGATTTTGTGGCCTCCGGTTCGGTGTGGTCATCGGGTAGCGTGACGGTTACGCATAACACGTTTAAAGGCGAGAAAAAAAATGCCGAGTTGCTGGAGTATCTGTTTCGCATCTTTCGCCATTTGCGCCGCCCTTATTTCTTGCTCAAAAGCCGGCGCCGCGGCAACAACGCCTTTGTATTGAAAGATAACGACCTTGCCAAAGCCGTGCAGGCTGATTCCGGCGAGCCGCATCGGCTATTGCTTTCCGATGCCGAACTCGGGCTCGCTTTCACCGCGCAAACTTTTTTTCCGGAGTTGTTCATCAATTTTAATAAACTCCCCAAAGCTTCTCATGAGCGCGCCGGCGTGCTTGTGGCCAACGTGCGCAGCGACTTGCAGACCGAAGCCCAGGCACGCAAGCCGCAAAAGGTCGGCGTGTGCCGCCTCCATCTGCCCGGGCGTTTTTTGGAAACGCCTCATCACCATGATTCGTTTCAGCTCGAAGTGCAGGCGCTCTCCGGCAAATGGCTGCAACCGAAGCTCTCCTGCGATGAAGGCCGTTGGGCTTTTTGGGAGTTGGCTTGCCGGCTCTGGTTCCCCAAATGTTTTCTGATGCACAGCAAGTGGAAAGCGCGCGCCGGGCAGGAAGAGATGGAAATCTATTTTCCGCCTGCGGAAAAACTGATTGCACGGGCCTTGCATCAAGCCGCGCACGCGCACAAAGAGGTTTTTCCGCCGCCGGCGGTTTTGGATAAGATCGCCATTGCCTTGCGTCCGACCGCCGCATTTTATGCCGCGGACGGCGATTATATTTCCGCTTTTGAATGGGAGGCTTTTGGGAGGGAAATTTTTGCGCCCATCGACGGTGAGGAAACTCCTGCACTGGCTTTGCAAGCGAAACGTTTGCTTTACCTCGTCAAATACATGCTGGCGGAATTGCATATTCACCGCCTATCCTCGCATGTGCTCACTGCGACACGGCTCACGCCGGCCAGTTTATGCGATTTGATGGCTCATCCCAAATTCGACTCAGCGCAAAGCCGGCTGGCACATAGCTTGGGACAAATCGAACATGCCTCGAAAACGCTTATCGCGGAATATCATTTGCCCGGCATAAAAAATTTGTTCGCCGCGATTTTGTGTTTTCATACCTTGCCCGCGCCGGAATTGGTTGCGCTCTATCACTTTTGGCAAGGCAAACACATTCCCTTAAGCGGCGTGCGGCCCATTGAAAAATTTTCCGCCATCAGCAAAAAACTCGAACATGTGCAATTTGTTGAAAGCCGGGCTTTGCCGGTGCAAACCGAAGATAAAAAAAAATATCTCTTTATTCCTGCTGCGCTCATCCAAAAACCTTCGCTCTTACTGAACTTGAAAGCAAGTTCACCACACGCCGATTATCCACCCCCTCCGCTTGATTTGGCCTTGCTCACCTGCCGTGATTTTCTACAGCTCATCCCTGACACTCTGTTGTGACAACTCTCGGGCGCTCTTCTTTGTGACCATTTCTCTTCAAATCAACCTTTCAAAATTCGAACTTTCCGCCGCTTCGGGAACTAAAAGTATAAAGGGATTAACAACCGTTTCATCGTCTCATCGCTTTATCCTCTTGCCTTATTGCAGTACCGATGTTGATGCTTGACAAACCTTGGAGGTGCCATATGCGAAGCCCGAATTTTCTGCGCTTGCTGACACTTCGTATCTCGGACGAATCGCTTTTCGGAGTCGCATCGGTCGCAGAATTTTCCTTCCTGGCATTTGACGGCTGGTCAAAGCTTTAATCTTTTCCCATTTGCAATAGCGTGCTCTGTTCACGCAAGATTTGTGTGTTTCACCTTGTGCGCGAATAGAGTCTCGCCGGGGACTGCAATCCCCATAAGGTAGATTTGCTTGCTGCGGACGCAGGTTTTAAAAGGAGGTCACTATGGTTCTCGGCCTATTTCACGCCGGCCAGCATCCCGAACCTTCGCAGTATTTGTATGCCCGCACCCGGCTGCTGGACGGTTCGGAATTTCTGGTCGCACTCGAAGATACTCTGCTGGTGTTCGAGACGCGTTTGGGATTGTATCGCGTGCCTTTGCGCCGGGTGGTGCGAATGCACAACATCGCAAACGTGGTGGCGCTGCGCGAATATCTTTGGGCTAGCCGTTTCGAAATTTTCAATCAGGACGGCGACCGCGTTATTGGCGTGCCCAAATCACCGCGCGTGCTGCATCTGCACTCCGATGAGAATCTGATGGAGCGCGGCCAGCTCAAGCTTTGCGAGATTGATTGGTTGATCGTCAAAGGCGAATGCCATTGATTTTCACGTGCGCCCTCTCCGGAGCCACGCGCCCGCCGGCAAGCAGGGGGGCTTGCCGGTGATTCAGCCGGTTTTTCCCTCCAAGTTACATGTCATGCTGGAAGCATATTTTTAAGCAATAAGCACCGTGCTCAATGCTTAAAAAGTTCCTTACAGGATGACAGGTCTGTGTTAGTTACACTGTCATTCTGGAAGAATCTTTTTCAGCACCGGGAATGCTCTGCAATTGGGCGTTTTATTAAATGCTTAAAAAGATTCAGATTGTGTGAAAACGTCATTGCGAGCGCAGCGAAGCAATCCCGGTGCGTGCTCGTATTGGATTTAGAGATTGCTTCGCTGCGCTCGCAATGACAAATTCGAGCGTTTTCACACAGTATGATTCTTCCAGAATGACATGGACTTCAAGCGGTTAAATTCTTACGGAAAAAATAGACGCGGAGGAACTCCATGAATAAAGATCGTGCGCCGCCTGCACGCCAGCCAATTTACACGGCGGTTTTGGAATGAATGAGTAGCTTCACCCCATTACCACTATCGCACCAGCGCGAGCTTTTGTGAGGCCCAGGTTTCGCGGCCTTGCAAATCAATAAACTGCACGCGCAGCAAATACACGCCGGCGGCGGCAAATTCGCCGCGATCGTTCCGGCCCTCCCAGGCTTGCGCGTGGCGGCCCGCCTCCCGCAGCACGGTTTGAAACGTGCGCACCCGCCTTCCTAAAAGATCATATACGAAAACATTGACATAGGCGCGGTGTTGCAATTCATATCGAATCGCCGTAGTTGCGCCGTGTGTTTGCGGTTGCCAGGGATTGGGAAAATTGGGGGAAAGCCGGAAGCGGGCGGGCAATGCCGTTTTTTCTTGGTCGCGCACGGAAGTCCGATTCTGATTTAGAATCGTGTGGCTGGCAATGCGTGCGCTAAATTCATCGACAATTTCCAGCCGCACGGAATCCTCGCCGAAAATCGCGACGCGCCCATAGGCGTCGTTGAAACTCTCGGTTTGCCCGCCCGCGTTCCAAATATCATAACCGAACAAGCGCAGAATCAGCACGAAACGCGAATTGGCTTGATCGAGCGCGCCGGCCATCAATTCCGGCAATCCGGAGTTTTTGCCGTCGTCAATGGCCGAAGTATGCGAATCGCCGGTCAACACGATGACGTTTCGAATTCCATTGGTTTTGAGAAATTGCAGCAAACGTTCTTGATCCGCGGGAAAGCCGGCCCATTTGTCGCATAGCTCCAGCGCCACGCGCAGCAAAGACTGTGTGCCCAGGCCCGGGAGAAAAACCATGCTGTCTTGCAAACTCACAGAGAGATCGATCAACCCGCGCAAACTTTGATTGAACGGCACGCTCGAGACGAGGAATTTCCAATCCGCAGTGGAAGCTTTCAGCTCGCGCAAAAGCCAATCCATTTGATTCTCGTCGGCAAGTGCCGCGTCGCCGGCCAGAATGGAATGTGTGGGCGGCGGCGCAAACTCGATGCTATCGGTTGCGGCATTGCGCCGGAACGCGCCAAAGTCATCGCTGCGCCGGCTGCGCGTGTCCAGCATGAAAAAAGCGGCATTGCCAAAAGTGAACTTGTGCCAGATGCCGCCTTGCCCGTTCGCCAAAGCATAACCCGGAAAAAGTTCTTGATAGGCGCGCGCACTGTTGGCGCGCGGGTTGGGCGAAACGGCAATCGTTTTAAAAGAATCGGCGCGCGGATAGCTCGTGGCCGAAGCATTGTCGTTCATGTAATCGTGATCGTCGTAAACATAATCGATCGGCGCGACGCGCAGAAGTTTTTGCAAAGCATAGCTCGTGTCGTATTTGGTGCGATAGCTGGCTTGCACGCGCGCCAAATCGGCGCTGAACACGTTGCTGGGATTTTGCGGCGTGTCGGTGTTGTCGGGATAGCCCCAATCGCCGATTTGCAAAAAGAAACGCGGCTCATCTTGCGCCATCACTTCAAAAACACGGCCAAAATCCGGGCTGGGCTGGGCTCGATTGCCAATGCAGGAGCCGAAAGCAAAATGAAAATGCGGGCGTTCGCCTTCCGGCGGAAAAGTTTTGAAGCGGCGCACTTCGCCGGCGGGCTGGCCGTTGATCAAGGCTTGATAATAGTAAAGCTGATTGGACATTAAATTTTCAATGCGAACCAGCGCAGCAAAATCACGCGAAGAATCCGTCGTTACCGGCCGGCCAAGAAAGCGTGCGCTGAAATCTGGCTGCAAAGATATTTGAATATTCGCCGCTCCCGGGGGGATGGCGCGCAGATAAAATCGCGCCGAAGAGGAAGTAACCCCGCCGGCAAAAGGGCCATGCGTGAGCTCTTGAGCGAAAACGGCGGCTTCCCATAGAGCAGATAAAATAAAGAGAAGGAGGGCAAAACGATCACATAACGAGAGGCGAAAAAATTTCATGTTATCTCCGGTGTTTCTTTTCACTATTAAAGAAGAGCCGATTAAATAATATCCCATTTGCCTCGGCTGTCATTCCCGCAGTCTTTAAGCGGGAATCCATTTTTCGAAGCTTCATCTCAATCTCTCCTGCAAAACCCGGCTGATTGCCGCCAGAATATTGACGGGCGCTGCGGAAACATCGATGAACTCAACTAGGCTTGGTGAAAAAATTTTCAAAGTGGCGAGAATTTGTTGTTCGTAAATTTCGAAACGCCGGCGAATAACCTCGTCATTTGCGTCGTCCGTGCGGCCCTCGCGCACGGCGCGGCGGTTCAAGCGTTTGATGAGTATCTCGCGATCCATACAGTCGAGCTGCAAAATCAGTTTAATCGAAGCCACGGCTCCGAGCATTTCGGCCTGGTGCGGCGTGCGGGGGAAGCCATCGAGAATGAGAATGTCTCTTTGCGGCCGGAAGGAGCCGATGATCGCGGCATTTTTCAGGTGCTTCTGCCATAAATCCAAAGCCATTTGATCCGGCACCAGCTCGCCGTGACGCATGATCTCCACCACTTTCTCGCCGATGTCGCTTTCCACGTCCAGCATGCGAAACATGTCGCCGGTGGAAAGATGATAAAAGCCCGGCATCATCCCCAGAATTTTTCCCCACGTTCCTTTGCCGGAACCGGGCGGGCCAAAAACAAGGATGGTGTTATAATGCGGTGTGCCCGTGGCAGAAGCATCAATCATGAACGCAGCTCCTGGTTCAAACAAAGTTAGGTAGAAGCTTTGACTACGGCTCACGGAGTTCGTCCAGAAAAGTAACTGACCTGTCATCCAGGGAACTTGTGAAGCATCGAGCACAGTGCAAATGCGTCACGGGATTCCTTCTGAGAATGACAAAGGTTACTGAGAAGAGAAGTAAAAGCAAGAATTCACTCTTTCCTGGCGCCTCAAAGTATACGAAATTTTTCTTTTGTGCAAGCCGGAGTTTGCTTGTATATTCCGACAACGGAGTGCGAAGCTTTAGCTTCGCAGCATGCCGCAGGGCTGAAGCATTGCGAAGCTAAAGCTTCGCAGCATGCCGCAGGGCTGAAGCATTGCGAAGCTAAAGCTTCGCAGCATGCCGCAGGGCTGAAGTATTGCGAAGCTAAAGCTTCGCACTCCATTCACTCATTCCGGAGAAACGCATGCGCTGCTATTCCTGTCAAACTGAAATTACCCTATCCGAAAAGCCGGGCCGGCGGGATACTTGTCCAAAGTGCGCGGCGTATTTGCATTGTTGCCGCAATTGCCGTTTTTATGACGCCAACGCGCACCATGAGTGCCGCGAGCCGCAGGCCGATTTCGTGCAGAATAAAGAGCTGGGAAATTTTTGCGATTATTTCGAAATGGCGGCGTTCGCCGTTGCGCCTAGCGGCGCCGAGCGCGCGGCTGAAGCAAGAAAGAAATTGGAAGCGTTATTCAAGAAAGAGGGTGAACTATAGGGAGAAATGAAGCCGGACTGGCGTGAACGATGAGGAGGCGCAATCATCATCAACGTCCTGGTGCAATTGATGGCGCGCTGAAAATTTCTGGATCGAGTGCAGTGAAGCTTTTCAGCTTCACACCAGTTTATGTCCTCTAGTTGCATTTTTTGCCTTTTGATCATATATTTCCGGAAATCATCAAAATTGATGAGTTTTGGAAATGAGATATGAGATATAATGAGTTTAAAAATCAGGTTCGAGGCTATCCGGTGATCACGGCGAGTTTGCTTGGCGGTTTAGGAGAAAATGAACGGACCTTGCGCAATCAATTGAGCCGGTGGCAAAAGCAAAAACTGATCGTGCAATTGAAAAAAGGATTGTACCTGCTCAATCGTGAAGATCGCGCGCTTCATCCTTCGTTCTTTTTTCTCGCCAATCAAATGGCTTATCCTTCCTATGTGAGCCTGGAAAGCGCGCTCGCCTATTACCAAATGATTCCAGAAACGGTTTATCAAGTCACCAGTGTAACCACAGCCAAGCCGGTACAGCATGTTTCTGCGGAAGGCGTTTTCACCTTTCGGCATGTGCAACCAGCACTTTTTTTCGGCTTTAAAACGATTCGTGACGAACGCGGGTTCGAGGTTCTAATTGCAGAGCCGGAAAAAGCTCTATTGGATTTCATTTATCTGAATCCACTGCAATTTCCGAGGGATGACGCCGAGGTTTTTGCGCAGTCCTATCGGCTTTCCGCTGAAGGAATTTTGCACCGGCGCCGGCTCATGGACTATGCCGCGCGTTTTTCTTCAAAAAAACTGCAGCGCGTCGCGCAATTGTTCGTCAAGACGTATTTATCGGAGGGCGTGCATGCGTGATTTATTGTTGCGAAAGCTATCGGCCAATCGTTCGCGTGAGCAAAAGCACAATCAGTTGCGCCAATCTCTGCAAATTATTCTATTAAAAATTTTGCATGAATCCCCGGCCGGCTCTGCTCTTGCTTTCACCGGCGGCACGGCTTTGCGTTTGTTGCAGGGTTTGCCACGATTTTCCGAAGACCTGGATTTCTCGCTGATCCAGCGCGAAAAATATGGTTTTGCCCGCTTTGTAAAGCATTTGCAACAGGGTTTGGCAAAACTCGATTTGCCGGCAGATTACAAAACCAAAGCGGAAAAAACCGTGCATCATCTGTATGTGCATTTTCGGGAATTGTTGCAGCAGGCCGGTTTATCTTCACAAGCCGGGCAAAAGCTGTCCATACGCTTGGAAATCGATACAAATCCTCCAGGCGGCGGTGAAACGGCAATTTCGTTGCTTTCCGAATTTCAAACGTTTCCGGTTCTTCATTTCAATCTGCCCTCCTCCTTTGCAACGAAACTGCACGCCTGCCTTTATCGGCGTTATGCTAAAGGCCGGGATTTTTACGATCTCATGTGGTATATCGGCAAAAAGATTCGCCCCAATTTTATCGTCTTGAATAATGCCATTGCACAAACGGAGGCGCGACCCGGGACGGTTGACGGCAGGCAACTTAAAGAAATTCTTTTGAAACGAATCATGAGTTTGGAGGCGGGCATGTTGCAACGTGATGTCGCACCGTTTCTCCAGCATCCGGAAGAAGCGGCACTGCTCGAAACCGGTTTAATGCAGCAAGTCGTTCGCGGATATGAATTTTAAAAACCTGTCTGAAGCACGGATAAGCGAGCTCTCAATCCACCCAGTCCGCGATAAACACATTGGTCTGCCCGGGCCGGGCGCCGTTGCGGTTGGAGCAGAACACGAGTTTCTTGCCGTCGCGTGTGAACATCGGGAAGCCGTCGAACTCGCCATGAAAAGTGACCTGCTCCATTTCGCTGCCGTCGAGGTTGATCAAATGCAAATCAAAATTGCGGCGGCGTGAGCTGGTGTCGCTCACATTGGAACAGAAAATAATTTTTTTGCCGTTGGGATGGAAGAACGGCGCGAAGTTGGCCGCGCCGTTGTTGGTGATTTGGCGTTTGTTGGAGCCGTCGGCGTTCATCACAAATAATTCCACTTTGCTCGGGCGCACGAGATTTTCCTGCAGCAGGCTTTGATAATCAGCCAGCTCTTCCGGCGTTTGGGGATGATAGCCGCGATAAACGATCATCGCGCCGTCGGGCGAATAAAATGCGCCGCCGTCATAGCCCGCTTCATGCGTGAGCCGGCGCACCTCGCTGCCCTCGATATTCATCGAATATAATTCCAAATCGCCGTCGCGCAGCGAGGTGAAAACGATGCGCTTGCCCTCGGGGGAGATCGTGGCTTCGGCATCGTAGCGCGGCGTGGTGGTGAGTTGGCGCAGCTCCGTGCCGTCATCTTTGGCGATGAAGAGGTCGAAGCTCGGATAAAGCGCCCACACATATCCGCGCGCAAAGCCCGGCGGCGGCGGGCACGAATCGCCGCCGGCATGCGTGGAAGAAAAAAGAATGTTCTTTCCCTCCGCGAAAAAATATCCGCACGTCGTCCGGCCTTTGCCGGTGCTCACCAGCCTAACGTTGCTGCCGTCGGCGTTCATGGTGAAAATTTGATCGCACTTGAACGGCGGGCGGGTGGATTGAAAAATGATGCGGTTGTCGTCAAAACTCAAATAAGCTTCCGCGGAATTTTCACCTTCGCGCGTCAACTGTTTCAAGGCGTTGAAATGCTTTTCTTGCGGCAAAATAAAGGCGGATTGATCTTTGATGCGAGGCGAGCCGGCACAGGCCAGCATAAAAGAAAAAAATATCCACAACATGTGCATGGCAATTCTTTCGTTATTGGTATTAAGCCGCAACGGCGCGCAACAACTCGGCCGAGCGTTCCGGCGGGGCCCAATTTACTTGAAAGCCGAAGCCGATTTCAAAAGATGAATAACCGCGCAAGCGGGGAGTGATTTCGAGGTGCCAATGAAAATCGCGTTCCACGGTTTTCCAATAACCGCGCTGCCGCCCGGCGGCGAGATTGGGGCCGGAATGAATTTCCAAAATATAATTGGGATCGCCCAGGCATTCGCGAATTTTCACCAGCACTACGCGCAATAAGGCGGCGAGCTTGGGAAGTTCGTTGTTCGTTTCAAAAAAAGTTTCGTGAAGCCGCGGCAAAATCCAGGTCTCGAACGGCGCCCGCGCGGCGAAGGGACAAAACGCCAAAAAACTATCATTCTCCGCCACGATGCGCAGCGCATCGTCAAACTCCTGGCGGATGACGTCGCAGAAAATGCAGCGGTCTTTCATGGCAAAAAATTGTTGCGCGTTGGTCAGTTCGTCGCGCACGCGCTGCGGCGTAATCGGCGTTGCCAAAATATTGCCGTAAGCGTGCCGCGTGTGCGGGTCGCCGCCGTCGCGATAATTTTTATGCGCCAGAATGTAGCGGAAGCGGGTATCGTGCTTCAAATCCACCATGCGCTCGCGATAGGCGGTCAACACTTCGGAAATTTCTCCGTCGGAAAGTTGCGACAGGCTGCGATTGTGCTCCGGGCATTCGATGACCACCTCGTGCGCGCCGATGCCGTCGTGTATGTCGTAAATGCCGACCGCGCGATTGTTGATCTCGCCGTGAATCTGCAGCACGGGAAACTTTTCCGGCACCACGCGCACCTTCCAACCCGCTTCATTTCTGCCGCTGCCGCCGGGACGAATGGCAAAAATTTCCGAAGGCGTTTCGTTTTCGTGTCCCTGGCAATAGGAGCAGGTTTCGCCCGGTTGCCGGTGCACGGGGGGAGCCACAGACCCGGGTTTCAACTCAATGAGATCTTTGCCGTCTTGCACGATGATCGTCCAAACACCGGTAATGGGATCACGCCGGAGTTGATTCATGTCTCAAACCTCTCGAAAACGTTTTCATGACTTTTCGCCTCCTCACAGCCGATTTTCGGATGCCAAAAAAACGGATCATTTCATGCGATAATATGCGCGGTGTGAAATGGGCGGCTTGATTTTTTCGCGGAAGAACTTGCCTGGTGAAAAGTCATCAATTGTAGGAAAATTTTAAAATTTTGTCAAGGGAAAGCTCTGCCAAGATTGAGGGCGCCGCCATCCTGGATGCAAGCAAGATGCTTGCGCTAAACCCGGTTATTTTACTCGTGTTGCGTCACGAGTTTTAGAATTTGATTTTCCCTCCGCCGCATCTGCCGGCGTGCGGCCGTGGAACGATCGTCGTAGCCGAGCAGATGCAAAATGCCATGAATCACAAGCCGCCGTATTTCTTCTGCGAACGAAGCGCGATATCGGCGTGCATGCTGCCCTGCAACTTCGAGGCAAATATACAACGCCGCCAGGCGGAAGTGGTTGGGCGTTTCTCCCAAATCGAAAGTGACAATATCCGTGGGTGAAGGATCGCCGAGGTATTCCTGATGCAATCTGCAGATGGTGTTGGCATCGACGAAATTGACTTCGACCTCGGCGGGAGGCTGGCCGTGTTCCGACCAAATATCTTGCAGAACTTTTTGCAAACGTTTGGAGTCGGGCAGTAATCGGCGTGTTGGTGCAGAGCGGGAGAATTTCAAGCGCAAAGAAGGGCGGAACGGAAATGAGACGAGGGCATGCTGGTTTTTCGGTTTGTTGCTCGAGGCCTTGGGATTCCGCTTTGCCATAGTTTAAATTGATGATAGAATGGACTTCAGTGCCAATTGCTAAAAGTAAGAATTTAGCCGCCTGAAGTCATCATGTCATTTCTCTGGAAAAATCTTTTGTCATCTGCGATTCTAAATTTTGTCACGCTTGGACAAAATGAATTTTGTCATTCCCGGCTTGTCACTCCTGGCTTGTCACGCATGTGCCGAAGCTTCGTTTCCCAACTCCTCGTCATCATCTTCTTTGTCCCAATCCCGTCCCGGCCCGGCGGGCTGAGGCTCGCTGCGCTTTTCTCTTTGCGTTTCAAATTTATTGTCGCCGGGATAGGGCACGCGCCCGTGAAAAATGCCGGTGATAGTGCGCTCGAAGCTGAACTTGATTTGATTGAGATCGCGCAGCGTCAACGGGCATTCGTCGAGCTGGCCGGAGGTGAAGCGGTCGGCAACGATTTGATTGACGATGTTGCGAATGCGGCTCACCGAAGGATCCCGAAACGCGCGTGTGGTGGCTTCCACTGCATCCGCAAGCATGACGATACCGGTTTCTTTGGTTTGCGGCTTGGGGCCGGGATAGCGAAAATTCGAATCTTCTTCTGCGACATCGTCGCCGCGTTCCTTGGCTTTGTTATAAAAAAAAGTCACTAAATTCGTGCCGTGATGCTGCGTGACAAAATCGCGCAGCTCCTTCGGCAGGCCGTTGCTTTCGGCGATTTCCACGCCACGCTTGACGTGATTGATGATCACCAGGCAACTCATGCTGGGCGCGAGCTTTTCATGAGGATTTTTGCCGCCCTTTTGATTCTCCACAAAATATTCCGGCTTTTCGATTTTACCGAGGTCGTGATAATAAGAACCCACACGCGCGAGCAAGGAATTGGCGCCGATGGCTTCGGCGGCAGCTTCGGAAAGCGTGCCCACGAGAATGCTGTGATAATAAGTGCCGGGTGCGCGTAATGCCAGCTCGCGCAACAAAGGCCGGTTCAAATCGGAAAGTTCCAGCAAAGTGGCGTCGGTCGTGACATCGAATAAATATTCGAGAATCACCATCACGCCGTAAGTTAAAATCGGGCAGATGAGGGCGTTGAGCAAGCCGAAGGAGAGATTTTCGAGCACGCGCGGCCAGGGCGAATAATGCCAGGCCGCAATCGTCAACACGCTGAGCACATAAGCCGCGGCAAGATAGAGCGTCGCCTTTAACATCCACATGCGTGTGCGCACACGGCGCACGGCCAAAATGCCGGCAATACCGATGATCACACTGATGAAAACCACGACAAATTCATGCCCGCGCAGGCTCGCCAGCATTAGCCCCAAACTGAGCGCGCCGACAAATCCGACGTGCGCATCGAAAAAGACCGTCAACAACATCGGCGCCATGGCCAGTGGGATGAGATATTCGGAAACGCCAAACCGGCTCACGAGATTGGCCACGAATACCACTAAAAACAAAGTGAGCGCGATTAAAATCAGGCGGGAAATTTGCTGGTAAAACCGGTCGCGGCGATAAAATAGATAAACGCCCATCACGGCCAGAGACAAAGCCACCAATAGCGCGCGCCCCACTTCGGGAAGAACAAATGCCCAGATACCTTCAGATTTTTCCAATTCGGCTTTTGCGGCTAGCAATGATTGGAGCTTTTGTAGATGCTCGGCGGTGATTTTTTCATGGCTGGCAATCAGGCGTTCGTTTTGCAAAACCGTGCCGCGCGCCAGCGGCACGCGCGCCCCGGCTTCGGCGATGCGTGCGTCGGTATCGGAGGGGTGGTAATTTAAATTAGGCCGCAAAAAGGCGATGATGATTTGATCGCCGAGCGCCACTGTGGCTTCTTTTAATTCTGCAATTTCACGCAGTTTTTGCAATACCACGTTGTTGACCGAAGCGGCGTTGTGGAGATCATCCAGCGGCTCGATCATTTCATCGGCGCCGGTGCGCACGGCGACTTTTTGCGCGCTCACCGGCAGAGTCGGGCGCTCGACGTCGAGCAAGCCGATGGAATAAATGTCGCGTGCGATGCGCAGCAGCTCTTCGCGATAGCCGGCGAAACTGGGGATGCCCGAGACGGTTGCGCTATTGTACCGTTTGAACCCGTGCAATAACAAATCGAGGCCGGCGTGTGAAATCACGGTTTGGTGGCTGGCAAAAGCCTCCTGCAAGGCGCGCGCTTTCACCGAGTCCGGGGCCGGCGTTTCCAAAACGCGCTCGCATTCCACCAAAAATTTTTGCAGCGCCGCAAGCTGGTGCGCGGCAATGCTATCCTGGCGCACGAACACGGGATAAACCGTTTCGCGCGCGAGCTGGAGGTCGCGTTGGTATTCTTCGGGAGTTTTATTGATGGAAAAAGTGAAGGGCGCGATGATCTGTTCACCGAGATAAATGTCCCCCTCGCGCAGGTCGGAAAATTGCAGGGCTTGTTCGCGCGGAAAGAGGAACAAGGCACCGGCCAGGAAAATCGCCGCAATCAAAAACTGCCAGCGGTGCTCGCGCCAGCGCCATTCTCTCCAGCGCCAATTGCCGAAGGAGCGCAATCCGGCAGAGAGCCGCGGGTTGAGCCTTTTCGCGGAGGCTTTTTTGTTGTTCATCGCTGGTGCATATCATAAGCTTTGATGATGTCCCGCACCAATTTGTGCCGCACCACGTCGCGATCGTCGAGATAAATAAAGCTGATGCCCTCGATGCCCGCCAAAATTTCGCGAATCTGCACCAGGCCGGAGGTGGCGGTGCTGGGCAGGTCGACTTGCGTGATGTCACCGGTAATGATCGCTTTGGAGTTGATGCCCAAACGCGTGAGAAACATTTTCATTTGCGCGGGCGTGGTGTTTTGCGCCTCGTCGAGAATCACGAAAGCGTTGTTGAGCGTGCGGCCGCGCATGTAGGCCAGCGGCACGATTTCGATGATCTGCGATTCCAGATAGCGTTTGAGCTTGTCCGCGGGAATCATGTCGTTCAAAGCATCGTACAGCGGGCGCAAATAAGGGTCGACCTTTTCTCTGAAGTCACCCGGCAAAAAACCCAGGCTTTCGCCCGCTTCCACTGCCGGGCGCGTGAGCACGATGCGATCCATTTGGCGGTCGCGCAAATGCGCGACGGCGATGGCCACGGCTAAATAAGTCTTGCCCGTTCCGGCCGGCCCGATCGCAAACACAATGTCGTTTTTTTGCGTGGCTTGATAAAACTCCATTTGCCCGGCAGATTTGGGCTTGATCGCGGCATGCTTGGCATAAACAATGGCGGGCCGTTCCTGGGTGTGGTTGCTTGCAGTTGAGGCGGCGGGCGCCTCGCCGCGCTGAACCACGGCAATCACGGTTTCAACTTCCGCCGGCCGCAGCTCGCCGTTGCGGTTCAGCATCAAAATCAATTCGGTGAAAATGCGGTCGAGGTTTTTAATTTCGCTTTCGCTGCCGCGCAGGATGATTTCGTTGCCGCGCGCCACGATGCGCGCCGAGAAATGTTTGGCAATTTCGTTGAGATGGCGGTCCCCTTCCCCCAACAATTGCAAATGATCCACCCCCCGCAGGCTGATTCTGTGCTCTAACGCCGTTTGATCCATGTCGCCTCGTATCTAATGACGCTCCAAAAAAACAAAAAGCAGGCTGCGAGTACGGCTTTACCACACTCGCAGCCTGCTTTTTAAAATTTTAACGCAAGCAAAGTTATCGCGGGATGCGCAAAACCGTATAGGGATAAAGCCGGCTGGGATTGTCTCCCACCACGTCTTTATTGGCTTCATATATTTTCCGCCACATTGCCGGATCGCCCGCACCCATGGCGTTGGCAATCCTGCGAAACGAATCGCCTTTGGCAACGAGATATTCATCCGGGCCCACTTCGCGCTGAATCTTGAAAACCTGATTCGGATAAATCAAATCCGGATCTTTGATTTGATCGCGATTGTAGGAATAAATCCGCATCCATTGATACGGATCCGAATAAATGTCCTGTTTGCCGGAAATTCTCCACAAATAATCGCCGCGCGCGACGTTGTATTCCGTGTACACCGCGGCCGGCATGCGACCGCGCAACTGCGTGATCTTGCCTTCGATCACCGCAATCAAATCCTGCATTTCGGACAAATGAGCGATTTTGCTGTTCTTCATTTCATCGAGGCGCGCCTGCAAATCGTCGATCTCTTTGCGGCGCTTGAATAGCTCTTCGGGAGTCAATGCCATCAAGCCGTCGACTTCCGATTCCAGCGTTTTGAGCTGGCTGCGATAAGCATCGACGCCGGCGCGGTCCGTGCCGAGCAGGCTGTAGATGTTATCCCATTCCGCCGCAATTTGCCGGTCGAGATCATTGAGTTGTTGTTGTAGCGCTGCGATTTCAGCATCGACGCCCACGATTGCCGCTTTGGCGTCGGCTTCTCTTTTTTGCCATTCCGCGAGCTGCTGGCGATACTCATCCATCTTCATCTTTTTTTCTTGCGCGAAGGCAGGCGCGGCTAGGGCAAAAACGAACACGCTGACCGTCAAGATCAGCAAAATCCTGTCAAAAACCTTCATCACTTCCCTCCGCCTGTTAGGGGTATGCAACTTCATCGTTCGAATTCCGTTCGTGATTGATCAGACTGGAAACGTTGCCAATTATTGGCCCAACCGGCCGGAGACGGCGGTCTTTTCATTCTGCACTTTTTGCAGCTCGGCTTTCTTTTGGTCAAGCTGGCGCTGCAAATTGTCGCGTTCGCGCCGTTTTTGCGCGAGCAAATCTTCGGCTGCCAACGCCGCTTGCTTGGTTTCTTCCAGTGCGCGCAACTGTTCTTCGTTCGGATGCTTGCTGCACGCCGCCAACGCCAGCGTCCCTGCAAGCATGCCCAGTGCCACACTTTTCGCCATTTTGGATTTGAGCGATTGTGCCATGAGCCTCAGACCTCCAGTTAATTTATCAGATGGTTTGTTTGGTTGAATTGCGAATGTGCCTTTGGTATGGCTTTGAGCAGGACAGCCAATTGCGTAAGTCGTGTATGATCGGAGTTTGGTTACTTTAGAACGCTGCCATGTTATATAAAAAAAGCCTGATTGTCAAGTGAAAAATCCCCCAAGCGTCGCGCCCCGGATTTGACTAAAAAACGCAACACCACCAGGAATTGCCGGCATAAAATCGAAGTTGTATATTTGCGGGAATTTTTGCATAATAGCGGTTGAAAAAAAGTCACATTTTTTTTACGCACTACGATTAGGGATGCTGATTAAATAAATTGTTCAGTAGGCTGTCATGCCCGGGGCTTTAATCGGGCATCCAGAAGCTTTAAAAACTGGATTCCCGCTAAAAGACGCGGGAATGACATTTCGGATGAACCGGGAACGTTATTTAATCTACGTTCCTTAACGTAGTACGTTCTGCGGTATTTCATCAAGTATATAAAAAGGAACCATACCATGTCTGGACTATTTGACAAAGTCGCACGGGATTTACAAGACAGCTTTCTCACGCTTTCGGAAAGAGCAGGAGAATGGCTCAAGACCGGCGCTGAAGCCGTACGCGGCGGCGTGGAAACAGCATCGACCAAAGCCGCGCTCGTTTCCAAAGTCGCAAAATTAAAATGGGAGCAAAACCTGCTGCAGAGTGAAATCGAAAAGGCTTTCACCGCGCTGGGCGGGCAGGCGTATGAGCTGTTCAGCGCCGGGCGGCTGCAAGACCTGGAAAACGTCGGCCGCGAAAAACTCGAGCAATTGCGCGCGTTGGAGCAAAAATTGGAAGAGAAAGAAAAAGAAGTTGAAAATCTCTCCAAAAATTTCAGCGCCACCAGCGCGAATGCGCCGGATATGAACGATTTGCGCCAGGACCTGGAAGGGGCGGGCGGAAAAATTTTGCAAGTTACCATTTCGGCGCAATCCTTTGCGGCCAACAAGGCTTTGCACGAGATCGTGCTGCCGGGTGATATCCTGATCGGCGCCATCGTGCGCGCCGAAGAAATGATCATTCCCGCGCGCGACACGATTCTGCTGCCCGGTGATCGCATAACTTTGCTCGGCAAAAAAGAAGCGGTACTGCAAGCCGCGCATATTTTTGGGGGACGAAACTAGCAGAGTGTTGTTTACTCGAGAAGTTCGTTCTAACAATAACCGCTTCATATCATACTGATCGTCATTGCGAGGCCTCTTTTTGCCGAAGCAATCTCAGCGCAAGGCACGCCCTCAAAAAAATGGATTGCTTCGCCGATAAAGCCGGCTCGCAATGACATGCTCTTCATTATTTCGTCATTGCGAGGCTTCTTTTCGCCGAAGCAATCTCAGCGCAAGACACGCCCTCAAAAAAATGGATTGCTTCGCCGATAAAGCCGGCTCGCAATGACGGTGCTCTTCATTATGTCGTCATTGCGAGGCTTCTTTTCGCCGAAGCAATCTCAGCGCAAGGCACGCCCTCAAAAAAATGGATTGCTTCGCCGATAAAGCCGGCTCGCAATGACATGCTCTTCATTATGTCGTCATTGTGAGGCTTCTTTTCGCCGAAGCAATCTCAGCGCAAGGCACGCCCTCAAAAAAATGGATTGCTTCGCCGATAAAGCCGGCTCGCAATGACGTGCTCTTCGGCAGTGAACTTACAGGGCCAAACCTCAAGGAGCGAGCGATGACTTACGTTAATGAATCCCACACCCCCACCTCCGATGACATCTGGTGCAGCTACCATGTAGACCCCGCGGGCGGCAAAAGCATTTTGCCCGGCGTGGAAGAATTGTGCAAAAAGGCCTCGGTGGATTTCGTGGGCGGCGCGAGCATCCACAACTTCGCCGCGCGCGCTTTTCAAATCCACGATCAAAACGTCAAGGTGTCGTTTCCCGCCGCTCTTTTTGAAGATGGCAACATTCCGCATTTGTTGACGATCGTGGCTGGAAAAATTTTCGGCCTGGAAAAAATCGCGAGCCTGCGGCTGCAGGATATTCGGTTTCCGCAATGGTGGCTCAAAACTTTTCGCGGCTCGGCGGTGGGCAGCGGATTGATCGACAAAATTTTCGAAAGCCCGTCGCGGCCTTTGGTTTCTTCCATGATCAGCCCGGAAGTGGGGCTCGAGCTCAAAGCCTACCAAGAAAAAGCCGAAGCCTCTTTTTTGGGCGGCTGCGACATCGTGCGCGACAGCCCGCAAATCAACAACAAAATCATTCCGTTTGAAAAGCGCGTGGAGGCGATGCTGGCTTTGGCTAAAGCTTCTACGCAACAAACCGGCATGCCCAAAATGTATTTTCCCAATGTCAGCGGGCCGGGCGATCTCGTGCTCAAACGCGTGGAATATGTTTTGAAACAAGGCGGGCGCGGCGCGGTGGTAAATTTTCAAGCCGCGGGTTTTGGCGTTTTGCAAATGGTGCGCAATCAATTTCCGGAATTGATTCTTTATGCCGATCGCACTTCACACGCAGCCACGGCGCGCAACAAACGGCAGGGCATTTCCATGACCACGCTGGGCAAGCTGGCGCGCATCGCCGGCGCGGATCTCGTCGAAATCGGCTCGATTACCGGCGACATGGTCGAATCCCAGGCGCACGTGGTGCAATTGCATGCCAACTTGCTGGCAGATATTTTCAAGACCTCCGATGCCAACCGCTTCGATCAGGATTGGCACGGCTTGGGCAACAGCCTGCCCGTCACTTCCGGCGGATTGACCGCGGAAGACATCCGCGAATTGCGCCACCGCTTCGGCAATCATCTGGTCTTGCAATTTGGCCGCAGCATGACGGGCAAAGAAAAAGTCTCGCGGCAACACGTGGAAAAATTTCTGGACGAGCTCGGGCCGCTCGTGCCGCTGGTTTAGGGCAATGTCAGTCTGGCGTATCAGGCTGTTGCAAAATACCAGCGTCCCGGGCAAGCCAAGTTAGGAAAATTTTTCAGAACTAACCTTTGTATGTGTCAAACCCTTCTCGTAGAATTTCAATTACTGCATCAATGACTTTACCCAGAGCATCTTTCTTAAGCATTCCAACTTCGACCACGAATAATTGCTCGTTGGCTGTAAAAAGTTTTCCTGGGCGTGCATAATTTGTTTTTTGTAATGATTCTTTCTCAAAACTATCGTCAGTTATTGTCAAAGCTTTGGGATCTGAAAAAGGATTACTTGTGACTTGGCACAATATCCAATCATTGCGCCCGATCCCCGCTAATACCAATGCTGGTCTGAGTTTGGATTGTGATAGATCAGAGAAGGGGAAAGGAACTGAAACTACCGAATCTGCTGCAAGTGTGCCCATGCTTCGTCCTCCTCTGGTCTATTCCAATCAATTGCTAAAGCTTTCTCACTCAATAGAGCACTTATACTATTCTTTCGCGTAAATTTACTGGCGTCTGGCGGAATTTTTTTGTATCCTCGGCCTTATGGCCGAGAACCTGGTTTTGACGCACGAGCGCGTGGATGACATTCCTGTGCTCATTGGGCTGGCG